>Ga0129297_10000312_pt1 | contig 23507 bp, 23 predicted proteins | sample I18A1metaG_FD_94708 | JGI IMG/M metagenome (GOLD analysis project Ga0129297, IMG submission 94708) | Lake sediment bacterial and archeal communities from Gulf of Boni, Indonesia to study Microbial Dark Matter (Phase II) - ​I18A1 metaG | ecosystem: Environmental > Aquatic > Freshwater > Lake >... | reverse complement strand
ATCCGGATCTTCTCTTCAGCTGTCCAATGTCTATGAGGCATAACTTACCCCTCTCAGTAGGTATCTGTTTTCAAGTGTTCTCCTTCTAGAGGGGTCCAGACCAGGACGAATAGCGATGGTTGTAGAGTGGTTTGCTTTGAATCGTTCAATCGTATTGGCGATTGTGCTCTTCACCCCATTGGTCATTGGTTTGGCGGATCAGATGGGAGTGTTGGCCGTTCCTGTGACAAAAACCCTAACATACACCACGACAGCCACCACCACGATGACAGACGTCGAGACAACCACCTTGTATTGGACAGATTCTGAGGAGTCCACGGTCCCGATCACAAAGACCACAACCTACACGACAACAGGAACAGTGAATCTGCCAATCTGGAAGTTGACGACGGTAACCGGCACGGGAACAAGCACGAAGACGTCTTTGGCCTTTACATCGCATTTGACAACCAGGAAGACAACCAAGACCACCACATTCGTTCTCTGGGGCATCACCTGGACGGCCACATTTACTTCAACCTACACTACTTTTGCTCCTGCATTGGTATGGCGGACCACGACAATAACCAGTAGCTACACAAAGACCACCAGTCACTTGACTATCATACATATTCCCATTGCGGGAACTGTGACCACTGCATATCCGACTGAAACTGTCACTACTCTGCTCTCAACGAGCGCCTCCACAGCCACCATAATTGAGGTGGGAACTCAAACCTTTACGCAGACCCTTACAATTCCCTACGTCACAGATGAGGCCCCCCCACCCGGCAAGTTATGCATTATCGCCACCGCGGCCCACGGGTCAGAGCTGGCACCTGAGGTGCAGTTGCTAAGAAACTTCCGAGACAACATAGTAATGTCCACACAAGGAGGAAGAAGCTTCATGGCGATATTCAACCGATGGTACTACTCGTTCAGCCCCAATGTAGCCAAGACTATCTCAACTGATCCAATGGCGAGAAATGCCGTGAAGGTTGCCCTGTATCCACTGGTGAACATATTGCGAATCGCGACAGAAGTCCACTCAATCCTTGGATTCAACGCTGAGTTAGCCACGGTGCTGGTGGGAATGATGGCTGCGGCGCTGATCGGACTTGTCTACGTCTTTCCGCCTATGCTCCTGCATCTGCTAGGACGCAGAAGCAAGAAGACACGATAGGTCTGGTGCTGACCGCGCGCGACACCGAGCAGGAAGAGATATCCCTTCGCCTCAATTAACGCCTCATATGATGCTTTGGCTACCCAGAATCCAGAATGCAGGCGATGAAGAGCCTTCAGACTCCCCCGAGACATCACGGAAAGTGAATCGAATCGTATCCTTCGCTCGTATGCGGGAGTTGTGCTCAACAAGTTTTTATGCAGAACGATCACTAGGTAGAGAAGTGGCTCACGTGAGTCATTCAACCTCGAATTCCGAACTTAACGTAAGAGAGGCAACTGATTTCGACATAGACCATGTTGTGTCATTCCACAACCAGAACTACAAAGATCGAAGAACACCATCGCAGTGGCTATGGCAGTATAAGACCCATAATCCGGACCATGTTGTTTTCACAGTTGTTGAAGATGAAGACCGAATAGTGGGAACGCAAGGCATGATCCCGATTCACCTCACTTTCGGGGTAGGGACATATTTGTCTGGAAAAAGCGAAAGCAGTCTTCTAGATCCAGAGTATCGTGGAGGTAAAACCTTCCAAGAACTCTACGATTTTGCAATGTCACTTTGTAAAGCAAAAGGAATGTGCTGCGTTTGGGGTCTGACGACAGCTATAGAAGTATGGCGTCGCAAACTTCTCTTTTCTGTTCATACTAACACCATGTACACAGCCGTTTCTGTCCTCAATCTTCGTCCCTCTGTCCGGACTAGCTGTAGATACTTGTATGCTTACGTTCGGAGACACCTCTCACCTCATGAAAAATCTGCCAAAAGAAGACGATTCTCAATTGAGCAACATCTCAGATCATATCGCGACCTAGACCACTTGTACCAACGCTTAGCAGCGAAACATGCTAACCTGATCTACATCCGACAAGATGAAGACTACTTCACGTGGCGAATCTCTAACAACCCTAACGCCAGATACATGACACACTTTCTCTATGAAAATGATCTACTGCAATCCTATTGCTACATCAATACCGCGAACCAGTCGACAGCATATCTCACTGATTTCACATTTGTAGATGATGATGCCGGATCATATTTGCTGCAAGAAGCCCTTGAGAAGTTACAGAACATGAACGTTGTATGGGTATCATTTCTGGGTAATGCGAAGAATCCGCTGATAAGCACTGTCTTCAATCTCTTGAAGAAGTTTGGCTTCATCAAAAGAAGAAGCCCTCTGGCTGTAGTGATAAAGAACATAAATTGTGAAGAGGAAAAAACCATATACGACGTTAGGAATTGGTATTTGAACGGACTGTGGACTGAAGGTTACACATGGTGATTAGGGTGAAAGAGAGAATTGGATTTCTCGGGAGTGCGATTCACAGAGGCACAATATTGGATGCGTCTGAAAGTGGTTTCGATGCAGGTGGAGCGGGTTTTGCCTCTGTTTTTTGTGATCATGAGAATCCAGAGACAACCTATCTTTTCTATACAGGAGGTGCCGATACCTCATTGTCCAGAGCTGGTATTGGCCTAGCCGTTTCAAGCAAGGACCTAGGGTTTAGAAAACTCACCGATTTGAATCCGATTCTTGAGTACGATGAGCACAACGGGAGAGCCATGACGCCAGCTGTATTCAGGGTGAGGAACTACTTCTACATGGTTTATGCCAGGAACCTCCCACAAGAAGGTAGACTACTCATAGCATATGCAAGTGATCCTAAAGGACCTTGGCGCGATATTCAGGAGGTGGCTAGGCCAGAGGATTCTTGGGAGGAAAGACACATTGACATTGGCCCAACCATAGTCGAGTTAGCTGAAGATGAAGTACTGGTATACTACAGTAATCTTCCTCGCACACTGCGCGCCACGTTGTTGTACAGATACCTATTTGCTCCAAAATATCCATTGCGAAGAATAGGTATAGTGCGAATCAAGATCAGATCACCCAGCAACTTGGAGATATGTAAGTTCGAGAGAAACCCTTTGAGGCATCTGAATGGCCCAAAGGGCGGTTGGAACGAGTCACTTTTCTGTCCAGGTTACCTTAGATGGGATGATGTCCATTGCTTGCTACCGGCTACCTCGACATACTCTGTGGGCTTTCCTTATAGGCAGTATATTGGGTTGACGACTGATTCTTCACCATACTTTCAAAGACCAGAGTCGATGAGAATACTGATAGATGGTCCAAAGGAGAAGGATCAGATACTTCCGGGAATTAGGGGTGAGATAGCCTTGGATACTCCATCCCCGCTCGTAAAGGGTGATGAGCTGTACCTCTATTACGCCGCTATGGATCGAGACAATGGCGTGTGGAGAACCGCACTCACAGTCTTCCCCTTACTTAGCGATTAGATGCGTACTGAAGCTCGTAAGGTAGTCCGCTACGGTGGTTCTTGCTCGCCGCCTGCCGGTGGCTCACTTCGTCGTGTAGTGACATCAGCGTGTGTAGAGCATTTTTCCAATTCTCCAGTACCTCCCTGTGAACGGTGTCGTCACCTGTCGTCACCGCTTCAAGTAAACCGTAGGTCTGGAAAATCGCCTTGAAGACCTCTGGCCGGACCATGCAGCCCCGAACAGTCTTTCCTTCTTGTTTGGTTCGGATTGGCACTATCCCCAGTCTACGCAGAGTCCTGCCTCCACGCGGGACCAGAGGGGTTTGTCTGTTGGCCGGTTTTGGTTTACTGTGTCCATGAGGGCACTGTTTGTCATGATGTGCTGGCCGTCTAGGGTTTTGGCGCGCGCTTGACTCTCTCACACTCGTGCCTTGCATCGTCTCGATCAGGGACTATGTGGGATCGCGCGCGAAAATGCTGGATATGTTTAATATATTCAATGATATCCCATTAGACTATGTATAGGAAGAACCTTGAGCGTATCTCAAAGATAGGGGCTCTAAGAGCAGAGGGGTTTACCATCGACAGGATAGCGGCGGCTATGGGTATTCCAAGAAGCTCTGTCGGATACTATGTGAGAAGACACTGTCGGGGAAGGGGCCGAGTTCAACCTGCGACTTTGAATATGACGCCAGTTGAGCCCCGGCCGCAAATTCTCCCCATTGTTCAATCAGAGCCTACAGTGGATCGTGTCGAAGCCTACATGCAGAGGATTGAGGAAAAGGAGCGCTTGACTATCAATGATATCCTAGAAGGCAAGAGTACAGGCGATCAGTTGTATGAGACTATCGTACTGGAGATGTTTAAGGAGGAACCAGAGACGCTGCGTTTGAGACTGGACCTGATAAAGGATCTGATTAGATTGGCCCCTTATCTTCAGATAAACCTAGATCGAATGCGCGATATGATCTCTTTGTTGTTGACTGAGAAGCAGAGACCACAGGAAGATCGAAAGTCCTCCAGTTGATGATGCAGCCAGTGTGAAGTCTTGCCTCATGAGCGCACGCAGGGTTGTCCCGAAACTAGCGTGTCTGTGCTGTTTTCCGGTGTCACGGCCTTAGAGGATTGATTGGCGTCTCATGGTGAAAAGAGTCGATTTCCCTACTGTAACGCGCGCAAACTGAACTCAATAGCTCCGACAAAACGCATAGAAGCCATAATCAGAGCAGTCCGCGCGCGCGATCATTCATGATCCAGAAGCAAAGAACCAGGCAACGTAATCCCTCAATCCTTCTCTCAGGGTGACTCTTGGCGCGTATCCCAGAAGCTTCTTTGCGAGTCCTATGTCTGCTCGGCTGTGCCGGATCTCTCCTTCGCGACTGGGTTGATACAGAGGCTTCAAGGCGCTCCTGCCAGTGAGCTTCATCAGAAGATTTGCGAGACTGTTGATCGTGGTCGCTCTTCCAGTTCCAATGTTGATCGCCTGCCCTATCGCCTCCTTTCTCCTCAAACAAAGCATGCAAGAGTCGACCGCATCCTGCACATTAACAAAATCTCGAGACTGTTCGCCGTCGCCATAGATTGTCGGGCGCTTGCACAAAAGAAGCTTCTGGACAAACTTCGCCACAACTCCGGAGTAGGGTCCAACCCTCTGACGCGGACCATAGACATTGAAGAACCTTAAGGAGATCGTGGGTAGCCCGTAGGTTCCGCAGAAGGAGAGACAATAGTTCTCTGCCGCGAGTTTGGAGACGGCATAGGGTGAGATCGGCCTCGGAAGAGCATCCTCCTCTATGCCTACCTTCCCCTTGTCTCCGTAAAGCGCACAAGACGACGCGTATACAACCAGATCGGTGTCAGCTCTCCTGCAAGCTTCAAGTATGTTGAGGGTCCCTCCGACGTTTACCCGATAGGTCTCTGACGGGTCCCTGATCGATCTTTGAACGTCGACAGCAGCTGCAAGATGAAAAACCACATCGGACCTCCTCACTACCCCTCTGATCTCTTCGACATCAAGTATGTCCGCCTTCACCAGTTGAAAACTCTCCTTCTTGAGATGATGATCTAGGTTAGAGAGAGAGCCTGTGGACATATTGTCGAACACGGTAACTGAGAATCCTCGCTCCATCAGTCGATTGACGAGGTGGCTACCGATGAAACCTGCTCCGCCAACGACTAAGAAGCGTTTTCGATCGCTCATCAGGGTTTCGTCCTAGTCTCCTGTGACTGCCGAATACTATGGAGCGAAGACCTTTTGAATTGGCCTGTTCCAAAACCAATTTCCCTGCCTGCCTCTGCCTAGTGAGCTAGCCTTGCTCTCCAGTCAGGATTCTCCGGTGAGAGACGAATAGGAGGAATATTCTTCAGATTCGGGCTTGGCGGGTGCTTTCCTTCAGGATGAACTCAGCCATTTCCCTACCAATCACATCGATGTCATATCTACCCGCGACGAGCCTATTTCTGTTGCCAACCCTCTCGACCAATTCAGGGTTTTCCAGCGCCTTCCTGATCGCCCGAGAAAGGGCGCCAACATCATTTGGAGGGATCAAGAACCCATTCTGGCCATCTGTCACTACGTCCGGAATTCCACCTACCCTCGTAGCAATGATCAACATCCCACAAGCCATCGCCTCCAAGAGGGAACGCGGAAGCCCCTCACTCAAGGAAGGGAGAACGAATATGGATGAGGATTGAAGGTATTCTGCTACCTCCTTCTGCGGAATAAACCCTGTAAATCTGACAAGAGCTGACAGCCCCAGATCTCTTGCTAGAGTTTCAAGCCTCTCTTTTTCAGGGCCTTTACCTATGACGATCAATTCGGCTCTCGGCGCATCGCCCATTGCTCGGAGAAGAAGATCGATAGCCTTCAAAGGGACAAGATTCGCCACAGTCACCAATCTAGACTGCCGATGGGTTATGCATGTCTGATGGGCAATAGACAGATCTACTGGGGTGGGAATGACCCGTGTCCGCCGAGCGCCAATGGCTTTCGACCTGACTTCAAGATCCTTACTCACGCATATGACGCCAGTGGCGTTGGATAGAGCCCAAGAGACAAGGGTCTTCTTTGGGCCTGGGGAGAGGAGTCTGATATCGCTCCCAACGACCTGTACAAAGTAGGGGCGCCTCAAAAGAGAGGCCACAAACGCAGCCACAAATCCGTCGGGAAACGCATATTGTGCAATCAGTAGCCTAGCCTTGTTTGCGATTGCGAATATTGACAGTCGGATGATCAACCAGAAAGAGAGCAGAACTCCGAAACCTTTCCTCGGAGTCCAAGTGAGGCGACGCAGGTGAAAATGACGACTCAACGAGTCGGCAAGCGTATCAAAATGGATAGGAAGATGCCCCACTGCGACGACGCTTATCTCTGATCTCATCTCATTTGCAGAGTCTATTTATCCTCCATTAATAGATTAACCGTACGGAAGCAATCCTTCATTGAGTACAAGACCACAGTGGAGACGGTGAGAATGCTGTTTTCCATGACGCATGACGTTGACAGGCTGGCGACAAGGACCGTGGAGTTTCTGTCTTTGGCACAGTTCAGGCAAGATCCTAACCTTGTCTGGCTCGCCTTTCAGAACATCTACGGCTCCAATCCGGATGACTCGTTCGGGAAGATAGTCGACTTTGAGCGAAGGAACGACCTTACGAGCACATGGTTCATTCAGAGACAGTTGATCTCTGAGAGAAATCTCAGGATCATAAAGGAGGGGAAAAATGAGGTTGCGATCCATCCCATTACTTGGAAGGATCTGGTTGATAAGGAGGAGATAGAATCATCTTGGGATATCGAATTATCGGGTTTTCGCATGCACTACCATCGGCTATGTTCCGAGGCGTTGGCGATCGGCAATCAGTTGGGCTACAAGTATGATTCGTCCCTGTACGGAGGCACAACACCGATAGAACTCCCATCAAATATCCTGGAAATCCCTGTCACCTTTGAAGACGGCTACCTAGTCCACCTCTACAGGATGAGAAACGCAAAGGCCTTAATCGAGAGATCGCTGATGGAACATATTGAGAACAAGGAAGCCGTATTTGTCTTCAACTTCCACCAAAATACCCTAGCAAGAAAGAGAGAATGGGAAGTATTCCAGCATGTGATCAACCTTGCTAAGCAGTACAAAATACCGTGCAAGACATGCAAAGAAATATCGGCTCTTTGGAATTCAGGCAAAAGGTAGAGGAAATTGACTAGAAAACTGGTCATAGCGCTCTCTCTACTGGTCCCGTCACAAGTCAAGATATGGATATACAGAACGCTACTCGGCGCGCGTATTGGATCAAATGTAAGGATCAAATTCGGCTCCTATATCGTCTCGAACGAGATTGTGCTCGAAGACGGCGTGTCAATAGGTTCTGATGTCCACATTATCTGTGGAAAGCTGAGCGTTGGCGAAGAAACGGTCATCTGTGCAGAAGTTAGAGTCGACGGAGACAAATCTCTCACAATAGGGAAGAACTGTTACATCGGGCAGAGAACATTGATCAATGTGACCGAACCGGTAACAATAGAGGATGGCGTCGGAATCGGCAGCGATACATCGATATTTACTCACGGTGTCTGGGTCTCCTACCTAGAGGGTCTCCCTCGAAAGTTTGCACCTGTAAAGATCTGTAGGAATGCCTGGATCCCTCCAAGATGCATCATTCAACCCGGCGTCACTGTTGGCGAGAGTGCCATGCTGGCTACAGGAGCCGTAGCAACAAAAGATATCCCAGGCGGAACGTTCGCAGGCGGAATCCCGGCAACTGTGATCAGAAACATCAACGACATCAAGGACCAAGTGGATCTTCAGGAGAAGGATCGAAGAACAAGAGAGATTCTTCAGGCCTTCGTGGATCACGTTGCTGAGAATACTGACTGTCAGCCGGTATCGGAAGACTTCGAGAAGGGCAGTCTGTTCAGGTTTGCCGAGAAGGGACGGAACTATGGGATCTGCTATCAAACAGATCCGATCTCAAGTGAGACCCTCAAAAAACTGGTGCCGATAGGAAAAGGCCTTGACGCCTCGGTGGTTGTTGCTCTGCAAGGTTTCTCGCTTTCACCGGACGAGCTCAGGCGTGAATACGGCTCTTTTGAATGGTTCGATCTCTCAAGGCTTGTAAGAAAGAGGAGCTGGAATCCTTTCACTGTCCTGGTAAGGGATTTCTTCAGAGGCCACTATGGCGTCAAGTTTTCGCTTGAACAGGATGGAGAAAACTGACAGCAGGATAATCTGTTTGGTACGAAGGCTGAGCGCGCGCTTGAGACTCTAACGGTTCAGTTTGTTGCGTGCGCACTTTCCTAGACTTGCGTATATATGTTCCTTGATCCTTGATATGAGCGAGGAGTAGCGCATTCGATAGAGAGACACAGACTTGAGGATGTCTATGAATACGGGGGTGAAAGTTGGTGATCATGCATCGCCAGCTTGGCATTCAGGGAAGGTTGGAATCGCCGTTCTCTGTAGACACAACCTGTCACGCCTCGAACTGGGGGACACTATCAACACATATGACAAGATAAGGGCGCTTGCAAGAGACGCTAACGTAATCCTATTCACACCTCGCGGATATGTCTCGAGAGACTTGCATTTGCTAATGCGAATCGTCCAAGTTTCTCCTCCCGGTGTTCGATTCGCTCTGGCATTAATCCCCGCTTTGCTTCTGCATATGAGAGACTACGACTGCATCTACAGTCGTGATCCTTTGTTGATGGCCTTTGCTGTGCCCATGAAGATGTTTGGAAAAGTGCTGGCTATTGAGTTGCATGGGATACCATCAATTGAGACTGAGGTCCGCAGACGAACGCACGAGGTTCGAGTGCCGCGACTTACATCTCTCATATGTCGTTTCATGCGCCTGATAGAAACCTTTGCCATCAGATCAGCTGACCTCACTATGCCTGTCACCGAGAGGATGAGGGACACTCTTCTGAGAGAATACAACGTGAACGAGAGAAAGATTACTGTTGTGCCGAACTCGGTAGATACCGAATTGTTCAAGCCTCTTGAGACTGGGAGAACTGCGATACGTCGCAAGTTTGGCATAGGAAGGCAAACCGTGGTACTGTATCTAAGCACATTCTCTACAAGCTGGAGAAGGACTGACCGACTTTTCCACATCGCCGACCTTGTGCGACACAAAAGAAACGACATTGTGTTTCTCATTGTGGGCTCAGGCCCATTGCTTGAGGAGATAAAGGCGAGAAGCAGAGAGGACAACACTCGCGGTAGAATGGTTTTTGCAGGCGCGGTCGAGTATTCTGCAGTTCCAATATACATGAACGGTGCTGATGTCTACGTCTATGACGTAGTCAATACAGCGAACAAGTTGATCCAGAAGCAGGGACTTTGTCCCGCAAAGATCTTGCAGGCTATGTCTTGTGGTAGACCTGTCATAGGACCGAAGGCACCTGACCTCGAGACAATTCTGCGAAATTCCGGAGGTGGGTTCTCTGCATCCTCATTAGAAGAGGTCGAGGCTCTCATAGAGAAGTTCGCGGATTCACCGGAACTAGTGAACTCAATGGGTACGAGCGGCAGGCGATATGTGCAGATGAATCATGATCTTGCTCGTCTGAGTAAACACAAGATCGAATTGATGACGAGAGCTTTCTGCCAAAAGAGGCGCAACGCCGACAAAACCTACAAGATCGACATGCCTTGAATTCTACATGGATCTTCGTCGAGGATGACCTACATAACCGCCTGAGATTAGAGTCTGAAGATCCTTTTCCAACTTCGAAAAGGTTCTCTCTTCCTCTGGCGTAAGAAGGTTGTTCAAGGCCAGAATTCTTCGGTTCTGCCTGAGCAGTTCCAGATAGAGTGGCATGAGCACTTCCTTCCAGTAGCCAGGAGGAAGTTTATAGTAGTACGGATTTGCCTCAGCGCCGATATCTGCTTCGGCCGTATATACAGATGTCCTCTTCATATGCAACCATCCAATCAAAACAGCCAAGGGAACACCGATCGCTGTCCCCAGAAGCGTGAACCCCCAAAAGTGAGGAAACACATTCAAGAGATCGGGCATGTTCTTTATGGCAAGATAGTATACAGAAACGAATGTCAATACATATCCTAATAAGAAGGAGAAGTATGTTGCGTAGCCCAATCGAAAGTAGTACCAGGCACGAGAAATCCATCTGGGGCCCATCTTCATTTCAAGCACTCCAACTGTCGTTAGGTCATCCCATAGATAAGCCATATTGCCTGGAAACACATGATGGAGCTGTCTGCACAGGTTTTTCTGTTGCCTTCTCGATGAACCTAGCGATCAGCGGCAGTGTGCATTGACGAAACGATATGGACTCAGGGCATCCCTATGAGCCAGCTTAAGAAAAAAGATCATGGAAGTTGTTTATATGGTTCAGACAGTGTGACTCTAAGCGATTGGTTGCCAAGATCGAGAAGAGAGAGGATGGCATGAAAGTCGTCATTCTGGCCGGAGGGAGGGGCAGCAGATTGTCCGAAGAAACAGATGCCAAGCCCAAACCTATGGTCGAGATCGGGGGAAGGCCCATACTTTGGCACATTATGAAGCACTATGCTCACTATGGCTTCAGGGAGTTCCTGATCGCCCTAGGCTACAAAGGTGAAATGATCAAACGCTACTTCTTGGACTACTATCTTCTGAATGGGAGCATGACGATCAACTTATCCAACGGTGAAGTCAGACCACATAGGAAAGAGTGCGAAGATTGGTTAATGCACCTTATGGATACGGGGCCTCTTACGAACACTGGTGGCCGTATCAAACGTCTGGAACCATGCCTGAAAGATGAGACGTTCATGGCGACCTACGGTGATGGCGTAAGCAACATTGATCTTCAGGATCTGCTACGGTTCCATCGGTCCCACGGTAAACTCGCGACAGTCACAGCTGTGCGTCCTCCGGCCCGCTTTGGTGGCTTAGTGCTCGAAGGCGACTGTGTCCCCAAGTTCACTGAGAAGTCACAAGCTTCCGAAGGATGGATCAATGGTGGCTTCTTCGTTTTTGAGCCTGGACTGTTCCAGTATCTTCTGGGAGATGAGACAAGCCTTGAACTGGACGCCTTGGAACGAATTGCAGCAGACGGCTGCTTAGCCGCGTACAAACATGACGGCTTTTGGCAGTGCGTGGACACGCTCCGAGATCTTCGAGTGTTGGAAAGCCTCTGGCAAAGCGCGAAACCACCTTGGAAGGTATGGGAGTGATGGAAGAAAGAAGCAAGCGTTTTTGGCAGGATCGCCCTGTTTTGGTCACAGGTTCGACTGGGCTACTTGGCAGCTGGTTGAGCAAGAGATTGCTTGAACTTGGGGCTGATGTCGTCTGTTTGGTGCGGGATTGGGTGCCGCAGAGTGAACTCGTTCGGTCAGGCTATCTGGAGCAAGCGAAAGTTGTGCGCGGGGACCTACGGAATGGAAAACTTCTGGAACAAATTCTTGGAGAGTACGAAGTTGATACAGTCTTCAATCTCGCTGCTCAGACGATTGTTCAGATCGCTAACCGTAACCCAATCTCAACTTTTGAAACGAACATCGGTGGAACTTGGACAATACTTGAGGCATGTCGCCGTAGTCCTACCGTGAAACAGATCGTCTTGGCATCTTCAGACAAGGCCTACGGAGAGCATAAGACACTACCGTACACTGAAGAAGCGCCGCTCTATGGAAGACACCCATATGATGTTAGTAAGTCATGCGCGGACCTGCTTGGACGCGCATACGCTACTACGTACGGCCTACCTGTGGCAATCACTCGTTGTGGGAATTTCTTTGGAGGAGGAGACCTAAATTGGAACCGCATCGTGCCTGGTACAATCCGATCAGTGCTAAGGAAACGTCCCCCAGTTATTCGTTCTGATGGCCGCGACGTTCGCGACTACTTCTATGTTGAAGATGCTGCTGCGGCAAATATCTTGCTTGGAGAGCGCCTAGCGGAGAACCAAGCTTTGCGGGGAGAGCCGTTCAACTTCTCTTATGAACGTCCTATGAGTGTTATTGAAATAGTTGGTCTCATCCTTCGTTTGATGGAATCTGATCTCAGGCCTGACATTCGAAATGAGAGAACAGATGAGATTCGAAGTCAATATCTGAGCGCTGGAAAGGCTAGACACGTCCTTGGTTGGAAGCCGTTGTTTAGTCTTGAGGAAGGGTTGAAGGTAACGATTGAGTGGTATCGGGTACTATTGAGCGAGAAATGCAATCAAGAACGCTCGTTCTTACCGAGTCTCCTTCACTAAGATCCGGAAACTAATGTCCTGCCGGCCACGATGGAGTGTCATGAAGGGGTTCAAGAATTGAAAGAGGCTTTCGAACAGAATAGTTTAATATACGAAGTTTTCCAATGTGCGGAATATCACAACACTACAAAGCTACGAGGACTGATTTGTTCAGGAGGGCGCGCCGAAAGTCGATGGCACATTGAGAGTCAAGAGATGATTAGTGGTAGGGTATGGTGAGCAAAGGGGCATGAGAGGACCATTGCCATCATGCCGATCGTCTCGGACAGTTGAAACATCTCGTTACAGGTTATCCCGTGAACCATGCACTTCGCATGAAAGTTATGTTGAGATCGGCGCCTGCCGGTCTTGTGGCTCTACTGTTCTTAAGCCGATTCTCTCTCTAGGCCGCACGCCGTTGGCCAACGCTTTGCTCACAGCCAACGAACTGAGCAATCCAGAGGCAACCTACCCGCTCGACCTTGTTTTCTGCCCGCGCTGCACTCTCGTACAGATCACGTTGACCTTACCTCCAGAGCAGTTGTTTGGCGAGTACTTGTATTTCTCGTCATTCTCGGACACAGTGCTGACAAATGCGAGGGTTATTGCTGAGCAGTTAATCGCTGATCGCCGTCTTGATTCGCGTAGCCTCGTTGTCGAGATTGGCAGCAATGACGGCTATCTGCTGCGGAATTATCAGCGCCGCCGTATCCCTGTGCTGGGCATTGAACCCGCGCGCAATATTGCTCAAGCTGCGGAGCAGCGCGGAATCAGGACGATCAACGAGTTCTTTGGCGAAGCGACTGCAACCAGACTGTGTGCATGCGGTCAACTGGCGGATGTAATTCACGCCAACAATGTGGTGGCGCACGTGGCTGACCTGCATGGCGTAGTAGCTGGCATTGCTAGGTTGCTCAAGCCAGACGGGGTGGCGATAATTGAGAATCACTATGTCAAAGACCTGATTGACCATGTGGAGTTCGACTCGATTTACCATGAGCATCTGTGTTACTACTCCGTTACATCATTTGTCCGCCTGTTCGAACAGCATGGCCTGGCGATGGTAGATGTTGAACGTCTGCCTATTCATGGTGGGTCGTTACGGGTCTATTTCCAACGAGCGGATGGACAGCAGAAACTGAAACGCGTCGCTAGCTCACGAGTGCAACGACTGCTAGCGGAAGAGGAGTCTTGGGGAGTCCACCGGTTTGACTTTTATCGAGATTTCGGACACAAGGTAGAGGGTCTGCGGTATGATCTGATGAGATTGTTGCAGAAGATAAGAAATGAAGGAAAGAGGATTGCGGCATACGGGGCTTCCGCCAAGAGCACCACGCTGCTTAATTGCTTTCACATTGGTCGCGAGGTACTCGACTATGTCGTGGATCGCAGCACTGTCAAACAAGGCCGCTACACACCGGGCACACATTTGCCAATCTACGCGCCGGATAGACTCCTAGAAACGCAGCCAGAGTATGTACTACTATTGACTTGGAACCTTGCTGATGAAATTCTGGCGCAGCAGGCCGAGTACCGGCGACGCGGCGGGCGATTCATCATTCCGATACCTGAGTTGCGCATAGTGTGATCACCAATGAATTTCATAAAGCTCAAACTGAAAGGTGCTTTCACTATTGAACCAGAGCCTCAGGAAGACGAGCGAGGCTTTTTTGCCCGCACCTGGTGTCAGCACGAGTTTGAGGCACATGATCTCAATGCACGGCTAGTCCAGTGCAATATCTCGTTCAACAAGAAAAAAGGCACTTTGCGCGGGATGCATTACCAAGTTGTGCCGCATGAAGAAGCAAAGCTGGTGCGCTGCACAATGGGTGGAATCTACGATGTTGCCCTTGACTTGCGCTCAGCCTCGCGTACTTTCAAGGAGTGGGTGGCGGTGGAACTGACTGCAGAGAACCATCGGATGATCTATATCCCTGAAGGACTGGCTCATGGATTTCAGACCCTGACTGACAATACGGAAGTCTTCTACCAGATGTCTGAGTTCTATCACACCGAAAGCGCTCGTGGGGTGCGATGGGATGACCCAGCGTTTGGGATCAAATGGCCTTTGCCTAATCCAATCCTTTCTCACACAGATAGAAGCTACCCCGATTGGATGGGAACGCACGGATGAAAGTTTTCTTGACCGGGGCTTCTGGTTTCGTTGGCTCCCATGTTGCCCGTGCCCTGCTATCTGCGGGTCATACGGTTGCAGTCCTAGTCAGGCCTGATAATCCCCTCAGGCGGCTCAGAGATGTAGTTGATCAGCTGGGAATCTGGCACGGCGACCTGGCTAATCCGGTTGCGTTGCGACAAACGCTAGCTGACTGGAGACCTGATGCTTGTATACACCTTGCCTGGTATGCCGAACCGGAGAAGTATCTGCACTCACCTGAGAACATCTCATCACTAACATGCAGTGTAAACCTACTACAAGTGCTGGCAGATACGCGATGCCGGCAGTTCATAGGGGCCGGCACATGCGCTGAGTACGATACTAATAGAGGCTTTTTGCGCGAGGACGCGCCAACTAGACCTGCTACGCTCTATGCAGCCGCGAAGCTGTCACTGTGCCTCGTCGGTCAACAACTGGCGGCACTTGCCGGGATAAGGTTTGCTTGGGGGCGAATCTTCTATCCTTATGGACCAGCTGAAAATTCCCATCGTTTGGTACCGGCTGCGATTCATGCAATACTTGATCGTCAACTCTTCCCAGCGACTTTAGGAGATCAGGTCCGCGATTATGTGCATGTCGAAGATGTGGCAGCCGCTTTTCTAACTCTGCTTGAGAAACAGGCAGAAGGAGTTTTCAATATCGCCTCTGGTCAACCAGTGACAGTTCGTCGCCTGCTCGAGATCATTGAGAAGATACTGGGAAGTTCTGGTCTGGTTCAGTTTGGAGCATTGCCCTACCGTGCTTGGGAACCTCCGTTTGTTTGCGGCGACATCTCAAAGTTAAGATGGTTGGGTTGGATACCACGCTACGATCTAGGCGATGGCCTGCGCCAAACAGTTGAATGGTGGCAACGCCATTCGTCGGGTAAGTCGTATCATGAAGGAAAAGGATATGACGCGGATTGCCCGAGTAATGGAAAGGGAGAATCCATTGACCGTCAAGGATCACCATAACGAACCGTATGCACGCGTCGTTGGATTTGCGGAGAAGTTTGAAAACGCTTGGCAGAAGGCATTCAAAGAAGGACCTTGCTCGGCCGACCTTTCAGCAAATCGATAAGTTCGAATGGCCTAGCGGACTTGCGATTTCACGCCAAAGAGATGCTCTATCATGAAACAAAAGCCATGCCCGATCTGCCTTTCCAATGATGTGTCGACGTTCTTTCGCTGGGAGAAAACAGTCACACGGCAACAGTTCTTGATGAAGACTAAGGAAGAAGCTCAGCAATGCAAAAGGGGTAGCATCGAATTAGCGTTTTGCGGCAATTGTGGTATCATCTGGAATGCCGCGTTTGATCCCAGGCTGCTTGGATATTCAGCTCTATACGAGGCGACCCAGATGCTGTCCCCTGCCTTCCACAGATATGTTGAAGACATCGCGAAATATCTGATCAGAAAACACGACTTGCACGGCAAAGACATAGTTGAAATCGGCTGTGGTGACGGAGGTTTTCTGAACTTACTCTGTGAACTAGGCGACAATCGTGGAACCGGCTTTGACCCGTCTTGGCAAACTGAAAATGGCAAGGATCTGCCGGAGAAGATCAGAATCATTCCAGACTACTATTCGGCGCGACATGCTACCTATGAAGCAGATTTGATTTGTTGCCGGCATGTCTTAGAGCATATTCGCCAGCCAGTTCCATTCTTGAAGGAACTCGCGCGTTTGAATCAAAAGCGCAATCCTACCTTCTTTTTCGAAGTCCCCAACGTGACATGGTCCCTGCGCACGCTCGCCTTTTGGGACATTTATTATGAACATTGCTTGTATTTCTCTCGCGCTGCGTTGTGTTATTTGTTTGAGCTCTGCGACTTTGACATCTCAGAAGTCCAAGAAGGATTCGGCGGACAATATGTCTGGATAGATGGTCTGTTCAAGCCTGGTAAACGAGGAGCTGGCTCAATGACCGACCTCTCAGAAGAAGTGAGCAAACTCGCTCATGATGTAAAGACTTTCTCAACTTGCCACCGAGCAATTGTCGAAGAGCTCCAAAGAAAAATCAACTCCTTCACGAAGAAGGAAAAAGTGGTTGTTTGGGGAGCTGGTGCTAAAGCTGTCGCATTCCTGAACTTCTTGAATGTCGATCCAGGTCAGATAGAATTTGTGGTCGACATCAATCCTAAGAAATGGGGAGCCTATGTGCCCGGAACAGGTCAAGAAGTAGTTTCGGCAGACTTCCTAGTGCAACATAAGCCTGATATCATCTTGGTGATGAATCCTCAATATCTCTCAGAAGTGAACGAAATGATAGAGCGAATGGGCGTTCCGGCAAGACTGATGGCTATAGGTAAGGGGAATCGAGAAAACTGATGAGTGGTCGTTTGGACACCCTCTATGAGAGAATAATCACTCTGCGAGCAGCAGGGAAGAAATTCGAGGTTGATTTGTACTCTGATCAAGCTTTTCGTGCTCTCTCGCAACTTTGGATTAGATCCGGTTGGCAGAGAAAAATCTCATATGAAATCACATGGCTGGGAATTCCCATCATTCAACTTCCAGAAGACATCATGATGATGCAAGAACTCATTTGGAAAGTCAGGCCTGATGTAATCGTCGAGACCGGGACGGCACATGGAGGAACAGCTGTGCTCTATGCGTCCATGCTGGAGCTACTAGAAAAAGGACGTGTTATCTCAGTAGATATTGAGATTCGCAGACAGAATCAGTTGGCAATCCAATCCCACCCGATGAGTAAACGCATCACACTCATTGAAGGAAGCTCGACTGATGAAGCAGTAGTCTCCAAAATACGAAAGATGATCTGTGCTGAAGACAAGGTGCTGGTGACGCTTGACTCCAATCATACCTATGTACATGTGTCCCAGGAATTGAAACAATATGCACCCCTCGTAACGCCAGGAAGCTACATCGTGGTCTTCGATGGCGTCATGGAAATCCTGATCGATGCCCCCAGCGGTAAACCCGAATGGGCCACAGATAGCCCGGCTGCTGCCATCCGCGATTTCCTACTGGGACATCCCGAATTTGAAGCTGACTCATACTATAACAGATTGACAGCAACGTACTGCCCAAGAGGATTTCTGAAAAGAAAGAGTCTCGAATAAAGAGGAAGCCTTGATCGATCGGTAAGAGGGATCCCGAACGCTATCTCTCATTATCCTCACCTACAATCGCCCACATTTCCTTAAGAGATTGTTGCGATACCTGCAGCAGTTGAGGTTCCCACACTCAATCGTCGTAGCTGATTCGAGCCCAAGACCCAGATGTGAGACGAATCGCAAGATTGTGGCTTCGCTTCAGGATGTGCTGAGCATACATCACGAGCAATACAGTTCCGATACGTACATACCATCAAAAATAGCTCAAGCGCTAAGCGTAGTTGACTCGGAATACTCCGTGGTCTGTGCAGATGATGATTTCATTGTCCCTAGAGCCGTAGAGCGATGTACTCAATTCCTCGAATCAAATCCGGATTATGAAGTGGCGCATGGGCATACAATGTGGGTATGTACTGTAGAACTGACCACACGCAAGCGCTTCCTAACCTTTTCTCGAATAGAGCCCGATACCCCCAGATCCAAACTCTGGTCCCGCGAATCCTCACAGCGCACGATCGATTACTCCGACCCGGGTTTGCGTCTCCACCAGCATTTGTTGGACTACTGGCCAACATTTTACTCTGTTCATCGTCGATTGAATCTGATGCGCAATATGTTGCTCACGGCAAATCTGACGAAGGATTATTGGTTTGGAGAACTGTTGCCAGGTTGCCTGAGCATAATTCAAGGAAAACTAAAGTGCCTAGACATTCTCTACCAAGTGAGGCCATACAACATTCGTGACTCGGCAACGGAGTCAATCAACAGGATTACCCCCTCGTACCACGCAACTCCACTCACGGATGATGATTTTTCCGATAGATACGTTCGATTTCGAGACTGCTTAGCGGACGAACTCGCGAGCGTTTCTTCCAAACCGAAGGAAGAAGCAAAGGGCATAGTCAATCACGCGTTCTTATCCTTCCTGACACACGGCATCCTTCAACCTATGTACGGGGGCCAATCCTCCAAACGTGACACCACTTGGGAACGAACCATGAAGCGGGCTCAGAAAGCAATGCGGATATTGCGCATTGCAGCCAATCTGGCGCTGCTCGATCACGGGTTCGGCACAATGATCAAGACACCTCGCCAATTTGTCAAGGCCGCGTATCTTGAACAAGCGATGTCGGCCAGACAACCCAGAGGTTACGTATCAATTGACAGTCTGTTGAAGAAACGTTCACCCTTCCGCAATGATTTCTTGCCGGTCTATGAGTCTCTGTTTTCGAGCTCAAAAAGAGGAAATGAAAACGATTGAGAACTTGCAGAACTGACAGATTAGCGCGCGTGCGCGCTTCATGGAGAAGTTCGAGGATTCACCGGAACTAGTCAATGGGAATGAGTGGAAGACGATATGTGCAGATGAATCACGATCTTACTCGTCTGAGCAAACACGAGATCGAATTGATGACGAAAGCTTTCAGCCAAAAGAGGCGCAGCACTGACAGAACCTCTAGAACCGACTTGCCTTGAATCCTAAATGGACCTTCGTCGAGGATGACCTACATAACCGCCCAAGATTAGGGTCTGAAGATCTTTCTCCAACTTCGAAAAGGTTCTTTCATCCTCTGGCGTAAGAAGGTTGTTCAACGCCAGAATTTTCCGGTTCTGCCTGAGCAGTTCCAGATACAGTGGCGTGAGCACTTCCTTCCAGTAGCCAGGAAGAATCTTGTAATTGTAAGGATTTGCCTCCATGCCGATGTCGACTTCAGCTGTCCACAGTCTTGTGCCCTTCATATGGAGCCACCCGATCAAAACAGCCAAGGGAATACCGATCGCTGTCCCCAGAAGCGTGAATCCCCAAAAGTGAGGAAACACACTCAAGAGAGCGGGCATGTTCTTTATGGCAAGATAGTATACAGAAACGAATGTCGATACATATCCTAATAAGAAGGAGAAGTATGTTGCGTATCCCAATCGAAAGTAGTACCAGGCACGATAGAACCATCGGCTGTTGACAAATCGCACTCTCATTTTTGCACTCTTCATTTGACGTTAAGCAATCACATAGATAAGCCAATTCGTCTTATGACACGTCATCGTTCCTTTCCAGAAACACGCGCCTTTTTGAAATAAGGAGCTAGTTTGTCTCACCCTCATCGCCTAGCTTCATAAGAAGGAATGTCTCGGACTTGCTCACAAACCTTTTCCTTATTCTTCTTGTCGGTCACGAAGACTACAACACTTATTTCACCGTCATTGGCTTTGATTGCTGAGCCAAACATGAGAATTCTTGTCACTGGTGGAGCAGGTTTCATTGGTAGTCATCTGGTCGACTCGCTGATCGAATCTGAGCATGATGTAATCGTCTTTGACAATCTGAGTTCTGGAGATGCCAGAAATGTGAGCCGAGTGAGAGGCGAAGAGAGGTTCAGGTTCATGAAGCGTGATCTCAAAGTCATGAGTGATATACAAGTGAATTTGGACGAGATTGACTTGATTTTCCATCTCGCAGCCAACCCTGAGGTTCGAGTTGGCGAGGTAGATCCATCTGTCCATTTCAACGAGAACATGGTCGCTACATTCAATCTGCTTGAAGGAATGAGAAGGAGTAGAAGCAATGGGAAGATTGTTTTCACATCAACCTCTACTATTTACGGTGAGGCCAAGGTTCTTCCGACACCAGAGGATTATGGAAGAGCACTGCCGATATCTACGTACGGTGCGTCAAAGCTTGGATGCGAAGCTTTGATTTCATCGTACAGCTATACATTCTGTATCAGGGGTCTAATCCTGCGCCTAGCCAACATCGTGGGGGCCAGATCAAAGCATGGCATTATCACTGATTTTATCCGAAAGCTGAAACAAAACCCACGTGAGCTTGAGATTCTCGGAAACGGCCATCAAGAAAAGTCCTACCTGCACGTTGAAGATTGTGTCTCAGCGATCAGAAGAGCAACCGATATTTTCCTGATAGATAATGAAAGAGTATGCGTTTACAACATTGGTTCCTTCGACACAATTTCAGTTGGAAGGATTGCGGAGATCGTGGTGGAAGAGATGGGCCTTACAAATGTGCACTTCAACTTCACAGGCGGCGTTGATGGCGGAAGAGGTTGGCTCGGTGATGTCAAGAACATGACCCTTGACATAACTAAGCTTACGTCAAGAGGATGGAAACCGAGGTACAATAGCGAAGAGTCAGTCAGACTTGCAGTTAGAGAGACCCTTCTAAACGAGCGTTATCCAATTAGTGAAAAAAGTCTTGACAAGAAAAGCCCGCTGCGGAAACCAAGTTCTGTGGAGCGTACCGAGTAATGCGCATAAGAGTGAGTAGAGCAATCATAGGGGCAATGCGACCGTATGTATGGAAAATGAGGAGAACGGCCGCAACAGGTTTGCGTTATGTCAAGAAAATAAACGAAAAGCGAAGAAGGCTGCTTTTCTATTCTCAGTTCATTAAGGAGGGTGATTTGTGTTTTGATGTCGGTGCCAATCTTGGAAATAGGACTGAAATCTTTGTTGAGTTGGGAGCTTATGTGGTAGCCATTGAACCTCAAGATGTCTGTATGGAAGAACTGCGAACGAAATACCGAGACAACGAGAGAGTGACATTGGTCCAGAAATCTGTTGGAGACAGAGAGGGAGAGGGAGAGATCGTTCTTTCTAGTGCTCATACACTTGCGTCTATGTCTAGAGAGTGGATAAGAAGCGTTAAAGCAAGCGGTAGGTTTCCCGACCACAAATGGGACAAAGTTGTGCGGGTTGAAGTCACCACTCTAGATAGACTAATTGAACAATACGGCAAGCCTGTCTTCTGTAAGATCGATGTCGAAGGCTTTGAGCTTCAGGCTCTGAAAGGTTTGTCTCACCCTATTGAGACAATCTCTTTTGAATTTGTTCCAGAATTCATTTCTTCAACCATAGATTGCATAAGGCATCTTTGCACGATTGGTAGGGTGCACTTCAACTATTCTGTCGGTGAATCAATGCACCTGGCGCTACCTGAGTTGGTAGGGCAGGAGGAAATTTGCAAACTGCTTTTATCTTTGCCAGACAGAAGAATCTTTGGAGACATATACGCACAGTTTTCTGAATAGCGCGCGATGGAACATCGCCAACTCTCAACTCGATATTACGATTTGCAATACAACCAAAGGAGCAAGGCCGTGGACCACGATGACTGTGAGTAGCGCAGATGGAATAGAGAAGTACTACGATAGCCTGTGGAATCGCAATATATATCGCTATCAAAGACTTACCCACGAAGAACTGGCGAGAGGACACTTCATCATTTCTGAGGTAAGGAAAATGAAACCCAAGTCAGGGAAAATGCATATTCTTGATGTAGGCTGTGGTAGAGGATGGCTTACCAATGCGTTGGCAAAATACGGAGAGGTTTTGGGTGTAGACCTGTCCATCAAAGCGGCAACAAGGGTGTACCCAAAACTGAAGTTTCTGAAAGCCAATTTCGTAACAGATCAGATTGATGGTATCTATGACGTGATCGTCGCTACCGAGATAATTGAGCATCTATCACTCAAGGACCAAGAGTCTTTCATGAAGAAATGCTATGAGTTGTTGGTGGACGGAGGGCATATCATACTCACGACTCCAAACACTGCAACTGTAAGCCTAAACGAAGCGAACAGCGAAGAGTGGCAACCCGAGGAAAACTGGATAACCCGACAACAACTATTTACACTCATGAGACCTTACTTTAAAATTGAATACGCTGGCTCGGTGCTCTTTTTCCCGAGATTTATCCGAAAAAGAAAGTGGTTAGCTTGGCGGTACGGTATTGTTCTGAATATGTTTCACAAAGTCATTCACAGACTGCTTGGATTCACTTTCTACGGAATGCAGTTAGCTGTTCTCGGCCGTCGCCTCTAAGAAGAAGGCCAATGTGCTATGCGTGATACATAGGAAATGCTTTGACCCATGCGTGGTTCCTAAATGAGGTCTTGATGAAAATTCTTGACGTCTGGTCAGGTCATGCCTGATCTGCTCAATCCTCAGTCAAACAGTATTGATTGCTGGTGGGACGTAACACAAATCTCTATGATTATGAACTGCGCTCGCGTACATGTAGCATCCTGACAGCTGAACTGTTCCTTCAAACCTTGATCGACCGGTGTGGCCTTGATACGCCATACTCGGGTGGAACCTATTGGTATCCTGCCGCTTGCCATAGCTTGATTGAGTTTGAAGCATCACGTCTATGACTGTTCGCGCGGAAATCCAATGCTTCTCCAGACCGACCGAACCCAATAGGAAATGATTCTTAAGACGTTAGGTAGCTGTAATCACCTGGCAGATAGATATGTGGAGTGATGCAAGAGTCCTGATTACCGGAGGGGCAGGGTTCATAGGTTCAAATCTCGTAAGGAGGCTTGTTGAGCTCGGAAGCAATGTCAGAATTGCAGACAATTTCTCAAGAGGAAGTATTCAGAATATTGAGCCTTTTCTTGACAAAGTCGAGATACACCGAGTTGACCTCACCAAATGGGAGAACTGTCTTGCCGCTGTCAAAGGAATGGAATACGTCTTCCATCTTGCCGCATCGGTGGGAGGCATCCATTACATAAGCAAAGAGAATGTGGAGGGCAGTATTCCAAACGTACTCATGAACACGCTCATGCTCGAAGCGGCTAGAATGAATGATATCGAAAGATCGGTATACTCT
>Ga0129297_10000311_pt1 | contig 23524 bp, 14 predicted proteins | sample I18A1metaG_FD_94708 | JGI IMG/M metagenome (GOLD analysis project Ga0129297, IMG submission 94708) | Lake sediment bacterial and archeal communities from Gulf of Boni, Indonesia to study Microbial Dark Matter (Phase II) - ​I18A1 metaG | ecosystem: Environmental > Aquatic > Freshwater > Lake >... | reverse complement strand
TTCTTAATCACCCTCGCCCACTCTTTTTACGAGGACAAGGAGATAAAACTCTCCGATCTGGCCAAAGTCCATCGCTGCCTGCGACACGATGGATTCGACTGGGAGTACGTCCACCGCATCGCTGCGCGGCGTGGCTGGTTAGACGGCTTACAGGTGGCCCTCCTATTATACGCCCATGCGGGCCGCGCGTGGTATGGCAGGACGCCCCTCCCCGATGGCCTGTTATCTCGCGCGGAACGGTCGCTGCCGGCTTGGGCATCGAGATATCTGCACCGATACTTGCCAGGAGAGCCGGGAAGCGCACCTTTGCGCATCCCCTTTGCCTTGAGCAAAGTTTACTTTTATCGGCGATTGTGGCAGAATAGAGATAAAGGATTGGCAGGCCGTCTGGGCGATCTGTTCATCCACACCATGCAGGGCATCAAGCTGCGGTTGCATCTGCACAGCCAGCCTGGTATGCTCATCTGCTTCAGCGGCATTGATGGCTCCGGGAAGACGGCCCAGGCGTTGGCTCTGCAAAAGGCTTTCTATGGCTGTCATATCCGCACGCGATACGTTTGGAGCCGGGGAGGATCATCGCGCTTCACCGACCTGTGCATCAGGTTGGCTAAACGCCTATCGCTCCCTCACCCCAACCCTCTCCCAGAGGGAGAGGGCAAGGTGAAGGCACACCCTCCCCCAGAGGGAGAGGGCAGGGTGAGGGCAGACCCTCTCCCGATGGAAGGAGGCGGGATGAGGGCGGATGAGCAGGCCACGGTAGACAGGCGGAAAGCCATGTTCCGGCGGCCGTTGGTGCGTGCTGCCTGGAGCTGGCTGATGGCCCTTGACTTGGCCGGGCAATATCTCTTTCGCGTGCGCCTGCCCTTGCTAACGGGATGGGTGGTGATCTGCGACCGCTACGTTTACGATATGTGGGTGGAGTGGGGTGCTTATTTCGGCAGCGGCGAAGGCATCCGTCACGTCTGGGCAGCGCGGCTGTTGCGCTGGCTGGCTCCCCAGCCTGATGTGGCCTATCTTCTGAACTTGCCCGCTGAGGTTGCCCGGTCGCGCTCTTCTACGGCCCCTGCGCTGAGGTTTATGGAGGAACAGGCCGCCCTTTATCGCAGGCTAGCGAGCACGTTTCAAGCCATCATCCAGGATGCAGAGCGTCCAGCCGCCGAACTGGAGGACGAGATCGCTTACAAGACGCTTACCGCGTATTTCGACCGTTATTGGACATTGCTGAACGCCCTGTTCTTCCGCAACCCACGCCCGCTGCCTGGTAAGGGCAGTCCATAAACCAGCCGTATGGAGCAAGTGAAATGCGTGTTCTGGTAGTCACTAACATATATCCCACAGAGACGATGCCTGCTTTTGGCATCTATGTCTATGAACAGGTGCAATCTTTGCGACGCAAGGGGCTGGATGTGGACGTGCTGTTCATCAATGGCAAAGCCAACACCTGGAACTATGCATTAGGTGCATGGCAGGTTCTCCGACAGGTGCGGACGGCAGCTTATGATATCGTCCACGCTCATTACGTCTTTTCTGGCATCCTGGCGCGCCTTCAGTTTCGCTATCCCCTGGTGGTGACCTTTCATGGCGCAGGCGAGATGGCTGGCTGGGTCGGGTGGCTGTGCAGGGCATTGGCGCCCTGGGTAGATGCCTTCACCGTCACCTCGGTGGAACACGCTGCCCAATTGGGGCACCCAGGGGCACGCATCGTCCCTTGTGGCATAGACCTGGAGTTATTTCGTCCCATGCCTATGCGCGAAGCGCGACAACGGCTGAAACTTGCCGAGGATAAAAAGCTGGTGCTCTTCGCCGCCGATCTACGCCCAGAAAAAAGGATTGATGTCGCCCGTGCAGCCATCGCTCTCTTGCAGCAGGAGGATGCGTCTGTGGAACTGGTCGTGGTCAGCAGTCGCCCGCACGAGGAAATTCCCTTGTTCATGAACGCCTGCGATGTGCTCGTGCTGACTTCAGACTATGAAGGTTCTCCTCAAGTCATCAAAGAGGCGATGGCTTGCAACTTGCCCATTGTGTCGGTGGATGTCGGCGATGTGGCGGAGGTGATCGGTAACACCGAGGGCTGTTTCCTCTGTCAGCGCACCCCAGAGGATGTGGCGGACAAGCTACGTCGCGCCCTGACCTGGGGCCGGAGGACGGGTGGGCGTTCCGCGGTCGAACATCTCTCCCTGGATCGCATCGCCGATAGGATCATCAGCATCTATCACCAAGTGCTGGCTAAGAGGGGGCGTACTCCGATGAGGGATAGCCGATGAAGCTACTGATAGTCTTGGGCGAGGGAGGGCACACGAAGGAGATGCTCGCCCTGGTGGACCTATTGGGCGATGAATACGAATACGCTTACGCACTCACGAAAGAGGATGCCCTTTCGGAGGGCAGGATACGCCTCTCAGGGACCTGTTACCGCGTTATCCGCCCCCGCAGCAAGAGCGATCCAGCCTGGGTTGCGGCAGGGAAATTGCTCCTGTGCTTTTGGCAATCGTTGTGGGCCATCCTGTACACGCGCCCGGACGCGATCATCAGTAGCGGGCCGGCAGTCGCCATACCACTCTCTTTTTGGGGCAAGCTGTTTCGCAAAGCGATCATCTTTGTGGAGACCGGTTCACGTGTGCGGCGGTTATCGTTCACTGGCCGCCTCATGCGCCACCTCGCGGATCTCTTTTTCGTGCAATGGCCGCAACTGTGCGAAAAACACCCCCAGGCGCTCTACGCCGGGAGGCTTTTCTGATGATCTTCGTCACCGTCGGTTCCACCGATTTCGATGCCCTGATCCGCAAGGTGGATGCGCTTTGCCCCCAGGCTGGCGAGGAGGTGGTCATGCAGATTGGGTCGGGGGAATACCTGCCGCGACATGCCAGCCATTATTTTCGTTACGCCCCCTCCCTCGAAAGCTACTGTGAACAAGCCGCTATCGTCATCTCACACGGCGGCCTGGGCACCGTTGTCGAGGCGCTGCGCAATCAGAAAAAGCTGATCGCCGTCAGCAACCCAGACCGTTACGATACCCACCAAGATGAACTGCTGCAAGCCTTCGCAGACGCCGGATATTTGATCTGGTGCCGCGACCTAGAGCACCTAGAAGATGACTTGAAACGTGTTCGCACCACGGCCCTGACACCTTATGCAGAACCGGAGTGCCGAATTCATATCATAATCAAGGATTTTCTGTCTCGCCGCTGCGATACCAGATTGCCCCGCATATCCCGTCAGCAGGAATCTCGCTCAGAATCCTCGTGACACCCGTATCTTTTGACAAATTTTCACGTCGTTGTATAATGACCTTCGTTGCCCCATCGTCTATCAATCCGTGGAAACCGCTCCTTGCAGATGTGCAGACCTGACGGGTTTTCGAACCTCGTCAGGTCTCCCGGTAGTCATCTCGTAATCGGCGTTTTTTGGAAAACAGCCCCTTTGATGGTATAATAGGACATGGGTATTTGTCAATTGACGCCAATGCGGAAGTGGGATTCAGGGTTAACGCAAGAAGAAAAAAGCGGGTTTCTAGGCCAGATAAGCTATCTTCCTCGGTATTCGCCCCCGCCACAACCAGCCCAGGTGATAGAAGGCTTCTCAGCCAGGGCCAAGCCTGTTTCTGGCGCGCCCCTCGCCAGCTCATGGCACATCTATTTGGTCACTAGAGAGAGCGACAGATGAAAAGGTATCTCCCGCTCTTGGGATCGTTAATACTTCTGTTGACCCTTTTGGCATGGCCGCTTGTGGGAGCCGCGATGCCGACCTCGGATCAGGCAGAAACGGTGAAAGGAGGGGAAAGCGAAAGCGGCGATGGGATCCCCACCACTCTCCTGCCGCCGGAAGGCTCTTTCTCATCCGACATTATCCTCCATACAGGGGTGCCGATAAAGGGAGAGGGGCTGGCTTTCCTTCCGCCCACGGCCATGGCCCCTGGCATGTATGCGGCTCGCGACTACTACCACGTTTCACCTCCCAATTACCCCCTCATCGGCGGCCATCGCACCTTCTATTGGGACCAACTCGAACCGAGCGAGGGCCAGTTTCAGTGGCACTTCGTACACAGCTTTATCGCCGAACAGGTCGCGGAAGGGAAAAAAGCTGCCATTGGCATCAGCACCTACAATGGCAATTTTGGCGGGATCGCCGTGCCCAATTGGTTTATGACCGCGTATCCCTTCGCCATTGTCACTTGCGGCGACGGCCACCGGGTACCCAAATACTGGCACTTTCGCTACCTGGAGAAGTATGGCAACTTTGTGCGCGCTCTGGGCCGCGAGTTCGATGGAAACCCCAATCTGGCCTGGGTGCAAATCGGCACGGGCCTATATGGGGAGAATCAGCCTTCCCACGACTACTACGATGCCTGTCTGCAAAGCGCGGGCCTCGATTCCGCTACCTGGATGAATACCTCCAATGCCATAACCGATCTTTACGTCAACGCCTTTCACGTCACGCCGGTACTTTTTCAATTTGCGCCGCGCTATCTTGGTGACTGGGAGCGGCCAACCTGCTCGGACTACGCCGCCTCGCGCGGGGCGGGTCTCATGCACGATGGCCTGGTGCCCGATCGCGACAAGGCTTACGGCTCCAACAATGCGTGCAATAACGGCGCTGGACATTGGGACCCGATCCGCAAGTATTGGCAGGCTGTGCCCATCTCCTTCGAGTCCTACAAGTTCTACCTACCGACGCACACCCATGTCTATTGGGGGGTTTTGAACGGCCTGGCGAAACATGCTGACTATTTGAATGTGGACAAATGCCTGCTGAACGAGTGTGATGCCCAAGAGAGGGTCATAGAACCGCTCGTGCCGCGCACGGAGAATTTTCCCATCTTTCGCTTCGCCAACCGTTACCTGGGCAGGACTCTGCAAAACACCCCCAGCGTGTGGGTTGCCCTGCGGGAAACTGAATACATCTTTTGCCCGGATGCCGGCAATTTCGAGTTCTGGCTCTACCAGGACAATGATGCCCCGCAAGGTCGCACGGTGCCGGAGTGGAATGTCAGCCCACACAAAGAAGGGCGCTACACGCGACGGACGGATCAGGCCACCGGCAACCGTTACATGTACTTTAATGTGGACGATGGTTACATCTACGGCGGCCCCAACAGTGTAGTCATCACGGTGCGCTACTATGACTATGGCACCGACCGTTGGCGGCTTCACTACCAGGCGACGACGGATACTTACAAGCTGGCAGGTGAAGTGCAAAAGACCGATTCTCGCCTCTGGCTCACGGCGACATTCACTCTGGACGATGCCAGGTTTGTCAACTGGCAGCCGGGAGGAAATGACTTTCGTATTGACTGCACGGACAATGGCAACGAGTGGATCCACATGGTGGATGTACGCAAAGTGTCGGCCACCACGGCGCGGATCCCATTGGTCGCTGGCGCCAATCTCGTCTCACTGCCCCTCGTTCCGCAGAACACAAGCCTGACCGCTGTGCTCTCTTCCGTCTCTGGGTCGTATACCAAGGTATTCTCCTTCGTGGATGGCGAGTGGAAACGTTACATCGTTGGCGCACCATCTTTCCTGAACAATTTGAACAATCTGGACGAAAAGATGGGCTTCTGGATCTATATGTCGTCGTCGGCTACCCTGTCGGTATCCGGCGCGTCCCCAGGGACGACAAGCATCGCTCTGCGCCAAGGGCCAAACATGGCAGGCTACCCTGGCAGGTCTGCGCGGCCGGTGACCGAGGCGATGGCCTCTATCGCTGGCAGATATTCCAAGATTTTCACTTATGTAAATGGTGTATGGAGAAAATATATCGTCGGTGCGCCTTCCTTTGTGAATGACTTGACCCACCTGGAGCCGGGACGAGGATATTGGATTTATACGACGGAAGCATGTACCTGGACGATCAATAATTGAAAGGAGTTTTCCTAGATGAGACGACGGCTATCGGTCAGCGGTCTCATATTGAGCCTGCTGCTTTGTGTAGCCTCCTGGGCCTGGGCTATCAGGCCTACTGGGATAGCCGGACTGGCGCCCGATCCCCAGGAGGCTGTGGAACTTGAGCTGCCTTCTGGGATAAAGCCGGCGCGTCTACCTCCGGGCGCTGTTGGCCCTGGAATATACATCCAGTTCGATGAACCCGCGCATAACTTGGACCAAGCCCATGGCTATCCAGTCGTCGGCGGCCACACGCGCTATGGCTGGGACACAATGGAGCCAAACTTCGATGGAGATTACCGCTTCGATCAGACTATCCTGCCCTGGGTACAGCAGGAAGCAAATCGCGGCAAGAAAGTGGCCATCGGGTTCACCACCTATAACGGACGGGGCGCCGATGGCGGCATCAAGGTGCCAAGCTGGCTCTGGGCGCGCGATAGCAATGTGCGGCTCTATAACACCCGCAGCAACGATGGCTGGTATCTTTTGAATTACCGCAATCGTACCTATGTGACCGAGTATCAGGAACTCATACAGGCTTTCGCCACCTGGGTGGCCGGCAATCCCACCGTGCGCAACGCGCTCACCTGGGTGGAAATCGGCACGGGGCAATGGGGGGAAAACCAGCCCGCCCGTAAGTTTGGCACGGATAACATAGACTGGCAATACTACGCCTACAACGCTCCTGAGCCTAACGGCAGCAATCCCGATGGATGGACCGCCGTGGACTGGATCAACCACGTCAATGAGGTCTCGGATATCTATCGCAACGCTTTCAATGCTGTTGGCCTGAATAGCCTGCCGATCTTTACCAACATCGCGCCGAGTTTCCTGGCGGGATGGGAGCGCGAGGTGATTTCGGACCACGGCGCGGAGATCGGGGTGGGCCTGAAACACGCTGGCCTCCTGCCGGATCATAATAATGGGGGCAACAGCTATGCGCCGATCCTCAAATGGTGGGACAGCACGACCCGCGATGTCCCGATCTCCTGGGAAGTTTACGGCGAAGGATGGTACCAGACGGAGACCGGCTGGTATTGGACGGTGCTTTGCGGCCTGGACAAGCATCCCGACAACTTTTTGGCGACCCGCGACCTGGTTACCAATCCCACTTTTTTGCCCTTTTCACGCATGGCAGCGGAATATTGCAGCGTGACCCTGGATACGACGCCCTCGGTTTGGGTGGCCCTGCGGGAGACCTTCCGCGTCGCGCGATGGGATGTGCCGGAACGGGGCAATTACGACTTCTGGCTTTATCAGACCGATTACTCCATGGGTCGCACGGTCACCGAGACCAACACGTACAACGATATCACCAAAAATGTGAAAAACCGGCTGGGGCTGCCGATCTATAATTCGGCCTTGGGACCAGCCAAGGAAGGGTTCACAACCCGCCGCACCAATCAAGGCGATGGCAACTCCTATATGTGGTTCAAAATAGACGACCGCTACGTCTATGGCAACCAGCAGGTCACCATCAAAGTGATCTACTTTGACATGGGTTCCGATAGATGGTCGCTTCGTTACGATTCCACCTCGGGCGAAAGGGACGCGATACCGGATGGCTCCACTAACCCCTGGGTGCAGAAAACCAACTCGCGCACCTGGAAAACGGCCATTTTCCGGATCACTGATGGCCGCTTCCGCAATAACATGGCCGGTGGGCATGACTTCCGCATTGACTGCAGAGGCGACGGGGATGAGTGGATCCACTTTGTCGAGGTGCGGAAGGCTGGTGGCCCTAGCCCGACACCTACGCCTACGCCCTGGTCCACACCCTCTCCCACTCCTTCCCCTACCCGCCCGGCAGGGGTGGTACAGGTACAACTGCGCGCTGGCCCCAACCTGGTGGCGTATGGTGGGCCGAGGAGGTCGGTAGCAGAGGCACTGGCTTCTATCAGCGGACTGTACACCAAAGTGTTCACCGCCGTCTATGAGTTCAATCCCGAACAAGGCAGATACGAGCTGGTGTGGAAACGATACCTCGTCGGTGCTCCTCCCCAGTTCAACACCTTGACTCACTTCGAGCCGTGGCAAGGCTATTGGGTCTATGTCACACAGGATTGTGTATGGACGTGGAGTAACTGAAAGGAGTCACCATTGATAAGAAGGAAATGGTTGCTCGGCATTTCGTTGCTCATCGCGTGCCTGCTCTTTTTGGAAGGCAGCGCTCTTGCTCAGGAAAAGATTCCGGCGTATTATCAGGGCACGGTCAAGGTGGACGATGCGAACGTGACCCTGGATACCGTTGTCTCTGCCTGGATCGAAGGGATAAGGTGCGACAGTGCGACCACCACCTATATGGATGACCAGGGCAACTCGGCTTATTTCCTGGTGGTGCCCGCCGATAATCCAAACACGCCGCAGAAAGATGGCGGCGAAGCAGGGGACATTGTCACGTTCAAGATCAACGAGCTTACCGCCATCATCACCCGCACGGTGACGTGGCAAGAAGCGGCCTGGGAAGTGGTTCCCTTGAGGGCTTATACCGGCCCTACCCCCACGCCCACTGTGACGCCTTCGCAGACAGCGACGAGTACTCCCACCGCCACTCCTTCAGCAACCATGACGGGGCCCGTCAGCACAGCTACTGCTACTCCTACATTCACCCCTACGTCCACGGCGACGCATACACCGCCGGCGACAGGGACACCTACCTGGACAGCGACGGCGACCATATCCCCTACCGTGACGAGGACGCCGACGCCCAGCACGCCGACAGCAACTCCGCAACCGACCGCCATCATCATCACTGAGGTCGAGGATACGTACCTGGATAGGACATACCACGATGTGAATTACAGCACCTCTGGCAATCTCGAAATATCCTCGTCGCACGATGGGGGTGCGGGACAACGCCCCACCTTCAGATTCGATTTGAGGCCCATTCCGGAAGGCTCCCATGTCATAGCAGCCGTTTTCAGGCTATATACGAACTCTACTCAAAGCGACACGAAACCTCAATCAGTGAGCGTGTATGCTCTGAGGCGTCGCTGGGTAGCACACGAGGTCACCTGGGATAATGCTGCCGCTGGCGAACCTTGGGCCTCGGGTGGCGCTGATATGATCGGCATAGACCGTGGAGATAGACCCTACGATACCGCGATCGTGGCCAATCCCAACTATGCCCCGTATGAGTGGGATGTGACGGAACTGGTGCGCGAGTGGGCGCTCGATCACTCGAGCAATCATGGCTTGATCTTGTTGGCCGAGTCTGGCGTGCTGACCCGCCACCGCTTTTGCGCCAAAGAGTGGCCAGGGACGGGGTGGGACCCCCGCTTGGTCGTGACCTATCGCCCCTTCTTCGCTTCCCCCACTCCGACGCCCACCGGCGGGCCGTGGACTACTCCCACACCCACTGTAATCCCTACAGCGGGGACCACCGTTTTCGCGCCGACTCAGGATTCCTATATCTACGAGTTTGAGAAGAACCGCAACTATGGTCGAGGATGGGAATTCCGCGTCAAAGCCCCCAGCAAACGGGCATTGATTCAATTCGATCTCACTAGCATTCCCACTATAGCGCGGATCAGACGGGCTAGGTTATGGCTTTATGCCTACCAGCGGCAAGGAAGTCCTGGTCAGGTGATAGCAAGCCTGCACGCGCTGAAACGAGGCTGGGAGGAGTACGGGGTCACCTGGCAGCAAGCGGCCGCGGGACAGCCTTGGGGTCAACCCGGGGCCAAGGATCCCGCCAGCGATTATGAGGAGACGCCCTTCGCCCAGGTGACCCTTGATCGCACTGGTGACTGGTATGTAATTGACGTGACAGGTGGCATCCAGCAATGGGTGAGCAATCCAGCCACGAATTTCGGTTGTATACTCATCGGCTCGTTGCATACTACGGACTTTTTCTTTTATAGCCGCCAGTACCCGATCCCTCCGAACCCGCCAAACCCCTGGCTGGAGGTTGATTACGAGGTCATCATTCCCACGGCGACTCCCACCAGGATCGTCAGCCCTACGGCCACCCCTACACCCACCGGCACCCGAACGCCCACACCTACCATGACCGGGACTCCGACGGCCACGCCGAACACCGGCACGATCGCGGGCATCGTCTGGGAGGATCTCAATGGCGATGGGGCCCAGGATGCTGGCGAGCCTCCTCTGGCGCAAGCCTTGATCAAATTATACGACCGAACCGAGCGGGAGATGGCAAGACAGCGCACGCAGAGGGATGGCCTTTTCCGCTTCCCGAATCTGGCGCCGAACAACCCAAACGATCCAACAGACTACTATACGATCATCGAGGTCAACCCAGTGGGCTACAGGTCAACCACGCAGGATAGCTTCCTGGTGCGCGTGACGGTCAACTTTACGTGCACTATCGCCTTTGGCGACCAGGCACTGCCAACAGCCACACCGACCGCCACTTCTACAGGGACGAATACGCCTTCGCCGACCGTTACTCCCACCTGGACGAACACGCCATCGCCGACGGCGACGCCGACGGATACAACTTCGCCAACATTAACGGCGACGCGAGTGGCTACCCTGACGCCCACGGAGACCGGGACGCCAGCTCTAATTCGTCCACTCTATTTACCCTTTGTCTTGAAAGGCCCCTAAAGACCGGTCGGGACGCAGGCTTCATGCCTGCGCGGGGGCACACCTGTGAAGGGTGCAGCTACAAATTATCGAATAGGGGAGAGCAACCAGCAAAGTGAGCTTTAAGAGAATAGCAACGGTCGCATTCCTGAGCATGATCGCCTTGCTTTCCTTCATTTCAGGAGCGGTGCTGGCTCAACATGCCATGCCATGCTTTTATTATGGAACGGTCAAGGTGGATGGGAAGAATGTCGCCGAGGGCACAGCGGTATCAGCCTGGATTGGCCAACTCAGTTGGGCAACCCGCACCTTGAATAATGGGGGTGAATCCTGGTACGCCATTGAGATACCGGCCGATAATCCTGCCACGCCGGGAAAGGATGGAGGGCTGCCCAATGATCTCATCACCGTCAAGATTGGAGAAGTGCCCGCGGAACAGACTGCGCGCTGGCAGGAAGGGATCTACCAGGCAAGCAACAGGCTCGACCTGATAGCTGGCCAAAGCACGCCAACGCCGACATCATCCCCCCGGCCTTATCGTCGCCAATGCCCGTTGCTCCTCAAATTCTGATGTCTGGTAGCGCGAGGGAGTCACAAAAATGAGCTATAAGGGAAAACGGGTGCTTTGCCGAGGTCTACCCATCGGGTTCGTAGTGGCGGCTTCAGTCGTTCTCCTGTGGTGGAAACGACTAAAGTCGTTACTACGAACCCCGCGAAACCTGGCCGGCAGGATGTTGGCCGTTGCGCTTCTCAGCATCGTGGTCGGACTTGCCTTGTGGCCCCAGACTGTCTCAGCCCAGGAGCCTGTAGATTGCATCTATCTCGGAACTGTCAAGTTGGATGGGGAGAATATTCCGGATGAGATGGTAGTGTCGGCCTGGATCGGCGATTTGCACTGGGTAGCGCAAGATGGAGCGAAGGGGGCGAATCCTGGTACGGCATAAGCATTCCAGGCGACAAGCCCGGCACGCCGGAGAAGGATGGAGGGGTGCCCGGCGACATCATCATTTTCAGGATCGGAGAGTATCAGGCGGACCAGACCGCGCCCTGGCAAGAAGCGATTCATCAGCCGGATCACAGGCTTGACCTGACGGCGAGTCGAAGTACGCCGACACCTACCGTAACAGGCACGCCACCTACGGCCACGCCGACGCCATCGAGGACGCCCACTTCCACTGCGTCCCCCACGCCGACACGAACCAACACCCCTACACGGACGTCTACGGCTGCGACACCGACCGTGACACCTCGGCCCACAACGATCGCCTTGCCTCCCAGCGCCATCCAGGACACCTATCTTGATCATGATTTTCCCGGAAGCAATTTCAGCACCGCAGGGCGCCTGAAGATAAAATACGGCCACAAGCGTCCAGTTTTCAGGTTCAACTTTGCAGGTATCATTCCAGAAGGATCACGGATCCTGGAGGCGACACTGCATGTGTACACTAATCCAGAGCGCTATCCTGAACAGCCGGTCCGCGCTCTAACTGTGGAAGTCTATGGCTTGAGACGCTCTTGGGTGATCAATGAGGTTTCCTGGAATAATGCCGCGAACGGTGTACCCTGGACACTGCCAGGGGCAAATGATCCAGTCCTAGACCGCGATGGAACGCCCACCGACATCAAAGTCATTGATCGTATCAATGCGCCGTATACATTCGATGTGACAGCCCTGATGCAGCGATGGGCCGCCAACCCGGCTCTCAACTTTGGCCTGATCATGATTGGCGAGCATCAATCCGTTGAATATCGCTTCTACTCCATGGAAGAATGGAACGAAAACTATTGGCCAAAGCTGCTGGTCACTTTCATTCCGCCGCCTCCCACGCCGACACCGACACGGACGGAGACCCCATCGCCCACGCTTACCTCCACCAGGACGCCAACCCCTTCGTTGACACCTACACACACGGCCACGCCGACCGCTACGCTGACCACAGGGACGATCAGAGTCGTTGCCTGGGAGGATATTAACGGCAACAGAGTGGCCGATCCAGAAGAGCCAGGGGTGGCGGGCGTATCTATCGTGGTGAGCAGAAACCCCACCGGCAACCCCATAGAGGACAATTGCGTAACCCGTGCAGATGGGGAGTGCGAAATCCCGAACTTGATGCCGGGCACCTACTACGTTTTTCGCACGCCGCCCGCAGGCTATCAAGTCGTCTTTCCACGTAGCGATAGCGGGATCGTCCTGCCGGTGCAAGCGGGTAGGATTTCCACTGTGCGTTTTGGCTTGCGATCGCTCTATACTCCTACGGCCACCCAAACGCACACCGGTACGCCAACCGATACGCACACTCTGACGGCCACTCCTACGGAAACAGCCACCGGCACGCCGACGAGGACCCCCACAGAAACGTCCACAGCAACGCCGACGGCCACAAACACCGACACGCCGACGGCTACAGCGACAGCCACCTGGACGGCCACGCGAACGGCAACATCTACCAGGACGGCCACGGTGACCCCCACAACTCCCGGTGCGCCGACTCAGACCTTTACGCCCACAGGGACGGCCACGCCGCTGCCACCGATCAACCCATACGCTACTCCGGCTAGCTGTGGAGTGATCTACCAGGGAGATACACGCAATGGGTTATCCCTGGCGCGCTTTTACAACTGTCTCGGTTGCGGCATCTACGACTACAATGGGCCAGAGATCGTCTACGTATTGACCACAACGGTAACGGTTAATATCACGGCCACTTTGAACTATAACGCCGGGCTGATGGACCTGGATGTACTGATTCTGAACGCATTAGACCCGCAGCGATGCGCATTCTGTGGCGACTTTTACGTGGTCTGGCACGATATGCCCCCCGGCGTCCATTACATTGTCGTGGATGGGATTGATAACGGAGCCGGGCAATACACGCTGGAAATAAGGTGTCCCGGAGGCCCCACGCCCACGGAGACGCCTGTGCCGACGCGGACGCCAACGCCCACCAAGTCGCCAACAGCAACGTCCACACGAACAGTGACGCCGACGCGGACGGCGACGCGGACATACACGCCGACCAACACGCCTACACTCGCGCGCAACTATCTGCCTTTCATTTCCAAGCCTCCGACGCCGACGAACACGTCAACACCGACGGTAACACCGACGCTGACACGCACGCCCGTACCTACACCCACATCTACACCACTGCCCTACGACCTGGCTACCAACTGCGGCGGGCCGCTATATATAGATGGACATGGAGTCCCGTGGGTACCTGACCAGCGGTACGGCAGTGGCAACACCTGGGGCTATATCCGCCGCTACCCGGGAGATCCAAACGAGGGAGTCTACTGCAACGATCACGCCATTCAGGGCACTGATGACGATACACTCTACCAGTGCGAAAGGGTCGGCGCGGACTATGCTTTCCAGGTGCCCTCGCCAGGGCGCTATCATGTCCTTCTACGGTTTGCGGAGATCTTCCCCACTTTTTGCGCGCGGAACAGGCGAGTGTTTAACGTTTACCTTGAGGACACTCTGGTCCTTTCCAATCTGGATATATGGTCCATAGTGGGATGCTTTGAAGCCTTCGATTCCGGCCATGAGATTGACGTCAACGACGGCGTCCTCAATATCAGAATGGAGGACGTACGAGAGTATGGCAAAGTATCCGCTATACGTGTGAGAAGGATCCACTAAACGTCGCACATCGCAGGCGAAAAGGCCATAGATAATTCCCTCCAGGCCCCTTGCCAGCCGGCAAGGGGCCTGCTATTTTCTCCTCCAGCATCGTATGAACAAACTGTAATCTGGTGGATTTCTTTTTTCATCCGATTTTCATCAAAGGGCTTTATAATTGCTTGATGATCCTACAACCTGTGCCTGGCATTTCTTCCGTCCAGGAGGGACGGCACACATCGCACCCATCGTTTGCCATCTCACAACCTCGCAAACCAGGGGGATACATGGCCGAAAGAGTCAACGTCTTTGCGCGTGCGATCAGTAATGTAGAAACCAGGGTCGCAGTAACCGACCAGGCTCTAGCCATTGCCATAACACGCGAAAACCTTTGGTACCAATATAGCAAAAGGGCCTTAGACGTCATCTTGTCAGCCGCTTTGCTCCTTCTGCTATTGCCGCTGCTGATCATCACCGCCATCGCTATTTGCCTGGATTCCCTGGGGCCAGCCGTGTTCATCCAGCGCCGTGTGGGCAAGGGGGGGCGCCTCTTCGACTTTTACAAGTTCCGCTCGATGTACCGGGATACCGATCCTGATCTGCACCAAGAATTCGCACGCCAGTATATCAACGGAAATGGCCATCAACTCGCCGATGCTTCCTATACCGAGTCACCAATCTTCAAGCCCGCCGATGACAAGCGTGTAACCCGCATCGGCAGAATCCTGCGCAAAACCAGCCTCGACGAATTGCCCCAGTTGGTCAATGTACTCAAGGGTGACATGAGCCTGGTTGGCCCCCGTCCGTCCATCGTCTACGAGCTAAAAGAGTACGCCCCCTGGCATCTGCGCCGCCTGGATGTTCTCCCTGGGCTAACCGGCTGGGCCCAGATTCACGGGCGGAGCACTCTGCTGTTCGACACCATCGTCGTCTTGGACATCAAGTACATTGAGCACCGCTCGCTCTGGATGGATCTATGGATCCTCTTGCGGACGATCCCTGTTGTGCTGTCATGCCAGGGCGCAAGATAAATCCATACCTGGCGGGTTTTGGAAAACTTGTCAGGCCTATCCAAAAGTTGACACATAAAGCGAAAGATGATACAATGGTCTGCGGAGTGTGCTTGAGCCGAGCAGGATAGCACCTGGGGGAGGAAACGACCATGACATCCAGAAGGGAAAAGCTGAAGCCGCCCAAACTAGCCTTGCCCAAATGGATCGGAATCGCTATCGCGATCTTTGTGGTGTTAACTGCTTCTCCGTGGCTTAGCGCCGCAGGCCCCACCTATGTCTCAGGCCCCATTGCTGCGAGCACAACCTGGACCCTCACACGTAGCCCCTACATCGTAACCGGCGATGTCACCGTGTTGGCGGGCGTCACCTTGGCTATCGAGCCAGGTGTGGAAATCAGGTTCAACACCACAGACGACCGGAGCAGCGGCATTTACCCTACAAAGCCCGAACTGATCATCCGGGGCCGGCTGGACGCCGCAGGCACCCAGGCGAGGCCGATTGTCTTCACATCCAATCGGGTCGGCGCCTTGGGCACCGATTGGGGTGAGATTGCCCTCCGTAGTAACAGCAATACCATCGCCTGGGCCGAGATCAGATATGCCACATATGGCGTCCGCCTCTACGGGACGGCAGGCACCCCTGTAAGCAATAACCTCATCACCTCCTGCATATTCCAGAGATGCGGCGCAGACAGGCTTGTCCCCGACGGACCTCCATGTGCCGGTGGGGGCGCGGATGAGGTGGGTGGCGCCATCCGTGGCGAATATGCGAACTACTGCACTTTCTCCACGCTCACTATTTTGTACAGCGAGCGGGGCATCTGGCTGCACAACTCCGACCACAATACGATCCAGGGAAACAGCATCCATAACATGCAACAGAGCGCTATTCGCCTGTCCGGGGATAGCGATTCCAATACGCTCCAGAATAATACGGTCTTTTCTATCGCCTCTTATGGGGTCGAATGCTGGGGAGATCCCGGCACCCCCGGCGATAACAACGCGCTTAGCTACAACACGATCCGCGATACCTGGGATAGCGGGCTGGTGTTCCACTACCAGAACAACGGTCGGATTCAAAATAACGCGCTCTATGATGACGCGAACAATTTCGCCCATCGCTCCTGCAATGGTGCCGGCTATCCCTTGACGCTGCTCAGCGGCTTGTGGATCAGTGGCACGACCGACTCGCTCATCGAAAACAACACAATCTATGATAATGGCAACGAGGAGTGGGGAGTACTCGCTTCCGGCATCTACGTGGGCGGCGATGCCACCGATAATGTCTTCCGGCGCAATAGCATTTACAACAACCAGGGAAGCGGCATCGTCATCGTGGGCGCGGGCACGGATAGAAACACCCTCAGCGAAAACCCGATTTATGACAACGTTGGCCTGGGCATTGATTTGGGCGATAACGGCGTGACACCCAATGATCCCGGCGATGCGGACAGCGGCCCGAATGAAGAACTGAACTTCCCCGCCATCCGCTCGGTGACTTATCTCGGCGCAGGCAACTACCAGGTACAAGGTACAAGCACGCCGAATGCCACAGTCGAGTTATTTGCTACCGATCTCGATCCCTCCTGGCACGGGGAAGGGGAAATCTTTATCGCCAGCGCCGTCGCCGACGGCACGGGCGACTGGCTGCTGAATTGCACCATCTCGAGCGGCGGCATCCTGGGAAGTGCCACGGCCACCGATGGCGTTGGCAATACCTCCGAGTTTTGCACCAACACTATCATCGCAGGCGAAGTCTGGGTCAACGACGACTGGTGGAATAAACGCTTTGGCGACCTCGTAGAGGGCGGAATCTTCGGCATCCAGGCCTTCGCCACCATTCAGGACGGGGTGGACGCCGTGGCTATCGGCGGCATCGTCCATATCCTGCCGGGGATTTATTGGGAACAGGTGGTCATCGAGAAATCGGGGATCACTCTGGAAGGCGAAGGGGGCAGGGATCTGGTCATCGTGCGCGGCGGAGGGCTAAGCGATTACCCCACGGTATGGAACAGTGGTGTGAACACCTATGCTATCGCTATCAACCCCGATGAGGTAGATCTCGGCCACCCGGTGAACGTCACCATCCGCGGCCTCACCGTCCAGAAAGCGGATGCCGGTATCTATATGCCTCGTTACACCGAGGGCACGTTCATTGATAACTGCAAAATTCAGCATTGCCTTTTCGGCATCATGATAGAGCGCGATGCCATCACGACGACGCTCATCAACAACCTCTTCCGCGACAATGAATACAGCATCGCCGTCGGCGTCCATTACACCGATACCTACACCTATACGCACGCCTACAACTTGAACATCATCAATAACGCCATCCTCGATGGCAACCACCAGATTGACCTGCAAGGGGAAATGGTGGGCATCCTCATCTGGGAATCGGATTGCGCCGATCCAACCTCCGACATTCTCATTCAGGGCAACGAAATCCGTGACCAAAGTTTCGGCATCTACCTCTCCGGCGTGGTCTCCGCCACCATCCACAACAACCTGATCGAGGATATCCCCTACCGTGTTACCGAAAGCAACTTTGCCGAGAATGGCTACGGCATCTATCTGTACTCCTGGTCCGGGGATGGCGGTTGCGGCTACTCGCACGACATGTGGGTGCTCACCAACACGATCAAGATTTGCTACAAAGGACTGGTCAGCCGCGGCGCCGATGACGTTTGGGTGCAGGGGAATTTGATCGAAGAGAACGCAGACGACGGCGTTGAGGTCAGCGCCTCCACCAATGAGCAGGTTCGTTGGGTTATCCCCGTCACCATTTATGCGGATAATAACGTACTGCACGGCAATTCTATCTGCGGCAATGGGGGCTATCAACTGAACAACACCCAGCCGGTGACGAATACGGGGTGGCTATCGGCAACCTGCAACTGGTGGGGGACCAACACACCCGTCTCCGGCGTCCATATCAACAGCGCAGCCAATGTCACCTATTCCCCCTGGATGACCATGACTTTGATCGCCGTGCCCCCCGCCATCTCTAACATTGGCACTTCGACATCCCTCATCTATGCCAGGTACGTGTGCGATGGCTACCGCATACCCAATGGTCATATGGTGTATTGGGCCACCAGCCTGGGCACGATTGATCCTGAGCAAAGCACGACTTTCAACGGCGAAGCTTGGACCGAGCTGAGCAGCCTGGAGGAAGGAACGGCCATTATCACGGCAACCGACGAATGCGGGCAGGTGCTCACCGTAGCCGTGCCAGCGCTGCCATACCGGCCCGACTTTACCATCACGGAACAGGATACCACTGTCCAGGCCAACTCGGACGAGACGATCCAGATATGGGAGTACGTCGGCCATGCCGATACCGAGGTGGTCACGATCACCTTCCCCTTCCGCTTCGACTTTAACATGAACCTGCCCGCCGATATGGAGATCGGCTCCGGCTCTGTGCAGTTCATGACTCCTTCCCTGACCTGCCCCCTGCGTCTGACGGTATCCGATGTGCTGACCCGCGAGGTTCCGCCAGGTTCGGGCAACTGGCTCACCTATGGAGCACATTGGGTCGTGGACATTGACCAGAATTGCTGCGGGTTGCTGGATCGCGACTTTTGGATTAGCGGGGATAAAGAGACAGGGTGGACGTTCCTTCTGGTGTACCCTCCCGATGGCGACTATGTCATGACCACGACGATTACGACGACCCTGACCATTCGGGGCAAAGTGGGTGCCACCGCTGTCATTACCAACCCGTCCTGCGCCACCTATTATCCCATCGGCGTACACTTTAGATCCGAGTTGGACCAGATCGTCTGCCGCAGCACGGGCGTCACCAAAGTGCCAACAAGTTCCTGGATCATCGGGCGGTATCCTTCCACGCCAGCCACGCAGCGCGGCATCATCAACACCACCTTGCCTCAGCCTTTCGTGGCCTGGGTACATGATAATTCATGGTGCAATAACGGCATCGCCAACGTGCATGTGCAATGGGACATTATCGCCTGGCCTGAGGGAGCGGTGGGCCAGAAGGTGACCTTCTACCGTGACTACACCGATGATACGGGGCGTGCCCCGGCCTGGCTCACGTTGGGGAGCAAACGCGGGCTATACGTCCTCCGCGCTAAAGCTCCACCCGCACGAGGCGAAGTGATCTTCTCGGCATACGCCTCGGAGGAGGGATGCGTGGTCACGCTGATCTCCTACGGCATTGACGATACCTGGGTATCGGATGACGAAGGCAACCATTACGAGACGCAATTTCTGCGCATGGGCGACGGGCGCAACGATATCGGCCTACGCTTCCGGGCGCCGGGGGTGCCACAGGGCAGTAAGATCACGGCGGCTTTTATCCGCTTCTCGCCATACGTTTCCAGCACGGCTGCCATCACGATGACTATCTATGGAGAAGCGACGGATTATGCTCAGCCATTCCTGGCTTCAAGCGAACTGGTGCCGTTCCGGCCTCGCACCTCGGCTTTCGTCAACTGGGTCATCACCTGCCTGTACTGGAGAGAGGGGACACGTCCCACTTCGCCCGACATCAGCCCTGTGATTCAAGAAATCATCAATCGTCCGGGATGGGTTCAGCATAACGCGCTTGCCTTGCTCTTGATCGCCGATCCTAGAGATTTAGGGAACGGCTCGCGCACGGTCTATTCCTACGAAGGGGCAGCAGCCGAGGAATCGCCGTGGAGCGTGCCCGAACTGGAAATCTGCTACATTCCTCCATGGGCGATCACGCCGGAGCCGACGCCGACGCCGACGGAAACTCCATGGATACCGCCCACCAGGACGCCGACGCCAAGTCCATCGGCGACTCCCACGGCGACGCGGACGCCTACGCCTTCGCCAACGTTCACGCCGACTCCTAGCCCGTCTTCTACAGGGACGTGGACGCCGACACCGACTTGGACCGGCACACCACCGACCCCGACGCCGACATTGACCGGCACGCCGCCGACAAACACGCCGACGGCCACGCGCATCCCAACCTGGACGCCGACGCTCACTGCTACGGCCACCCTCACGCGCATTCCGACGTGGACTTCCACGCCGATTCCCACGGGTCAAGTTCGAGGGGTCGTCTGGACGGACAACGACGAAGATGGCGAAATAGACCTGGGTGAACCACCCATCGGCAACGTCCAGATCACCTTGCGCGATGCATCAAGCCAGGAGTTGCAGACGACAACCACAGGGTTCGATGGAGTTTATTCCTTTCCGGAGCTGACGCCGAATACGTATATCGTGCAGGAGACTGACCCGCCAGGATATTTCTCCACTACAGCGAACCTGGTGCAGGTACAGATCGTGGGCGACGATGTCGTTGTGGTGAATTTCGGCGATAAACGCTTGGGAGGCCAGCGCATCAGGAAAATTCAGTTACCGATGATTTGCCGATAAACTCCATAGACTTCGGAAGTCTGACGGGCTTTAGAATAACCCAGAGGGGGCTGAGATAGCTGCTCAGCCCCCTCTGGGTTGAGAAAGGCAACATGGGAGACGACACCAAGTCTTATTTTCAGAAGCAAGGCACGGTGATTTCCTGGTGGTACCCGGAAAGCACGAAAGAACCCCTTTACGAGCACTATCTGGAGCAGTTGCGCTGGGTGATGGCGCAGTTCGATTGGCGAGGAAAGCGCGTGGCGGACGTTGGCACGGGGAAGGGACGCTTCGCTATTTCCTGCGCCTTGAGGGGCGCAGAGGTCTACGCTTTAGATATTTCGCAGGAAATGCTGTGCCAGGCTCAGCGGGATGCGGTAACCGCCGGGGTGCAAGTGCATTATCTTCAGGGCGACGCGGAAAACCTCCCCTATCCGGATCGCTCTTTCGATCTGGTGGCCTGCATGGAGACGATCATGCACGTGCCTCACCCCGAGGAGCTTATGCGGGAGTTGGCGCGCATCGTCCGTCCCGATGGCCAGGTCATCGTTAGCATGACCAATAAGTATCGGATCAATGCTTTGGGCAGGCTGCCCGAGACGCTCTATCGCCGCCTGCGGCCCGTCCGCCAGGCGCAGACGCCCCGCTACATGTGGGTTTATAGCGTGTCCACATTTCGGGGTCTCTTCCGTCAAGCTGGCCTGGAGATACGCAGGCTACACGGCCAGGGGCTTTTCCAGGCCAACGCCTGCCTGGGCTTTTCCAGGCGGCTATCCATCCCCCTCTTTCCACGCTCCTTCGCCCTCTGGTTCTTTCACCACGTCGAGCCTAGGTTGCGCGAGACGCCACTGCTGAATATCATGGGCACGGTGATGGCTATCGCCGTGCCTAAACGTGGAGGCTCATAGTTGCGACTTCCGGACACATCCCGCATTTGGTTCAGTAGTTCTCAGGACGGTGTTCCACTTTGAGCATCTTTCGATTTGACTTGACGATAAATGGAAACCATAGTGGAATTGAACTAACCGGAGGCCTGAACTTGCAAATGCCCTGATTTTGCACTCTATCTCAATAGGGTATATACTATACAGTATATACTCAAGGAGTGTTTGCTGATGAAAACGGCACGATTATTTCGAAATGGACGGAGTCAAGCGGTCAGATTGCCCAAGGAATTCAGGTTTAGTGGCAACAAGGTCTTCATCAAGAAAATGGGGAATGCCGTTATCGTTATCCCCTGCCAAAACTCTTGGCAACCCCTATTCGATAGCTTAGCCCAGTTCTCCGACGATTTCATGGAACAGCGAGACCAGCCAACTGAGCGGCAAAGCAGAGAGCGTCTCTTTGAATGAGATATTTACTCGATTACTTGACGGCGCTCGCCACACAATCCAGATCACCGCACAGTATTTCGTTCAGCCTCTTTAGGTTCTGATTCAAGGCCAGCACCCATTGCCGCTGCGTTTCATCAGGGGCTAACTCCACATCTAAAGCGCTCAATTTCAGGAAATCGGGCATTGGCGATAGGGTGGCCATCTCTACGCGGCGGAAGCCAGCAGTCGTTAAAAGGAAGGCGAGCGCCTCCGGATGCAAGGGTTTGTTATGGGTCAGGTCTTTATAGAAGGTATAGTAGAAAATGCTCAGGCTGGCGCCATTGGGAGTGATGAGCACCAGCGGCGCGCCATACAGCATCTTGCGATGGCAAAGTTGCACGAACTCCCAGAGAAGCGAGGCGGGCAGATGCTCGACCAGATGCGCAGCAAAGATGCCTCCCACCGATTTATCCGGCAGTGACTCCAGGTGGGCCATGGCATCTTCCTGGCGCACGTCGAGGCCCTTTTTGCGGCAAAGGATAATCGAGTCCTCGTCCAGATCCACTCCATAGCCACGAATGCCCGCCTCACGGAGAAGCTCCAGAAAGACCCCTGTTCCGCAACCGAGATCGAGCACCTCCGGCGCCTCGCGGAAACGTTCCACCAGCGGCGCATAGAGTTGATGCAAGGTGGAACGCGCTCCTCCCACGGCATCCGCGTGGAGGAAATAGCTGAAACGGTCGCCTATCTCGCCTCCTGGCCGAAGGGCAGCGGCGAGCTTCTCTATCCTGGCTGCCGCTTCCTCTGATAATGCGCTTAAAGCGGTGCGCACAGCCTGCACGTTGCGCCGCACGGCCTTGGGGTTTTCCTCGATCAGGCGTTGAAGGTTCCATAACTGCTCTGCCAGGATCTCCTGGTGCGTTTTCAGTTCCTCCTGCAAGGCGTTCAGCTTGTCGAAGCGTTCCAACAGGCGAGCCGCACCGGCTGCTCTCGCTTTATCCTCGATTGCCTTCGCCTTTTCCCGCTCTATCGCCGCCTGAATCCCCGTTGCCAGCGGCTCCAGGCGCGACTGAAGCGCTTCTAGCTCTCCCTTCAGGCTGGCCCGGCCTTCCCCCCATCGCTGCGTCACTTCAGCTAAGTGTAGCTCATAACCTTGTTTCGCTTCGGCCAGACGACGCTCCCACTGCTGCTCTATCTCGGACAGACGCCCTTCCCACCGCTGTTTTGCTTCCGCCAAATGGCCTTCCCATCGCTGGTTCACTTCGGCCAAGCGGTTATTCGACTGCTGGTTCACCTCGGCCAAGCGATTTTCCCATTGTTGGTTCACTTCGGCCAGACGGCTTTTCCACCTCTGTTCTATCTCGGCCAGGCGATGTTCCCAAAAGGCCACTAGCTCGCGCAAGCGGGCGGAGAGCCATTTCAGTTCCCAAACCAGACGCTGATTGACCCGCACCTGCCGGTCTATGATCGGGTCCAGGTATGGCTCCCGCAGATGCGAGGTCATGTTGCGCCTCACCCAGGCGATGAGGGGGCCAACGATGGGCTTATCGGAGCGCACGATATAGCCGCGCATACTGACATCGGCCATCGCTTCCAGTTCGCGATAGTGCTCCTCCAACTCAGGCAGAGGAGGAAAAGCAGGTGGAGGGGACGCTTCCTGACCCAGGCTCTCCGCCGCTGGCGGGGTGGGCTGGGCAGCGGGTTGTTCCTCCACGGCCTGGGCTGGCCGAGCGTCACTTTCGGAGATCGCCCTGACCTGGCTGAGAGCGGGCTGGTGGGCTAAAGC
>Ga0129297_10000309_pt1 | contig 23576 bp, 17 predicted proteins | sample I18A1metaG_FD_94708 | JGI IMG/M metagenome (GOLD analysis project Ga0129297, IMG submission 94708) | Lake sediment bacterial and archeal communities from Gulf of Boni, Indonesia to study Microbial Dark Matter (Phase II) - ​I18A1 metaG | ecosystem: Environmental > Aquatic > Freshwater > Lake >... | reverse complement strand
GTATACAAGATTGCAGCTGGCAGAGTCAAAGTCGACACAACAAGAATCGACGGAACAAGGTTGGGCAGTAGATATCGAACCATTATGTTCGAATCCGATTCGCCAATTGACCGGGCGGCGAGAACAAATTCTCTGTTTACCATTGACTGCACTTTGGCTCGCGATATTCTGGTAAACGCGGGCCAGCTTGTGAGCGCGATAGCTACCACAACTTGTGTCAGCCCAGGCCCTATCATGGTTACAACACCCAACGCCAAGACCACAGGCGGAAAAGCCCATACCATGTCTGTCACAGCTGAGATTGCTTTGTCTACGATGCCACTGTAGTAGCCTGCGATGACTCCCAAGGCGACGCCCATGCTCGCCTCGATAAATGTCACGAGCAACCCAACCCACAGCGCGATACGGGCGCCGTAGACAATTCTACTAAAGAGATCTCTTCCCAGCACATCAGTACCGAAGAAATATTCTACAGAGGGGGGAAGAAGTCTATTAATCGGATCCGTGTCCGCATAGCCTCTTGGCGCGATCATGGGTGCTCCCACAGCAAGGACCGCAATTGCGACAACGATCAGTAGACCGGCGAAAGACGTTCTGTACTCTAGGAGTTGCATCAGGGTATTTTTCAGAGAAACTAAAGAGAGCATCGCTCGACTAGCTCGATACTCCTACATCTTTTCTGGCTCAACACGTATTCTGGGATCCAGGGTAGCCGAAACGATGTCTCCCACGATGTTGCATATCACGATTAGAATTGCGATTATTAGGACTATGGCCTGAATCACGGGATAATCCAGCCTCAGTATGGACTTGTAGAGGAGATTACCCATTCCAGGCCACGAAAAGACTGTTTCTACTATGACTGCTCCACCGATGATCCAAGGAAGATCCAAGAAGAACATGACCGTCACCGGGATGAGTGCGTTTCGTAGCGCATGCCTGAGTATCACTCGACTTGACGGGAGCCCTTTGGCCCAAGCCGTCCTGATGTAGTCTTCTCCGAGGACTTCTAACATCTCAGTTCTTGCGATCCTAGCGGAGAAGGCCACGAATGGTAGTGTGTAAGTCAGGGTCGGAAGGACCAACGAATCAAATCCTGAGGTTACACCGGATATCGGGAACCATCTGAGGTATAACCCGAACACGAGCATCAGCATTAGGCCAAGCCAGTAGGTAGGCATGGAATAGAAGAAATTTGAAATGCCCATCGTGACATAGTCTCTGGATTTTCCTCTTCCTAGGGCGGCTATTACTCCCAATGGAACGCCAAGAAGGTATGAGAGAACCAGTGACGGTAAGGTGAGTTCCAGTGTGTATGGCAGCCGTGACCATATCAGATAGGAAACTGGTTGCCGCGTTATGTATGAGTAACCGAAGTCGCCGCTCATTACCTTGGAGAACCAGTAGAAGAACTGAATGTACACTGGCTGGTCAAGTCCCCAGCTTCTCCTGAGTTCCTCTATTCTTTCTTTGGTAACCCTTTCGCCAGCGATCATCCGGATCGGATCGCCAGGCACATTTTGCATTATCAAAAAAAGGAGGAGAGATACGAGTACCACGACGGGTATGCCAATCAAGGCTTTCTTGAAGGCGTACCGCGCCAGCGCACTCATTTCATGACCTGCTGACTTCTGGATCGTACTTCCTTGATGCTGGGCATCCGAAGTTCACGAGCAACCCTACGTTGAGGAGCAGGGGCAACCAAGGCATTATGACCTGTCCTGTTCCGGCCATTACCTTGACATCGTTCATGAACAGTGTGGCGAAGGGTGGCATGACGACTAGTCCCTGCACACTCTTCCTCACAGCCGTGAACTCCCTGTTCACGAATAGAGGCACAAACGGAGCATCCTCTAGCCACATGCGTTGGAGTTTTGTGTAGAGCTCAACTCTCGCCTCGGGAGCCAACGCTCCCGAGAAATCCTCGTCCAGAAGCTTGTCCACTTCCGGATTGCTGTAGGTGTAGTTTGCCATCTCGCTGTGCAGAAGGTAGGGAAGTATTCCTGCTGGATCATGCCAGGAGTAGTAACGTGCGGCCAGTTCGAAGTTCCAATGCCTTGTCTGATCCCTAATGTAACGGTAGTCATACTCTCTTATCTCGACACGCACTCCGGCTTTGGCGAATTGTGACTGCAATAGTGGACCTATCCTCTTCAGCCGGGGTTCATCGTATGGGTTGAGAAGTGTGAGGGTCAGCGGTTGCCCGTTCTTGTCAACTATCCCATCGTTATCGGTGTCCGTCCAACCGGCCTCCGCCAGAAGACTCCTAGCCTTATCAGGACTATACGCGTACCTACTCTTGGCAAAATCCTCTGCTGAAGAACTGTAAGCAAGCATTGACGGGGACATATAGCCGTAACATGGCAAGACTGTTCCTTCCAATGTTAACTGCAATTCGTCCCTGTCGATCGCGTAGTTGAGCGCTTGGCGGACCCGCGCATCATCCAAGGGGGGCACCTTCTGGTTTATCATTATATATTCAATGCCCGGAGTTAGTGACTCGTACATCACGACATCGGGATTTTCTTTTAGCTTGGTGACGGCGTCGACTGGAACGCCCCTCATTATTTCCACAGTTCCAGCCTCGAGCTCACTTAGCCTCGTTACGTCCTCCGGAATGAATCGGATGATTATTTCGTCAATGTATGTATTGGGTCCTTTGTTCTGGACGAAGGGCAGGTTCGTCTTGTAAAGGTCGTTTCTCTCCAAGACAACTTGCGAGCCCTGAACCCACTCCTTGACTTTAAACAGTCCAGATCCAACGGGCTTCAGACCAAACGCCGCGTCACCCATTTCGTTTGCAGCCTTGACATCAACGATAGCTCCATAAACGACTGGTATATCGTTCAGCCACACATAAGTCGACGGCTGCTTGAGCACGATTCTTGCGGTGTGTTCGTCCACAATCTCGACACGTTCAACTGAGTCATAGTCCGAACCATAGACACTCAATTTCCGGTATCTTTCCATCGCGTCCCTTAGGGCCTCGGCTGTTATCGGATTACCACTTGAGAATTTGACGTCCGCAGGGTAGTGGACAACGATCGATGTCCCGTCAAATTCAGCAGCCTCGGCGAGGTCGGGAACTATGTTCATCTTGTTGTCAAAGTTCATAGTATTTTGGAAAACAAGGTCATGCAGCTCGTTTGACCAGCTCACCTGCTGGATGTCTAAGCTCTCCGGCTCTTCGGGTATGGCAATGATGAGTGTCCTCTTGTATTGAACTGCTGGATGTGCAGTAGTATTGTAGTAGTAGGCGCCAGCTATGACTCCGATGGCTACGATAGCAACGACAATTACTGCTTGAACCTTGGTTATCGCGCTTCTTGACGTCAGCAATTTTCGATATTGCATGTTTTTCACCAAATTTTCGGGAAAGGGAAGATGAAGGATTTGCATAAAGCAAATGAATGTAGAGTAAGGGGAGTTCACGGCGGCGTTGGTTCTGAACTTACTTTACTTACAAGCAGCCCTCAACAGACGAGCATCTAGGGTCATCGCGGGAACTGCCCATGTTCGAATCCGGGTCATATCTAGCCGAATACTGGGGTGGATACGGTTGAGGCGAGCTGAAGAACTCCCAGGAACGTACGGAATGCCTCCAAGTAGTCATCGAAAGTAACCGAAACTGTCCTCGGGTCTTCGCACTTCACGACCGGCAGCAGCTTGGCTGCAGCAGCTTCGGCTGTGGATGCAAGCCGAACCTTGAACTTCACGGGCGACGAATACCTGAAGGCACCAAACTCCTTTTTCCTTTCCACTGCTCTCTTGGCAGATTTCTTGATCAGCTCCCGGCTCTGGGTCAAAGGAAGACATTTGGCTGTGTACCTGTCTATGCCTTCCTTGACTACGGCAGTTTCGACATTTCCCAGTAGGCTCGTCGCTTCATGAGCGACTTTGTCATCGCCCGTGACCACTCCCACAGGCACTCCGAAGTAGCCCCCAATACCGGCATTGATTCCGGTTTCCCCAACCAAGCTCTCATTTACCCATACATCGCTGACCATTTTGCCGTAGATGGTGTGGTTCAGTACGGCGGCCTCGGTTCCAGCCATAGCGTGGTACCCGACGAACATGGCAAGATCAAAGGACCTGTCGATCCCCTGCATCATGCAAAGGGGCTTTGTGTCGCCGGAGATCAGTTGTGCTTTCGGGTTCAATTCTTCTATGAGGATATTTCTCATTCCGTTGTGGGAATCGTTCACCAGTATCTCATCAGCCCCACCGAGTAGCACACCCTCTACGGCCGCGTTCACGTCTCCTGTCATTATCTTCTGAAAGCGCTTGTAGACATCTTTTTTCGGGTCAACATCATCCGGGCCAGTTACTCCGCTTATGCCTTCCATGTCGCACGAAATGAAAACCTTCATGTGCCTTCAGCCAGCTGACACTGTGTGTTTCAAGACTCGGCCGTTAAGCCTTCTTAGGTACTTCCCTTTGGCCACTATGATTTTGCCGTTCACGATGACGTATTCTATCCCGACTGGGAAGTTTTGAGGTTTCAAGTATGTTGCTGTGTCAGCAATCCTTGAGGGATCGAATATCACGATGTCTGCTGCCATTCCTTTTCGGAGCAAACCCCGGTCCCTAAGCCCTAGCTTGTTGGCTGGAAAAGCTGTCATCTTTCTGATAGCGTCCTCCAGACTGAGCACGCGTTTCTCCCTGACGTATCTTCCCAACACTCTTGGGAAGGTTCCAAAGCTTCTGGGGTGAGGCTTTCCCTTACTCAGAGGGCCTCTTGTCGATATGGAATATCCGTCTGAGCCAATCATCGATAGAGGGCTCTGCAGGACTCGTTCCACATCTTCTTCGCACATGTCCTCGACGACGACGACACTTACCATTGCCTTCCCTTCGATCAGCATGTCGAAAATAGCTTCGTAAGGGTCGCATCCTCTCGATCGCGATATCTGCTGAATGGTTTCTCCGACGAGCGATGGTTTCTGCACGAAGCTTGATATCATGAACCTGTCCCACGAGGCCCCTTTCGTCATGCTCTCCCAGTTCCGAACACCCTTTTGCATCTGCTTCTTCAGTTTCCTACGGATCGCAGGGTTCTTCAGTCGTTTAATCAAGCGTTCAGTTCCGCCCTCGTGTGCCCAAGGTGGTATAGCTGCAGAAAGAAACGTGTTGTATGCTGTGTAAGGGTAGACATCAACCGTAGCATCGAGCCCGTCTTTTCTTGCGTTGGATATTTTCCGGAGGGTCCGCGTAACTTTGCCCCAATTCCTTCTGCCGCAGGCCTTGTGGTGAGAAGGCTGTATCGGGATGCCCGCTTCGCGGCCTACGGTCAAAGCCTCATCAATGGCTTGCTCTAGCCGATCACTTTCATCCCTTATGTGGCTCGCGTAGATGCCCCCGTACTGCGCGGCCACGCGAGCGAGCTTTACGAGTTCGTCGAGTTTGGCGTAACTGCCTGGGACGTAGAATAGGCCTGAGGAAATGCCAAAGGCCCCTTCGCGCATGCACTTCGCCACGAGCCCCTGCATCAGTCTCATCTCGCGATTCGTGGGAGCCCGGTTTTCGAAACCCATCACAGAAGTTCTTACTGTGCCATGCCCAGCGAGACAGGCCACATTCAGGACCACCCCTCGGCGCTGAAGTGTATGCATGTATTCAGACAGGCTGGACCAAGTGACCCTCAACCCATACTCGTCGGCCATGGCCTGCTCAGCCGCAACCGCTTCCCCCTCAAGGGGCGCAGCTGATTCACCGCAATTCCCGATGACCTCTGTAGTCACCCCCTGTCTGATCTTGCTCTCAGCCTCAGCCCCTGCCAGGAGCGTCAAGTCTGAGTGGCTGTGCATGTCGATGAAGCCTGGACATACAACGAAAGCCTTCGCGTCTATCACCTGTTTCGCGTCTTTCATCTCAAACGATGTGATCGCACTGATTCCGTCATCCTTGACGCCGATGTTGGCCCGATACCATGGATTGCCCGTCCCGTCGACTATGAATCCGTTTTCAATGAGTAAATCGACGCTCAACAAAACTGCCTCCTCTCAAGAACCGTTTCTCGAAAGAATGATCGAGATAGGAAGAACGCCGTTGGAGTGAGCAAATCGAGAACCAGCATGTGGTTGCTAAGCATTTTCCCTCACACTGATCGGTTCTGCTATGAGATGCTTTCTGACCATGTTCTCGTCTACGGTTACGCCTAGCCCGGGACCCTCTGCAACTTGGACAACGGGAACCCCATCCTGGACAACAGTCTGGATAGGGGTAGCGATGCTCACTGTGGTCCCCCAGTATATCTCGGTGGGGGAGTAGGCATCCCACAGCTTGATTCCGGGCAATCCTTTGATTAGACTCAGGTTCGCGGCCCAGCCGACCTCGCTCTCCCATGATGTTCCCATGTGACACGGTATCCCGTGCGCTGAACAGAGTTCAACCAGTTCCTTGATGCGCAAGAGACCGCCGGCTTTCATGATCTTCACGCTGATCAAGTCGCAGGCCTCCAGCGCTATCGCGGACAACGCGTCGTGGACGTCATGAACACTTTCGTCAAGCATTATGGGCACGCGTGTGACTTTTCTAAGCAAAGCGCTTCCCCTCAAATCCTTGGTAGGAAGAGGCTGTTCTACCATCGATATGTCGTACCTTTCCACGCGCTTGATCAGCTTGAAAGCCGTCGAGTAGTTGTGCCAGCCCTGATTTGCGTCCAACCTGATTTCCACATCAGGACCCACAGCCTCTCGAATTCGCTTGACCTTCCCCACATCTTCATCGAAGCCCTCACCCACTTTGACCTTCAAGCACCTTACCCCTCCGGCAACGGCCGCTTGACAGCTTTTCAGGACCTCGTCCGGCGGGCCGAACACTATTTCGGGCACTTCAAAGATGCTCGAATTGAAACCTCCTCCTAGAAGATCATGAACAGTCTCGCCGACAGCTTTCCCGATGACATCAAAACACGCCATATCAAGCGCTGCTTTGGCAGCCGTATTCTTGACTAAGGCCATGTCCATTCGGTTGTGAATTGCCCGCAAGGCGAAAGGATTCTGGCCGAGAATGGCGGGTCCCAAAAAGTTCTTGATGGCGCCAAGTATGCTGTCGACAGTTTCGCCGGTAAAGACCGGGTCTGTTACAGCTTCCCCGAAACCGACAAAGTTCCCGGCCTTCAGCTTCACCAGCATGCTCTCGCAGTACTGATATTCCGAAGAAGCTATCCCAGCTGGTTTCTTGAAGGGAATTCTCAGCGGAAATACCTGTATCTCCTCTATCCTCAAGGCTTACTCACAAAACTCCAAATGCTTGTTGCAGGATGCTCATAATATGTGTTCAACGGAACTAAGCTTGTCGCGTTGACTTTACGATTTGCATATAGACCGAGAGTTTTGCTGCGCGAAAAATCTGGCGCTTCAATATGCCGAGTGCCTAGGAGATGATGTTTTTAACGGCGGACGGTTGGTCAGAAACTCGAAGCCTGAGATAGGAATTGGCTGAAACCAGGATCCTGTTTGCGAGCGACCTGCACGGCAGCGAAACCTATTTCGAAAAGATTCTTTCGGTGGCAAAGAGTTACAGCGTGAATATACTTCTAATCTCTGGAGACTTGACTGGAAAAGCCATAGTTCCGATTGTGAAGCTCGACAATAACGTCTACGTTACGAATTTCTTCGGCCGCGATTACCGCATTGGCGAGGACGAGCTTCCGGCTCTGCAGAAGGACATTAGGAAGGTTGGCTACTACTATTTTCTCTGCAGCCGAAATGAGTATGAGGAATTTAGAGGTGAGCCGGGGCGCATTGATAGGCTGTTCGACAAGATGATGCAGGACACAGTAGATATCTGGGTTCGAAAGATAGAGGAAGTCCTGCCTGAAAATATTCGTGTCATCATGAACCCGGGCAATGATGATTCCTTTGCCGTCGACGAAGCACTGAAACGGTCCAAGCGAACAGAGTACACCATCGGAAAAGCAGTCGATTTGGATGATAAGCATGCATTGGTCGGCTGCGAGTGGGTTAATCCGACCCCCTGGAACTCGCCGCGCGAATGCAGCGAGCAGGAGCTGGAGAAGAAGCTTCGTGCGGAAATCTCCCTGGCATCGGATATGAGCCACCTGATCTGCGACTTTCACGCGCCACCCCATAATACTCCGTTGGACTTGGCGCCGAAACTGGGGAAGGACTTGCAACCAAAATTGTTCTTAGGTCAGCCTGTCTTTGATCATGTTGGCAGTAAGGCGGTGAGGAAGGTTATCGAACAATTTCAACCGAGGATGGGTTTACATGGGCATATTCACGAGTCTGCTGGAATATGCACTATTGGCAAGACCACATGCGTGAACCCTGGTTCGGAGTATACCGAAGGCATAATGCACGGCTACCTGCTTACTCTGACGCCCGACAAGATCGATTACCAGCCCATCATGGGTGGCTAGTTAAGTCGGACATGGTACTTTTCTGAACTTCGTACGGTAGCCCGAAGCAGTCGAGGTTCTCTAATCCAGAGAAGTCGCTGCACGCACACAATTTCTCGAAAGTGCGAGCGCCGAAAATTATTACTCGTATTTTTGGCGCTCGTAACTTTCGTCCTATACACACAGCATTAAATATGGTTGGGAGTCCAACTACCCTTTTTGGGGAAAATTCTTGACTGAAGAGGTGAAAGTTGAACTTTTCCTCAGAAAAGCAACAGGGCTAGTGAAAGAAGTCGGTCCCGTCGGCGCATTCATTCTACCTTGGGCAACCATGGCAGGCAGCGGCATCACATTCTACTCCATCCAAGTCATCTACTACTATCCGCAGGGAAGCGTGCCACTGGCATTCCTGATGGTTGGAGTCCCAACAATCCTTAACGCTGTTGTGATCGCGATCTTGGGTGTCTGTACACCGCGGTCAGCTGGCGGATATGTGTGGTCGACGCGTTTCGTAGATCCGTTCTTCGGCTGGTTTGGTTCGGGCTGGATCTACTGGCTGTCGTACGTGTTTACAGTTGCGTTGGTCTCTTATGTTTTGGGAAGCGTCTATTCAGTGATCTTCATTATCATGGGTTCCGCGTCAGGCATCACGCCCCTCCATGATTTCGGCGTGGCTCTGCAGACGAACGTTGGTCTCCAGCAGACTTTCATTATCATCACGGTGATAATCACCGGCATAGTCGCTATTATCGAGATCAAACATTACATGAAGATTCTCTTCGTTATCTGGGGCCTTAACACCCTCGGCCTCGTCGTGTCGATGTTTCTCTTTGCAAGCAACAACCCGAGCACGGTACCGGGCGTCTGGAACAGCGTTTGGGGCGCAGGCTCGTATGAAACCATCAACAGCCTAGCAGCAAAGTACGATATAGGGAGCTACATTTCTGGTACGTCCAAGGGCCTATTCGACGACACACTCTCCATCGTGGCATACATCTTCTGGGCTATCACTGGGTATGAGACGGTTGGGTACGTGGCGGGCGAGATCCGCAAACCTCGAGTCTCGTTCCTCTATTGGTTCATGGCAGGCATGGTCGTAACGGTTCTGTGGTATGCAGGCGTAACCGCGTTGGCCTATAATGCGTACGGTGATTTCATTCTGAAGTACAATTTTGTCTACAACCTGTACTCAGGAGGCCAACTCGCAGCCGAGGAAGCAGCTAAGGTTGCGTCGTACATGTTGACACCATCTATGCCTCTTTTCTCAGCCAGCCTGACAAAGGTGCCCGTCCTTCAGATTCTCGCCGCATGGTGGTTCTGGCCCATAAGCGTCGCCTTAGTCAGCTACTTGGTCGCAACAAGAAGCATGTTCGGAATGGCCTTCGACAGGATGTTCCCTGAAGCCTTCGGTGCAGTAAACGACCGGACCCACACACCGATCAAGGCGACACTCTTCACACTCGTGATAAGCATTATCTGGGCGCTAGTCATGTTCACAGCCTTCGGCTACTTGGTCAGCGCCGCCAACACAAGCTTCTGGACGGCATTCTACTACCTAATCTACAGCGCGGCAGCCATCGCACTCCCGTATAAGCGGCCGGACATCTGGGAGAAAGGCGTCAAGCGCCGGATTTTCGGTATACCCGAGTCAACTCTGATAGGTGCACTGTCAGCAGCTGGAATGCTGTGGATTTTGGCCCTAAGTAGCCTAGGCATCTCACTGCTCGCGTGGAACGTTTCGTCTCTGTGGATGCTGATAGGGATACTGATCTTCGTCTACTACGTGCACAAGAACATGAAGCGCGGCATCAACATCGCTAGCATCTACCAGGAGATTCCACCACCTTAGAGGCATGCGAACCTAGCCCTTCCTTTTTTATTTCCCCTCTTTCTTTCCCTTCATGTTGGACTAGCCATATGACTGAGACCGACATCCTGAAAGAAGCCGAACGAATAATCGCAAGCGCTCAGAGCCAAAACATCATCCTACGCCTTCTTGGCGGTACTGCAATCGCCGTCCACTGCCCGAGCGCAACGCACCGGGCCATCGCCAGAACTTACCCTGACATAGACTTGGTCGGCCTCAAGAACCAATCCCGGCTAATCCGCAATTTCCTCCCCACAATCGGATACGAACCGAATGAGATGTTCAATGCGCTCAGGGGTGGAAGTCGGCTAATGTTCTTCGATACCCCGAACAAGAGAAGGATAGACATCTTTCTAGATTATTTTGAGATGTGCCATAGGCTGGAGCTTCGTGATAGGCTTACCATCGACCCTAAGACGCTTTCGCTCGCAGACCTGCTGGCCACCAAACTCCAAGTCGTCAAGACAAATGAGAAGGATATCAAGGATATCGTCGCGATCCTCCTAGACCATGATGTAGGCACAGATGATCAGCCTGAAACCGTGAACGGAAAGCGCTTGGCGAAGCTCTGTGCAGACGACTGGGGAATATACAAGACTTTCACCACTGTTCTTGCTAAGACGACTGTGATGGTTGAGCAATTCGATCTAAACCCCGAAGAGAAGAAAACGGTCAAGGACAGAATGGAACGGATCATCAGGCTAGTCGAGGATGAACCGAAATCCACGAAGTGGAAGATGCGCGCGAGAGTCGGAGAAAAAGTAGCTTGGTATAAGTTACCCGAAGACCTCGCGGAGTAAATGGGAAAACGACTGGAACTTCCAGATGATACGATAAACAAACAGGATTGGCGGGCGTGTGAGCTGACACAGGCAGGTATCAGATCTTGAGCATACGTCCCCTGGCGGTACACCGTGCTTGAATCAATGGTGCAGGACTTCGACAAATACGTGTTGAAGGCCTTGGGAACCAGATGAGTGATGCTAGGCTAAGCCGAGCAAACGCTTGATACTTGGGAAGCGGTCGAGATCCTTGTGCGGAATGTATAGCGCCTTCAGGAATTCAGCCTGAAAGTCTGGCTCGTTTCCAAGATGGAAATATCTAATCTCCTTGGCCAGCCTGCCAGCGACTTCTCGAAGGGCAGTTGACTTCAGCAAGGCACGGGCGCCAGCGCCCGCTGCATTTCCTACGAACCTGATTCTGTTGAGCGGTATGTCATGGTACATGCCTATGTTCCGTGCGCTCTGCGAGTTGAGGTAGGTTCCGAACGCGCCCGCGACGTAGACCTTCTTGATATCCATTGGATCGACCCTGAGATGCCTCATTGACATTAGTACGCCAGTGTACACGGCTGCTTTGGCGAGCTGAATCTGCCGAATGTCCTGTTGCGTCACGACTATGTCCTTGCCGATCGCGGTTCGCTCCTTTTGCGCGATCACGAATTCGGTCGCACCTTTCCGCACTCGGAACTTGGGCCTAGCAACTTCCTTCCTGAATTCGCCACTGGGGTTGATTATTCCGGCTTTCAACATCTCGGCGAGAATATCCACCATGCCAGACCCGCAGATTCCTTTGGGCAATTCCTCTTTTCCAATAGTTCGATAGCCCACGGTCATGTCCGCGGGATCGATCCACATGCTTTCGATTGCGCCTGCAACGGCTCTCATCCCGAAGGTGATTTCGGAGCCCTCTAGGGCAGGCCCGGCGGGCGTAGAGCAAGCTTGGAGTTGATTCCGATCGCCGAGAATTATCTCCACGTTAGTTCCAATATCGACCAGCAGTGTGAGTTCCTCGGCTTTGTAGATCTCAGTGGCTATAGCGTCAGCTATCGCGTCCGCTCCTACGAAGCCGGCGATGTTTGGTGGAGAATGAACGTACGCGCCTTGATTGACTTTGAGGCCCAGATCTTTGGCCGGAACGTCAAGTAGTCGTCCCACCACTGCTGTATAGGGCGACAGCCCAACTGACTTTGGATTGATGTTGAAGAACAAATGGTGCATTGCCGTGTTGCCCACTGCGACAATGTCGTAGATATCATGCTCCTGCGCGCCCAGTTTCCTGCGCGCCTGGGAAATCATATGATTGATGGAATCGACCACGATCTCGTGTAACTCTCCGAGGTTCTCCTGACCCTTCATCGCATGGGTGATGCGTGTAATCACGTCAGCACCATATTTCACCTGAGGATTGACCTCTGAAACCGTGGCCACGCTGCGACCCGTTTTCAGGTCCACAAGGTATCCTGCCAGCTTCGTTGTGCCTATATCAACAGCGAACCCGAATAGCCGATCTGTGGTGTCACCTGGCTCGACTGCGATGACTTCGTCCCCTCTCACGGTCAGGGTTGTTTTCCAATCGGATTCGCGAAGTGCAAGAGGTAGCGCCTTCAACGCTCCATAAGCCATGGAACCCAGCTCGAGTCCCAACCGCTGTCTGGCAACATCGAAAAGGCGCTCCGTATCAGCCCTGAGATCGCTTACATCGGATTTAGGCAGGTCTACGCAGAATTTCCTGACAATCGGCGACAACGGAGCATCGGGTTCCAGTCCGCCAACAATTAGTCTCTGAAGGCCAAGCTGGCTCTCCGGGGGAACTTCAACAATGACGCCCCCTCCGCCTAAGATAGACACGCAGCAACTTAGCCGGTACCCTGAACCCAGTTCGGCATCGGAAAGAAACTTTTTCTCAGAATCCTTCACCGAAGAGAGTAACCGCGCGCCTTCCCTGACTATTATCCGGCACTTACCGCACGTTTCCCGCCCTCCACAAGGGGCATCAACGTCAACCCCAGCGGTGTGTGCTAATTCTAGGACACTGCCTCTGCGCCCCTCAACTTTTCTGCCCGACGGTTCGAATAGAATTGACTCTTGCGACTCCGAGATAGAACCAGCGCCTGAAGCGCCCTTCCTACTGAGATCCCCCAACTCCTTCGCTACTTCCAGCTGGTTCCATCAATTGAACATTCGATAGCGCGTACACGCCTTGGAAATCATAGGCGTGCAGAATCTTGGCGTACTTGTAATTATGCGCTTCGAAGATGAACCGGGTGTTGACGGGAGGCAGTTGAAGAGGCGCAGGCTCAGGCTGGACCAAGCGGCAGTTTGTCTATGCCGTGGTCCTTCATGATTCTTTTCGCGACCGCATCCAAGTCCTTCTCGTTGTCTTTTGGCAGAGGCTCTGGTTTGTGGTCTTTGATTATTTTTTGAGCAATTTCATTTGCCCTTCGGAAGCTGTCCTTCGACCCCTGCTCTTTCCAGAGTTTCAGATCCTGTCTATCGACCAGCTCGGATGGGATGAAGAGTTCCTTATTGAACCATTCCAGAGTATGCTTGTCGGCGAGGTAATGGCCTCCGGCTCCAACTCTTCGGATTACTTCGACGGCCATGGTCTGGTCGTTCACATCGACGCCTCTTATGAGCCTCAGAGCCATTCCGCAGATGACATCATCTATCACAAGCTTCTCGAAGCTCTGGCAATTCTCAAGATTCAGCATGCCTGGGCCGGAAATGACATTGATTCCCGCAAGCGCGCCCAAGAGTATTCCTGCCGCGGATTCGAAGCCGGCTTGCGCGTCGACTACCTTTGTATCGCTTAGGCCCAGGTACATGTGCGTTGGAAGGCCGTAGTGTTTACCAATTTGGGCGTAAGCGCAACCCATCATGATGGTTTCTATGGCGCCCAAACGAGCGGTACAGTGTCGCATGTCGAAAGTGGTGGGCGAGCCCCCGTAGATGACCGGTGCCCCGGGTTTGGTGAGTTGCGAAATGACCAACCCACTTAGGAACTCAGCGTTGAATTGAACCAACGAGCCCGCAAGCGTCACAGGGCCCGTTGCGCCCAACTGAGGCATCGGGAGAATCTCTGCGGGGATCCCGTACTTGGCACAGTCCATCAGGTTCTGAACGATGAACTCTCCCCACTTCAAGGGAGCGGACGGGCATATGTCGAAGATGGCCATGGGTTTTCGAGCAAGCTCCCTCTCTCCACCGACGACGGCAACGAGCATGTCCTTCATGTCGTAAAGGCCGTCGATGCTGAAGCTTCCTGTTACGATTGTTTTGGGCGAGTTCTTCAGGACGATGTATAGCCTATAGCGGTCAACAATCGTGTCCGGGACGTCTGAAACGACTAATGCCGTGCTCTGCGCTTGAATGTGCTCCAAGCCATCAGCAAGCCGCACAAGATCAGCGAGATCCTTTGAGACTGGCCGCCTGACTTCCTGAGTCTCCGAGTCGAGCAGATAGTAAGCGGTTGAGCCTGGGTCGTAATGAACCCGATTACTCTCGAGCATCAGATCGTGCTTCCCGTAGCGGCTGTACAACCTAATCGTTGATGGTACTTTCACCAGCGCTTCGTTTACGAGATGCTGTGGTATGCGTGCGATCTTTCTTGTGGCGTCGATGTCAGAACCTGCGTCGGCGACCAATTTTAGAGCATTATCGCTCTGAATGATTACGCCAACTTCTTCTAGGATCTTGAGTGATGCAAGATGGATATGCTCGATCTCTTCCTTCGATAACAACTGGAACATGGGATGGTCTGAGTAAGAATCAGCCAATGCGATTACCCAGTTCGCCAGCGTCAGACTCTTCAAATAATCTATAGGCCGTGGCCCGTGATAGGCTGAGAAAACCAGCAACAACGTTCAAAACGCAGGGTCGGGAAGGCTGAGCAGCACGGCAGGATGATTAGTGGTTGTCTGAGCAAGCCAAGCTAGATGATGTGGTCAACTCGATTCAAACTTTTGATCCTGACAAGGTCATGGATGCAACAAAGAAGGCCTTGGACGCAGGCATCGACCCGTTGAAGATTATCCAAGATGGCCTAACGAAGGGCCTGAGGATTGTGGGCAAGAAGTTCGAAGACGGAGAACTGTTCTTGATGCATCTGGTGGCCGCGGCTGAGGCCTGTAAAAAGACCTTGAACGAGATGCTTGAGCCAAGAATCGTGGGACGCAAAAATGAGCGAAAGTCCTTGGGCAAGATCGTCATAGGAACTGTTGCTGGGGATATTCACGATATCGGTAAGAACATTGTGGCTTCAATGCTGTTTGCTGCAGGTTTCGAGGTGCACGATTTGGGTAAGGATATACCAGTCAGCCAATTCATCGACAGACTCAAGGAAGTTGATGCAAATGTTGTGGCCTCCTCAGCTCTGTTGAGCACGACCATGCCCATGCAGCGTGAGATCGTGAAAGCCCTAGTTCACGATGGCCTGCGGAATAAGGCTAAGGTTCTGGTTGGCGGTGCCCCCGTCACTCAGGATTGGGCTAGGGAGATCGGTGCTGACGGCTTTGCGGAGAACGCGGTTGAAGCGGTGAACGTGACCAAGCGACTCCTCAGTGCAAACTGAAGAGCGGCACTGGGGACTCAGCAGCCAGAAGGCCCGGATCTTGAACCCTTCCACGTAATCACTCCGCTAGGTTCTCGAAGTTCAAGCCTGATTCCGAGCCATGACAGCTTAATATTGAGCGGTTCGTTTCAGACAACCCGGCGAGGAGCTTTGCTGACTCTCCCTCGCGTTATTCGCAGAATCAGGGGAGGCATGCAGAGGTAGTGACATAGCTTGTCAGCGTTCTCCACTGGCAGACTGGTTTTGAGTTCGATGGCAAGGGAGGTGAAAGGCGATTGGAATATGCCACTAGAAGAGGCAGCGGAGTAATGATCACGATGACCAGAGAACAGATACGTGCTGACTTAGAGGCAGGTTCAAAGGACGCGGCCGAAAAAGGGCATGTCGTGGCACTCTCAGCCGACGAATTGGATCGTGTCTTGGACATCATCTTGGAGCCCACGAAAATTGTCGGAATCGAGCGTGGAAGAGAGATAGTGCTGTCACGTGACGGAGGCGTGCTGAAGTACACCGGCTGTACGCGATACGCGGGCGCTCCCATATCAAAGGAACAAGGAATCATTGTCGGAGAACGAATTCTTGGCCTTGACACTATGGAACTTGGCCACGCGGATTACAGCTTCAAACCCTGCAAGCCCATAGCGTACGACGAAGCTCATCATATGGAAAACGCTCAGATGTGGAGCATTGTACCACTGTTCTACGGGGCTATGCCAAACCTAGGAACCTACTATCAGAGTCTAGGGGGACGATGGCCGACACCTACAGAACTGCTCAGCCAAGGGAGGATTAAGGAGTCAAGAGAAGCGCAGGAGCGAGCTGCAGACGACCTAATCAAGGATATTGTGTATGTTGCCAGAATCATGGACCAGTCCGGCGCAGACGGATTGAATTTCGATACAACGGCTGCTGCAGGCGACGCTGAATTCTACGCGACTCTCCGGGCCGTGGAGCAATTGAAGAATGAGACCGGCCTCGCCGTGGAAGTTGGAATGGCCGGAGAAATGATCTTGGGCATGCACTGCGAACTTGAGTACGACGGGAAACGTTTAGCGGGCCTATGGCCACACGAGCAAGGTAAGTTGGTTGAAAAGGCTGGGGCAAGCATATTCGGACCGGTCGTGAACACTAGAGCTACGAAATCTTTCGCTTGGAACCTAGGCAGGGCGGTAACATTCATCAAAGCAGTCGGCAAAACAGTTCAGATACCGATTCACGTCAACATGGGCATGGGTGTCTGTGGCGTACCTATGGCGGAGATTCCGCCGGTAGACGCAGTCACTAGGGCTGCAAAGGCAATGATTACAGTGGCAGACATTGATGGCATATAGGTAGGGGTTGGCGACGTGGGAGGCATGGACCTGCCCTACAGATTCTGCTTTGGCATGGGTGGAATCAGAACGGCAGGGGACCTTGTCGCAAGAGCCCAGATGGAAAGGAAAATGAAAATACACGATGCGAAGGCATATGTCGCAAAGAAGCTTGATGTAGATGTCACGACACTAGCAGACGAGTGTGCTATGACGGAGCTCAGGAAGAAACTCGATATCGGCTTGATCATAGCGCTGACAGGATACGCAAAGGGCCTTGCAGCTAAGGCCAGAATCGCACGAATATGCGATTTCAAGATAAATTCCGTCACAAAACTCTTCGAGAAAACTGCAGTCAACAAGACGTAACGTCGCCAACTTCGGAACAATCGAGCGTTTGTCGACAAACGTTCGATCGAACGTCCGCGCCAGAGACTCGACACGAGAGAACCGAGCAGCTCGGTCCGAAGGCCGAGGATGAATTAGCCCCGTCAGAGCGGGGCTGGCGCTTCATTTTTCGTACCCAGAGGGTCTGACCAAGATGAGCAACAGGACTCTCGATAGAATAAGTACGACAAGCACTTATGATGAACTTAGACGCTTGATTCGCTTCGTGTTCTCCTTTGTCCGAATCAGCCGAGAAATCTGCGAAACAGGGTTTTCCTTAGGCCCAGAACCATGAGCAGACACAAAGCGGTGTTATGGAATGACTAATCAAACGCTTACTGCGGTTGAGGGGCTAAAGGTTGGTCATGCCGAGGACCTGCAAGTTCGGACCGGCTGTACAGTAGTGCTGTTTGATCCAGAGGCTGATACAGCGTGCGACGCGCGAGGAGGCTGGCCTGGAACTTACGACACCCATTCAATTGACATAGGCAAGACGTTTGTGAAGAAACACGCCGTCTTTCTTACTGGCGGCGACGTCTTTGGTTTTGACGCGGCAATCGGCATCAGAAGGTTTCTCTTGGAGCATGGTATCGCGGCTCGTACTGGAGCTGGGAAAGTTCCCGGCATAGTTGGCGCGAACATCTATGATTTGGAGTTCGCATCCGGCCAAGAAGTCGAATACTCTCAACTTGGCTATTCTGCATGCCTCAACGCGTCCTCGCTCCCCGTGGCGGAGGGCAACGTTGGAGCCGGCATGGGGGCCACGGTTGGAAAACTCAAGGGCTTGGAGTTCGCATGCAAAGGCGGCTGCGGGTCGATTGCAGTGGAGTTACCCGACAACATTGTCGTAGGCGCATTGGTCGTAACAAATGCATTGGGGAACGTCTACGATTTCGAAACTGGCCAGATCCTTGCTGGTGTCAGAGGCTACGGCGGAGGCTTTGTGCAGTTCGAGGATATTGTAGCCGACTATATGCAGGATGGTAAACCAAACAGTACCACAATAGGAATTGTGGCCACAAATGCGGATTTATCCCATGAGCAACTCATCAAAGTGGCACAGATGTCGCATGATGGTCTGGCTATGTCGATCAGACCCGTACACATGTCGAGAGATGGAGATACAATCTTTGCCGTTTCGACTGCGAAAACAAGCGAGACGCACCAGCGCGCCACCGTGGATGCCATCGGCTATATGGGCGCGCGTTGTGTGGCGGTTGCAGTTGCAAGAGCCGTCAAAGCTGCAAAGAGTCTGTCTAACACGCCTAGCATGAATGATTTGAAGACGTAACCGAGTTATTGTCTATGAGAGCCTGCTCTCATACCTGAAAGACCGGAGGCATTCGGGTATTTTATGAGTACAAATGACATGCGACGTGCCTCCCGGACTTGGCCTCGAGCAGCTGAGGTTCAACTTTTCTGCAGACATCCATGACGTAGGGGCATCGCGGATGAAACCTGCACCCCGGTGGAGGATCCATCGGGTTGGGTGCCTCGCCGCTGATATTTGCTTCGCTTCGTTCGGCTCTTGGATCAGGGACGGGGACCGCTGAAATCAGAGCCATGTTGTAGGGATGCAGAGGCCCCTTCACACAGTCTTCCATGGGGCCCATTTCAACAATTTTTCCTAAGTACATTATCGCGGCGCGATCGCACATGTGCCTTGCCACTGCCAGATCATGTGTTATGAAAAGGTACGAAATACGGTACTGCTCTCGAAGCCTAAGCATGAGAGCCAAGATTTCGGCGCGGAGGGAGACATCAAGCATGGATACTGGTTCGTCGGCTACTATGAACTCGGGTTTCAGAATCAGAGCCCTTGCGATAGCTAGCCTCTGCCTCTGTCCCCCGCTCAGCTCGTGCGGGAATCTGTTCATGAATTCCTGCGGTGGCACAAGGTCAACCTCCTCAAGCGCCCCAGCCACGAGTTCCTCCACGCGCTGGCTCCCAGCCACGCCGTGAATTCTCAACGGCTCCGCAACGATGCCTAAGACAGTCATTCGAGGATGAAGGGAATCGTAGGGATCTTGGTAGATTATCTGCATCTTCTTTCGCAGAAGCTTCATCTCGCGCCGCTCTAGACCCAGAATCTCTGTATCCTTGAAGTAGATTTTCCCAGAAGGCTCGATAAGGCGCAGAATAGACCTACCTGTAGTGGTCTTTCCGCATCCGCTCTCTCCTAGAAGACCGAAAACCGCGTGCTCTTCAATATCAAAGCTTACGTCGTCAACTGCTCTTACGTAGCGTTGTTCGCCTCCTCTGAGGGAAGCGATCAGGCCTTTTCTGACGGGAAACCATTTCCTTAGGTTTTCAACCCTCAGGAGAGGTTTGGACACCGTGGTTTCCTATCCTCCACTTATGAGGTGGCATGCCGCATAGTGGTTATCCAGCTTCGTGAGGGACGGGTCTTTCCTTCTACATAGGTCAAAGGCGTAGGGACATCTTGGATGGAATCGACACCCAGTGGGTGGGACTAGTAAGTCGGGCGGTTGCCCTGGAATTGAGACTAGACTCTTCTTTTCGCCTGCAATGCTCGGTATGGCCCGCGTGAGGCCCTGAGTGTAGGGATGACTTGGATTTGTGAACACGTCAACCACGCCGCCGATTTCAACAATTTTGCCGGCGTACATTATCGCGACCCTGTTGCAGATATCCGCAATAAGGGACGGATCATGGGATACAAGAATCATTGACAGGTTCAGGGTTTTTCGTAGATTCTTGATCAGCTTCAGGATTTGGGCTTGAACAAGAACATCGAGCGCAGTAGTAGGTTCGTCGGCAATGACTAGGTCCGGGTCGCAAGCCAATGCCATAGCTATTACAATTCTCTGTTTCATCCCGCCACTCAGCTCGTGAGGATAGTGATCAGCTCTGCTGGGATCTATGCCGACTAGCGTCAATACTTCCCTGACGCGTGCTCTGGCCACATTCTTCTCGACACCTTTGTGGAGCATTATGGCTTCGCCGATCTGATCGCCAACCTTGAAAACCGGGTTCAGAACATTCATCGAGCCCTGGAAGACCATCGCTATCTTTTTCCATCGGTGATTCTTCCGAAATTCCTCTTCGGTGAGTTTGGTCAGATCAACGCCGTCGAAGAACACGCCTCCCGAAACGATTTTTCCAGATCTGGGGATTAGCCTCATCATGGCAAGGACAGTAGTACTCTTGCCGCATCCAGACTCACCAGCAATGCCAAGGGAATCGCCCTTCTCAAGCGCGAAACTCACCCCGTCAACAGCCTTTACGGGCCCCTTACGTGTATAGTAGAAAACTCTCAGGTCATCGACTTCAAGGAGAGCTTTGTTATCCCGATCGCTCGTGAGACGCGCGCTGGATGCCACCGCCGCCTCCTCGTCATTTACATAAGGAAGCGGACTTCTAGAGCTTGTGCCGCATACCGAATGCCTGACTGGGGCGCGTATTCGCGATCGATTCGATCTATAGTACGGTGAAGAATTCATACTATACATAATGTAATAGCACGCGTTTAATATCCGGCTCGACTGCGCGCCTCCGTTCAAGACTTGCCTTGAAGCTTGTTAAGAGAGTTGTGATTGTGGAGGTCCTGTTTTCAACTCTGAGTCTTTTGTTTGCTCCTGCGGTCAGATCTGCTCCCGAGAGAGCCGTCTTGAGGAATACCACGCTCTTGGAGGACCTAACATCGTTGAATCCATTGGTCGGAAATTCCATCACGGACTGGTGGGTTTACATGATTCTCTACGACAGACTCGCAGCCTATCTTCCACCGGATCTCCACACCGAGCCATGGCTGGCAGAGAGTTGGGAAGTGGACGCGAGTGGAACAACCTGGACCCTCCACCTCGTGAAGAACGCTGTATGGCATGACGGGACACCATTCACATCTGATGACGTGAAATTCACATACGAGTACGTCAAGCAACGCGAAGTTTCCATATGGCTGGACGAAGTCCAAGATGTGACAGAGGTTCAAGCGCCGGATCCTTACACTGTCATTATCAAGACCACGGGACCGTTGAGCAACTTTCCGTCCTACGTACTGGCACGGATGCCCATAGTACCAAAACACGTTTGGGAAACAATAGACAAACCGAAGGAGTACGCGAACCAAAACCCCATCGGAAGCGGGCCTTTCAAACTTCTAGAGTACAAACCTGGAGAATACATCAGGTTCGAAGCATTCGATGCCTACTGGAAGGGGCGACCCCAGATAGATGAGCTCTTGGCGAAAATAGCGGTGCCTTCAGACGTAGCTGTTGCAGAAGTGAAGAAAGGCGACTTGGATCTGATCGGCGTCGACACGCCGTATGTCAGAGAAGTCGAATCTGACCCCAACCTGAAAGTCAGCGTCTCTAAGGGCATTTACTACGATCATCTACTGCTCAATTGCAAGAAATATCCACTCAGCATAGTTGAGTTCAGGCGCGCGATGGCATACGCGATCGACAGACAGGAGCTCGTAAACAGAGTATTGCTAGGTCACGGCGAAGTCGTAGATGCCCCCGGTGGAGTTCCGGGGCTGGCCTTTTGGTACAATAAGGAAGTTACGAAGTACCCCTATGACGTTGAGAAAGCAAAGTCCATTCTGGATGAGCTAGGATTCAAAGATCGTAATGGCGATGGCTTTCGAGAAACTCCAGAGGGTTCTGAGCTTAAGATCGAACTACTCAACCTAGCCGGGTATCCTCCGTACGTCAGGATGGGCGACATCATATCGCAAGAGCTTGCCCAAGTAGGCATAAGAGCCATCAACAGACCGGTGGAGTGGGCAGCCCAGTCAAAGGCAGCAAATGAACGAACCTTTGACGTTCTGGTTTGGGGATGGACGATTTCCCCTGAGCCGGCCCAATACTTGGGCACATTCGTTGCGAAGGAGCCGTACTGGAGTGCTGGGGAAATGGAAAACCAGACCTTCAACGATGTCTTCGCGCAACAGAAGGCCGAACTAGATCAAAACAAACGGCAGCAGTTAATATTCAAACTCCAAGAAATCTTGGCCCAGCAACTGCCCGTAATACCAATCTGGGTCATGGATGTCATCGAGGCCTACAGAGCGGACAGGTTTACTGGCTTCATCGCAATGCCCATGGGAATAGGTGGAATATACAACAAAGCTACATGGCTGAGTGTGCGCCCTGTCGTCACGCCTCAGACCACGACAACAGCCCAACCTCCTCCTACGCCAAGTCCGGTTGAGGTAGTTCCGACTTGGGTCTACATAGTCGTCCCTGCACTGATCATAGTTGCAGTTGCATCGCTAGCAGCCTTGATCGTGAAAAGAAAACGGTGACTGTTCGTAGTCATCTCTGTTACCGCGGCGGCGTAGTCGCTTTGGTAGCGGAGCCATGAGTGCTTACAAACGCTACCTGGGCCGGAGACTGCTCTACACCATCGTCACTTTCTTCATAATTCTGACTATCAATTTCTTGCTACCACGCCTGATGCCCGGAAGCCCGATAGACCGATTTCTCAAGGATCCATCAATCTCCGAGACAGAACGCGAATCGCTCCTGAGGGATTTTGGCTTAGACAAACCTCTCCATATCCAGTTCGTTTACTACGTACTGAATGCTTTGCAGGGCAATCTTGGCATCTCATTTCGATATTACCCGACTACTGTGTCAGCGGTAATCATGTCTAGAATTCCGTGGACCCTGTACCTTCTAGGAATTTCCTACACATTGTCGATAATCATCGGAGCGATTCTAGGGGCCATTGCAGGATGGAGGAGAGGCAGTAAGACAGATGTCATAACCATCTCGTTGTCGTTTGTCACTCGCTCCATGCCAGTTTACTGGTTCGGCATGATGTTACTGCTGGTCTTCTCGTTCTATTTTGGCATCTTTCCATCATCGGGAGCTTTGACGCCGGGAGCCTCTTACGATACTATCCTCGAGCGCATCGGTGACATACTCCGCCATTCGACGTTACCGGCACTGACGATAGTTTTCGTCCTCATAGGATCCCCGGCGCTCTTGACGAGGAACCTGATCGCCGAAGTCGCGGAAGAACCCTACATCAGCCTCGCCAAAGCAAAGGGTCTACCCAACAGAACCATTCTGTTCAAGCATGGTTTCAGGAACATCATGTTACCACTTTCATCTTACACTGCGATCTTACTTGGTTTCATTGTTAGTGGAGCGGTCTTTACTGAAACAGTCTTCTCATGGCCCGGAGTTGGCAGGCTGATCTACGAGGCCATTCTCACACGAGACTACCCACTGATTCAAGGATGCTTTCTTATAACAACAGTCAGTGTCCTGATGGCGAACTTTGCGGCTGACATTCTCTACTCCTATCTCGACCCAAGGAT
>Ga0129297_10000308_pt1 | contig 23579 bp, 15 predicted proteins | sample I18A1metaG_FD_94708 | JGI IMG/M metagenome (GOLD analysis project Ga0129297, IMG submission 94708) | Lake sediment bacterial and archeal communities from Gulf of Boni, Indonesia to study Microbial Dark Matter (Phase II) - ​I18A1 metaG | ecosystem: Environmental > Aquatic > Freshwater > Lake >... | reverse complement strand
GCCTTGAGCCCGCGGAACGGGCCTCCAACAACCTCCACGGAGTCGCCGACCCCGAGGTCTTCTATAACTGGCTTTGTGACGACGAACCGTTCCATCGCCTGAGGCGATACAACGCCTTTCGTTCGAGCTCTTGCGTGTCGGACGCCTGAGATGACGTCGTCAACGATGTGGGCTCCCGCGGCCTCGACGAATATGTATCCCTTTATCACCTCAGGCGCAAGTATGGAGTAGACGAGGGCCTTCTTGATTCCGGCCTTCGAGGCTATGAGATCAGTCACAGTTCGTTCTTGCCCGCTGGTTGTTCTGACCGCAAAGATAACGCTCTTCCGCTGACTCTGATCGGACACGCGAAACTACCTCAGGGTCCTTGCGGAAGCAGCCCGATGAAGAGGAAGAGCATGCGCACCACGTAACCAAGTCCGCCGACTATCGCGATTCCGAGAAAACTGATCCTGACCATCAGCCACAGCTCGGTACGAGTAGGGCGCGTCGTTACGTGAAGCAATCTTCTCACGGACGTGATGAAGCCGCCAGCAGCAGACAATGGCCTTTCTCCGTTTGGTTATTCGTCTTCTTCTGAACGTACTGCGGCTACTATCGGGGAGCTGTATTTAAGGTACCTCTCAAGAAACGTCAAATGTTTGCGATAGTATGAATACGTTACGAGCCTTGTCACCTGGATCGAGGTGGAGAACAGGGCTCAGTCTCATGAACACAGGCAACTGTACTAACGTATTGCAGGGAACTGCCGCGGTTCGTTGACGGACCCTCCACGTGGCGTGGTCAAACTTCGTCTTCTGCTCACGCCGAATGAGAACACGGCCATCAGCAAACAGATGTTGGTTGTATATCAAGTAGCGACAAACACCTGCTTCGTCTCCAAGTGGTCTGGAAACCCGAAGATCTCGAAGTGGTCATGCAGAGATACCCGTTTCTTCTCCTCCGGCCTTTCTGCGAGTTCCATTCGGGTGACAATTGTGAACGTGCTCGAACCCGGCTTTCAATCGCCGGTCAATCCGTCGCAGGTGCTTCCTGCCCTTGTAAGATGGCTGCACTGACACGAAAGTTTGGTGCGGGGGGAGCGTCTCCAATCTGAGATTGGGTGCGGACCTCTCCCTTCGCCCTCACATTCTGAGACAACCAATCATTTTGCCTCAGGTTATTTCAGCATTGTCCATGGATGAGTCAAGCACTGCACGAGTGCCCTAGCCGATCAGGTCAGATTCCCCAGTAGGAGCTTCAAATTGCTGCCGCCCAGTCTGCGAACTTTGAGAGGTCTGGGAGGAGGACCGTTCTTGAGTCCACAGAGTTCGCATGTCTCGTCCGAGTCTATCCGGCCCACCTTCACGGTTGAGAGGTAGCTGAATGCTTCCGGAAGATCGGCGTTTCCGAAAACCTCAAATCGTCGCTGGCGGATGAGAATGTTCCGTCTACCTGAATCTCACTATTCACCTGTTGGGCGTTCGCTGCGTTCTACGTCTGTCGGAACGCCGAGTAGGGGCGTAATGATAGAAGTACCCGACAAGTGGAAGAACCGGACAAGTGAAGAAGGTCAGTTGTCTCTTCAGCCTCTGTGACCATCACACCAGCGGCTCTAGCGAACTGCTATCAGAGGCGCTGAGCTCATGAGGACTCCTCTCCTTGCCGTAACAGCATTCTTTATCACGCTTCTTTCTCTGTCGTCTTTTTCGCCTGCTTTATCGCCGTCCGCACTTTCCATGTTGAGCTCCCAAGCCTCTCCCAGCACTTGGAAGAGTAGCGCTCCGTATCAAGTTGAGCAAGAAGGACGCTGGCAGGTGTGGACTGGCCAATCCAGTGGCCTGTCCGCGCCGTCCGGGCTGGCTGCGCTGCCTCCACTGACTGTTTCCCCCGCTATCGGGGAGACCGAAGAGAGACTTGAAGGGAAGCATGTTGTGATCATCAGTAAGCAACTCGAGATAGTCAAGAATCCTGAGGCTTGGATTAGCAAACTGGATCTTGCCTACGAAGCAATGACGGAGATGACCGCGGGAGAAGCCGAATCAGTACGGACGCCAGACGGAAGGATCACGATCATTGAAGATCCAAGCGTTGAGGGAGCGGCCTACGCGGGGAATCCGATCAGAATCGCCCCTGAACTGTTGAGAGTTCTCATAGAGAACGCTTGGAACGCGAAAGGCGACCCAGGTTTCGGTCTCATACACGAGCTAGGACACGACTTCCAGTTTGACTTCCCGGGATTCATGCTCACGGAGGGTGAGAGCAGAGTACCCGAAGCCTTCGCCAATCTCCTGCTCTGCTACGCGTACGAGAAGATGCAGCCTCCCTTCATCCTCATAGATAGGGGGTTCAACGGCTTCGTCGATCTGGAAAACAACTTCTACATTCAGCGCGCGACGAATTACCTGTCCGGGCGAAGATCATTCGAAGAAATCAAACGCAACGACGATGCATTCGTGGGACTTCTACTACTGTTGAGAGACGAGTATGGCTGGAAACTGTACCGTGACACATTCGCTGCCCACAGGAGCCTGAGTCGAGAACAAATCCCAACCTCAGAAATGGAGAAGCTGCGGCTTTTCGTTTCTTTCCTGAGTAATGCAGCTGGTGAGGACCTTAGAAAGAGATTCAGTGAATGGGGATTCCCGGTTTCGTCGAAGAGCGGCTACAGCGTGCGGACCGACAAGCAGGATTACCGCATCGGCGAGACAGTCACGACCTTCGTGGAGATCCCGGCCGTATATTGCCTGTGCAAGTACCGGCTGATCGTGTATACGCCCGACGGGTCGCAGACCACGCTCGACTTGGGGCAGTTGTTGCCGGCAAACACCTACACCTTCACGAGCACGGCGGATTCCCCGGCGGGGGAAAGGAGGGTTGAGTTATGGAACGAGGTCGAACTGCTCGCGCAGGCGAGCTTCAACGTGGTGAAGGATGGAGGGGAGTGGCGGCTGTGGACGGACAAGTCACAGTACTACATCCACAAAGACAGCGTCAAGATATACGTGGCGCCTGAGATAGCGCTCGGCGTCTGCCTCTGGCTCGTCATCAACCAGCCGGACGGCTCCAAAGAGAGGTATCCGGAAGCGTCGGAAGGCTGCCTGCGCCCCGGGGAGCAGTCGGTCACATTGGCCGCGCGCGACCAGCTCGGGCACTTCATAGTGGAGCTGTGGCTTCGGGTCGTGGCCCCGGACGCGCCTTCCAAGGTTGCGGCGACCTGCCACTTCGAGGTCATCAAGGAAGGCGGCTTCTTCGTGCACCTGTTCAGCGCCACGACGGACGGGAAGTACGAGAACGTGGGGAAGATATACTTCGCGGGGTGGGAGTACACCCCGCACGCGCAGGTCTATGTGCCCTCGGTCGGGGAGTACGGCGTCGAAGCCTCCGCCCCGACGGACTACCAGTTCAGTCACTGGGAGGTGAGCGGCGGCGTGCGCGTTGAGAAGGAGTACTCCTCGAGCACGAACGCCCACGTCGACGCCGAGGGCTACCTGAAGGCGTGGTTCAAACTCGGCGATGAACCGCCCAACACCAAGTTCAGGGCGAGCGTTGAACGCGGGGAGTTGTCGTCGCACGTGTCCGCCGGCTTCATCAACGTCGCCGTCTTCCAGATACTCGACGGTCTCGATGCAGGCGGCGGGATCAAGGTCGGCGCCAAGGTCACCGTGACGGACGTGCGGACGAACGGCCGCTGCAGCAAGCCGAACCGGGCGAGCATCGACGACGTAGTCTACCAGCTACCCTTCCCGCCGGCGGTCGAGGTCTACGGAAGCGGCGACACCGAGCAGGTGCTGGTCGACTGCGCGCCCGAGTACGTCCGGAACCTCAGCGCGCAGGATGTGGCCTTCAACGGGATGGTGGTCCAGGCCACGGACTGGGACATCGTTGTGAGGATCGCCGACACCGAATTGAACCCCTACGGCGTACTGCCGTCCAGAGCGCTCGTCTTCGTCGACGCCTCACCCTGCTACGAGCACCACACCTGCCCGGTCGAGCTGCCGTTCAAGGCCCTCGACCAGATAAGTGTGCGGGGGAAGTTCTACGGACTGCAGGCCGGCTACGGCGACATACGGGAGAAGATGCCCTACATCTTCGTGCACGAGCCCCAACACTACGCCACGCCCAAGAAGTACACGATCACGGTGAACACCAGCCCGCCCGGGCTGGATGATCCTCAGGGCGGAGGAAGGTACGCCCCGAACACGCAGGTCACCATCAGTGTCACCGACGTGGACGGTTACGGCTTTCAAAAGTGGCAGAGAGACGGCGTCGACTATTCGACTGAGACGTCCTTTCAGTACACGGTCGACGCATCCCGCACATTCACGGCAATATACCAACCAGGTCAGCCGAGCCGGTGCGTCTACTCCGCCGACGACCCTTCAAAGTTCACCTGCGTCAGCTACCTGTTGGAACGCGTGAACGCGAACCCCGACCATCCGGACATAGAGGGCAAGACGGTCAAGGTTCACGTGCTAGTCCACAACAAACTCGACATCAGCGAGACGGGACTGGATCCTGGGACAAGGCTATTTTTGTTGATCCTCGGGTTGAACAGGATCACAGGCGGGGACTTGCTCTCCGATGCGATCAAGTATTTCAGGAACGTTGTTCGGTTTTACGTGATCGTCGGCGATTTGACTGGCGAGACCGCCAATAGTTTTGCGCCGGTATTCATCGTGGCCGGACTTGAGAAACCACCGCCCGACGTGAAGGAGGGCAGCATAATCGTCATCACGGGAAAAATCAAGCACACCGAAGGAACCCTGGCAAACTATTTGGAGGTTTCGGATCATCAAGAAGCGAAGCCGGCAGAGGACTTTTTGTCTCTGGCAGATCTCGTAGACTCTTGCAGAAAGGTCCAAGATTGGCCGCCTCTCTTGGATTGCTCGCAGCCGATAGCGTCGAGAATTGGGCAGAGTGTGACGGTTGTCGGGCAGGTAAAGGATAGGGATTCTGTGGAGGGGAGAAGCAGGGTCCTCATTGGCCACGCCAACACGTTCTTGGTGACAAGGAGCGCGTGGATCCAGGTGCCGTCCGCCTTGGTCCCTCCGGACAAAGGCGCCATAATCACAGTTCACGGTCGTGTGACAAGCGACTTCATTGACGCCGAGAGCATCGTCATAAACTCCGGCACGCAGTCTCCAATCTCCGGCCCCGAATACGAGTCGACATTGACCGCCGTAGCACACAGCCCGATCGCACTCAGCCTGTACGATAGCCAGGGCCGGCACACCGGACCGGTCATCGACGCACAGGGGAACCTCATCAAGGTCGATCGAGAGATACCCCGCTCGTACTACGACGGCTTCGGCTCCGAAATGCAGTACGTCGTAGTTGCGGATGCGATCGACACATACGAGATAAGGGTCGTGGGGACATCCGACGGCACCTTCTCGCTGACCGCAACGAAAACCACGGGCACGCAGGTCCAGTACCTCGCGAACGTGTCCGACCAGCGAATATCGAAGGGGCAGGAGATAAGCTTCGGCGGAGCCCAACAGCGCACAGTCACGTTCTACGCAGACCCGGCCTCGGGAACGATCAGCGCCGATGGAACGCTACTGTCCAACGGGAGCACGGCAACGTACGCCACAGGCACCAGGGTCCGCATCACGGCCAACGCGCCAAGCGGCTACGCGTTCTCCAGCTGGTCCGCCTCGGGAGTGAACGTTGACAACACGGTCGCGCTAGAGACCTACATGACGGTCTCAGGCAACGGATGGGTGCGGGCAGTCTTCTCGCAGACCCCGCCGCCCCAGCGGTGCACGGTCACCTTTTACGCCGACCCGCCCTCTGGAAGTATCAGCGCCGACGGAACGCCGATGCCCGGCGGAAGCGCGGCAACGTACGCCACAGACGCCAGGATTCACATCACCGCCACCCCGCCGAGCGGCTACATGTTTTCCAACTGGGCCGCCACGGGAGTGCGCGTGGACAACACTATCGTACCGGACACGTACATGACGGTCTCGAGCAGCGGACAGTTGCGAGCAGTCTTCACACAGATACCGCCCGAGCCCCAGCCGCAGCCAAACTACGTCATGGCATCAGCCATCACCCTCATCGCCGTCGCCGCCGTCACCGCGGTCGCAATCGGCTACCGGCACCGCGGCCCGAAAACAGGGCAGACGCCTAGATGAGTCGTCACACTAGGTCACATTCGAGACTGATGCGGCCGCCGAGAATCGCCATTGAATCGTGGTTCGCACAGACGGCCTAGGTCACTGACAACATCATACAGCACCGCCTTCAGTCTAGCAACTCTGCTTTCTTCAATCACGTGCCTGAGCCGTTCCGTTGCCCTACAACGGCGAAACGATACTTCGTGTTTTCATTTCATTCGTAGGGTCGTGTTACCACTGGGCAATGGTGAATGTGCGGGGGGAGGGATTTGAACCCTTTCGTTCGGAATCCATCGTTGTGTTATTCCGAATCTCGAACCCCTACGGGACAGGAGCCTGTAGACGAGGCTTCGCGCCTCTCAGTCCTGCGCCTTTGACCTGGCTGGGCGACCCCCGCATCACGAGGGCATGATAGCTTGCGCTGATTTAATGGTTGCCGAGAATTTCACACAAGATTTACCGCTAGTATCGAAGAAATATAACCGAACGCGGCTCCCTTTCGAGCTAGATGAGGTGCCGTCAAATGCTGCTCAACCGGAAAGTGGCCCTTGTCACGGGTGCTTCGAGAGGAATCGGAAGAGCAATCGCGGTGGAAATGGCTCGAGAGGGTGCTGATGTGGTTATCAACTATGGCCATTCAGAGGAGAAGGCTAATGAGGTCGCCCGCGGCGTTGAGGCGCTAGGTCGGCAAGCTCTGCTAGTTAGGGCGGATGTCTCCAAACCGGACCAAATCAAGGCCATGCGAGAACGCGTTATGGAGAAATTCGGCGGGGTCGACATTCTGGTCAACAACGCTGGAGTACATCACCATCTCAAGTCTTGGGAGATCGACCTAACCGAGTGGAACCGCGTGCTCAACGTGAACCTCAACGCGATGTTCCTGTGCAGCAGAGAGTTCAGCTCTGAGATGAGATCGAAGAAGTGGGGTCGCATCATCAACATATCCTCGATCGTTGCGTTTGTCGGTACCGACCACGAGGCTCACTATGGGACATCCAAAGCCGCCGTATTGGGGCTTACGAGGTCCCTCGCACTGGAGTTGGCGCCGTACAACATAACCGTAAACGCAATTGCACCAGGATTAATTGAGACCGACATGACCTCGGGCGCGACTCGTGAAGAGAGAAAGAGAGCGCTAGAACTGATCCCGCTGGGCAGAATTGGCGAGCCAACAGATGTCGCTTACACAGCGGTTTTCTTGGCGTCCGACCGGGCGAGCTTCATTACTGGACAGACGGTGCACGTCAACGACGGCGAAGCAATGTTCTAGCAGAGCAGTGGCCCAAAATCCGCGCGGAAGAACTATTGGCTTCTTTCGATCCACGAGAACTTGCGCTGTAGTGTCTTCGGGTAGTATAGTTTCCAATCGAACTTGACTTTCGTGCCCCAACGATAGTAGAGGCGTGGGTCGATGTAGCTCTTCAGGGAAGTGCCTAGATTGTAATCCCGCGTCGCCTTCATCGTTCTTATCTTCAACTTCAGTGCTCTGACGGCTTCCACGGATTTCTTGGTTTTCTTAGTTTGAAGCATCTTGAGGCGCTCGACCTTCTTGGCGAGTGAATTCTCCCAGTTCTTAGGGAGCTTTCGTTTGTGGTTGCAGACGACTGCCGCTTCTAGGTTCGCTAGTGTCGCGACGCTCTTCTTCACGTAGTCGGGATCCTCTCCGCCTACCTTGACGGTCCTCAAGTATTCGCGCACCACCTTAGAGGCATGATATGTCCTGAACGCTTTCGAAGATAGGCCAGGAACGACCTCGCTCAGAAACTCGTTCACGCTGTCCGATCGTACTCCCTCGAAGATTGATGAGTGCGCGTTCGTCATGAACTCGCGGAGGTTGTCAATGACCTGCGACGGCAACTCGACTTCCTTGCGCCACTGCACAGAATCCTTCCCGAGAAAGTCGAAGACGACACGCCCGCCCTCGTGAATCCTGACGTGATCGGGTCTTAGTGTGGTAGCCCCGACAGTGTCCGCCTCATCCTTATCCTTCTCGTCGCCCACTCTGAGCTTCAACGCGTCGATCAGATAGCAGACCGTTGCGATCTTTCTCCGCTTGGGGTCAGTCGCTCCTAGGTTGGCGGATATGTGGGCTCTAAGCTCGTCGATTTTACGGTCGAGCGCCCTTGCCCTGTCGTATTTCTCGATCTCGCGTTCCTGCTTGATTGATGAGGAGTCTGCCAACCAGACATACTTCTCTTCCCCACGTAACTTGTCGTCCCACTTGGCGACCCACATGAAATAAGGCTGCCAGACTATCTCCTTCCAGTTCCCCTGAGGCCTTGGCGCGTCAGGTGAAAGGTTCAAGATTACGTCGGACTCTGATGGGCCCTGTTTCCACATTCCTCTAAGCGGGTGCTTGCCACGACCCATGAAAATGCATGAAGGCTCCGCCATGTAGTTTCCGAGGTCGACCTTCTCTCCGTCCACGGTTGCCTGCCCGTACTTCGCTTTGTTTGCCTCCCTGACCGCCTTGCGTTCGGCCGCGAGACGCTTCTTCTCTTCCTTTGCCATCGTAAGTTTCTTCGCCTTCTCGCCCTCGACATACTTAACGATCTCTGAGAAGTCGAAGTCGCTGGGCTCTAGTCTACCGCGGAGCCCGAGCGCGTTGCAGAAATCGCGGAAGAAGTTCTTCACGAAGACAGGATCCTCCGCGTATTCCGTGCCAAGTTTCTTCACCCACGCGACGGCCATCTCCTCATGCTGGGGAGTTAGGGCCATGGGCTTGCCCTGTACGGTGATCTTGAAGCTTCTCGGCTCATACTTGGGGAACAATATGCCATTGTGGATGAGCTGTTTCATGGCCGGTACCTTGTTGAGGCTCTTTGAGGTCCGAGAGTCAGGATTCGACTTGGCTTCTACCCCAAACAGTCGGTCCCTACGAGCGTGGGAGGGTCATTAAAACTCATCCCCTCCCGTCGACCAAATGTTGGATGGAGAATCGACGCCACACCAGCACATGGTGCCATGCGAGAATGCGGATAAGACACCAGAGCCTTCGCTGTCCCAACGTATCCATTCACACAAAAAACGGTAGACAACCCCTAACCTGTTCCACGCCTACCTAACATTCACTTTGGCGTGCTCCACAATCACATCGAGCGCAGCAAGATGCTGGGTCAACTCATACTTCCATCCGATCTTATCCTCGAAGAGCTCAGCGGATACAGTCTGCCAAGTCTGCGTCTCGGGCCTAATTCTAACGGCAGAATAGTCGCTTATCACGCCGGATCTCGCTAGGCCCGACAACATCGAGAAAAGCCTCTCGGTCTCGCTCCGAGGAGAGTATGTCCTGACGCTAAGTTTCTTTTCGCCTAGGACCTTCACAGTACGTTGAATCGGAAACATCTTCCCGGACAATCCGAAGAAGGCATTCATGCCTTCCTCATCCTCGAAGGCTAATAGAACCTCGTACAGGTCCGAAAGCTCAGGAGGGTACGGCAGCACGTTGATGACAAAATCTCTGATGAGACCGCGTGGGAGGATCCTCTTGTCGTAACGATGCTTGACGGCTTGGAGGGTGATGCCAAGTAGCTTCGAGATGTTCGAAAACTTTGCCCGAGCGTTCAGCTCGAGTTGGGTGAGAATCAGAAGGTCCATTTTGTCGGCTTCATTTGAGTACCGCTGCGGATCACAGATCGCTTTCGGATCCTTCTTCTCTCTGACCCACTCGCTCCACCTATCCCACTCAAACGACCACGTGCCGCTTGCCGGGTCATAAAGTCGGAAGTTCGGAAATGCATAATAGTAGTCCGTGACCCAGACCAACTCATATTTTCGAACCAGTCCTTGTCGCGCAGTCTCAGCCACGTACCTTTCGAACTCCCGAGCCTGCCCCTCTGGAACCGCGTGGAGCGCGTAGTGGGTAAATCCGCCTTCGCACCTCGTGATAGCCCTCCAGTAGTTCGGGACGGCAACGGCTTCGGTTACGAAGTCCTCCATACCTGGGTTTGATTCCACTAGCGTGATACATTTCCGGAGGCCGAGCTTCGAGTGGTCAAGGTTCGCCGCCGAGAGAGCCATGAACCGTTCCTCAAGTTTGCGTGCACGGTCGTAGACGCTCGTCGGGGGCAATCCTGCTGCCCTCGCAATCTCTAGAAGGTTACGGGGACCGATTCTGTGCATCAGCGTGATGATGCGTATGTTCGTCTCGTCGAGGGCATACATGAACTTGCCCATTAGACGAAGTCGTTGTTCCATTGACGGTGTCTTACCGGTTTGCCGGGGCATCATTGCGACCAGCCTCCTTTTAGCCTCCGCTCTCCCCTTAAGAAATCTTCCGTAACTCATCAAACACAGTTGGGTGACTGTGTGCATGGATGCTCCGGAGCTCAGTCTAGTCCTGTAGAGTCTAATCCCAGACTCCGCCGCCGCCTGGTTGGCCTTTCACATCATCACACCTCTGTGTGCATTTGAGGGAGCTGCCGTTTTATAATTTACGGTCAGCTTTGCATGTAGATGTAAATGTTTAAGAAGACTTGGATCGAGGCTGAACGTGGACAGTGGCACGATCCTGAGCGCGTCCCAAGCCCGCTCTCGACATGATAAAGGTGTTCCGCCTGTGGAAATCTCGATGTCCAGGGGGGCCTCCTCAAGCACCGAGCAGCTATTCGATATGCTTCTACACGACTCCGTGACCGAGGTCTTCAACGGAGTGCTAGGCGCGATTGCCGGTCGGGCTCTCCTCGATGCGATGAAGAGGCATACATCGCTCGAAATCGAGGATCTTTCTAGAAAACCAGGCCTCCTAGATCAGGCGCTGGCGACTCACTTGGGCTCAGCTGCAAAGGTACTAGAAAGAAGGATCCTGAAGACGCTCGCAGCCAAGACTGTAACGGGATTTGCCCCGCGTGAAGCTAGTCGGCTTGATTTTGCTTTCGAAGTTGACAATGTTAGGAAGCAATTTCTGAAACGTAAGCAAGCAGCCAACCAGCCACAGATACTAGAATGACTTCGTCATCGCCAAGTCGATGGGCAACACGTGTACCACGAAACAGCACGGTCGCTCTCTGATCGAGTTTATCTAAACCTATCTCGCTACTCGACCTCGACCCCTAACAGGAAAAAGCAAAAACGAGGCAAAGGTTGTCTTCTGTCGAAGAAGAATTCAACTGCAGGCAAGGACGAGATTCGGAGGGGACGAGCATTTTCCAGCGCATTGAACGCAAAATGACGGCGTCGCTTCTTCTCTTGGGGGCTGCTCTGTTCGTCGTGAGCCTGGGGTTCGGCATGTTCACCCCAATCCTGCCGCAGTACGCAACAAGGCTCGGGATCGATCCGACCTCCCTCGGTTTCGCCTATTCGCTCTACAATGTGGCCCTCATAATCTGCCTCATTCCCGGCGGGATCATGGCGGATCGTGTCGGGAGAGTCAAGACAATTGTGATCGGCATGATATTGTTCTCGCTTTCATCATTGATGCTGGTCTTCGCGAAGGATCTAGTACAGTTCGCCATAGCTCGAGCAATCGAGGGTGTTGGCTCAGCCGTGGTCACGCCAGCGGTGTTTGCGCTAACGGCCGATCTGGCGCCGTCTGAAAGAAGAGGAAGCGGGATGGGTTTCACGTCCACGATGGAAACGGTGGCGAGTCTCGCAAGTCCAAGCGTAGGCGGGTTGATCGCGCAAACCGCCGGGCTGACATCCCCCTTCTACGTGGCTTTTGCCATGGCACTCCTCTCGGGCGTGCTTGTTCTTCCGATCAGGGACCGACCGCGCGATTCCGGTTCCTTCGCTGGAGAGTCTTCTCCTCTGGCAATCTTCACATCGTTGCGGCAGAATATCTCAGAGAGCAGAAGTCTGCTAGTGCTTTGCTTCAGAGGATTCATCATAGGCATATCGCAAGGGCTCTTCGCGCTTGTCTTTGTACTGTACATGGCTTTCGAGGTGGGGATGGGACCCGCCGAGGTTGGGTTCTCGTTCACTCTCATCAGCGGGTCAACGCTCGCATTCACATTGCTGGCAGGGCATCTCTCTGACCGTTTTGGGAGGAAGCCTTTCGTGATCACAGGCGGAATCATCATCGGCTCTGGGATTGTGGCCTTCTCCTTCGCTCATACGCCGCTAGAGATCTATCTGGTCTCTCTTGTTTTGGGGCTTGGTATCGCCTTGAACAATGCCCCGATCAACGCTCTCCTGGCTGACTGCGTGATCCCTGAGATTCGAGCGAAAGTTATGGGCGGCTATGAAGTCATCGTTGGCCTGGGACGGACGCTCGGAGTGTTGCTTCTCGGCGGCTTGTACGCGATGTCTGTGTCTGCGCCCTTCAGTCTCCTAGGTGTTCTCATGTTCGTGACTGTCGGGCTTGTTACGTTCCTTGTAGTAGAGCCACGGAGGAGCGCAAGCATCTCGATCCCCTAGTTCGATGATAAAGCACCGTGGCTCGGCAGGCTCCAGTCAAGCAACTCAAACAACGAGGCTACATCCTCCGACTCCGATCGGTTCGGCAACCGCATCATGAGGGGGCTAGATCTTAAAGAGAGACCACTCTTGCTTACGATGTGATGTGCCTCGGTAGCTCAGTCGGTAGATGCTAGAGTCAGCCGAAAGCACCCGCCTCGTAAGCGGGAGGTCGCGGGATCGAAGCCCGCCCGAGGCTCTATATCCCCACTCCGACGGTCCAACATGCTTACTATTCTGCGAGTGGTGTCGCGTTTGGGATCCATATGAACGGTCTTGCCCCGCGCTTAATGGGATCATTGCCACGCTGAGTCTCGCATCAGATTGGCGGAAGGAAAATTGCGGGGCTCGGGTTGAATCCCCGGCCCCGGCTTCACCCCGCTGGTTCGATAGAAGAAGTTCGACTCGCAAAATTGGGCACGATCGCAACTGTTGACATTCTCAGAGATGAATCCAAGCATTCAAGATCTCGGAGGGGCATTCTGTGATGGAAGGTTCTCAAAGATGGCCGAAGAACGGCCGCCCGGCGAACGCGCGATCATCGACCAGATCGTGAGAAAACTGCACAAGATGCCGCGCATGCCGATACCATTTGGCGACGATATTTCGGGAGTGGACATTGGCGCTGGCAGACTCGCAGTTCTCAAGTGCGATATGCTCGTTAGACGCACAGACATTCCAAAAGGCATGACACTCAGGCAAGCCGCCAGAAAGGCAGTTGTAATGAATGTCAGCGATCTTGCGTCGAAAGGCGTTCAGCCGCGCGCCGTAATGGTCTCGCTCGGCCTTCCCAGGTCCACCACGACGCGAGACATTGAAGAGATCGCGGAGGGTCTCGACGAAGGAGCACGGGAATACGGCGCCTACGTCATCGGCGGCGACACGAACGAATGCGACGACCTGGTAGTCTCCTGCTCCCTTTTTGGAACAGCGAAACGGGGCATGATCGCTTGTAGAAGTGGCGCGAAGGTTGGAGACCTAGTGGCAGTGACCGGAGAGTTCGGAAACACGCTAGCAGGCCTCAAGGCACTCTCGTCTGAGATAGAGATTCCACCATCTGTGAAACAGAAGTTGCTCGCGAGCTTGTACCTGCCAAAAGCACGTCTCAGAGAGGGCATAGCCCTTGCTCGTACTCGAGTCGTCACCGCGTCGACGGACTCAAGTGACGGACTCGCTTGGAGCCTTCATGAGATTGCCCGAGCAAGTTCCGTGGGCATCCAGCTCGAAGATCTACCGATCTCAAAGGCAGCGCTGGAATATGCTCGCATGACGGACGTTGATCCCATAGACCTCGCACTCTACGGAGGAGAAGAATTCGAGCTAGTTGTATGTCTCAGGAAGAACGCGGCCAAAAGAGCGTTGAATGCCGTGAAATCCTTACGTATCATAGGAAGAGTCACGACAGAGAAAGGAAGCGTTACTCTCTTGCGAGAGGGAAAGCGAACAACTGTGAAGCCCGTCGGATGGGAACATCTAGCTTCGACTCCTACCTAGGTTTCACAGAACGCGCCGTCCTGATACCTAGTTCGATAGCTCCGGAAAGGGATCTGATCATTCCGTCCTACGGGCGAGCGTTATGATGCAAGGAACCGAACCGAGGTCGATCAAACACCGATCTACTCGAGCGCCTTTGTATCCATCAAGAGAAAAGATTTCTATCCTTACTCTTTGTCGTACTCCTGCAGGAGGTCAAGAAACGTGAGCAAGGATTCACATGAGGAGGAACTACTGAAGGAGCTGCTGAAGATCGAGAAGCACGAAGATCGGATGATTTCGGCGATGGTCAAGTTGACGGCTTCTAACGAGAAGCTCAACAGGCGTCTCGCAGGCCTAACATGGGTTATGCTGACCTTGACGTGGATAACTTTCGTCATTGCCGTACCGAACACTTTGGCAACGATTTTCGGCATCCCGAAGGTGAGTCAGGCCCTGACTTTGGAAGTGATGTTAGCAGTCTTGATCATCTCGACGGCTGGGGCACTGCTTATGGTGATGTTGCCAGGCTCTGGCCTTTCACTTATGAGCCTTGAGAAGAAAGTTCGAGGATGACCAATCATCATTAGTGAGACAATCACGTGTCAATACGCCGCATGAGATCTGTAGGTTGGGTGACATGAGCTTCCGAGAAACAGTAGGATATCTCGCGTCCGCCGTTCTCATATTTCTAGGCGTCATATTCCTCCTAGCATCCGCGTACGCAGCTTCGCGACTTCTTGTGGGAGCCGTGCTGGCCGCGCTTGGCTTGGGAATCGCTATACTGACGCGGAAAGCACGGGCGGGACAAGCGTCAGTGAGATACGAGGTTCAGTTGTCGGGCAGCCTCAAGGCTGGCTCTGTGAAATGCCCCAACTGCGGAGCAGGCTTGGATCCATCCACGATGCGGCTGAAGCTCGGCGTTCCTTCAATCAAATGTCCATACTGCGGCAACGAGTTTGAAGTTACAGAGGAGCCCAAATGGTGAAGGCCCGGCAGCTTCTCGCGGTTCTTCCAGTTCTCCTAGTATCGGCGCTCTTCTTGGCCTCTGCTTGCCAGCAGAACGTTTGGGGCGCAGAGATTCAATATCACTTGGAGAAGCAGTGGGTTAGGATCTGGATCAACTCGGACGGGACCATTGATCTGCAGTACACCTTGCGGATTGTCTGCGATCAGGGCCGAATCAGCTATGTGACATTCGACCAGCCTACCCAAGACTTCACTGTTGGCGAGGCTTTTGACACGGACGGACATCCGCTTAAGATTGAGGACGCAACCCAGGGAGCAGACTACAAAGTCAAAGTGTTCATGTATGAACAGCTGACTGACGGGCAGAGCGCCGAGTTCACGGCTACCACCAACGTCGCGCATATGATCTGGAAGGATGAGATGAACCCCGGCAACGTGGGCCTCCAGTTCATCCCCACTTCATGGAACGTCGGAATCGGCGATCTCAGGGTTCTGGTAGTACTCCCGCCAAGGGTCTCGAAAGACCAGATCAGAGTCACGCCGGACTGGGACAACGTCTACAACGATCCAAACGAGAGCGGGAGACTGGTTGTCTACTGGGAGAGAAAAGACGTTGCACCCAACACTAAGTTTCAAGTCGGAGTCTCATTCCCGGCGAGTTCAGTCGAGCGCTACGAGACCGGGAAACCAGCCGGAGGCGAATGGGAACTTGTCGCAGGCGTTGTGGCTTCCTTGCTGGCGCTCGGCTTCATCGCAACTGTGGTTGTTCTGAAGCGCGGCCTGCGAAGAGACTACGTGGATCCGAAGATGCGAATGGAGACGCTGGGTATTAGGCGGGGTTTTACTGCGGTTGAGGCATCGTATCTTCTTGGGGTCTCATCCGTCAAAGTCGTGGTGATGATGCTCTACAGCCTACTTCTCAAGCGCGCGGTGTGGGTCAGCTCGACCCAGCCAAGCCTGAAGCTACAGATCGCAGAAGGATTCAAGAATGATTCCGGACCATCTTCGGCAACACAACTTCGATACTACGAGCATGATTTCTTGCACGCCGTCAAGCCTGAAGGAACGCTGGACGAAAAAGGGCTTGCCGACGCATTCATGCGGGTCAGGTCTGCGGTTGAAAATGCACTGAGAGGATACTGCAGAGAGGACACGATCGCATTCTATAGAAGGACCGTTCAGACCGCGTGGGAGCGGGTCGAACAAGCAGGGACCCCGGATTTGGCTTCAAAGATGTTCGATGAGAATCTGCTCTGGCTTATGCTGGACGAGAATTTTAGGGGAAAAAGTGAAGACGCCTTTAGGGGATTTGATTTCCAACCGTTGCCCTACTGGTGGTGGTACTGGTACGGTTACACGCAGTACCACCCGAACCCCGTGTACAATCCAGCCGTAGGTCAGGGGCAGCCGCCTCCCAGGATTCCAGGATCAGAGTTCGCAAACAACATCGCGACTTCCCTGGAGAAGACCGCGAGCAATTTCGTGGTGAACATTGAAAAGTTCACGAACTCAATCCTGCCCGAGCCACCACCGTCAAAAGATGTTTCTAGGCAACCCGTTCATCATAACGCGAACTGTGCGTGTGCCTGCGTCTCGTGCGCATGCGTTTGCGCATGCGTCTCATGTGCATGCGCATGCGCTAGCGGAGGTGGAGTAGGATGAAAGCCCAAGGCGCTTCGAGAATGCTGCTACCACGCTTGCGAATGAAAAGCCCAGCTCCCAAGGGCCTTTACTACTATCGGGGTAAGGACCAGTTCAGGCGGATGGCGCTTCAGTTACGAATTGAGGGTGATGGGAAAGGCGTGTTGGCGATAAACGCAAACACGGTGCTCTACCTTAACGAGACGGCGGCGGCTCACGTGTACTGGTTCATGCAAGGCATGCCGACTCAAAAAGCTGTGCAGCGGATAAGGAGCGCATACAGGGTTGACGAGGATACCGCCCGGAAGGACCATGAGAGGCTGATCTACGCTATCAGTACTTTGGCGCAGACGAAAAGGGTCTGCCCCATATCGTATCTGGGCGTCGAGAAGGTTGAGCCTTTCAGTCAGGAGCTCTCGGCTCCGATCAGAATGGACCTAGCTTTGACCTTTCGTTGCCAAAACGGCTGTCTTCACTGCTACACCGGAGGGCCGCATTCGACTGAGGAGATGGGAACCGAGAGCTGGAAGAGAGTATTGGATAGGATGAAAGCGCTCGGTATCTTCATAGGGACATTCACCGGCGGAGAGCCCACCCTCCGCGAAGACCTACCTGAACTGATTGCGTACGCGCAGAACATTGGGATTGTCACGGGCCTCGTAACTAACGGACGGCGACTCGATGACAAGGAATTCGTTGTCACTTTGGAGAAGTCAGGCCTGGACTTTGTGCAGGTCACCCTCGAGTCGAAGGATCCGAAAATCCATGACCAGATGACTGGATCGGACGGAAGCTGGAAGGAGACTGTGGCAGGAATCAGAAACCTAGTTCCGACTACAATCTACACGACAACCAATACAACGCTGACAAAGCTGAACGCCGGGAGCTTCCTAGAAACACTTGACTTCATACATAACATGGGTATCAAGGCCTTTGGCTGCAACGGCCTAATTCATTCTGGCAGGGGACAATCGTTTGCCGAAGACAACGCATTGGAACCAAACGAACTGAAGAGTCTTCTCTCAAAGATACAGGAGAAGGCCTTGCATTTGGGCATAAACTTTCTCTGGTACACGCCTACACGCTATTGTGAACTCAACCCGGTCAATCTGGGGCTGGGAGTGAAGAGCTGTACAGCAAGCGGCATGAACATGTGCATTGGCCCATCAGGTGATGTTTTTCCTTGCCAGAGCTACTTCCAAAGTCTAGGCAAGTTCCTAGAAACTGACTGGGATGCGATCTGGAACCATCCCCTTTCTAGACAACTAAGGACCCGGGCGTACAAGCCTGAAGACTGTGAGGAGTGTCCGGAGCTTTCAATTTGTGGAGCTGGATGTCCTCTCGAGCTCTAGGATCCGATAAGAGTCTCGAAGATGACAGGCATGAACCCGGTGTCCGTTCTTGCGGGCAGTTCTGGAACCTTCAACGAACCCGTCCTTGCGCTACGAAAACCTGCTCCAGACTATCGATTCTTCGCTTGTAGAACTTTCTCTTAGTGATCTCCACCAACGCCAGGTATAGACCAACTATGCCTGCCAAGACAAAGTAGAATGCTGATGGAAGCCTTACCAAACCGAACAGTTGACCCAGCGGCGTAAATGGAACAATCAGCGCGAACCCGACGACGCCCAAACTACTCAACGCAAGGAGCTTACTGGGTTTGCTCTGGTAGAAGGGCGTTCTTCGCGTCCTAATCACGAAGATGACTATCGTCTGGGTGCATAATGATTCAAGAAACCAAGCCGTCTGGAATTCCGGTTCAATCGCGTTGAACACAACCAGCATTATGAAAAATGTCAAGAAATCGAAGATAGAACTGATTGGCCCAAATATCACCATGAATCTTCTCACGAAAGAAATGTCCCATCTTCTCGGCCGCTGGACGTATTCCTGATCGATGTTGTCGGTTGGTATCGGGAACTCGGATAGATCGTAGAGGAGGTTGTTCAGGAGTATCTGTGTAGGAAGCATGGGCAAGAAGGGTAGGAACAACGAAGCCCCTGCAACACTGAACATGTTGCCAAAATTCGAGCTCGTTCCCATCATGACGTACTTCATGGTGTTCCCGAAGGTCTTTCGTCCTTCCAATACGCCCTCTTGAAGGACCGTCAAGTCCTTACGCAAAAGTATGATGTCTGCGGACTGTTTCGCGACATCAACTGCGTTGTCAACGGATATGGCAACGTCAGCCGTCTTCATAGAGGGAGCATCGTTGATACCGTCCCCAAGAAAGCCAACCACGTGCCCATTGCTCCTCAAAGCATTCATGATTCTGTCCTTCTCGCCCGGGGTTACCCTAGCAAAGATGTTCGCCTTCTCGACCACCCTGGCGAGGGCGTCTGCCTGCAGTTGTGCAATTTCTCGTCCGAGAACGACGCCTTTCATTTCGAGGCCTAATCGGTCGCACACCGTCTTTGTGACCAGCTCGTTGTCGCCGGTGAGAATTTTGAGTCCGATCCCTGCGCTAGCCAACAGCTGCAGAGAATCTCGGGCGGTTTCTTTCGGTGGATCGATGAACGCTACGAATCCGAGGAAAACCATGTCAGCTTCGTCCTTTACGGAGTAGGTGGATTCCTTCTCTGTCAACTTCTTGTAGCAAACTCCGAGAACTCGGTAGCCTTCAGAGCTCAGCTCGTAATACTTGCGCTCCACCCGAGTGTGTAGTTCAGCGGATAAGTCCGATATCTTGCTCGAAAGTTCCCAATACGTACACACCCTGAAAATTTCTTCGGGAGCCCCCTTGCATATCAGAAACCTTTCTTCTCCATATTCCACAACAACCGAAACGCGCTTCCTCATGAAGTCAAATGGAACCTCATCTATCTTCAAGTAACCCCTGACGTCAACGCTCCGATGTTTGAGTATCGCCTCGTCAAGGGGACTCTTCAATCCTGTTTCGTAACTGCTGTTTAGAAATGAGTACAATAGAACCTTGTCGTTATCCTTGCCTTCCACATCCACATGCAGCACGAGTGCTATCCTGTTCTCTGTAAGCGTTCCCGTTTTGTCGGTGCAAAGAACATCCATACTTCCAAAGTTCTGAATAGACGCCAGACGCTTTACGACCACACCTTTCTTAGACATCGCAAGAGCGCCTTTTGACAGGTTCACGGAAAGAATCATGGGCAGAAGCTCCGGCGTGAGGCCAACCGCCAAAGCAACTGAGAAGAGAAGCGACTGCAAGACGTGATGCTTGAAGAGCGCGATCATAAAGAAGACGAACAGCACAAGAAAAAGGGTTACTTCCATTATTAGGTAACCAAATCTTCTGAGCCCTCTTTCAAACTCCGTTTCCGGCTGCCTTGCGATTAGCGTCCTCGCAATCCGTCCATACTCAGTAGAGTTCCCAGTTCTGAGCACTAGAACAGATGCCGTTCCACTGACAACGGAAGTGCCTAGGAAGACCCAGTTATTCGATTCAGTGACGCTCCGACCACTGACCTTCAACTGTGTAGGCGACTTCTCAACCGGAAAAGACTCGCCAGTCAACGCTGATTGGTCTACGAACAAATCCTTGCAGCTGACTACTTTCCCATCTGCCGGCACCATGTCTCCGGCGGAGAGAAATACAGTGTCTCCCGGAACAATTTCCGAGAGCCTCACTTCTTGTTTGGCGCGATCTCTGAGCACTGTCGCCGTGACAGGCACCTTTTCTCTGAGCATCTCTGCGGCATTTTCCGCCTTCGATTCCTGATAATAGTCAAGGATTACGCTCATCAGCACAATTGAGAATATGATCGCGGTCTCTGTTGCCTCTCCTAGGAACCCCGAAATTAGACCCGCGACGAGAAGTATGACTACCAAAGGGCTTCTGAAGTGTAGGAGGAATTCTACGACAGCGGCGCGTTTCCTTCTCCTGGCAATCTCGTTACGGCCATATGTCTTGAGACGGCTCTCGGCCTCTATCGAAGTGAGACCTGAGCTCGAGGTGCCGAACCTGGAAAGAAGTTCGTCGATGGGGAGATCAAGTAACTCATCTTTGCTCGTGACTGACTTAACCGTCCTAACCGCCACGAGCTTTCCCCTCCTTGGAAATGTTCATGGGTTCATTCCTGCCACAAGATACATCAGTCTTGCGAGCTGGACGGAGTTGATCACCAACTCGGAGTTCATATGAAGGTTCCGAAGGCACGACCCGGACCGAACTTCAGCTCATCTTAGAAAGTCAGATGAGCCTTCTTCACGACGTTGCTGTCTCTAGTTGCATGAGGACCTTATTCGGCGCTCGGCCCTCCTTGCCCCCGAGTATACACCAAACGCCTTTGATCACGGCCAAGATGTATTGATACCCACCTTACTATCACGGATGCGACGAATATTGCAATACCTGAGAGCACGACCAAAGGCCCCGGCGGCAGCTCGAAATAACCCGACAATACGACTCCTGAAGACGCGCTGAATACTCCCAAGATTGAACTTAACAAAGAGTATCTGAACAGATTTGAACTTGCGTTTTTTGCGGTTGCTGCAGGAACAATCACCAGAAAGCCCACCAAGAGGCTTCCGGCGATTCTGATCCCTATCGCTACGACGAGTGAGACGAGCAGGAGATAGAGAAGGTTGTTTCTGGCAACGTTGATACCGCTTGATGTGGCGAGCTCCTCTGAGATCATCCCGAGGACCATTTTCTTGTAGATCGCCCTTGTCAAGAGTAGCGCTGTAACGGCAACGGTTACAGTTATGATCGTGTCCAGTAAGGTGACTTTCGTGATGTCGCCGAAGAGAGCTTCAAGCAGATCTGGTTCAGGAATAATCAGTATTCCCACTGCCAGTGCTAAGGTGAACATGGCGCCCACCAGCGTTTCGATGTATAGTTTTGTGATTCTCTCGACATGCCATACTATCAGTGCGGATGCAAACAAGAGCGCGAAAGCTCCTATGAATGGACTAAAGTTGAATAGGATACCGAGGGCTAGACCGGGAAGGGCCACGTGCGACAAGGCGTCGCCAACAAGTGCCATCCTCTTCAGAATCATGAGCGAGCCTAGATAGCCAGCTGACAAGCCAACGAATGCTGCGATCGTCAAGCTGAACACTGAGAAGTGTGTCGTACGCATCACCTCTTGTCTTTGCGCTTTTTCAACTCGATCCCCGGCCCGTAGATTGCGTGAAGAACTGATGGTTTGGTTATCTCTTCTGATTCCGCGAAGCAGATCACTTTCTTGTTCAAAGCTAGCATATGTTCTGAATAGTCTCGGATGATGTGGACGTCGTGGGATATCAGAAGTACGGTAATTCCATGCTCTCTTTCGAGTTCATTCAGCATTTCGTAGATCGCCTCTTCACTGTCTAGGTCGACGCCAGTGGTCGGTTCGTCGAACAGGAGGACATTAGGCTCGTCGATTAGAGCCCACGCTATGAGTACCCTTTGCAGCTGACCTCCCGACAGTACACCCAACGCTCTGTCTAACACGCTTTCGTCGTCTATACGCACAGCTCGGAGCCACTTTTCGCTGTTCGCGACCTTCTTGAATGACAGGAATTCCCTTACAGAGATCGGTATGTCGCCCGCGGATAGCTTCTGAGGCACGTAACCTATTCTCACCCCTTGGGCCCACTTGATCTCGCCGGAGTATGGTACCAAATTAAGCAAGGCCCTAAAGAGCACAGTCTTGCCCGCGCCGTTGGGTCCTACTATTGCCAGAGTCGTGCCCCTCTTCACTTTGAAGGTTACGTCCTCCAGAGCTGGCCTACCCTCAAACCTCACGCTCAGGCCAGATACTTCCAGGATGTAATCGCCATGCTCTCTCATCGATCACCGACTCGTTCTCAAAGCCGGTTACGCTACCCGCATATTGGTGTTGCTAAGCGTGTTCCGATCAACAGCGAGTTAAGGCGCAGCAAGAAGCTGTATCGATCGCGTAGCCGAAGAGCTGAAAGAGTGTTCCACTTCACTCGGAGATTCGGAGAAAGGCCATGCGACGCGCTATCCTGAAAGCTTTTCCCAAACAGGCCTAATCTTAGTGTTCCTGAGGTGCGGTATCATGGTGAAACTGAAAGGCGAAGGCGTAACACTAACATCGAACCAGAGACCAAAGATACTGAAACTCCTAAGGGAGAATCTAGCCACAGCACCGGAAGAAATTGCAGCGAAACTTTTTCCGTCAATTTCGCGAGATTCCAAAGAGTTCGTGGCCAGGACGCGACTAGTGAAGAAAGTCTTCCCAACCTATTTGCGCGACACTCGTTGGCACAAAAAGAGCATCTGGGTAACCGAAGGTCGAGTCGATCCCGAGCTTTTCATGCGGCTTTGTGTAGCTGAACGGCACGGTCGTAAGATTATAGGTGGCAAAAGCGATCCGTGCAAGTGCGTGGTCACTTCCGAGGGTTCTATCGGGGTCCGGGTGTATCACCGTTTCTGGAGAGGTTGGCTGATTGAGCAGCTCGTCAAATTCGGTTGGTCCAAAGAGATCGCGGAGAAACATGTCATCAATCTACGGTCTCGGTCAATGACATCTGAACTGGCCCTGAACGTGGGCTTGATTTTGAGAAAACTCGGAGGATTCGCTGTCAATGAGTCGGACACCGGTCTTACGTTGAACGTCGGAAATAGAAGACTGAGCGTCCAACTCGCACCCGAACTTGCGGGACTTCTTCAGAACTCATGGGATAATGATGATCAGGCGCTCAACAAGTTACGTTCTCTCGAAAGCAGCGAGGTTGTTCTTGCGAGCGTCAGCGCAATTCGGATTGATAGAGTGTTCCAAGGTCTAGGCCTGAACCCTCGGCAAGTCAGTCAGGCGTCCGACAACCTGGTGACTCTAGGAGTTGAGGACCGGCGACCCGATTTCATCTACTTGGTATATGGGCCGCCATCAGCGAAGCCGAGACAGGTAGGAGTCCGCGCATTGATCACTTCACTGCCCAGCTATCAGATTCATCTAACGCATCGCTAGATTCTCTACGAGCATCTGCCGGGTTGAAGCCCCAAACCAATTCCGACGAGACTTCAGTTCATGCCGAAAGGCATAGACAGAAACACTGCAGGTAGAAGAATAG
>Ga0129297_10000307_pt1 | contig 23640 bp, 14 predicted proteins | sample I18A1metaG_FD_94708 | JGI IMG/M metagenome (GOLD analysis project Ga0129297, IMG submission 94708) | Lake sediment bacterial and archeal communities from Gulf of Boni, Indonesia to study Microbial Dark Matter (Phase II) - ​I18A1 metaG | ecosystem: Environmental > Aquatic > Freshwater > Lake >... | reverse complement strand
GCGTACAACCATTTCCCAGTCTCTCTCCTGCCATCGGACGGCCGCTATGCGGTGGCGGCCGATCGCGTCACGCACTTTTCCATCTCCTACACGGACCCTCCGAGGCATGAAGGCCCCGAATCCACGACCTGGGCGAGTTGGATCTATGGTGTCACTGAAGGCCCGTATGGAGGACTGGCTGCGCTCGGAAGGTCCTGGGCCCGCGCGCCCCGGCTGGCGGTTCAGGGGTCCGGACTTCGCGCCGAGGGCTACGACCTTTCGCAGAGGGCCTATGTCCTCGCCTGCCCGAATCCGGGGCGGCCGGAGGCCGCGGTCTGCGAGCTTCAGGCGAGCAAGGAGACGCCCCTGGCGAACGTCGTCCTTTATATCAAAGGATGGGGCGACGGAAATGTCGCGGTCAAGATCGACGGCCAGCGTGTTGAGCGCGGACAGACCCTCAAGGTCGGACATGTCCGGACGATCGAGGGGACCGACCTGGTTGTCTGGACTAAAAAGGCCTCCGTCCGGCCGGTCAGGATTGAACTAGAGCCTATATAAGCATGTCTAAATCGTGCTATAATAGCAAAATCCCAGGACCGATATCCGCATCCGTTATGCGGGTCCGGCGGTTGCCGCGTCGGGCGCCGGGTCGAGAGGAAGCGAGATGAAAAAGACCATCCTCATCATCGCCGTTGTCGTTCTGACGGCCGTCATCATTGTCGTCAGGTTCAACCGGAAAAAGACGAGCGTCGAGCCGATCGCCTGGTACGGGATGATGCCTCACCCTTACAAGACTGAAGTCCGGAGCGGTGTCGAGCGCTTTGAGCAGGAAACCGGGGTCCCGGTGGCCAAGGTCGTCGGCCAGCAGTGGACGCAGGACAACGAAAATGTCAACGTCGAGGCCCTCTCCACCAAGGGCTACAAGGCGTTCAGCATCTACCCGGGCGATCCGGCCGGGGCCAATGCCCTATTCGCCCAGTTGAAGAGCCGGGGCCAACTGGTCGTGGCCTACGGCGCCGAACCCGACCTTCCGACGCCTGTGCCCTTCACTGTGGCCACCGATATCAAGGCGGCAGCCATGACGGCCGCGGAAACCCTCGTCGACCTGATGGGCGGAAAGGGCCGGATCCTGAACGTCCTTGAGCTCGTGACGGACATCAACACTAAGAAACGCGATGACGGCATCAAGGAGGTCGTCGCCAGGCACCCCGGCGTCGAGATCATCCAGACGATTTCGGACATGACTCAGGTCAGCGAAGCCGTCACCAAGATCCAGAGCGCCTTGGCGGCCCGGATGGAAGAGGTGGACGGGATCATCACCACCGGCTATAATCCCACGATCGCGGCCGCGTCTGTCCTGACCGAATGGCACAAGGATCCCAATCACAAACGGATCCGCTTCATCGGCATCGACACCGGCCCGACGGTGCTCCAGGCCATCCGCGACGGGGCCATCGACGCCACGATCGCCCAGAACCCTCCCGGTCATGGCTATATCTCCTGCTTACTCCTCAAACTGATGCTTGACGGCTGGGCGCCGAAAGCCCCATACCAGTTCATCAACGCGGGCATCGTCATCGTGACCCGGGACAATATTGATACTTATGCCGCCGAAGTGCGGAAGATCACCGACGGCATCGCCGCCGAGGTGCGGTCGAAATATTTCCAGCCGCCGCGATAAGAGACATTCCTTCATGCTGGAACTTAAGAGCATAGGCAAGCGGTTTCCCGGCGTCACCGCTCTTGCTGAAGTCAGCCTCCGCTTCGAGCCCGGGGAGATCCATGCCCTGGTCGGCGAGAACGGTGCCGGGAAAAGCACGCTCATCCGGATCATCACCGGCATCCTTCAGCCTGACGAGGGCGAAGTCCTCTATAACGGAGAGCGCCTGCGCTTCCGCGACTATCGCGACAGTCTGGCCCGGGGGATCGATATCGTCAGCCAGGAGATCCAGGTCGTCCCCCAGAGCACGGTTGCCGAGAACATTATGCTCGATAAGCTCATCACCCGCGGCCGTACGAGGACGATCGACTGGAAAGCGGTCAACCGCGTCGCCCGGAAGTACTTGGATATGGTCGGCCTGCCGCTTTCGCCGGACACCGTGGTGAGGCGCCTGAGTGCCGCCCAAAAGCAATTGACCCAGATCGCTAAAGCCCTGGCCGCCGAGGCGCGCGTCCTCCTCCTGGACGAACCGACGAGCTCTCTGACCGAGCATGAGGCCAAGAACCTCTTCGCTATCCTCCGGGGCCTTCGCGACAAGGGCGTTACGATCATCTTCGTCTCCCACAAATTCGAGGAAGTCTTCGCCCTGGCCGACGTCGTCAGCGTCCTCCGGGACGGACGGCATGTCGGGACGCGGCGGATCGAGGGCCTGACGCGGCCGGAGCTCGTCACTATGATGATCGGCCGCGACGTCACGCAAGCCCACCTGGGACAACTCGACGTCAACCGCGGCCGGGAAATGCTGCGGGCTGAGCACTTGGTCCGAAGACACAGAGCCGACCATATCAGCTTTACGCTCCACGAGGGTGAGATCCTCGGCTTCTACGGCTTGGTCGGGTCGGGCCGGACCGAGCTCGCGCGCATCCTGATCGGCGAGGACAAGCCTGACGGCGGCTCGATCTACGTCAGGGGCGAAAAAACCTGCAGCCGGAGCGTCGCCGACGGCCTGGAGCGCCTCCGGATCGGCTACATCACGGAAAACCGTAAGGAGGAGGGGCTTTTTCTCGGGTCCTCCATCAGTGCCAACGTCACGATCACCATCTGGCCGCGGCTCGTTCAGCGGGTGACCCGGGCGATCAGCCGCGCGCGGGAGCTGGCCGTCACCCGGCAGATGATCCGGACCTTGGACATCCGGACGACCGGGCCCAACCAGAGGACGGAAGACTTGAGCGGCGGGAACCAGCAGAAAATCTGTATCGCGAAGTGGCTGGCCGCCGACTGCGACATCCTGATCATCGATGAGCCGACCGTCGGAGTGGACATCGGGGCCAAGGAACAGATCCACCAGATCATCTGGGACCTGGCGAAAAAAGAGAGAAAGGCGATCATCCTCATTTCCTCGGACATGCCGGAGACGATCAGGATCTCGAGCCGGATCCTCGTTTTCAAGGATCACCGCATTGTCGGGGAGATCGAGGGCGTGGACGACGGGACCAAAACCTACGAGCAGGTCAGTGCCGAGATCGGTCGGCATCTGCATTGAGGGAGGACCGAACCATGACGACGAAGAACGCTCGAAACGCCGACCGCCGGGAACGAATCAGCGGCCGGACCCTCGGGCTGGTCATCTCAACGGCGATCCTGTTCGCGATCCTCACTCTCCAGTCCCAGAGCTTCCTCAGCGGATATACCATGTTCGTCGTCTCGAGGCAGATGGCCTTCTATGTCCTGGTCGCCCTGTCGCAGGCTTTTTGCCTGGTCGTCGGCCAGATGAGCCTGGCGGTCGGCGCAATCGGCAGCATCGCCACCGTCGTTCTCGGCCTGGGCCTGGACACCTGGGGTTTGCCGGCCGGGCTCGCCGTCGCCCTGGCCCTCGGTGTTGGAGTCTTCGCGGGGTGGGTGAACGGGATGATCATCACCCGGCTCCGGATCGATTCCTTCATCGTCACCCTGTCGATGATGTTTATTTTCATGGGATTGCGTTCGGGCATCTCCGGCGGCTCCCCCTACAGGGTCCCCGAGTCTTTCAGTTTTGTCGGCCAGAAAAGCCTGTGGGGAGTTCCCTACATCTTCCTTCTCGTTGTCGCCTTACTTGGGATTGTCGGCTATATGTACCGGAACACGGTCTTCGGCCGCCGGATGCTCGCCACCGGCGGCAACGCGGCTGCGGCCCGGCTCTCGGGCATCAAGACCAACGCGATGGTCGTCTGGGCCCATATCCTGTCCGGCAGTTTCGCGGCCCTCGCCGCGGTGCTCTGGGCGTCCAAGCTCGGCTCCGCCGCCCCCGAAGCCGGGGACGATTGGCTGATCATCTCGTTCGCCGTGGCCATCATCGGTGGCACGGGGCTCAACGGCGGGACCATATCGGCCCTGGGCATTTTCATGGGATCGGCCATCTTCATGTTGATCAAACACGGCCTCGTCGAGGTCAAGGCGAACCCCTATTATGCGAACTCGTTCCTCGGCCTGCTCATCCTGCTGGCGATCGTCGTCGACCGCGTTCGGGAGATCTACAGCGTTAAGCAGAAAGCTCGATAGGGACGGCGCCGCCATACGCCCCGCGAGCCGGACTCTGCGTTTGACCCGTTCCCGGGCCCTGTGCTATAAGTCCGGGGGAGGGCGCGGGTGAAAAGACGCGAGTTCGTCAAGTCCGTCGGCTGGGCCTTGCTGGCCGGCCCTCTCCGCCGGCAGGGAATCTCGGGCGAGAAAACCCCTTCCTATCCCCCGCCCAACATCGTTTTCATCATGGCGGACGACCACGCCGCGCAGGCCATCGGCTGTTATGGAGGCCGCCTCAACCGGACCCCGCACATCGACCGGATCGCCCGGGAAGGCGTGCGGGTTGACAGGTGCTTTTGCACCAACGGGATATGCGCGCCCAGCCGGGCCACCATCCTCACCGGGAAGTACAGCCATCTCAACGGGGTTCGCGACAACACCCAAGCTTTCGACGGGTCGCAGGAGACCTTCCCCAAGCTTCTTCAGGCGGCGGGATACGAGACGGCCCTCATCGGCAAGTGGCATCTTCAGAGCGACCCAACGGGTTTCGATTACTGGAACATCCTTCCCGACCAGGGTGAATACTATAATCCGGATATGATCGAGCTGGGCACGACAAGACGACGCGCGGGGTATGTCACGGACATCTTAACCGACCTGGCTGTCGATTTTATTGAGGCGCGCAGTCATTCGTCACGGCCCTTCCTGTTGATGCTCCATCACAAAGCCCCGCACCGGAACTGGCAGCCGGCCGTGCGGCACATGACGCTCTATGACAACGCGAATATCCCCGAGCCGCCGACGCTGTTTGACGACTATGCCACCCGATCCCGGGCCGCCAAGGAACAGGAAATGACCCTCCGGGACCATATGACTCTCGAGTCCGACCTCAAACTCGGGCCGCCGCCAGCGAGACTGGACGAAGACCAGAAGAGGGCTTGGGAGGCGGCCTTCGGCCCGAAACGCGATGCGTTCCGTGAGGCCGCGCTGTCGGGTGACGCCCTTGTCCGCTGGAAATACCGGCGCTACCTTCAAGACTATCTCGGCTGCGTGGCTGCGGTCGACGAAAGCGTCGGCCGTGTCCTTGGTGGGCTCGACCGGAACGGCCTCGCCCCCAAGACCCTCGTCATCTACACCTCGGACCAAGGGTTTTTCCTGGGAGAACACGGCTGGTTCGACAAGCGATTCATGTACGAAGAGGCGCTCCGGATGCCGCTCCTCATGCGTCTGCCCGGCCGCATCCCGGCCGGCTCCGTGATGAAGAACATGCTTACGAACGTGGATTTCGCGCCCACCCTGCTCGATGCCGCCGACCTGAAAAAGCCGGCCGTCATGCAGGGGAGGTCGTTTCTGCCCCTGGCCGAAACCCGCCCGGTCTCCGGGTGGCCGGAGTCAATTTACTCCCATTATTATGAATTCCCGGCCGTTCACATGGTCAAGCGCCATTACGGCGTCCGCACCGAGCGGTACAAGCTCATCCACTTCTACTACGACATCGACGCCTGGGAGCTTTATGACCTCGAGCGAGATCCGCGGGAGGTCAATAACGTCTATGCCGACCCGGCCTACGCCGGGGTCCGCCACGACCTCGAGAGCGAGCTCCTCCGGCTCCAAAAGCTCTACGGGGATTCTGAGGAGCTGGCCCGCCGTTTCGTCGAAACCGACCTCAAGAAGTGACACCCGGACCCGCATTCCACATCATGGCCAAGCCCGCTGGGGCCCAGTGCAACTGCCGCTGCGACTACTGCTTCTACCTTTCGAAGGAACGCCTTTACCCCGGCTCGAGCTTCCGGATGTCGGACCATGTCATGGAGTCCACCATCCGCCAGACCATGTCTGTCCACCCCGCCTCCGAGGTTCCGATCACCTGGCAGGGCGGAGAGCCCACGCTCATGGGCCTCGACTTTTTCCGGAGGGCGGTCGAGGCGGGAAGAAGGCACGCCCGGCCCGGCCAGCGAGCGGCCCACTCGATCCAGACGAACGGCCTGCTCATCGACGAACCCTGGTGCCGGTTTTTCCACGATCACGGCTTTCTCGTCGGCTTGAGTCTCGACGGCCCGCGGACGTTCCACGACACCTTCCGCCGTGACAGAGGCGGGAAGTCGGTCTTCTCGAGGGTCGTCCGGGCGGCGCGCCTGATGCAGGCGCATCGGGTCGAGTTCAATATCCTCTGCACCGTCAACGCGGCCAACAGTCATCATCCGCTGGACGTCTACAGGTTTTTCCGGGACGAGATTGGGGCCCGCTATGTCCAGTTCATTCCGGTCGTCGAGCGGACTGCCGGACCCGCCAACCGAAATGGATTGCGGGTGACCGGCCGCTCCGTGCTCGGGTCCGATTTCGGCCTTTTCCTCTCGGCGGTTTTCGACGAGTGGGTCCGGCGGGACGTGGGAGTCATGTTCATCCCCTTCTTCGACGCCGTGTTGGCGTCTTATCTTTATGGAGAATCCACCCTCTGCGTGTTGCGTCCGGCTTGCGGCGATGCCCTGGCCCTCGAACACAACGGCGACCTCTATTCCTGCGATCATTATGTCGACCCGGGCTTTCTTCTGGGAAACATCCAGGAGACGCCCCTCGCCGGGCTTTTATCCTCGGAGAGGCAACAGGCCTTCGGCCGGGCCAAGTCGGCGACCCTGCCGGGCGATTGCCGTGAATGCCGGTTTCTCTTCACCTGTTACGGCGAATGTCCCAAGAACAGAGTTCTCGAGACGCGCAGCGGCGAACCTGGATTGAACTGGCTTTGCGACGGCCTGAAGGCTTTCTTCGCCCATACGGAGCGGCCCATGCAGCTCATGGCCGGCCTGATCAGCCGGGGCCAGCCGGCCGGGAGCATTATGAGAATCCTGGCCGCTGAGGAAGGCCGACGGCCGCCGGCACCGGACCCGGCGAGGCCGGGAAGAAATGATCCTTGTCCCTGCGGCAGTGGCCTGAAATTCAAGAAGTGCCACGGCCGGGCTTGAGCCCGGAGCGCTCCGGCGGCGGCCGCCGCCGCGCTTGACATCGCCCGCTGGACCGAATACCCTTGTTGACGAGGCCAGGATGGGGATGAAATCCTTGTCCTCGGAAAGATGCTGGAAGGCTGTTCCGGAGATGTTCCGGTCGATGGGAAAGGAAAAGGCCGCGCCTGCCGTTCGCTGAAGAGCGCACATCATGAAGGGGCGTGAAAGGGAATTGAAAGGCCATTAAGGAGAGAACCATGAAACGACGCAGCTTCGTGAAATCAATCGGTCTGGGCTTGCCCGCGGTGGCCTTCCCTCTCGGTGAGGCGATGGCGCAAACGGCCAAAAGGTACCGCCCGGTCAAGATCACCAAGGTTTCCTCGACGGCCTACACCATGCCCCTCCCGGCCTCCGGGTATTCGTCGAACGAACGTTCGGGTACGAAACTGGAATGGGGACGGGCGCTGCGGACAACGCCTCATCGTCCGGGCAACATCCTGGAGTACATTGTCGTCAAAATCGAATCCGATGCGGGCCTCATCGGCTACGGAGAAGCGACTCCGGACATCGGCTTCTTCGGCGCCACCCTGGAGGCAGACAAAAGCGCGATCGACCTCTATTTTGGGCCCAAGCTCATCGGGCGGAGCCCCTTCGATCGCGAAGAGATCCTGCGCCAGCTCGACTACCGGGGAAACTCCTGCCCCCGCTCGGCCATCGACCTGGCCCTCCATGACCTCATGGGCAAGATCCTCGGCGTGCCTGTTTATGATCTGATCGGAGGCTTGTGCCGCGACCGGATTCCGGTCGAGGTGGAAATCGGGGGCGGGCCTCCCCAGGAGATGGCCGAGGCCTGCGTGAAATGCGTCAAGCTCGGCGTCAAAGCTTTCAAGCCCAAAGTCGGAGGCTATCCCGAGGAGGACGCCGAGCGGCTGCGGGCGATCCGGGAGGCCGTCGGAAAAGACGTGATCATCCGGGCGGATGCGAACCGGGGCTTTACGGTCAAGGAAGCCATCCAGTTCTGTCGGCTGACGGAAAAATACGACGTCGGGCTGGAATACCTCGAACAGCCGGTGGACGCCCCGGACCTCCAGGGGATGGCCGAAGTGAGAAGGAACGTCAATACCCTGATCGTCGCGGACGAGAGCGTGTTCACCATCAAGGATGCCGTGAATGTCATCCGCCAGGGCGCTGCCGACAGGCTCAACATCAAGATCGAAAAGGCCGGCGGGCTCTACAACGCCAAGAAGATCGCCGCCATCGCCGAGGCCGCCGGCATGGACTGCATCATCGGGACCGCGTTCGGGCTCGGCCTGACCATCGCCGCGAAGCTGCACCTCGCGGCCTCGACGACGATCGTCCATGGCGCCGTGGAATTCACGGAGATCCGCCTGCACGACAACCTTCTGGCGAGTCCCTACGACAAAATGCTTTCCCTGCCGCTCGAGGACGGCTGTTTTCCCGTGCCGCAGGGGCCCGGATTCGGAGTCGTCTTCGACGAGGCCCGGGCAAAGCCTTACATTTCCAAAATCGTTTAAGAGTCCGGTGGGGCCGAAATCGAACCCGAGGAGGAGAGACATGGATTTTTTTCACACCCTTAAATTTTTTACGGCCGACGATATTCGGCGCGCCTTGCCCATGGCGGAGGCCATCGAGGCGACGAAAGAAGCCTTCAGGGAGCTCTCCGCGCGGCAGGTCGTCGCTCCTCCCCGGGCTCACCTCGAGATCTCAGAGCACAAAACGACCATCCTGATCATGCCGTCCTATCTTCCAAAAATCGAACGTATCGGTCTCAAGTTCATTACCTTGTGCGCCGATAACGCCCAGCGCGGCCTGCCCCTCATCTACGCCCTCGTGCTCGTCGCGGATGCGAGGACGGGGACGCCTCTCGCGGTCATGGATGGGAGCTGTCTGACGGCCCTCAGAACGGGCGCCGCTTCGGGCGCCGCGACGGACGTCCTCGCCCGAAAGGACTCCCGGGTGGCGGCGATTTTCGGAGCCGGGATCCAGGGCCGGACCCAGTTGGAAGCCGTCGCCGCCGTGCGGCCGATCCAGGAGGTCTATATTGTCGATCTGGACGCGGAACGAGCCGCGAGGTTCGCCCTGGAGATGAAAGAACGGCTTTCTCTCGAGATTAAGGTTGCCGGTGCGGCCGAAGCGCTGCCTCGAGCCGATATCATCTGCGCCGCCACCACGTCGACCGAACCCATATTTTCGGACAGGGACCTGAAGCCCGGCGTCCACATCAACGCGATCGGGTCCTACAAGCCCCACGTACGCGAGATCCCGGGAGAGACCGTGGCCAGAGCGACGATCGTCGTCGATCAGAGGGAAGCGAGCCTGAGCGAGGCCGGCGATCTCATCATCCCGCTCCGCGAGGGGCTCATTGATGAAGGCCGCCTCCGGACCGAAATCGGAGAAATCCTGGCCGGATTCAAGCCGGGGAGAACTTCCGCTGACGAGATCACGTTCTTCAAATCCGTGGGCCACGCGGTCCAAGACCTGGCCGCCGCCAATTCCGTTTTGAAAAACGCGGAAAAACGGCCGCATTCCTTCCACGCGCTCGCGGGTTTGCCTCATGAACCCGCCTAAGAGCGGTTCTGGATCGCCTCGTCAGCCGAGCCTGGAGACTGCGGGCGCTCCATCGCTACCTCTATCGGGACCTCTTGCGGTCCGAGTCTTTCTCATCTTCGCCTTTGCCTATGTGCTCTCCTACGCGTTCCGGGCGATCAACGCCGTGATCGCCCCGGTCTTGATGCAAGATTTGCGCCTGAGCCACGGCGACCTCGGTTTGCTTTCGAGCGCCTATCTCATCGCCTTCGGACTCATGCAAATTCCGCTCGGGATCGGCCTCGACCGCGTTGGGTCGCGCCGCGCAGAGGCGGCGCTGCTTGTTGTCGGATGCACGGGCGCCCTCTTATTCTCGCTTGCGCATTCGCTGGCCGCCCTCTGGATTGCCCGCGCCCTGATCGGGGCCGGCGTTTCGGCCTGTCTGATGGCGGCCCTGACCGCGTACCGGACCTGGTATCCGGCCGAGCGCCAAGGCCAGTTGGCCTCGTGGATGCTGGTCGCGGGGACTTCCGGCGTCCTGTTGACGACAATCCCGGCCCAATCCCTTCTGCCGGCGGTGGGCTGGAGGGGCATTTTCGGCGGCATGGCGGTGCTCATGGCCGCCGCCATTGTGCTCATCTGGTCGCTGCCGCGGATCGGGGAGAAGCCTCTGCGGAATGTTTGGCGTCCTCGAGAAACAGATCCCCGGACCGACACTCACGCCCACGACAGGGGCTACGGCATGATTTTTCGCCATCCTTATTTTTTGCGAACGATGCTTCTCGGTCTGATCAATTACGGCGGTTTCACCGCCATTCAAACGCTCTGGATCGGCCCCTGGATGACGACCGTGCTCGGGCACAGCGCCAACGGGACCGCCCGCGTTTTATTTTGGATTAACCTGACCTTGCTCGCGGGATTTCTTTTCAATGGCTGGCTGGCCCCGAAGCTCGCCCGCCGCGGAATCCCGCTCGTCCACTACGCCATGGCCTTGATGGCCATGGGGATTGGGGCCCAGGCCGTGATCGTGGCACTGGGTCCTCGCGGTACCTGGTGGTTGTGGCTCTTCTTTGCCCTCGGGGCCACGGGTTATATTCTCTACCAGTGCACAATCGGCCCGGCGTTTCCGGCTATCCGCGCCGGTCGGGCCAACACGGCCCACAACCTGCTTCTCTTCACCGGGGCCTTCATCTGGCAATGGGCCATCGGCCTGGCCATCGATGCGCTGAAAAGCTCCGGAGCGAGTCCCCAACGAGCCTTCCAGACAACATTCGGCGCGTTTCTTTTAATCCAGTGTTTCGGGTGGGCCTGGTTCTTCGTCGCGCCCAGGCTCACGCGCGTCGCTCCATTCAGCGGGGCGAATGGACCGCCTTCTCCGTCTTAGGACTGAGAGGGGCAGGAGAGGGCCCGCCGACCCCCACGCTTGTTTAGGGAAATCCTGGACCGTAAATTCCGCAATCTTTTGGTCATCGAATTCCCAGCCTATACCCGCTTCGGTGGGAACTTCGATATAGCCGTCCTTTAGTTTTAGCGGTTTCTTTAGGAGAAGGTCATGGAGCATGATTTCGGTGAATTCGACGACGGGATCCGCGTTTGTTATGGCGCATCGCAGGTGCACCTTTGAAGCCACTGTGCTGCCAAGTCCATATTCTGTTCCTATGACAAAGGATTTTCTCGCCGATTCAGCTACCGCTGCCCATTTCTTGACCCCTGATATCCCTCCCGCTTTGGAGCATTTTGTATTGATGATATCGCAGGCATTGTTCTGGAGGAGCTGATAAACTTGATATAAGCTATCGGCGGCTTCATCGGCCTCTATGGGGATATCCACGGCACTGATAATTCTTATCGCACCTTCCCAATCTGTACTCGCGGTGGGTTGTTCGAGGAGTTCAAGACCGACCTCATATTCCTTGGCCAACCGGCAGAGTCTGATCGCCTCCTGGATTGTGTATTGTTGATTGGCATCGGCTCTCAGGCTGATCGTGTCTCCAAGGGCGTCTCGAATGGCTTTCAAAGATTTCGCGTCTCTATCCGGGTCCGATCCCACTTTCGCCTTGATCCCTCTGATCCCCTGCTTGTAATACTCCAAACTGTGGGCGGCCATTTCCTCCGGAGGGCCTTGAGGGACTTCAATCGAAACAAGCACCTTGTTTCGAAATAATCCGCCCAGTAGGGTGTAGAGTGCTACGTTCAGTGCTTGCCCCAAGATGTCATATAAGGCATAATTGATCGCTGCGCTGGCCTGATGGGAGATCACTCTTCCATTTTTCCGCAAACTCACGGTCTCGCTGTTGCGCTCAATATCAAATGGATTGAGACCGATCAATTTAGGGGTCATGTATCGATCAATAGTGAATTTGACTGTTTCCAGAGTCTCAACGCTGTCCGTCGGGGCTTCACCCATGCCCATGACGCCTTTATCGGTATGGATTCATGAGGGCCCGCAGTTCGTTGATTTCTTAAGCGGCAGATTCCGTCCCTCAGGATAATTGAGCTGAGGCCGTTTGGCAAGGCTTCAAGTACCGCCTCGGCCTCCCCGGACTGATTCACAAAGGGGAGGACGGCGAAGGCCTTCAGATGCCCAAGCAGCTCGTCTATGCACCGGGAGAAGTCTTTGCTATAATAACCCCATGAGAAAGATGAGGCTGTACCTGGTTTTCGCACTCGCGGTAGCCGCGGGGGCAGTGTCGGAATTTGGCGCTCAAAGCGAGCAGCCGTTTCCCGATCCCGCGACCGTCATCTGGTCGACTCACCCCGCGGACAAATGGGAGAACGCCTACCCCGTCGGGAACGGCCGACTCGGGGCGATGGTCTTCGGGAAGACCGATGAAGAGCAGGTCCAGATCAATGAGGAAACCTATTGGTCGGGCGGCCCCTATTCCACGGTGGTCAAGGGGGGATTCAAGGCTCTGCCCGAAATCCAAAAGCTCGTCTTTGAGGGAGATCTGAAAAAGGCTCACATCCTGTTCGGGCGGAACCTCATGGGCTATCCCGTCGAGCAGATGAAATACCAGGCCCTGGCCAACCTGGTCCTGAATTTCCCGGATAAGGGCCCGGCTGCGAATTACCGCCACGAGCTCGACCTGGACGCGGCCGTCGTGACCACGCGCTATGAACGGAACGGCGTCCGGTTCACCCGCGAGGTTTTTTCGAGCCCTGTCGATCAGGTCATCGTCGTCCGGCTCACGGCCGACAGGCCCGGCTCGATCTCATTCACGGCCCAGCTGCGCGGCTATCGAAACGAGGCCCATTCCAATTACGCGACCGACTATTTCCGGATGGACGGGGACGGCCCCGAAGGCCTCGTTCTCCGCGGAAAATCGGCGGATTACATGGGGGTCGAGGGCAAGCTCCGCTACGAGGCGCGGCTCAAGGCCGTGGCCGAAGGCGGCGCCGTGAGCGTCGATTGGGATGAGCTCCGTGTGAAAGACGCCGATCACGTAACCCTCCTCATCGCCGCGGCCACGAATTTCGTCAGTTACAAGGACGTCAGCGCCGATCCCGCCGCGCGCGTGGGAGCAGTCCTGGGTTCCGTCGTCGGCAAGACATTCGAGGCGATCAAGGCGGCCCATATCAAGGAGCACCAGAGGCTTTTCCGCCGGGTCGAAATGCGTTTCCCGGCGACCGCGAATTCGGCCCTTCCCACGGACGAGCGTCTCAAGGGCTTCGACGGGACGAACGATTCGGCTCTCGGAGCCCTCGTCTTCCAGTTCGGTCGGTACATTCTCATTTCCTCGTCGCGTCCCGGCACCCAGCCGGCCAACCTCCAAGGGATCTGGAACAAGGACCAGAACCCCATGTGGGATTCCAAATATACGACCAACATCAACACCGAGATGAATTATTGGCCGGCCGAGGTCGGGAATCTGAGCGAGTGCGCCGAACCCCTCTTCAAGATGATCAGGGAACTGACCGACCAGGGCAGCCAGGTGGCCCGCGAGAACTACGGCGCCGGCGGCTGGGTGTTCCACCAGAACACGGACCTCTGGCGGGTGGCCGCGCCGATGGACGGCCCGAGCTGGGGGACGTTCACCGCGGGCGGCGCCTGGCTGGCGACACACCTGTGGGAGCATTACCTGTTCACGGGCGACAAGGAGTTCCTCAAGGAGTATTATCCGGTCCTGAAAGGGAGCGCCGAGTTCTTCCTGGATTTCCTCATCCCCCATCCCCAGTACGGCTGGCTGGTGACGAACCCTTCGACTTCGCCCGAGAATTTTCCCGCCGTACCCGGCCAGGCGCCGTTCTTCGATGAGATCACGATGTTCAAAACGACGACGTCGATCTGCGCCGGCTCGACGATCGACATGGCCATCCTCAACGAGCTCTTCGGATTTGTCGCCGAGGCCGCCGATGTTCTCGGCGTCGACCGGGACTTCAAGGCCCGGGTCCTGGAGGCCAGGTCCAAACTGGCGCCCATGCAAATCGGCCGGAAGGGCAACCTTCAGGAATGGCTCGAGGACTGGGACGAGACCGAGAAGAGCCACCGCCATATCTCGGGGCTATGGGGCCTTTACCCCGGCCGCCAGATCTCCCCGCGGCGGACGCCGCAGTTCGCCGAGGGCAGCAAGGTCGTCCTGGAGCAGCGCGGGCTGCCGGGCAACGGCTGGGCTTCCGCGTGGAAAGCCGCTTGCTGGGCCCGGCTCGGGGACGGCGTCAAGGCCCTGGAAAACTTCACCTACGCCATGCATCAATACACGACGAACAGCCTGTTCTCGATCTGCTCCCGCGCGATGCAGGTCGACGGTTCGTTCGGCATGACCGCGGCCGTGGCCGAGATGCTGCTCCAATCCCACGAGGGTGAGCTGGCCTTCCTGCCGGCCCTGCCGGATTCCTGGAAGGACGGCGAGGTCAAAGGCCTCATCGCCCGCGGCGGCTTCGAAGTCGGGCTGCGATGGACGGCGGGACGGCTCGAACAGGCGACAATCTTCTCTAAAATCGGAAACACGTGCCGAATCAGGTCGACCAGGGCTCTCAAGGTCGTATCCGGGAGTAAGACCGTCTGGGTGATGAAGCCGGAAAAGGATGTTTGGGAATTTAAAACGGCGCCCGGGACATCCTATAAGCTGACTTTTATAAGATAAGCCCGATATTACGAAAGGTTTCTCGATGGAGAGGCGGGATTTCTTGAAATTGGCCGCGGCCGGGGCATTGGCGGTCCAACCGCTGGCCGGCGCCCCGCATCCCGGACAAGGGACGGAGACGCGGGCCGTTCAGAAGTCTCTTTCCGGTCGCAGAATCCTGACTTTCAATTCGGTCATTCGGGTCAATCAGATCGAGGTAACCCGGACCCGCAACGAGGGTTTCGACGAAGCCGACCGCCACACCCCCGAGAACGTCCTGGCCCTGCGCGACGCGTTCGCCGCCGGCTGGCCCGGCGCGCCGATGACCTGGGCCTTCAGCTGGCGGGCCCTGTTCGACGAGCGGGAAAACTACCGGCGGATCAGAGAGATCATTCCGGGATTCCATGAAAAATACGGCGACGACGTGACCTTCATCCCCGGCGCCTACTTCGCCAACGCTTACAATACCCGGGACGAGGTCAACAAGGACCTGCATGACGGGCTGGCCCGGGTTTCCGAAATCATGGGCGGCGGCTTCCGGCCCAAGAGCGTGATCGCCGGCTTCCTGGCCGCGGCCAACCAGAAGTACTTGGCCGAGAAGGAGGGGATCCGCGTTTGCCAGGGGAATATCTGGAGCCAGTACGCCGTCGACAACCAGGACGGCGAAGGCTCGATCAGCTATCCCTACTATCCCTCGACAGAGCACTTCTGCAAGCCGGCCCAGAGCGCGAAGGATTTCATCAACTGCGTCAACCTGGACGGCTGGACCTGTGATTTCCTCGCCGCCCGTCGCCAGGGCCAGAATTGGGCCGCCTCGCAGCGCAGCCGCATGGGGGTCGGGCCCATCGAGACGATCGAGTGGTTCGGGCCCGAGGTCGGGCTGGCCCAGATCGTCCAGACGACGGCGGCCCACTTCGACACGGGCTTCGTCCTCAACGGCTGGGCCTGGGTCACGAACTGCTGGGAGATCTCGCTCGTCCCCCAGATCGGGCACCTCGAGGTCCTGACGCGATGGACGAAGCGGATCCGCGAGCGCTGGCCCTCGGCCGAATGCCTGACCCTGGGCGATTTCGGGAGCGCCTTCCGGGCCCAACACCCGGACAACGAGAACCTGCGGTACCGATTCATCCAGAGGGGGACGGGGATCGGTGGATCCGAAGTCCCGCTGGAGATCCGCTGGTTCATGTGCCGGGAGTTCCGCCTGGCGCTGCTGCGGAGCTGGAGGGAGAAGGGGCCGGAGCGGGTCATCGACTTCACCCGCTATGACCTTCCCGCCCGGGAGCCCCAGGACATGACGCGGAGCTGGAGCCTGATGGGCCGCATCAACCAGAAGAGGACGCGCCCCCAGGACGAACCCGTTCCCTTCGAATCCCTCGCCCCGGACGAGAGGGCTCTGGTCCTGAAATGGTTCCCCGAGCTGAAGACCTGAGGGCCGTCCCGTGAGAGAACTGAACGCCGAGAATCCCAGGACCCCGGATCGCGCCCGGCCCGCGACCTGGATCCGATTAGGAGTTGTTATGAAGAACCGGACCATCGTTGTGATCCTGAGCCTGACCGCCGCGACGCTCATGTCTTGCCGCCCTCGCGTCAATGAGGGCACGGTTTCTTATGAGCCCCAGCCCTGGCCGGCCCGCGTCTGGGCGTCCGAAGTGCCGCCCGATTGCCCCTTCGAGCGTTCTCGGGATATCGTGGCCGTGGCCTTCACCCGCAACACGATCGCCTATACCGACGCCGACACGTGGTATCCGTCCTGGGCCCCGGACGGGAACCTGTACAGCGGCTGGACGGACGGCGAGATCGGCGAGGAGAGCGTCCACTCAAACGGCCCGAAGGCCCGTACGGGCACCGCCCGGATCGAGGGCGACGATCCCCTGCGGCTGACCGTTACTTCTCTCGGTTCGGAAGCCGCCTCGCCGAACCCCTACGGGGGCCGCTACCCGAGCGCCAACCTCGTCCATAACGGGATCTGGTATTACGGGACCTACGCCGTGGATTTCGATCTCTCCAAGCCGGAATACCAGGACCTGTACAGCTGGGCTATCTGCGGTCCGGTGCCGGGGTTCCGGATTTCGAAGGATTACGGGAAGACCTGGATCCCCAGCCCTCTGTCGCCCGAGAAACCGCTTTTTCCCGAATCCGGAAAAGACGGCCGGCAGGTGAAGATGGGCACGCCACACTTCGTCGACTTCGGACGAAACATGGAGCATTCCCTCGATGGGAAGGCCTACCTCGTCGGGCACGGCGCCATCGACGACGACCCGGCGCCGCGGATTGCCGGGAACAGCTGGATCGCGGGTGACGCCGTCTATCTGGCCCGGGTGACGCCGAGCCCCAAGACGATCAACGATCCCGCCGGCTATGAGTTCTACGCGGGGCGTGGAGAGGACGGGGTTCCCGTCTGGTCTCGCGATTTCGCGGCCATCCGGCCCCTAGTCTCGTGGAACAACCGGATGGGGTGCACGACCATCACCTACGACGCGCCCCTCCGTAAGTACCTGATGTGCGTCACGGACGGGTGGCCCGGAGTCGAGGACATGAATTCCTACATCCTCGAGGCCGATGAGATCACCGGCCCGTACCGGCTGATCACGTTCATGGCAAAGTTCGGGCGGCAGGCCTATTTCCTGACCTTCCCGTCGAAATTCATCGGCGCCGACGGCCGGACGGCGTGGCTGTCCTACTCGGCGAACTTCCATAAGGCCTACTTCGGCAACCGCACCGTGGCCGATCCCATGGGCAGCCGCTACGCCTGGACCCTCCAGGAGGTCCGTCTTCTCGACGCGGCGGGGCTCACCGGCCTGTCGGAGACCGCGGCCAAGGCGCCGGAGGACCGGCTCAAAAGCGAAGCCAACCTCGCTCTCCGGGCCAGGGTCAACGTCTCGTCGGTCCACAAGAAGAACAGGCCCTTTACCGAGCTCATTGAATATTTCGGGGAGGGGGCCGTTGACGGCGTCGTCGATCCCGACGAGGCCATCAACCGGCACGAGTGGGTGAGCCTGGCGGAGCGGGAGACGGCCATGATCCGCCTGAGCTGGGATTCCCCCCAGGCCGTTCGCCGCGTCTGGCTGTTCGACCGGCCGAATACGAAAGACCACATCCTGTCGGGGGCGCTGCTCTTTAGCGATGGGAGCGCGGTAAGGGTCGGCGAGCTGCCGAACGACGCCCGGTCGGCACGCGAGATCGTCTTCCCCGCCAAGACCATCACCTGGATCGTCTTCGCGGTTGATACCGTCTCCCCGGAGACCTCGAACGCGGGTCTCGCCGAGATGGCCGTCTTCAAGGACTGACAGGCGGAGCCGGCGAGGCCTGCTGCGCCCCTCGCGCACGGGACCCGGGTTTGATATCCTGTGAGCGGCAAGGAGAATGAAACCATGATCAAAAAACACCCTCTCGGCCTATTCGTCGTCGCCATCGCCGTCCTCGGCGTTTTCGCGGGCCATGCGGCCCAGGACAAGGCCGCCGCTCCCGGCCGGCTGACCCTGGACCGGATCTTCGCCTCCCGGGAGTTCTCGGCCGAGCGGTTCGGTCCGGCCCGCTGGATGAGCGACGGTTCTTCTTACACAACGCTCGAACCCAGCGGCGAGGTCGAGGGCGGCCGCGACCTCGTCCTTTACCGGGCCGAGAGCGGGCGGCGTGAGGTCCTGGTCTCGGCGGCCAAGCTCGTTCCGCCCGGCTCGTCCGCGCCGCTGGCCGTCGAGAACTATGCCTGGTCGCCGGACGGCAAGGTCCTGATCGTCTTCACCAACTCCCAGCGGGTCTGGCGCCAGAACACGCGGGGCGATTTCTGGACCTACGAGCTCGCGTCCGGGCGCCTCCGCCAGCTCGGGACGGGCTTCGAGCCCTCGAGCCTGATGTTCGCCAAGCTCTCCCCGGACGGCCTCAAGGCCGCCTATGTCGTTAAAAATAATATTTATGCCGAGGACCTGGCCTCGGGCCGGACGACCCAGCTGACCTTCGACGGGGCCGAGGACATCATCAACGGGACCTCGGACTGGGTCAACGAGGAGGAATTCTCCATCCGGGACGGGTTCCGTTGGTCCCCGGACAGCCGGTCCATCGCCTTCTGGCAGTTCGACACCCACGGCGTGCCGGTCTTCACGATGATCAACAACACCGACTCGCTCTACCCCAAAGTGACAACCTTCAAGCATCCCAAGCCCGGGCAGACCAACTCGGCCGTCCGCGTCGGTGTCGTCCCGGCCGGCGGCGGCGCGCCGGTCTGGATCAAGACGCCCGGCGATCCGCGCAATACGTATATCGCCCGGCTCGAATGGGCCGGGAACTCCCACGAGGTCATCCTGCAGCATCTCAACCGCCTGCAGAACACGCTCACCGTCTTCATCGGCGACGGCGCGACGGGCGAGGCCCGGAGCGTCTTCGCCGACTCGGACGCCGCCTGGGTGGAGATCATGGAGGATTTCGTCTGGCTCGACGGCGGCCGGAGCTTGCTCTGGCTGAGCGAGAGGGACGGGTGGCAGCACGCCTACCGTGTCTCCCGGGACGGCCGCGACGTCAAGCTGCTCACGCCCGGGGATTATGACGTCCTCAGCGTCGATGCCGTCGACGAGCGCGGCGGCTGGCTCTATGTCACGGCCTCGCCGGCGGACGCCACCAAGCGCTTCCTCTTCCGCGTCCGCATGGACGGGAAGAGCGCTCCCGTGCTCGTCGGACCGGCCGGGGCGACGGGTGTCCACCGCTACGATATCTCGCCTTCGGCCCGCTGGGCCTTTCATACGTTCGGCGCGTTGGACACGCCGCCCGTGACCGAGCTCGTCCGGCTGCCCGACGGCCGGCCCGTCCGGACGATGGCCGCGAACGATGCTCTCAAGGCCAAGGTCGACGCCCTGCAGCGGAAGCGGGTCGAGTTCTTCAAGCTCGATATCGGCGACGGCGTCCAGGTCGACGGCTGGCGCATCCTGCCGCCCGATTTCGATCCGGCCAAGAAGTACCCGCTCTTCGTCTATGTCTACGGCGAGCCGGCCGGCCAGACCGTCCAGGACAGCTGGGACGGCAGCGGCTATCTCTGGCACCTCATGCTGGCCCAGCAGGGCTACATCGTCGCCAGCTTCGACAACCGCGGCACGCCGGCCCCGCGCGGGCGGGCCTGGCGCAAGAGCATCTACCGCCAGATCGGCCTCCTGGCTTCGCGCGATCAGGCCGCGGCGGTCAGGGCGGCCCTGGCCGCGTGGCCGTACGCCGACGCCGAGCGCGTCGGCGTCTGGGGCTGGAGCGGCGGCGGGTCGATGACCCTCAACGCCATGTTCCGTTATCCCGACCTCTACACGACGGGCATCTCCGTGGCTTCGGTGCCGGACCAGCGCCTCTACGACACGATCTACCAGGAGCGCTACATGGGCCTTCCGGACGACAATGCCGAGGGGTACGCAAAGGGCTCGCCCATCACTTTCGCCAAGGACCTCCGGGGCCGTCTGCTCATCGTCCACGGCACGGGCGACGACAACGTCCACTATCAGGGCTTCGAGAGGCTGGTCAACGAGCTCATCGCCAACAACAAGGCCTTTGCCATGATGGCCTACCCGAACCGGTCCCACGGCATCTCCGAAGGATGCGGCACGACGCTCCACCTCTATACGATGTTCACCCGGTTCCTCAACGAGAACCTGCCGCCGGGAGGCCGGGCGCGCTGAGGACGCGGGGGAGAAGATCCGCCGAGAACTCGTAGCGGCCCGAGCCGACCGCATACACGCAGCTCCCGGCCTCCAGGCCCCGGAAGGATACGCCCCCGGCCCGCCGGCGACGGGGAGGACCCGGATCGCGGTCAATCATAAGGGCCATACTCCATCAGCGCCTCCCACCAGGCGATGATATTCTCCGGCGGGACGCCCGCCTGGATGACGTGGATCGGCGCGAACACGTACCCTCCGCCGGGAGCCAGGTCCTCGATGCGGCGGCGCGTTTCGTCGCGCACCTGCTGGGGCGTTCCGAACGGCAGCACGGACTGGGTATCACAGCTGCCGCCCCAGATGGTCAGGTCGGCCCCGAACTCCCGCTTGAAGCGTTTCGTGTCGTCCATCCCTTTGCAGTTGACCTGCCAGGGGTTGAGGATGTCCACGCCGGCCTCGATCAAGAGCGGGACGAAATCCCAGATCGCCCCGTCGCAGTGGAAGAAGATGAAGATCTCGGTCCGGGCCCGGCCCTTGAGGAACTGGAAGAGCCGGCGGTGGTACGGCCAGATCAGGTCCTTGTACATCGCCACGGAGACAAGCGGTCCGGACTGGGTGCCCAGATCGTCGGCGGTCGAGAGGACCAGCGTGTGCCCGTCGAGCAGGTCCAGCACACGGCCCCAATAGGCCATCTTGATCTCGAGCTCTTTGGACATGATGGCGTGGACCATCGCGGGATCAGTGACCATGTCCATGAAGAACTGTTCGTACCCCCGCATCCACATGGCATGCTCCCACATGCCCGCGTGCATCCGCTCGACGACCACGCCGCGGCGCTCCTGTCCGACCACGTGATCGACGCGCTCCTTGAGGCCTTCGAAGCGGGCCGGATCGAGCGCATCGGGCCAGGGGTAGCGCTCGATGTCGGCCACCGTCCGGCAGTCCGCGAGGGGGCTGAGGTAGAGGTCGTAGTAATGCCCTCCGTGCCGGGGCATTTGCCAGCCCATCCCGAACTCGTCGATCAGCCGGAAGTGGTCGCCGACCAGGCCGAGGTCCCGGGCCGGGCCGCCATGGCCCGGAGCGTTCGGCCGGACGCTCCGGACATCCACGCGAAGTCGATCGCGCACGTCGTCTCCCGTATCGGCCATCTGCGTGACCCGATCGAGGATCTGGGCTTCGCCGGGCAGGCCGAGCGCTTGACGCAAGGCCGTCAGGGCTCGGACGTTGACACCGGTGACCATCGAGCCGCCAAGGTCGAACGGGACGCGGTCCGGCTCGCGATGATGAAGGGCCGTGACCAGTCGCCGGTAGCTCGTCCACTCCTTGCCGTCCGGGGCCCGACGGTCGAGTCCGTTGGAAGGCATGCTGCATCCTCTCAGTCGATCTCGAATTTCAGCGGCCGCTCGGACCGCTGCCTGACCCAGATGACCATGGTTTCCGTGCCGTCCGTGTCCCGGATGATGCCCTGTCTGAAATCCGGGCTGGCCGCCAGGGTCCGGCCGTCGATCTTCATCCGGGCGGGGGACGGTCCTCCCCAGCCTCGGATGACGAAGCAGGGATTCAAGATAGGGCTCTCTGGGGAACCGCTCAGGCCGAAAGACAGCCGCTCCGATTCTCGGTTCAGCACGTAGGCTTTTTGCCTCTGGTCGCAGCCGGTGCTTCGGCCGCCGCGAAGGTCCACGATCGCGGGCGGGGAATTCCATGAGCGGTTCAACGCCGTGAGGTCGGCGGCCGGAAGGTCCGTCAGCCCATAGATGTTATAGGCCTCCATGCGGCCGTCCTTCAGTCGATGGTGCAGTCCGTTCAGCGTGCCCAGGCAGGAACTGCTGGTCCGGTCCCTCCCGGTCGTCACGGTGCCGTCGCTAGGCAGCAGGCCGACGGGGTAATGGCTCCAGGCGTTGTAGTTTGAGAATCCGGGCGCCATCTGCATCGATTCCCACTGGCTGTAAGGGACCCAGAACGAGCCGGTCTGGCCGATATTGAAATGCTTGTACTTGGACCTGAGGTTCAAATAGACGAGGTTCTTCTCTCCGGAGATCGGCGCACCTTTCCGGACCGTCCGGCTCGAGGAATAGTCCCACTGCTCGGTCTGCCCGTCCATGTTGGCGATAGTGATCGATTCGGGGACGACGTTGTCCTCGGGCCGGGTCCCCGGCGGATTGAGCAGTTCGTTCTGTTGGGACTGCGTATCGGGGTATTCGGCCATGCGTCCGCTCACTTGATAGCGAACGGACACGGCGTCGGGATAGATATACCAATACTCGTCCGTCCAGAGCCCCCAGCCGTCCCGGTCCGGCCAGAGCCACTCGTATCCGATGCTGACGCTCGCATTGCGCCAGTGGACGACGACCCGGGCGTCGGTGTTCTCGATGAGCCGGACGTGCGAGTAGCGGCACATCTTGTCGGACATGTGCTCGTAGCACTGATCGGTGTAATTCTCCGGACCCTGGTCGTTGACCCAGAGCCCCGTGGGGCCCGGCTCCGTGACGAGGCTGGGGAGGTAGTTCGTCCCGCGCCAGAAGACGAATCGATTGGGCCGGTCGTCGAACGTGACCACGATGTCGGCATGGTCCCCCACCCGCCACAGGCCTTCCCATTCCGGACCGAATCGCAGTCTCGTATAGGCCGCCCCGAAGCCCTTGGCGTCCGTCGGCCCGGCGGGCAGGACCCAATAGTCCAGGGGGGAGAGGACGTCGGGCTGGAAGGCCTGGTGATCGGCGCGTATCTCCGCCTCGTCGAGAGCCCGGTCGAAGACGCGCACTTCGTCGATGAGCCCGCTAAAGACCATGTTCGAACGGAACGCCTTGGTGATCTCCCGCTCGCACGCCCAGTGATAGCTCTTCTCCTGGGCCATGCCGATGAAGAGGTCCAGGTCCGTCGCATCCTGGACGGCCCCGGTCGCGGATGCGGAAGCCGCCAGGACTCCGTTCAAGTAGATTGCGAAGCCCTTCGCCTTTCGATACGTCGCGGTCACGAAGGTCCATTTCAGGAGGTCCACGGCCTTGTCCGTCGTCAGCCTTCTCCACCGGCCATCGAGGCAGGCTTCCACGGCGATCCGGCCCACATGATCCATAGCGAGGCGATATCCGGCGCGTTGCTCCCGGCCGTGATCGACGATCCCCGACCGGTCCCAAGAGTATTCCTGCGGGGCGATCCAGGCCTCGATCGTGAAATCGCCGCTGATGTTCGGGAGTTCCCGGGACGGGACCGTCACCCGGTTGGTGTAGCCGTCGAACGACAGGCACGTCCCGGAAACGCCTTTTCTCCAGTAGCTGTCGGCCCCGCTGATGTCGCACCCGGCTCCTTTGACGCTCTCCGTCGTGAAGTCG
>Ga0129297_10000306_pt1 | contig 23702 bp, 21 predicted proteins | sample I18A1metaG_FD_94708 | JGI IMG/M metagenome (GOLD analysis project Ga0129297, IMG submission 94708) | Lake sediment bacterial and archeal communities from Gulf of Boni, Indonesia to study Microbial Dark Matter (Phase II) - ​I18A1 metaG | ecosystem: Environmental > Aquatic > Freshwater > Lake >... | reverse complement strand
GGGGTGGGGAGGAGGGCGAGGGGGAGAGAAAACAGGACGAAGGCAACGAGCCCCAGGTGCCACCGCAGGTCCTTTAACCTGCGGGCCACGGTGCGCGGGGGTGCTTCTGGTCTGTTCGGGGTTTCGTTCTGGGGCATCTGCAAGGACCGGTGGTTTCCTGAGGGGAGAAGTCAGTTTCTTGTACCATGTTTCTCTGCCGGGGGGAACAGAAATGAGCGGGAAGCTCAGAGCAGACCCTGCTCGACGAAGCTCAGGTAGCTGCCGTCGCCGATGATGATGTGGTCGAGGACGCGGATGCCGAGGAGGTCGCCACCCTCCTTGAGCCGGCGGGTGATCTCCCGGTCCTCCCGGCTGGGGGTGGGGTCGCCGGAGGGGTGGTTGTGCACCAGGATGACGGCCGCGGCCGATTCCCTCACCGCCGGCTTGAAAACCTCCCGGGGGTGGACGATGCTCTGGTTGAGGGACCCTTCCGAGACCTGTTCCTCGCGGATGATGCGGTTCTTGCCGTCCAGGAGCAGGATGAGGAAATACTCCTTGAGCCGGTCGCGGAAGCGGTAGTGGAAATGGTTGAAGACCTGCAGCGGCGACGTGAACCGCTCCAGGTCTTCCAGGCGGTCGGTCTGCATCCGGTTGGCCAGGGTCAGCGCAGCCAGGATCGATGCCGCCTTGGCCGGGCCGGTCCCCTTGACGGTGCACAGTTCGCCGAAGGTGGCGCAGGAGAGCTTGCGCAGGTCGCCGAAGGACTGCAGCATGCTCCGCCCCAGGTCGATGGCGCTCTGGCGCGATGCGTGGTCTCCGGTACGGATGATCAGCGCCAGCAGTTCTGCTTCGCTCAGGGTGTGAGCCCCCTGTTTCCGCAGCTTCTCCCGGGGACGTTCGTCTTCGGGCCACTCCTTTATCCCGCCGGTCATGGTCGCCCCCCTAGATCAGGAACAACAGCGCGGTGCCGACAATGAGCCGGTACCAGACGAAGGGGTAGAGGGAGTGGCGCTGCACCAGTTTCAGGAGCAGGGCGACACTGGCGTAGCCCAGCAGGGCGGAGGTGGCGACGCCGATCAGGAGCGGCGTCCCTTCCCCGGCGGGGGTCCCCGTTTTGACGAGGTGTCCGACCTTGAGCAGGGCCGCGCCGAACACGATGGGGAGGGAGAGGAGAAAGGAGAACCGGGCCGATGCCTCCCGGTTGTAGCCGAGGAGAAGGGCAGCGGTAATGGTTATCCCCGAGCGGGAAACCCCGGGGACCAGGGCAAGGCACTGGGCCAGGCCGATGACGATGGCCGCCTTCAGGTTGATCCGGTCGAGCTTCCACCGTTTCGGGCCGGTCGTGTCCGCAAAGGCGAGGAGCAGGCCGAAGGCGATCAGCAAGGTGCAGATGATGACCGGGTTGTGGCGGAACAGCTCTTCGATCGGCTCTTCCAGCTTTTTGCCGGCAATGGCGGCCGGTACGGTGCCGATGATGATGTACCAGGGGAGACGATTGCCCGGCGTGTGCAACCCCTTGCCCCCGATGCTGGCGATGAAGTTGAAGGTCAGGTCGAATATGTCGCGCCAGAAGTAGAGGCCGATGGCGATCAGGGTGCCGAGGTGCAGGGCGACGTCGAAGGTCAGCCCCGACTCGGGCCAGCCGAAGATCCGGGGGATGAGGATGAGGTGGGCCGAACTGCTGATCGGCAGTATTTCCGTGAGTCCCTGCAGGGAGCCGAGCAGCAGGGCATGGAGATTGTTCATGACGAGACCTCCTCGGTGGTCAAACGTCAGCACGATAAGGTAAGACGCGTGGAAAGGCAAGCAAAAGCAGGGGGTCCCCCTGCCCCGCGGTTCCGAGGAAATATTTTCACTATAACGGCAGGGGAAAGCGTGCTATAGGTTACGGGTTTGTTGCCACCATTCGCTGGCACGTGACGGCAGAGGAGGGTTTACATGTTCGGTCTTATCCCCAAGGACGAGAAGTTTTTCGAGATGTTTCGCGAAATGGCCCACAATACGATTCTCGGTGCCCAGGAGCTGAAGAGCATGCTCGATCATTTCGAGGATCCGGCAGCCAGCCAGAAACGGATCAAGGATCTGGAGCACCGGGGGGATGCCCTCACCCATGACATCATCAAGAAGCTGAACAAGAGCTTCATCACCCCCTTCGACCGGGAGGATATCTACTCCCTCGCCTCCAAGATGGACGACATCATGGACCTGATCGATGCCTCGTCCCAGCGGTTTGTCATGTACAACGTGGAGAAGCCGACCCCCGAGGCCAAGCAGCTCGCCTTCATCATCCTCCAGTCATGCCAGGTGATCGCCAAGGCCGTTTCGCTTCTCGGCGGCAAGCATGAGCCGATCGCCGAGTACTGCGTCCAGGTGAACGCCCTGGAGAACGAGGCGGACCGGGTCTGCCGCGAGGCGGTCAGCCGCCTGTTCGACGAGGAGAAGGACCCGATCCAGCTGATCAAGTGGAAGGAGATCTACGAGACCCTGGAGAAGGCGACGGACAAGTGCGAGGACGTTGCCAACATCATGGAGAGCGTGGTGGTAAAAAATGCCTGATGCGCCCCGGGTTGGTCCGGGGCAGGATGGCTGCGGTACGGGAAGAAAGTGGAAAGGCGGGGAACCCCCCGCCTTTTTTCATTCCTCCAGCTCCTCGCCGGTCTCCTCCATCTCCCTGGTCAACTCCTCCAGGGCCTCGTCCCGTTTCCTGAACCTGACGATCAGCCAGTAGCAGATGAAATAGCCGGCAATGGCAAGCACGAAGCCGAGAACCGATGAGCCGAGAATGAGCGATGTGGCATACTTCTTCAGGCTGGCCCATTCCAGGCTCCTGAAGGTGATCTCCGTCGCCGGCCGGCCGCGAAGCACCCTCCCGATCTTGTAGCTGAGACCGAGGGCCGGGATGACGGTGAACGGTGTGTTGACCCAGGCGCCGGTGATGCAGGTCAGCTTGTTCAGCCTGAAGATGAAGGCGGCGGCAATGGCCAGGGGGGTGTGCAGCCCGAAGAACGGGGTGAAGCTGATGAAGACACCGACGGCAAAGCCGGCGGCGATGTGGCGGGGGTGGCTGTCCAGGGAGAGGATCTTCTTGAAGCGGGTTTTCCAGGACTCGATGTTGATCAAGCGCTCTCCCCCTGTGCGAGTGAATGGCCAGTCTAGTTGCAGCGCCCCCCTTTGTCAAATTCAATCGACAGAAGTTGCGCACGCCCCAACTGCTGATATGGTAAATAAGCAGCCGTGAAATCTTGACATTCAAAAAAACATATATATAATTTGTTGTATATTTGCGACAGGGAGGATGATGTGCGCACAACACTCGTAACCGTGATGCTTTTCAGCTCTCTGTGGCCACAGGTCGTGGGGGGCGCGGCGGCTCCGGTGAGCATGAGGGAGGCTGTCGGCATGGCGCTGGCCAACAGCCACCTGCTGAAGGCCGCGGAGCAGGAGAAGAGCGCCGTCGACTCCGGGGTGGACGCCGGTCGGGCCCGCTATCTGCCGAGGCTCGTGCTGGAAGAGGGGGCCACGTATAGCAACTCTCCGACAAAGGCATTCATGATGCAGCTTGACGAGGGGCGCTTCACCCTGGCCGGGGACCTCAACCATCCCGCCACTACCGGCGATTTCCGCACGTCCCTGACCATGGAGCAGCCGCTGTTCGACCTGCGCATCAGCGACGGCCTCGCCCTGGCGAGGGTGGAGCAGGAGCGTGCCGCCACCACCCTGGAGCAGCGGCGCGAAGAGGTTGCCTTCAGAACGGTGACCGCCTACCTCGAACTGCAGAAGGCGACGGTTCAGCTGCAGCTTGCGACCGAAGCGGTTGCCGATGCCCGTGAACACCAGCGCCTTGCCATGGTGCGCAGCGGGGCCGGCGTGGGGCTCCGCTCCGACGAGCTGAGGGCGCGGACCTTTGTTTCGGAGATGGAGCAGCAGCTGATCAGCGCCGGCAACAACCGGGAGATCGCCCGGCTGCGGCTTGCCCGGGTCATCGGCATCGATGCCGGTGAGCTGCCGGAGATCCGGGGTGACTTCCGCTCGCCGGCGCAGCTGCAGACCCAGGGGGAGATGGTCGCCAGGGGGCTGGTCGCCCGCCCGGCGCTCCAGGGGATGGCCAAGGGGGTAGAGGGTGCCGACATAGCCCTGGACGCGGCCGGCCATGCCTGGCTGCCGACACTGTACGCCATGGCGGGGTACCAGATGAATGACCGGGATATCCCCTTCAGCCGTGACAATGACTCCTGGGTCGTCGGGGCGACCCTTCGCTGGGAGCTGTTCGACGGCGGCCTGCGGCAGAGCGGCCGCGAGCGTGCCGCTGCCCTGGCCGGGGCGGCGCGGGAGCATCTGCGTGAACAGACGAACGAGACGGCGCTGCAGATAGCCGAAAGTTACCTGCGCCGGGAGGAGCTCGGCAAGCGGCTGGAGGTGGCACGGCATGCCCAGCTGGAGGCGGAAGAGGGGGTACGGCTGATCAGGAGGCGCTACGAGAACTCCATCTCCCTGCTGGTGGAGCTGCTCGATGCCCAGACCGCCGTGAACCGCGCCCGAACGGACGTCGCCGTCCTGGAAGCCGATTATGCCGCTGCCTGGGCCAGGCTGCAGTATGCGGCGGGAACACTCCTGAAGGAGATCGCACCATGAAAAACGTACTGTACCTGCTCCTGCTCCTCGTTGGTATCGCTTCCGGATGCAGCGGCAGGAAGGGGGAGCAGCCCGGCGGAAGCGGAACGGCGGCGCCGGTTGTCAAGGGGGTTGTCGTCTCGGAGGTCGCACCGGCCTCCCTGGAGCAGACCATCGAACTGTCAGGCACGGTGCGGGCGCGGACAAGCGCCGCGGTGGCTGCCAGGGTTGCGGGGAGCATAACCCTCCTCCGCGTGCGTGAAGGCGACAGGGTGAAAAAGGGTGAGCTGCTGGCAAAGCTGGAGGCCCAGGAGAACCAGGCCTCTGCGGCGGCATCCCTGGCCGGCATCGACGACGCGCGGCGCGCCCTCGACGAGGCGGTCGCCCGGAAGAAACTGGCGGATGTCACCTTCGACCGCTACCAGCGGCTCTTCGACGAGCAGGCCGTGACCCGGCAGGAGTTCGACCTCAAACAGACGGAAAAGGAGCTCGCCGCCCAGGGGGTCGCCCGGGCCGAGGCCAGGGTGAAGCAGGCCCAGGAGCTCTCCCGGGGCGCCGGGGCGGTCGCCGACTACACGCGGATCATTGCCCCCCTCTCCGGGGTTGTGACGGCGAAGCACGCTGACCTGGGGAGCTCGGTCTTCCCCTCCCAGCCGATCTTCACCATCGAGGACGAGGGGAGCTACCTGCTGGAGCTCGCCATCCCTGAATCCCTGATGCCCAGGGTGAAGACGGGGATGAAGGTCCGGGTTGTCCTCGATGCCGTTCCCGGCAGTTTCACCCTGCCGGTGGGTGAGATCGTCCCGGCCGCCGACCCGGTCAGCCGGACGTTCACCGCCAAGATCCCCCTTGCGGTGAAAGGGCTCAAGTCGGGGATGTTCGGCCGGGCGGAAATCCCCCTGGGGACGGCTGCCAGTGTCGTCGTGGTGCCCAAATCGGCGGTCGTGGAGCGGGGCGCCCTTACCTCCGTCTGGGTGGTCGACAGGGAGAACGTCGCCCGGATGCGGCTGGTGCGGGTCGGCAAAGGCAGCGGCGACAGGGTCGAGGTCCTCTCGGGGCTGTCCGGCGGGGAACGGATCATCACCTCCGGCACGGAGAAGATGAGCGAAGGGGCAAAGGTGGAGTAGCATGGAACGACTCGGTTTTGCCGGCAGGATAGCCCGGGCCTTCATCGACTCCCGGTTGACGCCGCTCATTGTCATCGCCGCGCTGCTCCTCGGGCTCTATGCGGTGAAGATGACCCCCCGGGAAGAGGAGCCCCAGATCAGCGTGCCGATGGTGGACATCTATCTCCCCCTCCCCGGCTCCTCGCCGGCGGAGGTCCAGGAGCGGGTGGTCAAGCCCTTCGAGGCCAGGCTGTGGGAGATCAAGGGGGTCGAGTACCTCTACTCCATGAGTCGCCCGGGGGTGGGGATCATCACGGTCCGGTTCCTGGTGGGGCAGAACATGGAGGAGTCCCTGGTCAAGCTCTACAACAAGGTCATGAGCAACCGGACGCTCCTCCCGCCGGGGGCCGGGGAGCCGCTGGTCTCGCCCCGCTCCATCGACGACGTGCCGATCCTGGCCCTGACCCTCTGGTCGGAGCGCTACGACCATGCCACCCTCCGGGCCGTGGCCCTGGAGGTCGCCGACGAACTGAAGAAGAGCGAGAACAGCGCCGAAACGGTGGTCAAGGGGGGGCTCTCCCGCCAGGTACGGGTGACCCTCGACGCGCCGCGCCTGGCGGCCTACTGGCTCTCCCCACTCCAGATCGCCGGTGCCCTGCAGAAGGGTAATGTCAACCTCTCCTCGGGGAGCTTCTCCGCCGGCAACAGGGAGATGCTGGTAGAGACGGGGGGGCTCCTGGAGAGCGCCGAGGGGGTGGGTCGGCTCGTGGTCGGGGTGTACAACGGCCGCCCGGTCTACCTCTCCGACGTGGCCCGGATCACCGACGGGCCGAGCGAGCCGGAGCAGTACGTCTTCATGGGGCTGGGCCCGGGGGCTCACGGGCCACGGCTCAACCCGAAGGCCGATTACCCGGCGGTGACGGTCTCCGTGGCCAAGCGCACGGGGGCCAACGCCACCTGGGTGGCCGAAGACCTGGTGAAGAAGGTCGAAAGCCTCAAGGGAAAGGTGATCCCCTCCGACGTGCAGGTGACGGTGACCCGCAACTACGGCGAGACCGCCCGGGAGAAGAACAACGAACTCCTCTTCCACATGTTCCTGGCGGCCATCTCCGTCACCATCCTCATCGCCCTGTTCATGGGGTGGCGCGCCGGGGCGGTGGCGGCCATCGCCATCCCGGTGACCCTGGCCCTCACCATGCTGATCTTCTACCTGATCGGCTACACCCTCAACCGGATCACCCTCTTCGCCCTGATCTTCTCCATCGGCATCCTGGTGGACGACGCCATCGTCGTGGTGGAGAACATCCACCGCTACTTCACCACCACCGTGCTGCAGCCCCTGCAGGCTGCGATCCGGGCGGTGGACGAGATCGGCAACCCGACAGTGCTGGCGACCTTCGCGGTCATCGCCTCCATCCTCCCCATGGGGTTCGTCGGCGGCCTGATGGGACCCTACATGCGCCCGATCCCGGTGGGGGCGAGCATGGCCATGCTCTTCTCCATGCTCATCGCCTTCATCGTCACCCCCTACTTCGCCTTCCGCTTCATGAAAGGCGAGTCCCACCACGGCTCGAGCGCGGAGCCGGAAGACTCCCGCCTGACCGCCTTTTACCGGAAGTGGATGGGGAGGCTGATCCACGAGAAAAGGCTCCGGTACGGCTTCCTTGCCGCCGTGGTGATCCTGCTCCTCCTCTCCTGTTCCCTGATCCTCTTCCAGGGGGTGACCGTGAAGATGCTCCCCTTCGACAACAAGAACGAGCTGCAGGTCATCGTCGATGCCCCGGACGGCACCCCCCTGGAGCAGACCGCCCGGATGGTCCGGGAGATGGGGGATGCCCTGCGGAGCGTCCCCGAGGTGACGGACTTCCAGATGTACGTCGGCACCAGCGCGCCGTTCAACTTCAACGGCCTGGTGCGCCACTACTACCTGCGCAAGGGAAGCAACCTGGCCGACATCCAGGTCAACCTCCTCCACAAGGAGGAGCGCAGGGACCAGTCCCACGACATCGCCAAGCGGATCAGGCCGCTGGTGAAGAGGGTGGCCGACCGGTACGGCGCCCGGGTCAAGGTGGCGGAGATCCCCCCCGGCCCGCCGGTGCTCGCCACCCTGGTGGCGGAGATCTACGGTCCTGATGACAGTGCCCGGGCCGGCGTTGCCGCCAGGGTGAAGGAGATCCTGGCCAGGACCGCCGGCATCGTGGACGTGGACTGGTACCGGGAGGATGACCAGCAGAAGACCTCCTTTGTCGTGGACCGGGAAAAGGCGGCGCTCTCCGGGGTGGCGGTCGAGGACGTTGCCCGCACCCTGGCCCTGGCCCTGGGGGGTGAGGATGTGGGGCTGCTCCACCTGGCGAAGGAGAAGGAGCCGGTGGTCATCAACCTGCGGCTCCCCGCCGGCCAGCGCAGCTCCCTGGCCGACCTGGCGACGGTCAACGTCGGCGGCGCCAGGGGACCGGTCCCCCTCTCCCAGCTGGTACGCCAGGTCACCGGCAGCGGCGACAAGACCCTCTACCGGAAGAACCTGAAAAACGTCGTCTACGTCACTGCCGACGTGGCCGGGCAGATCGAGGCGCCGGTCTATGCCATCCTCAAGGTCCGCAAGGAGATCGCCTCCCTCCCCACCCCCGACGGCACGAAGATAGAGGTCCTGGCCTCCCGCCAGCCCTGGTCCGAGGAGCACATGGGGATGAAGTGGGACGGGGAGTGGCACATCACCTACGAGGTGTTCCGGGACCTGGGGATCGCCTTCGCCGCGGTCATGGTGCTGATCTACATCCTGGTGGTGGCCTGGTTCAAGGACTTCACCACCCCGCTGGTGATCATGGCCCCCATCCCCCTGACCCTGATCGGCATCCTGCCGGGGCATGCCGCGTTCGGCGCTTTCTTTACCGCCACCTCCATGATAGGATTCATCGCCCTGGCGGGGATCATCGTGCGTAACTCCATCATCCTCATCGACTTCGCCGAGATGAAGCGGAGGGAGGGGATGCCCCTGGACGAGGCGATCATCGAGGCCGGCGCGGTCCGCTTCCGTCCCATGCTGCTCACCGCGGCGGCGGTGGTCGTGGGGAGCTTCGTCATCGTCTTCGACCCGATCTTCCAGGGGCTGGCGATTGCCATGATGTGCGGCGAGATCGCCTCCACCACCCTGTCGCGGGTGACGATACCGATTTTGTACTATCTCGTGCAGTCATGGAAGGAGCGGCACCAGGTGGGAACCACGAAGGGGGAAGAAGCGTCTGCGGAGTCGTGAGAGGCATTCCCCACGGTACATGCCGGCTGAGGGTAACCCCTCCTGTCCTCCCCTTACCTAAGGGGAGGGACGCCCGTTTCAGTTGCGGTGGAGATCAGGCGGGATTTCCCGCCTGGTCCCCCCTCTTAGGTTAAGAGGGGGACAGGGGGAGTTAGGTATGTAACAAGATGGTGCATGTTGTGCTAAGAACAACTGCCGGGAGATGGCCGGCCCGAAGGCCGGGTAAAAGGAGAGTAAATGTTCTGGAACAAGAAGAAGCAGCCGTCGCTGGACGGGATGGAGATTGCCGAACAGTGCCGGCTGGAGGCCGAGGCGCTCTACCGTTCGGGGAAGTATCACTGCGCCGAGGCGGTGCTGGAGACGATGCGGCGGCACTTTGCGCCCGATGCCCCGGAAGGGGTGGTGGCGTCGGTGAGCGGTTTCGGCGGGGGATCGGGGTCGGGGTGCATCTGCGGCGCGGTTGCCGCCGGTACCGTGGCCCTGGGGATGGTCCTGGGGGACAAGAAGGCGACCAGCCACATGACCAAGGAGCTCCACGCCTGGTTCAAGGAGAAGTACGGCGCCACCTGTTGCAGGGTCATCAGGGCGGAGAACGACAAGGGGATCTGCCCCCTGCTGACCGGCGAGGTGGCCGGCAAGATCGCGGAGATGCTGGGGCGGCAGTAACGGGCTGCCTGCACAGGTTTCGACGAAGAGAGGCGGCCAATAGGCCGCCTCTTTCACTCTCTCCTACCCGGTACGGATCAGCCGGTCCGGACCCTTACCGCCTCATGGGTTCTCCCCCCCCGCGTGGTTGCGGGGCCTGTGCCCCACGTCTCCCCTCCAGCTCCGCAAGCTTGTGCTCCATCGCCTTCCCCGCGGCCATCCGGGGATTGGACGGCGATTCCCCCTCCTCCTTCTCCCGTGCCCTGATCGTCTCCCGGGCCATCTCGAAGGCCCCGGTGAAGGAGCGGGTCCTCCGCAGCGCCTCGTCGAAATACGCCCTGCCGAACCAGGTGAAGTCGGCGCCGTTCTGGCAGCCGAACGACTCGTGGGTCGCGTCGGACGCGGTCATGATCAGGGTCTGGTCATCTGCGAGGGGTTCGACGTACGTGCCGGAGAAACAGGCGGACACGACGATCACCCGCCATTTGATGCCCGCCTCCGCCAGCATGTCCCGCAGCTTCTCCGGGGTGACCTGTGCCAGCTCCAGGGGACCGTTCTCCACCGCCAGCTCTCCGTTGGCCGAGCCGTGGGAGGTGAGGAAGAGAAAGAGGATGTCCTCGTCCCGGTCCATCACCTCGCCGACCCGCCGCAGCGCCCGGGAGAGGTTGGAGACGGTGGCGAAGGGGTGGTCACGTGCCGTATCGGGGTTGTTGACCATGGCGAGGGACCGTCCGGCCGTGCCGAAGCGGCCGGCAAACAGCCGCTCCACCGACAGGAGCTCCCGCATGAAGACCCCCTGCCCGCCATCCCCGGCGAACCCGACGAAATAGATGTCCGGCACCCCGGGGCGCCCCGGCAGGAGCCGGTCGAGCGCCTCCTGCATCAGCCGGGGCTGGGCATCCAGCACCTCCTCGGTCAGTCTCAGCTCCTCCCCTTCACCCTGCGTAGCCGTCCAGAGGTCGCCGCGGGGCAGGAGTGCCAGCGGGGGGACCACCAGTGCCAGGAACAGGGCCAGGGACGCTGCGCGCCGCCCCGGGCGGGCCGGGCCGAGCCGGGCGAGGAACAGCAGTGCCGCTCCCCCCCACCAGAGGAAGAAGCGGTAGTACAGGGGAGCATCCAGGAACCAGGCCGGCAGGTGAAGCCATCCCGACTGCACCGCCCCCTCGAGAGCGGCATGCAGGGCTTCCAGTACCAGGCTTACGGAGAGGAGGGCCACCGGGACCGTCGTGACGAGCCCGGGACGGGCCAGGAGCCGCGCCGCCCCCAGGCCGCAGAGGAGGAAGAGGGGGATGTGGAGGAAGAACGAGGCCAGGGACGAGGGGGCGAAGCCCCCGCCGCCGCCGGTGAGGAGCCACGAGGCCAGGAGATTGAGGGCCGGGTCGGCCACGGCGAGCAGGACCAGGTCCCGGGGGAGCGCGGCAAACGCCTCCGCCTCGGTCCTGCGCAGCAGGGCAAGCCGGCCGGCAGCCCGGAGGTTGCGCAGGAAGCTCCGCATCAGCGACGCGGGCGCCGGCTCCGGCAGTCGGTGCGGCGATGGTTCCTGCTCTCTGTGGGACAGTGTCTCTTCAGCCATGAGCCGCCATCATAGCACGGCTGGCGGCGCTGGGAAAGGGTGGGAGAGGGGAGGAGGCGGGGGTGCTTCTGTTAACGTCATAAGCCTGACCGGCCGGGTTCTTAGGGCCGGTCTTGGCGCTGGTTGAAAGCCACTGTTTTCCTACCACTTCGACTGTCATTCGCATTTTCGGCGGCAACTTCAGTGAGAGGTTTTAACTCGTCTTTTTCCATCGCACAAAACCTCTTCTTTTCAACCCTCTGGCAGAACCGCATTGGACCTGGTTTTTCATGTGTTAAAATTGTCTTTTCACTCTTCACGGTTCTTCAAATCGCCTTTTTCAGCTTTTGACTTTTCAGTCTTTTTTAGGTTTTTTCTTGAAGTAAACAGCTAGAAAGGCAAGGCCAATTACTATCAAGCCAATGCCTACTTCAACGTTGTATCCAGTAAAGTCGACATATGCCCCTCTGAAATAGTAAATGGGCTGAAATATTGTTTGTATTCCCACTAAGAGCCATAGCAAACCGGCTGGTATCAGTATTGATTTCGTTATTGGAGATTTGCTGTCATCTATGGGAATTTTTATCTTCGGTATCTTCATTCTTTTCTTCATGCCTTTCAACTAGTTATTGGCCAGTTTCCGTATATGAGTAATATATTGCCAATATACGTAACTTATTACCTATATCGGTAGTTTCTGCTCATCGATAGGCAACCGGCTGAAATCAGGATGTTTCCGCCGTGGGAATCGTCCGGAACTATACGAAGAAATCCAGCATCTGTAAAGTTGTTTAATTAGTTTTTGTGGAGGTAAAAGGGCGGGAGAAAGAGGGGGGAGGGGTGCCGGGTACGAACGGAAACGAGAGGCGCTCACAGGGGGTGAGGCATTCCTTCGTGCGCCTTCGTGCCCTTCGTGGTTCCGCGCAGTGGCCTACAGCAGCACCAGGTTGTCCCGGTGGATGATCTCGTCGCCGTAGCGGAAGCCGAGGATCTCCTCGATCTCGCTGCTCCGGTGGCCGAGGATGAGGGAGATCTCCTCCCCTGCGTAGTCGGTGATCCCCCGGGCGAACTCGGTCCCCTCCGGGTCGCAGATCCGCACGCAGGCGCCGCGGACGAAGCTCCCCTCGACCGCGATGATTCCCGAGGGGAGCAGGCTCCTCCCCTCCCGGCGCAGCACGCTGCTGGCGCCGGCATCGACGGTCAGCCGCCCCTGGGGGCGGAGGGTGAAGGCGATCCAGTGCTTGCGGCTGGTGAGGCTCCGTGGCGCCGGCAGGACGAGGGTGCCCACATCCTCGCCCCCGAGCACCCTGGCGACGATCCCCCGGACCGTGCCGTTGGCGATGACCGTCGCGGCCCCCGATTTCCCGGCCTTCTTGGCCGCGGCCAGCTTGGTTGCCATGCCGCCGGTCCCCACGGTCGAGCCGCTCCCGCCGGCAGCCTTTTCCAGCTCCCTCGTCACCGCTTTCACGACGGTGATGAGCTTCGCCTCGGGGTTCTTCCTCGGGTCGGCATCGTAGAGGCCGTCGATGTCGGTCAGGACCACCAGGAGACGGGCGTCCACCAGGTTCGTCACGAGGGCTGAGAGGTTGTCGTTGTCCCCGAACTTGATCTCCTCCACCGCGACGGTGTCGTTTTCGTTGATGACCGGCACCACGCCGCACTCCAGCAGGGTCTCCAGGGTTGCCCGGGCATTGAGGTAGCGGGTCCGGTCTGCCAGGTCCCCCCGGGTGAGGAGGAGCTGGGCGACGTTGATGCCGTGGTCGGCAAAGGCATCTTCGTAGGCCCGCATGAGGCGGGACTGGCCGACTGCCGCGGCCGCCTGTTTCTGGGGGATGGTCTTCGGCCGGGTGGTGAGGCCGAGGGCTCCCCGGCCGGCGGCGATGGCGCCGGAGGTGACGAGGAGGACCTCGAGCCCCTTCGTCCGGGCAGTCGCCACCTGGGCGGCAAGGTCCGTGACGAAGGAGAGGTCCAGGTCCTGGTCGCCGCTGGTGAGGACCTGGCTGCCGATCTTGATGACGATCCGCTTGATCTCTTTCAGGGCGTTATGGCGGATTTCCATGGGATTCATCACTCTGTCCAGATGGTGGCGGCGATCTCGTCCAGGAGGGCCGGGATCCCCTCGCCGGTGGCCGCGGAAACGGGAAACACCTTCAGCCCCAGCCTGTCGAAGTAGGGGACGATCTCGGGGAGGAGCGCCTGCACGTCGGGGAGGTCCATCTTGTTGATCACGATGATCTGGGGCTTCTCCGCCAGCTCCGGGTTGAACAGGGCCAGCTCCCGGTTGAGGGTCTCGTAGTCGTCCAGGGGGTTGGAGTCGTGGGTACGGCACGGGTCGAGGAGGTGGAGGAGGATGCGGGTCCGCTCCACGTGGCGCAGGAAGCGGTGGCCGAGGCCGGCCCCCTCATGGGCCCCTTCGATGATCCCCGGGATGTCGGCCATGACGAAGGTGCGGTAGTTCTTGTACTCCACCACCCCCAGGTGGGGTACCAGGGTGGTGAAGGGGTAGTCCGCGATCTTCGGCCGGGCGGAGGAGACCCGGGTGATGAGGGACGACTTGCCGACGCTGGGGAAGCCGAGGAGCCCCACGTCGGCCATCAGCTTCAGCTCCAGGCGGATGACCCGCTCCTCTCCCGGTTCACCGGGCTGGGCGAACTTGGGCGCCTTGTTGGTGGAGGTGGCGAACCGGGCATTCCCCTGTCCGCCGCGCCCCCCCTTGAGGAGCACCACGCGCTGCTCCGGCTCGGCCATGTCGGCGAGGATCTCGCCGGTCTCCGCGTCCTTGACGATGGTCCCCAGGGGGACGGGGATGACCAGGTCATCGCCGCCGGCGCCGTGCCGGTCCTGGCCCATGCCGTGTTTCCCCCGCTCCGCCTTCTGGTGGGGGTGGAGCCGCAGGTCGTAGAGGGTGGACACCTGGCTCGACACCTCCAGGATCAGGTCCCCGCCTCTGCCGCCGTCGCCGCCGTTGGGGCCGCCGAAGGGGACGAATTTTTCCCGGCGGAAGGAGACGCAGCCGGCGCCGCCGTCCCCTGCCTTGGCATAGATTTTCACTTCATCGATAAAGCTCATGGCTACTCTTCTCTGGCTGCCCCTCCGTCTGCCGGGGGTGTGCCCCCCTGGCCGGAACGCCGGGCAGTAATAACGACAAAAGCCCGGAGTCGTTCAGACCCCAGGCTTCTGCCTGAATTGACGCGGTTGCGATGATCTAGTTTGCCGGGTAGACGGAAACCTTCTTCCGGTCGCGCCCCATCCGCTCGAATTTGACGATGCCGTCGATCAGGGCGAAGAGGGTGTAGTCCTTGCCGCAGCCGACGTTGGTGCCGGGGTGAATCGAGGTGCCGCGCTGACGGTAGATGATGTTGCCGGCTTTTACCGTTTCGCCGCCGAATTTTTTGCAGCCGAGTCGCTGACCGTCTGAATCACGGCCGTTCCGAGAGCTCCCGACCCCTTTCTTGTGTGCCATTTGAAATAACCTCCTGCCTATCGCCGGTTGCCATTGTATGGCGACCGGTCACGGCATGTTACGCGTTGATCTTTTCTATTTTGAGGACAGTTCTGAGTTGGCGGTGCCCGTTAAGCTTCCTGGAATTCTTCCGGCGCTTGGACTTGAAGACAAGGATCTTCTTGTCCTTCCCCTGCTCGACTATGGTGCCGACAACAGAGGCGCTGGGCACTAACGGTGTTCCGATTTTGACCGTATCGCCGCCAACCATCAGGACTTCCTCCAGCTTGATGGAATCACCCACCGCGCCTTCGATTTTCTCGACTTTCAGAAAGTCGCCTACGGAAACTTTGTACTGCTTCCCTCCGGTTTTAACTACTGCGTACATTGAGACTCACCACCTTTAACGATAAATTATGCAGAGCATGGAAAAATAACGTACTTTACTGCGGAAAGTCAAGGAGTTTTATTCAGCCGAGATCCACCATGATGTCGTCCCCCTGGAGCTGCAGGGGGAAAATTTTCAGGGTGAACTCCGGGTGGTCCAGGCAGGCGCCGGTTTTCAGATTGAAGCGGTAGCCGTGGCGGGGACAGGAGAGGTGGCCGTCCTTGACGATGCCGGCCTGCAACGGCGAACCCTGGTGGGGGCAGTCGTTCTCGCAGGCGAAGATCTCCCCCTTGACGTTGATCAGCAGGATCTCCCTCCCTTCGACCGTGACGACTTTCTTGCCGAAATTCGGCACTTCCGAGACTTTAGCGGCAAAGATCATGAACGTCTGCCTCCTTACGCTGGATTGATGCTGACGAGGTGGGCCGCCTGTTCCGCCCGTTGCCGGGCTTCGTCGGTGCCGGCACCCAGTGCCAGGGCGACCCCCATGCGGCGGCCGGGGCGGGTATCGGGTTTGCCGAAGAGACGCAGCTTGCACTCCGGCACCTGGAGCGCCTTGGTCAGTCCGGTAAAGGTCACGTCAGGCAGGGAAGATTCCGCCAGGATGACGTGGGAGGCGGCGGGCGCCAGGTTGACCACCGCCGGTACCGGCAGTCCGAGGATGGCCCGTACGTGCAGCTCGAATTCGGACATGTTCTGGGAGACCATGGTCACCATGCCGGTATCGTGGGGGCGGGGAGAAACTTCACTGAACCAGACCCGCTCACCCTTGATGAACAGCTCGACCCCGAAGATGCCGCGCCCGCCCAGGGCATCGGTCACCGCTCCGGCCTGCCTCTGTGCCTCGGCCAGGGCGGTTTCGGTCATGGCCATCGGCTGCCACGATTCGTGGTAGTCTCCCTTGATCTGCACGTGGCCGATGGGGGGACAGAAGGTGGTGCCCCCGGCGTGACGGACCGTGAGCAGGGTGATCTCGTAGTCGAAGGGGATGAACTCCTCTATGATCACCGTATCGGAGGCACCGCGGGCACCTTCAAGTGCATAGGTCCAGGCAGCCTCGATGTCGCTTGCATCTTTGACCACGCTCTGCCCCTTGCCGGAAGAGCTCATGATCGGCTTGACGACGCAGGGGAGACCGATGGCGTCTACGGAACTGCGGAACTCGTCCAGGGAGGTGGCGAAGCGGTAGGCGGCGGTGGGCAGTCCCAGCTCCTCGGCGGCCAGCCGCCGGATCCCCTCCCGGTTCATCGTCAGGTTGGTGGCCCTGGCCGTGGGGATGACCGTGAACCCTTCCTCCTCGAGCTCCCGGAGGAACGGGGTATCGATCGCCTCGATCTCCGGGACGATGAAGTGGGGGCGCTCCTGGCGGATGACCCGCTCCAGCTGCGTCCGGTCGAGCATGTTGATCACGTGGCTCCGGTGGGCCACCTGCATGGCCGGGGCATCGGCATAACGATCCACGGCGATCACTTCCACACCGAGGCGCTGGGCTTCGATGACCACTTCCTTGCCCAGTTCCCCGGATCCGAGCAGGAGGATTTTCGTGGCAGAGTTCTTGAGGGGGGTTCCAATCATTGTTTTTCCCTTGTCTTGATTACGTCGGAAGCCAACTGAATCACGATTTTTCGCAAGGTCAAGGCGGCCAAGGGATGACGCGGAGACGTAGCAGCGCTACGTCGCACAAGGAATCCCGCAGGCCAACGCCGAGATTGCGGAAAAGCGTGGTTCAGCTGATGGCGATCTCGAACTGCTCCTGGTGAAACCCCGGCTTCGCCCTCACCGTGATCCTCTTCTTGAACTTCTTCTCCAGCTCCTCCAGCCCGCGCCGCTCCTCGTCGTAGAGGAGGTCGGCCACCTGGGGGTGGACGGTCAGGGTCGCCTTGGTGCCGCGGATGTCCAGCATCTCCCGGCGGAGTTCGCGGAAGATCTCGTAGCAGACCGTGGTCTTTGATTTGACGTAGCCGCGCCCTTCACAGTAGGGGCACGGTTCGCACATCATCCGGCCGATGCTCTCCCGCACCCGTTTCCTGGTCATCTCCACCAGGCCGAGCTCGGAGATCTTCAGGATGTTGGTCTTGGACTTGTCGCTCTTCAGGGCCTCTTCCAGGGCACCGAAGACCTTGTCCCGGTTGACCTCCTTCTCCATGTCGATGAAGTCGATGATGATGATGCCGCCGATGTTGCGCAGGCGGAGCTGGTAGGCGATCTCCTTCACGGCCTCCAGGTTGGTCTTGAGGATGGTGTCCTCCAGGTTGTGCTTCCCCACGTAGCGGCCGGTGTTGACGTCGATGGCGGTCAGCGCCTCGGTCTGCTCGATGATGATGTACCCGCCGCTCTTCAGCCAGACCTTGCGCCCCAGGGCCCGGCTGATCTCCACCTCCAGGCCGTAGTGGTCGAACATCGGCTCCTCGTCGTCGTAGAGCTCTATGGAGTACTTCATCTTCGGCATGAAGGTGGTGATGAACTGGACGATCCGGTCGTACTCCGGCTTGGAGTCGACGACGATCCGGTCGACGGATTCGGTGAGGATGTCCCGCACGACCTTCTGGGTCATGTCCAGGTCCGAGTGGATCAGCATGGGGGGGTGCCCCTTGTCCTTCTTCTTGGCGATCTCCTCCCAGAGCTTGATGAGGTACTTCATGTCGGCAAGGAGGTCCTCCTCACTCTTCCCCTCGGAGACGGTCCTGACGATGAAACCGCTCCCGGCGGGCTTGATCCGCTCGACGATCTCCTTGAGCCGTTCCCGCTCCTCCTCGTCCTCGATCCTCCGGGAGATCCCCACGTGGTCCACTGTCGGCATGTAGACAAGGTGGCGGCCGGGGAGGGAGATGTGGGCCGTGATCCGTGCCCCCTTGGTGCCGATGGGCTCCTTGGAGATCTGCACCAGGAGCTCCTGCCCCTCCTGGAGCAGCTCCTCGATGGGGTGCATCGGGTGCATGTCCGGCGCTTCCCCTTCGCCATCCTCGCCCTTCTTGCCGTTCCCCCCCTCCATGAAGGATTCGAACTCCTCCAGCGGGTCGAAGACATCGGCGACATAGAGGAAGGCCGCCTTTTCCAGGCCGATATCCACGAAGGCCGCCTGCATGCCGGGGAGGACCCGGACGACCCGCCCCTTGTAGATGTTCCCCACGATCCCCTTGACTTTCGTCCGCTCGATGTAGAGTTCGGCGATGGTGCCGTTCTCGATCAGGGCGACGCGGGTTTCGTGGGAGGTGGTGTTGATGACCAGCTCATTCGCCATGTTAGCTCCCGGGGAACGCGGCTTTTCCGCCCTGGCTGCGTAAGTCTGCGGGTTCGCTTGTGCGGCGTAGCGCTGCTACGCCTCCGCGCTCTCCCTTGACAGCCTCGCCAGGACGAGAAATCCACGTTCCCAGGAGAGTTTTGTCGCGAAACAGGACTGCAGGTATCATCTGTCCTGATCGCACTGAAAACTCTCCTCTGTCACTGAAATTAAATTATATAGGAAAAGATGAATCTTTAAACAGCACGTCGAGCTTTTCGATGCGGCAGTCGCGCAGGTCGTCCAGGGTGAGGCCGGTTATGGCCGCCACGTACTCCAGGGGCTTGGCCCTGTCGATGACCAGTTCAAGGCTGTTGGTGCCGGCAGTGGCCGACTGCAGCCCTGCGCGCAGGTCGAACTCCTGCTCTCCCCCCTTTTTGGCACGGTGATAGGGGTAGCTGGCGAGGGCAAGAAAGCCGGCGACCAGGCTTTCAAGGGGGAGGCGGATCCCCTCCGGCAGGGAGACCCGGTAGCGGACCGCCGCCATGATGACGGAGAGGGAGTCGCTCCTCAGCGGGATCTCCCGCGCCTCGAGCACCGTCATCCCGTCCGGCAGGACGGCATTGAGGGCCGCCTGGGCCGCCTCGGCGCCGAAGCCCGCCGCAACCTCCATGTCAAGATACTCGGCGTGGGATTCTACACCGACGGAGAGGGCGGTTGCAAACGAGAATTTCGGATGGGGGTGAAATCCCTGGGAAAAACGGATGGGGATTCCTGCCCGCCCCACGGCACGGGTGAAGAGGGTGATCATCTCCAGGTGGCTCAGGTAGCGCATGGCGCCGGTCTTGGTGAAACGGATCCTGATCCGGCCGGTCTCCCCGTGCTCCTCGCCGTTCCCGGGGTGGGGGAGTTCGGGCACCTGCTCCTGGGGCACGGTATGCATCCGGATCTCGTTGAAGTTGCAGACGCCGCAGGCGGAGCAGGCTCCGGTGCGGCAGTCGGCGGTCAGTGCCCCGTCGAAGGCCAGTGCCCGCTCCTTGAGGAGAAATGCCTTCGTGACCCCACCGTCCAGGTGATCCCAGGGGAGGACCTCGTCCAGCTCCCGGCGGCGCAGGTAGAAGCGCGGGTCGATACCGACGGCGGCAAAGGCCTTCTGCCAGGCGCTGAAGCTGAAATGGTCGCCCCAGCTGTCGAAGCGGCAGCCGAGGCGGAGCGCCTCCACGAGCACCTTCCCCAGCCTGCGGTCGCCCCGGGCGAAGGTCCCCTCGATGACGGAGAGTGGTGCGTCATGCCATTTGAAGTTCAGCTTCTTACGCTTCAGTTCAGTGCGCAGGTGCTCCTGCTTGGTGAGGATCTCCTCGTAGCTGATCTGTGGTTCCCATTGGAACGGCGTGTGGGCCTTGGGGACGAAGCTGGAGACCGAGACGTTCACTTCCCCCCCGTTGCCGCTGAGCCTCCCCTCGGTCTTCACCCGCCGGGCAAGGTCGATGATGGCATCGACGTCATCCATGGTCTCGGTGGGGAGGCCGATCATGAAGTAGAGCTTGATCAGGCGCCAGCCGGCGCCGTAGGCGGTCCGGGCATCCCTCAGCAGGGCTTCCTCGCTGATCCCCTTGTTGATGACCCGGCGCAGGCGCTCGCTTCCCGCTTCCGGTGCCAGGGTCAGGCCGGTCTTGCGGACTTTCCTGACCTCCTCGACCAGTTCGTCGTTCAGGGAGCCGACACGCAACGAGGGGAAGGAGACGGCGATCTTGCTGTCGGCATAACGCGCCATCAGCTCTTTCAACAGGGGGGTGAGGCAGCCGTAATCACCGGTGGCCAGGGAGAGGAGGGAGACCTCGTCATAGCCCGTGGCACGCAGCGTGCGGTCGATCGTCTCCAGGATGGTTAGGGGCGAACGCTCCCGTACCGGGCGATAGATGTAGCCGGCCTGGCAGAACCGGCACCCCCGGGTGCACCCCCGGCCGATCTCCATGCTCACCCGGTCGTGGACCGTCTTCATGAAGGGGATGACCGGCTTGTCGGGGTAGGGGGCTGATTCCAGGTCGCCGAGGAAGCGGCGGCGGACCGGCGCAAGATCCTCCCTGACCGGCGAGATCCGGTCGATGCGACCATCATCCTGGTAGTCGACCCGGTAGTCCGATGGCAGGTAGACCCCCGGTATGGTGGCAAGGTTCGCCAGGAGCTCTGCTTTGTCCCCCCCGGATCTTTTCCACGCCCTGTACGCGGTGGCAATCTCGAGGGCAGCCTCTTCACCGTCCCCCAGGAGGAAGGCATCGAAAAAGTCGGCCAGGGGCTCGGGGTTGTAGGCGCAGGGGCCGCCGGCGATCACCAGCGGCCAGTCGCCGGTGCGTTCCGTGGCGAGGAGCGGTATCCCTGACATGTCGAGCATGTTGAGGATGTTGGTGTAGGAGAGTTCGTGCTGGAGGGTGAAGCCCAGGATGTCGGTCCTGCCGAGGGGCGTGCCGCTTTCCAGGGTTGCGAGGGGAGAGGCGCTGGCGCGCAGCTGTGCCTCCCGGTCCGGCCAGGGAGCATAGGTCCGCTCGGCAGCCAGCCAGTCGCAGGCGTTGAGTATGCGGTACAGTATCTGGAACCCGAGGTGGCTCATCCCCACCTCGTAGACATCCGGGAAGGCAAGGGCAAATCGTACTTCCGGGTCATCCTTGCGGACGATCCCTATCTCCCCCCCCATGTAGCGGGCGGGTTTTTCCACATCCAGTAGCTGGTTCTGCGTCACAAAGCGCTCCTCAAAGAAAAAGCCACGACAAAGGTATCGTGGCGAAAAGCATACTAGCAGTTCTTGGGGCAGATGGCAACCCTGCTCCGGAAAGTGATACCGCAAATGAGGTAGATGGTGGCTGAAATGGGTCGATGGATCGGGTGCTCAGAATGCTGAGGTGCGGATGTGTAATATTAACTGCAATGATTACAGGCTGTTGTGATGGGCTAAGGTTTTTGGCACGACATCTGCTTATAGGAAAACAACTAATTAATTTTGCACTATGCAAAAAAAGGAGAAACAAAATGAAACAGATTATTGCTGCTCTCGTTGCCGTTGCTTTCGCTTCCGTATGCTTTGCTGCTGAGCCCGCTAAGAAAGAAGCTGCTCCGGCTGCTGCTGCTCCGGCTGCTGCTGCTCCGGCTGCTGAGAAGAAAGAAGAGAAGAAGCCGGCTAAGAAAGCCAAGAAAGCTAAGAAAGCCAAGAAAGCTGAGAAGAAAGCCGAAGAAGCTGCTCCTGCTGCTCCCGCTGCAGAGAAGAAGTAATTCGTTCTTCGCAGAACACGAAAAAAGCCGCATCCTCGGATGCGGCTTTTTTTTATGCATAACTAAAAAAATGAAAGTGATGCGGGTCGCTACTCGCTCTGCCAGACAAAGCGGGGCTCGATCCAGGGGTCGTAATACCCCGGGTACGCAATGAAAAAGGTTGCCAGTTCTCCTGCCCCGCTCACCGTTCTGACCAGTGCCATGCCGATGCCCTTGAACGGACCGACGACCGCACCCCGCAACCAGCCCCCCTCTTCGCCGGTGACATAGATCTGCTTGGGGATCTCTGCCCAGCCGGTCACCAGGTTTGCCGCGCCCCGTACCCCTTTAGCCGCCATGCTGTCGACGATGTCCTGGGACGACGCCGTGTCGATGTTCCGGTAAGCTCCCGCCGTCGCCGGGGCCGCTGCTGTCAGGCATGCCAGCAGCCCGGCAAGGATTGTCAGCAAAAAATTCCTGCCTGTCATGTTACTCTCCGGATTTCTGTTCGCTGCCTGCCTGGGGCGCGGAGGCTCCCACCCTGTCGCCACGAATATCTTCCCATCCTTCCCAGACATAGACCGGGTCAATCATCGGGTCATAGTAACCGGGTTGGGGCACCATGAAGAACACTGTCTCCGTTATGCCGATAAACCCACGGTAAAGGGCCATGGTGACCCCCTTGATCGGTCCGACCGCATAGCCTATGTTGCCATGATTACGAGTAGTTATGTACGTCTGTTTAGGGATTTCCGCAATGGCGGTCGTGAGGTTCGTCACCCCGCGGACGAGCTTGAAGGCCATCTTTTCGGTTATGGCTTCGGGCCTGGGCGCCTCGGTTGCACATGCCGGAGCAGAAACCAGGGTAACGATTAGGAGCGCGAGAATCACAGCGGGTCTCTTCATTGGTTACAGTTCTCCTCTGAGCCGGGGGAGGTGGTTGCGCCATGGGGCAACTTTTCATGTAACCTTTGTAACACAATATCTGCATAGTAGCAAGCGGGAGGGGGGCGGTGCGCCATCTGGCAGGGAGACAAAAAAGGGGAACGGTCATGGTGACCGTTCCCCCCTGTAACGTTTATGCCGCTATCGGCTCAGGCGCGCTTGGCGAGGTACGAGGCAACCCCTTCGGCCGTCGGCTTCATGGCTTCGTCACCCTCCTGCCAGTTTGCCGGGCAGACCTGGTCGCCGTGGGCTTCGACGAACTGGAGGGCGGTCAGCATTCTGACCGCTTCGTCCACGCTGCGGCCGAGGGGGAGGTCGTTGATGATGGCATGGCGGATAACCCCCTTGGTGTCGATGAGGAAGAGGCCGCGCAGGGCAACCGCGTCATTGAACAGAATGCCGTAGCTGCGGGCGATGTTCTTGTTGAGGTCAGCCACGAGGGGGTACTGGATAGCCCCGATACCACCGTCTTCCAGCTTGGTGTTTTTCCAGGCGAGGTGGGTGAACTTGGAGTCGACGGAAACGCCGATCACCTCGCAGTTCCTCTTCTTGAATTCGTCCAGCTTCTTGTTGAACGCAAGGATCTCGGAAGGGCAGACGAAGGTGAAGTCAAGGGGGTAGAAAAAGAGGACCACGTACTTCCCCTGGTAAGCTGACAGGGTGATCTGGCCGAAGCTGTTGTCCGGCATAACGGCGTCAGCAGTAAAATCAGGGGCTTGCTGGGTGACAAGGGTGCATACGCTCATGATGAAATCTCCTTGCTGGATTGGTAATGATAAATGCTGTAGAGAAAATACCAACCGGAAGCAGGGTTGTCAATCAAAAAAGATAAAAAAAGTCTTCTTGGTCTTATTTGCGGATTTCACCACTGACCGTCACGGTGATCTCATGGAACGGAATCTCCTTTCCCGATGCGGCAAGGGCTTGCCGGGCGGCCATGACGATACCGCCGCAGCAGGGTACTTCCATCTTCACGACGGTGATGCTTCTGATGGAGGAGACCCGGAAGAGCTCCGTCAGTTTCTGCAGGTAGAAGCTGTTGTCATCAAGCTTCGGGCAGCCGATCACCAGGGCCTTGCCCGCAAGGAAGTCCTTGTGGAAATCGGCATAGGCAAACGGTACGCAGTCCGCGGCAATGAGGAGATCGGCATCCTGGAAGTAGGGTGCGGAGGTCGGGACGAGGTGGAGTTGTACCGGCCACTGGCCGAGGCGGCTCTGGCGTGCTCCGGCCTCTTCGGTCCCGGCGCTCTGTGCCGGCCGTTCCAGGGTCATGGCGCGGGAGCCGGGGCAGCCGCCATGGCCATGGTGGGGGTGTGAG
>Ga0129297_10000303_pt1 | contig 23772 bp, 20 predicted proteins | sample I18A1metaG_FD_94708 | JGI IMG/M metagenome (GOLD analysis project Ga0129297, IMG submission 94708) | Lake sediment bacterial and archeal communities from Gulf of Boni, Indonesia to study Microbial Dark Matter (Phase II) - ​I18A1 metaG | ecosystem: Environmental > Aquatic > Freshwater > Lake >... | reverse complement strand
TCGTCGTCGAGCGACGACTCGATCTCTTCGTAGTCTTCAGATTCGGAGTCTGGTTCCTCGGACGTAGAAAGCCTCTCAAAACTTCGTGCCGAAGGTGCTTAAAACGATTTCCACCCAGACAGACGTCTCAGTGTTTACAGTGGGTTGGACACGCTTTGATGGAAGACAGTGAAGGCCTGCTCGTCACAAGATGCATCTCTAGCAATACTAGTGCGTGATACCCTGTACTCTGTAAACAACGTGCGCGAATTCGCACGATCCCTCTTCAGACGCTATTACGAGGCACCAACAGCGATATATGCCCCGTTCTAGCACACGCAAATCCGCGTTGTGGTTGTTGGATGTCTAACGTTCATCTAGATGATCGACACTTCGTTCCAGCAGTGAAGAGATGGTTCAGTGAACCACTCGTCCTCACCGAAGGAAAAGGAGCGGTCGTCAGGGACTCCGAAGGCAAGGAGTATCTGGACCTCTTCGCTGGACACGCAGCACTCTCGCTCGGCTACTGCCACCCGAAGGTCGTATCCGCCATAAAGGAGCAAGCTGAGAAGTTAATCTTCTCTCCATACGACTTCCACACAATCCCTTCGGTGGAGCTTGCTGACAGACTCGTGACCATTGCACCGAAGACGCTCAAGAGGTGTTACTTCGCAAGCGCCGGGGCTGAGGCAGTGGAATGTGCGCTCTACATGGCAAGGAAATTCACGAAGAAGTTCGAGATCATAGCTCTGTACGGCGCTTTCCATGGCAGAACCTATGGTGCTAGAAGCGCAGTGGGCTGGTACTACTACAAGCGTGGAATGGGCCCATACCTGCCAGGAGTGACACACATACCATCATACTACTGCTACCGATGTGTGCTTGGCCTTGAGCATCCGAGCTGTGATCTCCGATGTGCTAAGATGCTTGAGGACGCCATTAAGTATCAGTGTGCAGGAGATGTCGCGGCCTTCATTGCCGAACCGCTGCAGGGAACCGCTGGCAACGTACCAGCTCCCGACGGCTACTTCGCAGCCGTTGAGAAGATACTTGGTTCGAACGGTATCCTGTTCATTGACGATGAGGTGATAACGGGCTTCGGACGAACGGGGAAGCTTTTTGCAATCGAGCACTACGGCGTCACTCCGGACTTGATGACCGTTGCAAAGGCGCTAGGAGGAGGAGTTCCGATCTCGGGCGTCGTCAGCAGAGAGGATGTTGCGCAGGCTTTCGCCCCGATGGACTATTTTACAACTTACGGTGGAAATCCGCTCTCGTGTGCGGCTGCTAACGCGGCTGTGCAGGCTATCTTGGACGAGAAACTCTCGGAAAAGGCTGCAAGACTAGGCGACCACTTCTTGAAGCGTCTTGGTGAACTCACGAACCGCCACAAGATAATCGGCGATGTAAGAGGAAAAGGCCTACTCATCGGCATGGAGCTTGTGCTGGATAGAAGAACGAAGGAACCAGCTCGACGAGAGTCTTTGAAACTCAGGGAAGAAGCCAGAAAACGCGGCTTGCTTCTGCCAGCTGGCTTCGGCTGGCTGGGGAACGTCGTCAGGATAAATCCCCCACTGGTGATCACCGAAGAACAGGTCGATGAAGCTGTCGAGAAGGTCGACGAGTGTCTGAAGGTGATCAGCTGACGCAAGTTTCGAATGCCGAAGACAGGCCCTTAAGGAGCTCAAACCTGAACCGCCAGCTCCGAGAAGTCGTCTTGATACCAGAGGTCTTCGACAGTCTACTTTCTTATGCGCGAATGAATCATCCTCGAGAAGGAATTCTTCTCCTTCGAGGCAGAGCCAAGAAGGAGAGCGTGCTTATTATGGAGGTGTTGATTCCGCCCTTCGCCACCAAGGGGCGTGGATTCTCCGGTTTCCCACTCCACTCTCTACCGATAGACTTCTCTGTGATGGGCGTTGCTCACTCGCATCCATCGGGTATCCTCAGGCCCTCGACCGGCGACCTAAACTGGATGTATGGGAGGGTCATGATCATCATCGCCTATCCCTACAAGAGCTTGGCCGACTTGGCAGCCTTTGATCGTGAAGGAAGAAGAATAGACGTGGTGGTTTCTCGGCAGGCTTAGTTGTCGAGGGCTAGAGGCGCACTAGTCCGAGGAACGACCAGAGATAAGGAAGGACGATCGTCGCCAATGGAAGAGATAGCGCTGTCACCAATATTCCTGCATTGACCATGTCTCTCAATTTGACCCCTCCTGTTCCAAAGACGATGGCGTTCGGCGGCGTCGAGAAGGGAAACATGAAGGCGAGGGATGAGACGATGCCGCAAGCCATTATCACGAGGAGCTTTGGATCGACCCCCATTGAAATGGCAAGCGGGATATATACAGGCGCCAGAAGCGCGGCCGCGGCTGTGTTGCTGACGAACTGAGTTAGAGCAAGGGATAGCGCGCCAGCAGCAAGAAGTATCAGAATGTGAGAACTGACTTCGAGCCCGCTCAACTGGAGAGCAAGCCAATCTCCAACTCCAGTCGCAAAGATGGTTGAGCCCAGAGACAGAGCTCCGCCGATCAGCAGAAGCGTATTCCAATCGATCCTCCGGAGATCATCTGAATCCAGCAGCCCGAAGACGAAGATCAGGACACATCCGATCAACGCTACAATTCCAGACGGTATCCCATGGATGCTTTCAGTGACCCACAGCAGAATTGTCAAGGCAAAGATCCCAGTTGTGACTGCCTGTCCTCTTCTGAAAGGGATTCTCTCAAGCTCGATGACCTCTTGGAAGGTTCCTTTGACCTTGAAGAGTCGGACGAGCACCAGATACGTCATGGGAAGCATCACTGCTACAGTAGTGAGCCCGAATGGAAGCCAGTCGGTGAAGGTAACAGGCATTCTGAGAAAGTTTCTGAGGCTTCCAGCGGCTATGGGAGGTGTTGTCGTCCCAATCAGCGTCCCGATGCCACCGATGTTTGAAGCGTAGGCTACCGCGATCAACGTGGCCTTGATGAAGCCCTCTTTGGCGCCCCTAAGGCGCTTCAAGTTGCCTCTTATCAACGGCAGCATGATTATCGTCGCGGTCGTGTTCGGTATCCACATGGAGAGAGCAGCGCTGGTCAACATGGAGACGAACAGGAACGTCTTTGCGTCCTTGTATCCAAACTTGATGAGCCTTGACGTGAGTATCGCGTCGACCCCATACTTGCTGAGCGCGGAGGCTAGGATGAATCCGCCGAGCAGCAAAGCCACTATAGGGTCAAAGAATGGCGCCAAGACAACAGCTGCATCCCTTATTCCTAGTACGACCATTGAGACCGCAAACAGTAGGGAAGTGATTCCTAGTGGGACGACTTCTGTGAGCCACAGGACGGCGACGAGAGCGAATAGGGAGAATACCTCTTTCGACCGGAAGAGGGGCGTGTAGGAGAAGGTAAGTCTGTTCTCTGCAACTGCTGACGGTCCAATCGTTACTTCATAGACAAAACGGGTATCGCTCAGAGTCATCGAGGCATCAGCTGGTTGGACTGTGACGGGTTCTCCTTGGAGGTCGGAGATGGCAACGTCCGTCTCGATCTTCTTTCCCGGCGACAGGTTGTAGATCTGTCTGTACGTTACATCAAATCTGTAGTGTGTTCCGGTCAAGCTCGTCTTTGTCGCCAAGGATTCAGAGATCATGGATGTAAGATTGAACGCGAACTGAGCTGTGTCTGTCAGGTTTCCGTTCTGAATTGTCAGAGTGGCTTGGTACATTCCTTCGGGCGTTGGATTAGGGGCGAAGTAGAAAATTGCCGCCGTAACTGCAATCGCCAGAAGGAAGAGGAAGGCTCTCCTTGAGCGGAGCAACGCTAACGCGTGAGGTCCAGTGCTTCTTCCTCTGGATGCTTCGGAAAGAGAGAGCAACGGAATCTCCTAGAACTGTAGGGCTTGGACAACAGAGGCATATTTGTGTCTTTTGAGACCTTTCACCGACACCCGTCAAGTCCGAGCTTTGATCGGAAGTGTTAAGCGCTGCGGCAACTCTGATCGACGGCCATTCGGAAGTGATCTCTCTTGTGGAGATACTCTCAAGCTCAGACAGCCTTTCAGGTCGGAAAGACCTCGATAGGGGGCGTTCCTGGTGAGCGTCCCACCGTTTTAATCGGATCAATATTCTACCACAAGCATAGAGTTCTCCGAGACGAAAAAACCGGAGAGTTCGATGTCGAAGCGGCCAAGGAGCTGATTGCTCTGCAAGAGAACTTCTCACAGAAGACTGGGAACCCCCACATGTTCGATGTGGTGGGAGCGACCCCTGAAGCCCTCATGAGGGCCGTATCTTTTGTGGCAGACTCGACGGATGCTCCAATCCTGATCGACGGAGTATCTCCCGAAGTCAGACTAGCTGGGCTTAAGAGAGCGATCGAGACCGGACTTCTCGACCGTGCGATCTACAACTCACTCACGCCAGAAACAAAAGAGGATGAGCTCAGAAGGATCGCTGACTTAGGCGTGAAGAGCGCGGTTCTACTCACCCTAAATCAGAGAGACTTCTCATCGAAGGGAAGGACGAAGGTAATCGCAGAGTTGCTGGCCAAGGCTGAGGCTGCAAACATTAGAATGCCTCTCATTGACACGTGTGTCATTGATGTTCCTAGCTTCGGAATGGCCTGCGAAGCTCTGATGGGACTGAAAGACAAGACAGGTTTCCCCGTCGGAATGGGTGCGCACAACGCAATTGGCACTTGGCGCGGGCTCAGAACCAAGATGGGAGACCAAGCCTACAGGCCAGCGATGGCCTCTTGTGCAGCTGCCGCTGCGATGATAGGGGCGGACTTCATCCTATATGGGCCTGTCCACCACGCCGACGTGGTGTTCCCGGCCGTCGCAATGGTTGACGCAGCGCACGCACAGCTCTCCCTGCAAGCTGGAAAGATTCCGCCCAGAAATCACCCGATCTTTCGGATAGCCTGAGGCACTAGACTGGGCAATCGGGTCGAATACGCACTTCTTGCCCAGTTTCGTGGTGTGCAGGCTGGTTTTCAAGATCAATGCCGACACAAAAATGAACTGTGATGACGGGAAGGTTGGCGGCACGGATTTCGAGATGAGCCTAGACCCGGAGAACAGGGAAGAGATGAAGTCTCTTGCCCACCTTTGTTGACAGTCCTTCAACTTCATTCCAGAATAGAGTGAAAGGCTATTAGTGCGTGGTGTCATCGCATAGGGATCAAGGTGAGCTCATGTCTCACGATGACATTCTCAAGAGGCTCGCTGACTCGGTCACTGGATACGATGTCGAAGGCACTGTCAAAGCAGCAAGAGAAGCCTTGGTCGCAAATGTGGATCCCGTCGAAGCAATAGAGAAAGGGCTCGCGAAGGGCGTTCGGATAGTCGGCGAGAAGTTCGGCGCTGGCGAAGCCTTCTTAACAGAGCTTATGATGGCGGCCGAGGCCATTAAGCAAGGGCTGGCCGTCCTCGAACCCGCTATACCAAAAGGGAAAGGACGAGAGAGTTTGGGAAAGATCCTCATCGGCACCGTCGAGGGCGACATTCACGACATTGGCAAGAGCATAGTCTCCACTATGCTCTCCGCCTCAGGCTTCGAAGTGGTCGATCTGGGAATCGATGTCCCGACAAACCTCTTCGTGGAAAAGGTGAAAGAGCTGAAGCCGGACATTGTCGCAATGTCGGCTCTGATGACGACTACGATGGCCAACATGAAGAAAGTCGTGGCCCTGCTCGAGAAAGAAGGATTAAGACAACAGACAAAGATACTCATCGGCGGCGCGCCAACCTCCAAGGCATGGGCTCAGCAGGCGGGAGCCGACGCCCACGCGACCGATGCCATGGATGCAGTGAGAGTCGCGAAGGAACTGCGAGCAATACTGTAGGATCTGGAAGTCCTTTTCCCAGAAGTCATAATCGCCGTACTGTGGGAAAACCGATCGTTGAACCCGCCGAGAACCACTAGGCAGTCAAAAACCAAGAAACGTATCTGGTTTACGCCCATCCTACGGCCGTCGGCTAGGGTCCTAGAGGCATCTTTCCGACGCCCTTTTTGCTCAGGATCTCTCTTGTGACTTCGTTCAGGGCCTTTTCACATTCTGGGACGAGAGGCTGTGGCTTGTGATCACGCAGTATCCGGTCAACAGACTCCCTAGCTCTCTGATACGCATCCTTCGCCCCAGAGTCCAGCCAAGGTTTAAGCCCCTGCCGGTCAATCACAGCCGATGGCATGAATTGCTCCTTCCTGAACCATTCGTTGGTATGCTTCAGAGCGAGGAAGTGCCCTTTCGATCCGACCTTCCTTATAGCCTCAAAGGCTAGGGTCTGGTCGCTGACTTCGACACCCCTAACCAGTCTTTTGGCCATGCCGCAGACCGCATCGTCGAGAACTAGCTTCTCCAAGCTTTGACAATTCTCGTTATAGAGCATGCCAGGGCCAGAGATCACGTTTATCCCCGCCAAGGCGCCTAAAACGAGTCCTAGGCTTGCCTCGATTCCTGTCTGTGCATCGACTAGCTTCGAGTCGCTTATTCCAAGGTATGCGTGAGTGGGGAGACCATAGTACTTCCCGATCTGAGCGTAGGCGCAGTCTGTGATTATCGTCTCGATCGCACCTAGTCTCGGAGTCGCATAGCGCATGTCGAATGTCGTTGGAGAGCCGCCGTAGATGACCGGGGCACCGGGCTGGGCGAGCTGCGCTATCACAAGGCCGCTCAAGAACTCTGCATTGAGCTGTGCGATGGAACCAGCGATCGTCGCCGGGCTCGTCGCACCCAGCTGTGGAACCGGTACAATCTCGGACGGTATTAGCCATTTTGCACAATCGATGAGATTTTGAGCGGTTATCTCGCTCCATTTCAGAGGCGCGGAGGGGCAGCAGTCGAATATCGCGAGCGGCTCCTTCCGGAGCTTCTTCTCGCCACCTACAACGGCCTCAAGCATTCTTCTCATATCCGGAACGCCGTCTATGCTGAAGGTTCCAGTGATGATTGTTTTCGCAGAGTTCTTGAGGACGATGTAAAGCCTGTACCTGTCCACAACCGTGTCCGGAACGTCTGAGACGACCATCGCCGTGCTCTGAGCTTCCACGTTCTCTAGTGCGTCTGTCAGTCGGACGAGGTCGGCTAGGTCTTGGCTCGTTGGGCGTCTGATCTTGGCGTCGTTGTGATCTAGATAGAAGAGCGCCGATGACCCAGGGTCATAGTAGACTCTGTTCCCCGTCAATTCGAGGTTGTGCTTGCCGTCCAAGCTTTGCATGTGGATGGCTGACGGCGCCTTGTGAATTGATTCTATCGCCAGATGCTGTGGGATGAGGGCGTGGTTTGTGGTTCTGTCGACCTCGCATCCGCCTTTCTCAAGGATCTCCAGTGCTTGTCTGTTGTCTATTGTTACACCTACTTGCTCGAGGATGCGGAGCGAAGTCGTATGTATGGTTTCTACGTTGTCCCTCGTCAGGATCTTGAGTTGCGGCTCTGTTGTGAAGGAGAACTTTGTCAAAGCAAATTCCTCGGCTCGTTCGAAGCTTCTTTGTATGTAGTCTCCTATTAGCCTCAGCGCTCATTTTACTTGGTCGGCCATCTCGGGCAGGTCTAGGAAGACCAGCTTTGCCTTTGTTGGAGCTCTGTCTTGCACACGCCATGAGATGAGTCGAGCCAGCTTCGACCTTTTGCAAGGAATACCGGCTATTGTTGATCGGTGTTTCAGTCTCTTTGCATTCATTCGATATCGATTGGAACGCCCTTTGTTGGCACTTCTACCTTCGTGGTCTTGCTCTCGAATAGCTCCCTGAAAACCTCGGGATATTCGGTGTGTACTGGGATCAGAATCTGTGGCGAGACGGCGTGAATGAATCTCTGTAGCTCCAGAGGATGTATGTGTCCCGAGGAGTGTATGTGGTAGAGAATGACTCCGAAGAGCGCCAGTTGGTTCTTCCATCTCTCGAAGTCGAAGTCAGCCTCCTCTGTGAATGGTTCGCAGGTGCTGAGTACGCAGAGCGTGTTGGGGGGTGGGCGAAGCGTGAATAGATCCGATTCATTTGCGTCGATGATCATGAATCCCTTGTATTCTTTCTCTTGTATGGTTTTGAGGTCTACTAGGGCTTCTCCATAAGCTTCTTCCAGTTTGGTGAAAACTCGGTCTCTTCTCGTTGGATACCTTCTCTCTACGAAAATTCTGAGGTCTTTTCCGAGTGTCGGGAGAGGTTCGAGGAATCTGCTCTCTGCGGCTTTGAGTTCGTGCAGGTGGTTGGCAATCCGCTTCGAGACGAGTGCTTCGAGGTTTAGTTGTTCAGCGATGTTTGCGAAGGTGCGTATCCTGTCTAGGTCTGCTTGGGGGACCTCAACGAGGATGAAGCTGTTTCCTTGGTTGAGGCTTTGATGAATGAGTGATCTTGCGGTGTTTTCCACGTCTTTTTCTGAGAAGACTTTGGACTCGCCGAGGTTGGTTCCCTCGCATATCAGTGCTTTGATCTCGCCTGCCGCTCCAATTTTCTCGAGGAACTGCTCGCTCAGCTTCTTCGCAGTTCCGTGCGTTCTAAAGTCTCCCGTGTAGGCGATTGGGCCGGATGACGTGTGGATTATGAATCCGTATGCGCCCGCGACGCTGTGGTCGACTGGGCATGGCTCTATCGTCAGTGTGCTGTCTGTCGGTTGCAGATTGTCTCCGCCGTGGAAGGTGTGGTAGGATAGTCTTGCGAGGTTCCTCTTTCTCTCGCTATTCAGGTCCTCTTCGGTTAGGTAGAGCCTTGCTTCCAGCGAGTCTCTTGTCGCGGCCTCGTAGTAGGATCTGTAAAGGACATGTGCGGTCTCACCCATGTTCGCCCGTATGTCTTTGCGGAGAATTGGGGCGAGTCCGCAGTGGTCTGAGTGGCTGTGAGAGATGTAGAGGTCGGTTATGCTACTAGGAGTCTTCGGCTCTGCAATCTCGTAGAGAATTTCGGTCTTAGGCCTTCGATCCCGTTTGCGAGACTCAGGTGCTCTGACCTCCTCGTGGGCGATCAGATCCGCGTAGATATCCTCACCACGAATCACAGGTGCAAGCCCCGTCTTAAGGATCTCCTGTTTTACCGAGGTTCGAGGCCTCTCTGGGAAAGCGAAGAACTTCGAATGGGAAGCAAAGCTACGTCCGAAGTCGAACAGTATGCTCGCTTTTGAGTTTTGATCCACGAGGTGAATGATGTTGCCGCCTATCTGGCCAGCTCCTCCGTAAACCGTTATCGACGTCATAGCGTTACATGGCTTCCAACGTAATCTGCGAAGAATTCATAGATAAACTTGGTTCTATGGAGCGAAAAGGATAGAGTTAGATAGTTTAGCGCACGCGCTCTGAGCCAATTTTTTCACTCGACATCTTAAACGTTTGCTGGATACAAAATCTGTAGAATTCGCTCTTGGAACATTGGGTTTTGTTACAATAAGGCGCGATAACTTCTAGCCACGATTTTGGCAGCATAACACTCTTACAGGTTAACTCGGATTCAGACAATTCTATCGCCTGCGCTCGCGCTCTTAGCCCGATGATAGCGCGCGTGAAGGTGATCATCTAGACGTGGATCAGGCACAACGGGTAGCCTTCCGAGACGGCGCGGCGATAGCCCCCTTTCTGGTTAGGAGAAAGGCTGGTTTTCCCCAACTTCACTTCGACTATCTCAACCTCACCGCCAATAACGGATGGACTCGTCGGGAGTGTCTCAACGATGGGCCTGCCGTTCGCGCGTGTACTCATCAAGCTATGATAGCCTTCAGAACTTCCGAGATTGGCATCTCTTCCTTCGTCTTCTTGAATTTTCGTTGGCGCGCTAGATGCGGATAGATCCCCGGCGGCTTGGAATGTTGAAGCTTCATCCATGTCATGCAATCAGGAATGGAAAGTGTTATGAAGTTTTGAAATGCTCAAATTACGGGGTCTGGGTTGAGGCGAGTTTTTGGCGTCCTAGTTTTGTTTGCTCTGATCCTGATTTCCCAATCATGCGTGAGGCCAGTCTGCTCGGAGACCCAACTGAAGACTCCTCTACTGATCGATACAGACATGGATTTTAACGATTTGATGGCAATTCTGTATCTTCTTCAGAGACCAGATGTGAGCATCAAAGCGATCACTGTTGAGGGAACTGGTGAGACACACTGTGAACCCGGGGTACAACATGCCCTTGGTCTTGTGGCACTAGCGGGTGGCGAAGACATACCCGTTGCCTGTGGACGAGAAACGCCATTGCGGGGCAGCCATACCTTCCCAGAGAGTTGGCGCGGAGCTGCAGATAACCTCTATGGACTCACTTTGCCAAAGACCGCGACAACGTCCGGGCAGAACGCGGTTGAGTTGATGACTTCAGTTATTCAATCATCGCCCCAGAAGGTGGTTCTAGTGACGCTCGGTCCTCTGACGAATGTTGCCGAAGCATTGGAGACGACTCCCTCTCTCGCGAACAATTTGGAAATGATTTACATCATGGGTGGTGCGGTAAAGGTGCCGGGCAACATCGCCTCTTCAGGCGTCGGCCTCGACAACGAAGTAGCTGAGTGGAATATCTATGTAGATCCTCATGCAGCGAACATTGTTCTCAAGTCAGGGGCACCCATTACACTTGTGCCGCTCGATGCGACCAATGACGCACCGTTGACCACTTCGTTCCACAAGCAGATCAAGGACTATCACACAACGCCAGAGGCAACTTTTGTCTTCGATTTGCTGACAAAGCTATATGGCCTCATCGAATCGGGCGGATATTACTTCTGGGATCCGCTGACCGCAGCCATATCAACGGATGAAAGCCTTGCCACTTTCCAAACGATGCGTCTTGCCGTCGTTGAAGAGGAGGGGCCTGAGAGTGGCCGAACCGTTAACTCAACTGACAACGGCGGAACCGTGCGTGTGGCAGTTTCCGCGAATGGCCAAAGCTTCGAGGGAATATTTCTGCAAACGCTGAATAATCAGTTGACAACAACAACGACTACGACGACTACCACTTCACCGCCAACGACGACTACAACACCGACACCAACTCCAACTACAACTTCTCCAACATCGACCACGACTTCACCAACGACGACAACTATTCCAACAGCAACTCCCACTGGGCTAGGGATGGCAGAACCGGCAGTAATTATGGCAATCATAGTTGCCGGGGCAACGATCGCGGCGTTCTTCATCACGCGGAGGAGGCCAGCGTCTCCTCACTCAAACAAGATATCTACAAATTCAGCGCGTCATTGATAACATATCATCAAGTATCCGCACCTGCTGTACCTCGGCGAGTCGTAGGCGTGCCAAACCCCATGAACGCTGAGACTGGACTGATCTGCCTCTATATCGGCTGGAAAGAGGGAACTCGAGGCCCGCTCGCCAATAGACGTCATTGAGGCATCTAGGGTAGCACTCGAGATTCACGGTTACCCTGAGATGGACGACGCCTCGGCAAAAACGGCCGGGAATTGAAGCCCCAACAAGAGAGAGGTCAGAGGGTCTCCAGAATTATATGGCAAATTTCCCCGGAGAGGCTCGCCCAGAGCGTCAGAGAGGCGAAATACGCTCTTTTTGAGCTTATCGTGGTTCATTAAAGTATGGTGAAAACTCCGATATTTCCGTGAAAGTTCTCACTACTAGCAGTCTTGCAGATCACTGCATACCGCATGTGTTTAACATAATCCAGAAAGGATGCCTTGCGGTCACGCCGAACCAACTACGCCTCTAGAGCCTTCTTCAGGCCCCTATGGCTCTTTTCCATTGATTTCTCTACGTCTTTGCTAACCTCTAGCTTGTCGACGATTTTGCGTGAGATAGAGTATGGCAGTTCATAGTCTGTAGCAGTTGTCAGCTTGGTTTCCTTGGCTGCGGGTTCAAGAGTCCTTGTGCTGATGAACTTTAATTTGATTGCTCCTATGGTACGCACTGCCACCTTCTTGTTTTTCACGAAGTCTGCTATTTCCATGTCCTCTTCTTCCTGAGCCGCCAGCCTTCCCGACAAAATGCAGAGTTGAACCGAATCCCAAGAAGCAGTTAGATTGGCGGCGTAGTCAATTCTCAAGATCGGTCCTGTAAGGCATCCTATGGATCGTCTTGCCTCATCGGCATGAAAGGAGATGTTCTTTGCGCTATTGGCGTGTGAGGGTGGTGCTCATGTGTAGGTTTCTCTCCGTTGTGGGGACTTTTCCATTTCTTTGTTGTCGCAGCGCGCGCTCGCGAGATCTTTGTTACTGTTGGGTAACAATCTTTATTAGTGAGAGTTACTTTTCGGTAACACAGTGGCGTAGATGACTCTCAAAATTCGGCTAGTCAGGGACGGTTCGGTGGTTTTGGAGGTTCCCCTAACAGGAGAGCGGCTGAAGGGCAAGGATATGCAATCCATCGCGAAGGCTATCGATGAGGATTTCGAGAGAGCCTGTGCGCTGCACAATGTACTCTCAAACAAAACCCGGGCTGAGATGCTCCGCCGAATGGTGGTCGAAGAGGACTGCCGATTCGCCGAATTCATGGAGAGCCTAGGCCTCAACCAAAAAGTGGTCAGTGATGGGTTGAGGCGCATGATGGAGAGCGGCCTTGTCGAGAGGGTTGAAATGCATCGGCGGGAGGTTCACTACCGTCCATCTCAGCTCGGCCTCGCTAGCTTTCTGACTCATGCCCTGATCGGAAGGATGGTCAGAGAGATGGAGGAGATGGGGAATGACTGATTGGGATGAAGAGGATCTCTCGGATATCGAGCGAATAATGCTCCGATTCCTGCGGCGGAGCAGCAGAGACTTCGATGCCTCCACGTTTGGAGAGATGGACCAGCTGATGAGAGACATTCTCTACGGAGGACTTGAGCCGGAGGAAGGGCATTCAGCGTCCCAAAGCAAAGAAGACTTTGCTGCGGAACCGGATGATAAGATGGATCCGCTCGTGGAGATGATTGAAGAGAAGGACGCTATCCGCATCGTGGCAGAAGCCCCCGGCGCTGCTGGAGACGATGTCGTGTTGAAAGATCTTGGCAACCGGGTTGAGATCAGTTGCGGGAACGTCTGGAGACGCAGCTTCAAAGTTCCGAGCGGTCTCCTCTTCCAGAGAGCCACTAAGAGTCTGAAGAATGGCGTGCTAGAGATCGTCATCCCTCGAACTAGAACTCCGGGAGGTGGCGTCTAGATGGACTTCAAAGTTGACCTAGATCGATGTGAGAACTTCGGTGACGTCTTTGAAGTCGTCAAGAAGGCTGTCGAGAAAGTGCTGGGACGCAGAAGAGCGGGCCTAATGCTGGTTCTGGCAGACTTGCCTATGAATGTAGGAGCGTTTCATGGCGTCGGCAGTAACGCGATAGTAATGAACCGCAGGCTCCTTGACGCGGTTGTCAGCAACAATGAATCCAAAAGAGAGGTGAACTCGTTCGTCTTCTCAATACTCCTTCACGAGTACCTGCACTCCTTGGGTTACATCGAAGAACAAGAGGTCAGACCACTAGTCATCCACATAAGTCGGCAAGTCTTTGGAGAAGACCATCCAACAACCAAGATCTCATTGGAAGGTCCCATGTCTCTTCTGCCAAGGATAGGGCTGCACTACGTGCCGGACAACGAACGAGAGGTGCAGATAGTCGACGACTTCGACAGGTCCAGCATAGGATACATAAGCTAGAGTAAGGTGTCATACCTCTGATTCTCCACTGCTAGGCATATTTATTCTCGGAGTTAGTCCGGAAATAGTAGCGGAAAGCGGAGTTAGACTCATAATCTGGCTTCTTCATGAAGAGTATCCATGAGTTCAGAAAAGGTAAATCCCTACGACGCTGCACTCGAGCAGCTCGATCGGGTTGCAGCAAAGCTGAAGCTTGACCGAGATATACATCAGATCCTGCGACAACCCAAGAGAATCCTCATGGTATCTGTCCCCGTCAAGATGGATGACGGGAGAACCGAAGTCTTTCTTGGGTGCCGAGTCCAACATAATGACGCAAGGGGGCCATACAAAGGGGGCCTAAGGTATCATCCGGGAGTTACCCTTGATGAAGTTAAGGCGCTCGCCATGTGGATGACTTGGAAGTGTGCTGTTCTAGATCTCCCTTACGGAGGAGCAAAGGGAGGCGTCCGCTGTAGCGCGAAAACTATGTCGATTGGCGAGGTGGAGAGGCTGACACGCGGATATGCATCCATGATCTTGGACATAATAGGTCCTTACCGCGATGTGCCCGCTCCGGACATGTACACCAACGAGCAAACCATGGCTTGGATCATGGACACCTACAGCAAATCGAAAGGGTACAGTGTCCCTGAGTCTGTCACTGGAAAACCAGTAGCAATCGGGGGCCTAGAGGGTAGAGTCGAGGCGACGGCCAGAGGAGTAGTTGAGACAATCAAGCAAGCCATGATCCATCTTGGAAAGAGGGTAGAGGGCTCCACTGTTGCCGTGCAAGGATTCGGCAATGTAGGATCAAACATCGCAAAGCTGCTCCACCAGATGGAAGCAAAGGTGATTGCTGTAAGCGACTCCAGCGGCGGGGTATATGTGGCTGCGGGACTGGATCCGGCCTTAGTCATGTCACATAAGCACAGGACAGGCTCAGTGCGAGGTATGGAAGGGTCCAAAGACATAGCCAACGAAGAGTTACTTGAACTCGAATGCGATGTCTTGGTGCCAGCTGCGATGGAGAGCCAAATAACTCGTCACAACGCCGACAAGATTAGAGCCAAGATCATCGCAGAGGCAGCGAACGGGCCTACTCTACCAGAGGCGGACGAGATTCTGCTGAAGAGTGGGAAGTTCGTCATCCCGGATATCTTGGCGAACGCTGGCGGCGTAACCGTGAGCTACTTCGAATGGGTTCAGAATCTCAATAGACAGCACTGGTCTGAAGCTGAGGTCGATCAGAGGCTGGAGAAGAAGATGGCCGACGCTTTCGCAGATGTCCTGAAGACCTCGGAGAAGAACGCTGTTGATATGAGGACAGCTGCGCTCATGCTCGGGATTGGGAGGGTAGCTGAGGCAATAAGGATTCTGGGCCTGTAAACGACGCTTTACGTTGCTGGCCTGAACCTCCTGAGCAGCAACGAGTTCGAGACAACGGACACGGAGCTAAAGGCCATCGCAAAGGCTGCCAAGATAGGGTTCAACAGCACACCATAAAACGGGTATAGCACTCCAGCGGCGACAGGTATCAAGGCTGTATTGTAGGCGAAAGCCCAGAAGAGATTCTGCTTGATCTTCCGCATGGTCGACTTGCTCAGGCGAATCGCGGTCACCACGTCCCGCAGATCTTCCTTGATGAGCACTATTCCACCAGTCTCTTTGGCAACGTCGGTTCCGCTGCCGATTGCTATCCCCACATCGGCCTGAGCCAAAGCAGGGGCGTCGTTAATTCCATCTCCGACCATGCCAACCACCTTGCCTTCTTGGAGTTCTCTGATCACCTCGGCCTTCTGCCCTGGCAACACATCTGAGATCACTCTACCAATCCCAAGTTTTCTGCTGATGGCCTTCGCTGTACGTTCGTTGTCGCCCGTCAACATTATCACTTCAATGCCCATCCGCTGAAGCAGCTTGACAGCTTCGGCAGAATGCTCCTTCAATGTGTCGGCGACGGCGATGGCTCCCAAAGCCGCATCTCCGTCTGCAAGTATCATCACTGTCTTGCCATCCTCTTCCAAAGCTCTGAGCTTGTCCTCGGATGCTACCAGTTTTACGTGATACCTCTCCATGAGCTTTCTGTTTCCCAGAAGTATACGTTCGTTACCGCGTGATGCGACCACGCCTTCACCAGGAGCCGCTTCAAAAGAATCTGGGGCAGGAATCTCAATCCCCTTGGCCTCTGCGGCCTCTATTATCGCCTCTCCCAGAGGATGTTCAGACCCTTTCTCGGCTATCGCGGCTGTCTTCAAAATCTCGTTGCTGTCGTGGTTGCCGAATGTGATCACGTCGGTTACAGATGGCATCCCGCGTGTCAGAGTGCCTGTCTTGTCAAAGATGATCGTCTCGATCTTCTGTGCCTTCTCGAGATATTCTCCTCCTTTTATCAGGACGCCGTTCTCAGCTCCCTTACCAGTCCCGACCATGATGGCTGTGGGCGTAGCTATGCCTAGGGCGCATGGACAAGCGATTATCAAGACTGAGATGAATATGAGGAGTGCAAAGTTGAACGGCGTCTTACCCACAAAGAACCAGAGTGCAGCGGAACTCAAGGCGATAGCGATCACTCCAGGGACAAAGTAGGAGGAGACTACGTCCGCCAGACGCTGGATAGGCGCTCTGGACGACTGGGCTTCCTGTACTAGGTCTATTATCTGCGAGAGGGTTGTATCCGCGCCGACCTTGGTCGCTCTTGCTTGGAACATTCCAGTCTTGTTGAGGGTGGCCCCTATGACTTCGTCGTTTAAGGTCTTCTCAACCGGCAAGCTCTCTCCAGTAATCATCGATTGATCGACGGAGGATCTTCCGCTGACTACGATGCCGTCGACGGGTATGTTTTCGCCTGGTCTGACGACGAAGACATCTCCGACCTGAACCTGCTCGACCGGTATCTTGGCTTCTCCACCCTCCCTCAGCACCGTCGCCATCCTCGGCTGTAGATCCATCAGTTTTCTGATGGCATCTGAGGTCCTTCCCCTTGCTAGATCTTCGAAAAGCTTTCCGAGAATGATGAGTGCTATGATAAGAGCGGCCGTGTCGAAGTACACTTCCCCGCCCGGAAATATGTTTGGAAAGAAGGTTACGACGGTACTGTAGATCCATGCTGCAGAGGTGCCGACCGCGATGAGAGTATCCATGTTGGTGGTGAACATCTTCAGGGCATCGTATGTCCCCCTATAGAACCTCCATCCCGCTACGAACTGGACGGGAGTTGAAAGCAAGAAGAGCCAGACGTTGGTCGGCAAGACCGGCAGCATCGGGAAGTACGTTAGAAGTAGCGTGGGTACACCAAGGGCGAGGCTGAACACTGTCAAGATCTTTAGGTTTCGCAATTCGACTTGCGGCCGTTCGAATGTGCGTAGACATGCTTCGCTACAAAAGTAGTAGACTCTCCCCCTAACCTCCGATTTGAGGGTCGCCTTGGTCTCGTCTACGAACATTCCGCATATCGGGTCTTTGGCCATCAGTCAAAGCCTCCCTGAGATAGATTGGGGCCGTGAGATGTTGGCGTTCAGAACGGCTCCAGCGAGCTAACGTTTCCCCGGCCCCTTCTTTAGGATTTAGCTGTATGATTCATAATTTCTCGAATCCTTCTCTTCTAAATCGAGAAAGTCCGTGTCTGCGTTGTTGCCCTTTCTCTAGCAATCTGGCCATCCGGCTGCAATTGTGCGAACGACAGCGTGGCAAAGCATTATCTCGATTTCTTGCGTATAGGCTTGGTTTGAAAGGAGTTGGTGTAGTGAAGATCGAAGGCATAATGCCGCCTGTCCTGACCCCTTTCAAGGAAGATGAGGAACTGGACGAGAAGGCTCTGAAGAAGGAGCTCAAATACTTTCTGCAGGTAGGAGTCCATGGGCTGACGGTCTGCGGAAGCACTGGGGAGGGGTACGCCCTCACGAGCGAGGAGGTCGGCCGTGTAACCAAGATAGCCGTTGGCGAGGCCAAGGGCAAGGTTCCGGTCATAACGGGAGTCATAACTGACTCGACGAAGACTGCACTGATGCATGCGAAGAAGGCAAAAGAGGCTGGCGCAGACGCTCTTATGGTCACACCTGTCCACTACGTCTTCCTTCCCACGTCTGAAGGACTCTACGACTACTTCAAGAGGATCGGAGAGGAGACACGTCTTCCGATAATCATATACAATGTCATACCATGGGTCACCGTCTCAGCCGATTTGGCGAAGAAGCTGACAGAGATCAAGTACATCAAAGGCATAAAGCAGAGCGGAGGAGACATACATGGCCTCGCGGACATGGTCAGGACGGTTGGAGACAAGATACCCATCATGACCGCCATCGACGACATGTTGTTGCCCTCATTTGTCATCGGAGCCAAGGGAGCGATAGCGGCCATCTGTACCGTTGCTCCAAAACAGTGCATTCAGCTCTACGAGTCAGTGAAGAAGGGCGATCTCAAGAACGCGGCGTCGATCCACCACAAGCTACTGCCCGTCTGGCGCGCCGTGGGAAAGGGTGACATGCCTGCAAGGGCGAAGGAGGCGTTCGCACAGATGGGCATGCCCGTAGGTCCAGCAAGGAGCCCCCTCATTCCGGTCAACGAGGCAGCGAAGAAGGAGATACATGCAGCACTGGTCGAAGCAGGTCTGCTCAAGAAATAGCGGTGGCAGCGCCGCCCGCACTTTCTTTTTCTCGGTTGGGTTTCCGCCGTGTCATATGATGTGTAGCGCTCTTCCGGCCTTCTCGATTGTGTCTAGGGCGAAGCTGATGTCCCCTTCGGTGAGGGCGGCGTTCATCATAGTCCTTATTCTGGCCTTGTCTCTCGCAACCATCGGATAGACTATGGGCAGGGCAAAGATCCCTTCTTGGTACAGTCTATCACTCAGCGTTCTTGCGACGCTGCTCTCTCCAACAATTATTGGTGTGATGGGAGTCTGACTCCTGCCAATGTCGAATCCCAGATCCTTTAGTGCCTTCTTGAAGGTTCGAGTGTTCTTCCAGAGATTCTCGACGTGTTGAGGCTCATTCTCCAAAACCTCCAGAGCTGCTTTGCATGCTGCCGCGACTGGCGGTGGGTGAGAGCCGCTCAAGAGCCAGGTTCTAGACTTGTTGAGTGCAAAGTTGACTAGGTCTCTCGTACCCGCTATGTATCCTCCCACCACTCCGAATGCTTTGGAGAAGGTTCCCATCTCGACGTCCACCTGCCCCTCGAGATGGTAATGCGATACAATGCCTCGTCCCTTCTCGCCTAAGACGCCGTCGCCGTGCGCGTCGTCAACATATGACATCGCCCCGTGCTGTCTTGCGTACTTCACAATCTCGTCGAGTGGGGCTATGTCGCCGTCCATGCTGAAGACGCCGTCGGTTATCACTAGGATTCTTCTGTAGTTCTTCTTCTCAACCTCTTCCAGCACCCTTGCCAGATCGTTTATGTCCAGATGCTTGTAGACCGCTCTCTCCGCTTTGGAGAGGCGCACCCCGTCGATTATGCTTCCGTGGTTTAGTTCATCGCTTATGATGAGATCTCCATCGGAGGCGAGTTGGGGGATCAGCCCGGCGTTGGCTGCGAATCCCGTCTGATAGACGAGCGAGGCTTCCGCATGTTTGAACTTGGCTAGAGTCTGTTCGAGTTCCATGTGTAGGTCCATTGTACCGGCTATGGGCCTGACGGAGCCGGATCCGACACCATGAGTCTGAATCGCCTTGATCGCGGCCTCTCTTAGCTTTGGGTGGTTGCTCAGGTTAAGGTAATTGTTGGAGCAGAGCATTAGCATCTTTCTGCCGTCGACGACGCATCTCGGTGAGCTGTTCCCCTCCAGAATGTGGAGTTTCCAGTCGAGCTGGGAGCGGACCAAGGCCTCGTATTCTTCTCTCAGAAATGATCTCGGGTCTCTCATTACTCACTACCTCTTGATGTGAGGTGGTTTTCGGAGAGCGTATTGGAATTCAGGGTGAATAAAAGAATTGGGAGGCTGCAGCTCATAAGTGCGCGAAAAAAGGGGAGTGATGGTAAGGGAGCGTATGCTGGGGAACTGTTCTAGTACCTTCTGTGCTTCTGGAAGCAATCCTTGCAGTATACGGGTCGGCCCTGTGTGGGCTTGAATGGCACCTCTGCCTCAGCACCGCAATCAGAACAAGTTATCTTGTACATAGTTCTTGGTGCGAACCCTCGATCGCGATAATCCAACTCGTCTCACCTCTATAGTATTCTGGGTCAGTCACAAGAAGAAGGATTTGCAAGTGAACGTTCCTAGAAACGATCCTTGGCTCTCCGTCTTGTCAGAGACCTTGCGGAAGATTTCGAAAGGCCTTATATAAGTATTAGCACGGGGGGCTGTTAGGTTTTTGCGATGTCGTTTTCCGATGGGCTTGCAAGCGCGGCAGAGAGCTCGAGAGCTACCATACGTCGAAGCTTTCAAACTCTCCTTCGGGCTTCTCTTCGAAGACTTGGACTGAGGTGACTCTGGCTCCGCGGGGACCGGTGTTACACCACTCGACCAGTTTGTTCAGAGCGTCTTCGGGCCCTTCTGCGATGATCTCTACGCGTCCGTCTTGGAGGTTCCTCACCCAGCCTGTAAGCCCTAACGCGAGGGCTTTCCACCGCGTGTTCGCTCGGAAGAAGACCCCTTGAACAAATCCTGATACGTAGATGTGTGCACGTTTCAAATGGCTGTCGTTCTCCTGGTGCGCTGTTGACGGAGACGAGGTCTCTGTCTCGGCTTATTGGTTTACGAGTTCGCCAGCCCTCTTTGTGGCCTTCACGACGGCGTTTACGAAGCTGGTTCGTAGCTTTCCTTCTTCGAGCTCCATGACGCCCTCGATTGTGCAGCCTCCAGGGGTTGTGACCGTGTCTTTGAGTATGGCAGGGTGCTCTTTGGTCTCAAGAACCATTTTGGCTGAGCCGAGGGTTGTCTGTGATACCAGCATGGTTGAGAGCTCTCTTGATAGGCCGACCTTGATTCCCGCTTCAATGAGCGCCTCGATAACCATGTAGATGTATGCGGGGCCGCTCCCGCTTAGCCCGGTTATGGCGTTCAGCTCGCGTTCTTGTACGACTGCGGCTTTGCCGACTGGCTGGAAGATGGCGGAGGCGAGTTTCAGATGTTTGTCCTCTGCGTTGGGCCCTTTTGCTATGGCAGTCATTCCCTCGAGCACTAGAACTGGGTTGTTGGGCATGGCTCTAACGATCGGGACACCGTCCTTCAGGTGCTTTGAGATGTACTCTGTTGTGACTCCTGTGGCTATCGATATGATGAGTTGGCTGGGCTCGACGAGATCTTTGATTTCGTCCAGGACCTTTCCAACGATGTGCGGTCTGACCGCGATTATGACTACTTCGCTGTTTCGAGCTACCTCTCTGTTGTCTGGGGTGGATTTGATCCGATATTTCGATGCGAGCATCTCGCATCTCTGCTCGCTTGGTGTGCTAGCGGCTAGTTCTTCGGGGCTCACAACGTTGGATTTTAGCAGTCCGTAGATGAGGGCCTCGCCGATCTTGCCCGCCCCTATGATTCCGAGTCTTTTGTGTAGGGCCAATTCGGTTCAGAACTGTTGAAGATCTTCATTGCGGCATAATAGCTTTGGCCCCGCCATTCTTTGGATGAAGGGCAAAGGAGGTGATTCCTCAAAACCGAGGAACAGCGGGATGAACCAAGGATCGCGTTTGGTTGGCTGACCCGTATTGAGGCAAGAAGAAAATGAAGCCTGAGTTTCGTGTGGTCAGGTGGACGAAGTAACTCTAATAGCTGAGCGGCTTCTTCTTTTTCATGGGGTGACTAGCGTTGCCGTTCTGTTCGAGATGTGGATCAAGTCTGCCGGAGTTGGCTTACTTCTGTCCGAAGTGCGGCTGGAGAACCGAGCAGGGAGCTCAAGCCGGGGTTGCTGAACCTTGGGAGTCGATGAAGCAGGCCTTTGCCACGGCGGGAAGAGAGATGGAGCAGGCTTTCACGGTTGCTGGAAAGAAGATGGAAGAGGCTTTCGGAAGAGCTGAGAAGGAGCTTAGGGAGGCTTTCGGATCGACTGGGAGGACGGTGGCTTGTTCGAAGTGCGGGGCAAAGAACCCGCTTCATGCTAGGTTCTGTGGAAGCTGCGGAAACAAGCTGGCTTAGGATTTCGGATCTGACGACCACAGCGTTCGACCATGGCCTAAATGGTTGATCCAGTTGGAAGTGTGATGGAAGAGGGCCTCGTCAAAACCGATCTGTATAGAAGAAAAAGGAGAACCCCTTACCTAGGGTTTATGCAGGTTGAGTTGTGGCTGCTCTAGATGACGTAGTGTTCTTTGGGGTACTCTGGGTAGTATCGGTCTCTCCTGTCGACGAGGACGGTGACGACGTTCTGCCCTTTCTCCATCTTCTTGGCTAGCTGTATGGCGGCCCAGACGTTTGCGCCGGAGGACATTCCGCAGAAGAGTCCTTCTTCTCTGCAGAGTCTGTTGGCCATCTCTCTCGCGTCTTCGTCCTTAGGTCTTATGATCTCGTCTGGCATATTGTCCTCGAGCATTTCCTCGACTATCGTCTTCATTCGTGCCATTCCGAACTTCTTGAAGAGGCTCGCCCAGGCACCGCTCTTCATCCAGTCCGTCAGCGGCGTATCTTCGGGTTCCAGGCCGACGACCTTTACGCTTGGATTCTTCTTTCTCAGGGCCAGCGCAGTTCCGTAGAGCGTCCCGCCCGTGCCGATCGATGCAACCCATGCATCCACTTTGCCATCCGTCTGCTCCAGAATCTCCTTTCCAGTCGAGTCTCTGTGCGCTCGGGTGTTGTCGGGGTTGCAGCCTTGGTTTGCCCACCAGATTTTGGGGTCGCTCTTCTCGAGGTCGTGGCACTTCTTGAATCCGATGAAGGTTGGTGCGAAGGCTTGCAGATCCGGCCCGAGCTGCTTGACGTACTTTTCATATCCTGCGGTTGAGAGGGTCTCGACTTTGGCGCCGAAGAATCTCATTATCTTTATTCTGTTCTCTGGGTTGTATGTTCCAGCCCATTCGCCTGGGATGAATAGGTGGACCTTGTATCCTTTGACGTTTCCGACGAAGGAGAGGGCTGGTCCGGTGTTTCCGCTGGTCTGGTCGATTATTGTTCCACCTTTCTTGAGTTTGCCTGTCTTCTCGGCCTCCTCGATCATCCTTAGGGCCATTCGGTCTTTGATGCTCCCGCTTGGGTTGAAGTACTCGCACTTTACGAGCACGTTTGCCTTGACGCCATTCGTGACCTTGGTCAGCTTCATCAGCGGTGTGTTTCCGATCATTGAGAGGGTGCTGTCGACTATCTTCACTTAATACACTTCTAACGTCCGAATTCTTCTACTATGAGAGATTTGAGGGCTGGGCAGCTTGACGCGGAGTACTTCGGAGTTGGACTTTTAAGCCTCCGATGTGCCAGTGCTGCCTACGCTGCTGGAGGATGTCGGATGCGTGTCTTTGAAGGTGTCAGAGTGCTCGATCTGACGCACTGGTGGTTTGGACCATACTGTACCATGCTTCTAGGCGCGATGGGCGCTGACGTGATAAAAGTTGAGCCGCCTTGGGGAGAGATGATAAGGTTTCGTCCCCCGTTGGTGAAGGGCGCCAATTCAAACTTCGTCTACTTCAACAGAGACAAGAGAAGCCTCTCGCTCAACATGAAGAATCCTAGGGCAGTTCAGATTGTGAAGGATCTCGCAAAGATCTCAGACGTCTTTGTGGAGAACTTCAGTCAGGGAACCGTCGACCGATTGGGCGTTGGATATGAGGCGATTAGTGAGGTGAATCCGAGAATCGTGTATGCGTCGCTCTCAGGTTATGGCCAGGATGGGCCGTACCGCTCCCGGCCCAGCTTTGACATCGTTGGCCAGGCCATGTGCGGCATCATGAGGCTGACTGGTGACATAATCGAACCGAAGGGTCCGCCGATTGAAGTGGCTGAGGCTATAGGCGATCTCATCCCCGCGCTCTATGCAACCATCGGAATCATGGCAGGCCTAAGATATCGCGACCTGACGGGAAGGGGATTGAGGGTTGATGTGGCTCAGACGGACACGATGATCGCAATGACACCTGCTATTGTGCTTCACACGTTGGCCGGTATGAGGCCATACGAGAGGAGGCTGAAGTTCTTCACTGGCATCTATGGGCTTTTCCAGGCCTCGGATGGATACGTCGTCATCGGTGCGCCAATGGGAGGAATCTTGGATAGAATGGGTGAGACAACAGGCATCGGGACGATCGAGAATGAAGAAGTGGTGAAGGAGTGGGTGAAGCAACACCCTGTTCGAGAGATTGTGGACAAGCTCGTCGAGTGTAGCGTGCCTGTAGCGCCGGT
>Ga0129297_10000301_pt1 | contig 23794 bp, 19 predicted proteins | sample I18A1metaG_FD_94708 | JGI IMG/M metagenome (GOLD analysis project Ga0129297, IMG submission 94708) | Lake sediment bacterial and archeal communities from Gulf of Boni, Indonesia to study Microbial Dark Matter (Phase II) - ​I18A1 metaG | ecosystem: Environmental > Aquatic > Freshwater > Lake >... | reverse complement strand
GCCCCCAATGCCGCCTCCCTGAAGGCTTCGGCCAGGGTCGGGTGGGCGTGCATAATGGCGGCGATATCCGCAACGCTCCCGGAAAAAGCCATCACCGCCACCGCCTCGGCAATCAGCTCGGAAGCGCGCGGGCCAAGAATATGCACGCCGAGGATGCGCCCGGTCTCCGGCACGGCCAGGACCTTGACGAACCCCTCGGTCTCATCCAGGGCTTTGGCGCGACCGCTGGCCATGAACGGGAATTTTCCCACCGCGTAGGCGACGCCGTCGGCTTTGAGCTGCTCCTCGCTGCGCCCGACGGAGGCCGCTTCCGGCATGGTGTAGACAACGCCGGGGATCAGGGCGTAGTCGACCTCGGGCTGCTCCCCGTGCATCCGCTCCACGCAGACCACGGCCTCGTCCATCGCCTTGTGGGCGAGCATCGGCCCGTGGATGAGGTCGCCGACGGCATAAACCCCGGGACAGGTGGTTTGGTAGTCGGCATCCACCTTGATGCGCCCCTGCTCGCGGTCGATGCCGATCTCGTCCAGACCGAGCCCTTCGCCGCACGGCCGGCGGCCCGCGGCGACCAGCACCCGATCACAGCCCAGCGTCTGCGCCGTCTTCCCCCCCACTGTCAGCGTCACCTGTTCCCCGCTGACCTCTGCCCGAACCACCCGGGTGCCGGGGAGGATGGTCATCCCCTGCTTTTCCAGACTCTTCACGAGCGTCTTGGCCACTTCCTGGTCGGTGTTCGGCAGCAGGGCGTCGAGCATCTCCACCACCGTGACCCTGGCCCCCAGGCGCAGCCAGACCGAGCCGAGCTCCAGGCCGATGTAGCCGCCGCCGACCACCACCAGGTGCTGCGGGACATTTTCATAAGCCAGGGCCTCGCGGGCCTGGCCGACCGGACCGCCGAACGGCAGGCCGGGGATGGCCACGGCCTCGCTGCCGGTGGCCAGCAAAATCTTGCTGGCCGCAAGCCGTTGTTCGCCGCCCGGTGTGGTGACGGCCACCTGTGGCACGCCATCGCCTTTGAGCAGCCGGCCGGAACCGGTGATCAGGGTGATGCCGGATTTTTTGAAGAGACTGGCGACCCCGCGGGTCAGACGCACCACCACGTCGTCTTTGCGCTTCATCATCTGCGCCAAGTCAAGACGTGGCGGCTCGATGACGATGCCGTGGCGGGCAAACCCGTCGCGGGCCAGGGCGAAGTACTCGCTCGAGTCGAGCAGCGCCTTGCTCGGAATGCACCCTTCGTTGAGGCAGGTGCCGCCCAGTGCGGCGCGCTTCTCCACCACGGCAACCTTCATCCCCAGCTGCGCGGCGCGCAACGCCGCCACGTAGCCGCCCGGTCCGCCGCCGATCACCACCAGATCGAATTGGTCAGTCACAAGGTCGCTCCCGATTTTCAAGGTCCAAGGGACGGGGTACGGGATTCGAGGCTCGAGGCAAAGGCTTTTCCCCGGACCCCGATCCTCGTCCCTCGCGCCCCGTGTTTAAAGCTCCAGTAGCAACTCCTCCGGGTCTTCCAGATGTTTCTTGATCGTCTTGAGGAAGCCGACCGCCTCGCGGCCGTCGATCAGGCGGTGGTCGTAGGAGAGAGCCAGATACATCATCGGCCGGATCACCACCTGGCCCTCTACGGCCACCGGGCGGTCCTGGATGGCGTGCATGCCGAGGACCCCGGTCTGCGGCGGGTTGAGGAGCGGCGTGCTGAGCAGCGATCCGTAGATCCCGCCGTTGGAAATGGTGAAGGTTCCCCCTTCGAGCTCGGCCAGCGTCAGCTTGCGCTCGTTGGCTTTTTGCGCCAACGCAGAGATCTGCTGTTCGATCCCGGCAAACGTCAGCTGGTCGGCATCGCGCAGCACCGGAACCACCAGTCCGCGCTCGGTGCCGACGGCGATGCCGATGTCGTAATAGTGGTGGTAGACGATGTCGCTGCCGTCGATGCGGGCATTGACCGCAGGAAACTCCCTGAGGGCCTCGACCGTGGCCTTGACGAAGAACGACATCAGGCCGAGCTTGATGCCATGCTTTGCGCTGAAGTGTTCCTGGTGGCGGACGCGCAGGGCCTTGAGGGAGCCGAGATCGACCTCGTTGAAGGTGGTGAGCATGGCGGTCTGCTGGCGGGCGGCCAGCAGGCGCGCGGCGATGCGCTGGCGCAGCGGCGACATCGGCTCGCGGGTCAGCGCCCGTCCGTCCGGTGCTTCCTGAACGGCTGCCTGGGGGCGGGGCTGGTCAAGCGCAGGGGTCTCGCTGCCTGCCCGCGTTCCCGGCGACGCCGCCCCGGCGTGCAGCACATCCTCGACGGTGATGCGCCCATCGCGGCCGCTGCCGCTTAAGGCGGCCGGATCGAGGGTCTTCTCCCTGGCCAGCCTGGTCGCTCCGGGGTTCACCGGGGGGGTGGCGGCCTTGGCTGACGGCGTGGCCAGCGGCTCCCTGGCGGGGGCTGGCGGAGGTGCCGCCGCAGCCGGTCCGGGGACGATGGCACCGATGATGGCACCGACCGGCAGGGTCTGACCGGCCGGCACGGCAATCTGTACGACGCCCGAAGTTTCGGCGCTCACCTCGACATTGACCTTGTCGGTTTCCAGGTCGCAGAGCACCTCCCCCTGGCGGACGGTCGCCCCGTCTTTGACGCGCCAGGCAACCAGCAGGGCCTCGTGGATCGATTCGCCGACGGTGGGGATGCGAATTTCCATCAGTTGACTCCAAAGGCAGCGTCGAGGATGCGCGCCTGCTCCTGGCCGTGGCGGCGGTGGGAACCGACGGCGGTGGCGGCCATGGCCGGGCGGCCGACATACTCCGGCTCCCGGCCGAACAACTCGGCTAGCTGCGGCCGCAGGAACGGCCAGGCCCCCATGTTCTCCGGCTCCTCCTGCACCCAGGCGATGCGTTCGAGCCTGGGCCAGCCGGCGAGGGCCTCCCGCAGGCTGGTCAGTTGCAAGGGGTAGAGCTGTTCCAGGCGCCACAGGGCGATGCCGTCCGCCTTCCCCAGTTGCCGGCGCTCGGCCAGCTCATAGTAGATCTTGCCGGAACAAAGCAGCAGGGTCCGTACCTCGGCCGCTGGTTCCGGATCGGTCAGCACGGGGGCAAAACGGCCCGCGGCCAGCTCCTTGAGAGCACTGACGCAGGCCGGCAGGCGCAGCAGGCTCTTCGGGGTGAAGACGATCAGTGGCCGCCGGTAGGGGAGCCTGACCTGGCGGCGCAGCAGGTGGAAGAGCTGTGCCGGGGTGCTGGGGTAGGCAACCTGCAGGTTCTCCTCGGCACACAGCGCCAGGTAGCGCTCGATGCGGGCGCTGGAGTGTTCCGGCCCCTGTCCCTCGTAACCGTGGGGGAGGAACATGACCAGGCCGCTGGCCCGGTCCCACTTGGCGTTGCCGCTGGCGATGAACTGGTCGATGATCACCTGGGCGCCGTTGGCGAAGTCGCCGAACTGCGCCTCCCAGATGGTCAGTCCTTCCGGCATCTCCAGCGAATGACCGTATTCGAAGCCGAGCACCGCAGCTTCGGAGAGCATGCTGTCGTAAATCTGCACCGGGGCCTGGCCCGGGGTGACGAAAGCCAGAGAGACGTAGCGCTGGCCGTTGTGCTGGTCGACCAGTGCCGCATGGCGCTGGTTGAAGGTGCCGCGCCGGCAGTCCTGACCGGAGAGCCGTACCGGCACCTGCTCGGCCAGCAGGGTGGCGAAGGCCAACGCTTCGGCGGTGGCCCAGTCGAGCCCTTCGCCGCCCCGGATCGCATCGCGGCGCTTCTCCACCAGGCGGGCCACCTTGGGGTGGGGATGGAAACCGGGGGGGATGCGCCCCAGCCGTTCACCGCATTCATGCAACTGCTCCAGGGGCACCGCCGTTTCCGGCTCGTCAGGCAAGGCTTCGCGCCGGATCTTCTCCCACTTGGCGTTGAAGCCCAACCCCTGTCGCGGGTCGGCGGGGAGGCTCAGGGATGTTTCGAGCCGTGCGGCATAGGTGGTTGCACAGGCCTCGAGCTCGCTGCGCGCGAAACCTTCCGCTTCCAGGCGCGCGACGTACAGCTCATGGGCCGGCGGCCGGCGGCGGATCTTCTCGTACATCAGCGGCTGGGTGAAGGCGGGTTCGTCCCCTTCGTTGTGGCCGTGGCGCCGGTAGCAGAGCAGTTCGATGACCACGTCGCGGGCAAAGGCCTGGCGATAGGCCAGGGCCAGGCGGGCGACCTGCACCACGCTCTCCGGAGCCTCGCCGTTGACATGGAAGATCGGGATCGCCAGCAGCTTGGCGATGTCGGTCGCGTAAGGGGTCGAGCGGGCGTGGGCCGGCTCGGTGGTGAAGCCGATCTGGTTGTTGACCACTACGTGCACGGTCCCCCCCGACTGGTAGCCGTCGAGTTGGGACAGATTGAGGATTTCAGCGACGATCCCCTGCCCGGCGAAGGCGGCGTCACCGTGGACCAGCAAGGGGAGGACGCGCTTGCGTCCGCCGGGCCCGTAGGCGACGTGGCGGGCGCGGCACTTGCCGATGACCACCGGGTTGACCGCCTCGAGATGGCTGGGGTTGCTGGCCAGGCTCAGGTGAATCGCACCGCCTGAGGTTTGGCGGTCTGCAGAGAACCCCTGATGATATTTGACGTCCCCCTCGCCGACGAAGGCCAGCTCCAGGTTGTCCTGAAACTCGGCGAAGATGTTCTCCAGAGGTTTGGCGAAGATGTTGGCCAGCACGTTGAGGCGGCCGCGGTGGGCCATCCCCATGACCAGATCGGAGACGCCGTGTGAGGCGGCCTGACTGACCACGGCATCAAGCAGGACGATCAGGGCCTCCCCTCCCTCCAGCGAGAAGCGTTTCTGGCCGAGGAAACGCTGGTGCAGGAACTGCTCGAACAGTGCCGCCTCCTGCAGCTTGGCGAGGATCGCCAGGCGCTCCCCGCCGTCAAGGCCGGCTCGGTTGCGCACCGTTTCCATGCGCTCCTTGAGCCACTGGCGCTGGGCCGGCTCCTGGATGTGCATGAACTCCACGCCGACACTGCCGCAGTAGGTGTCGTGCAGGGTGGCCACGATCTCGCGCAGAGTCGCCGGGCCGGGGTAGCGCAGGGGGCGGAAGGTCCGGTCGAGATCGGCTTCGTCAAGATGGAAGGCGGCCAGTTCAAGGTCGGCGAGCGGCGCGGGCGGATCTTCGTCAAGAGGGTTGGTCCACGCCTGGCGATGGCCCAGGTCGCGGTAGCGGTAGATCAGCGAATCGACCGCCGAGGTCTTGAGGGCCAGCTCGCAGTCGGCGCCGGGGAGCTCGCGGGCCAGGTCGAACCCCTCGAAGAAGGCGCGCCAGTCGGCAGAGAGGCGCTGCGGATCCTCCCGCCAGATGCGGTACTGTTCCTCGAGCCACTGCGGAGAGACGTTGCCGCCGAGCGCCGTCATCGTTTGAAGCAGACCCCCTGATGGCAGCTGAGCTGTGCCTCCGAGGGGAGATCGTCGAGGAAGCGCTCGGCCTGGATCGCGGCCATGCACCCTGAGCCGGCGGCGGTGATCGCCTGGCGGAAGATCGGATCCTGCACGTCGCCGGCGGCGAACACCCCGGGGACGCTGGTTTCAGTGCCGTTGCGGGTGCTGATATAGCCTTCGTAGTCCAGATCGAGCTGGCCGCTGAACAGGGCGGTGTTCGGCTGGTGGCCGATGGCGATGAAGACCCCGTCGCAGGGGAAATCTTCTTCGTCGCCGCTCTTGAGGTTCTTCAGGTGCAGCCCGGTGACCCCGGCCTTATCGGAAAGGATGGCGCTGACCACCGTGTCCCAGCGGAAGGCGATTCTGTCGTTGTCGAAGGCCCGCTGCGCCAGCACCGGGGTGGCGCGCAGCTCGTCACGGCGGTGGACGATGGTCACCCGCCGGGCGAAGCGGGTCAAAAAGACCGCCTCCTCGATGGCGGTATCCCCGCCGCCAACCACCACCACCTCCTTGTCGCGATAGAAAAAGCCGTCACAGGTGGCGCAGACCGAAACGCCGCGACCGTACAGTGCCTCCTCGTTACCGAGACCGAGCAGGCGCGGCGAGGCGCCGGTGGCGATGATCAGCGTCAGGCAGCGGTAGCACTCGTCGCCGACCCAGACCTTGAACGGATGTTCGCCCAGTTCGACGCGGGACACTTCCCCTTCGATGAAACGGGTGCTGAAGCGCTCGGCCTGAAGGCGCATGTTCTCCATCAGTTCGGGGCCGTCGACGCCTTGCGGAAAGCCGGGGAAGTTGTCGACCGCCGTGGTCGTGGTCAGCTGCCCCCCCGGCTGACGGCCGTGGATCAAAAGCGGGCAGCAGCGCCCGCGTCCGGCGTAGATGGCGGCGGTCAGCCCGGCCGGTCCGGAACCGAGGATGATGGTTTCCTGGATGGCTTCAGCAGCACTCATGGACAGGCTCCTCGTACAGTTCGGCCGCATGGTAGCTGGATCGGACCAGCGGCCCCGCGGCGACCTGGGTAAAGCCCATGGCCATGGCCAGGGACTTCCATTGGGCGAATTCTTCGGGGGGGAGATAGCGGACCACCGGCAGGTGCATCCGGCTCGGTTGCAGGTACTGGCCGAGGGTCAGCATGCCGACGCCGGCGGAGCGCAGGTCGGCAAGGACGTCCAGCAGTTCGTCCCGCTCCTCGCCGAGGCCGAGCATCAGCCCGCTTTTGGTCGGGATGGCCGGGGCCAGCTCGCGGCTGGCGGCCAGCAAGGACAGGGAGCGCCGGTAGTCGGCTCCGGCCCGGGCGCTCGCATAGAGACGCGGTACGGTTTCGAGGTTGTGTCCCAGCACGTCGGGGCGGGCAGCGAGAATGCTCTGCAGCGCAGCGCGCTGGCCGCCGAGGTCCGGGATCAGGAGCTCCACCCGGCACCCCGGTGCCCGGGCGCGGATTGCCGCCACCGTGGCGGCAAAGTGGCCGGCACCGCCATCGGGGAGGTCGTCGCGCGTCACCGAGGTGATCACGGCATGGCGCAGGGCCAACTCGGCGACGGCTGCAGCCACCGCCTCCGGCTCGGCCGGGTCGGGAACACCGTGCGGGCCGTGGGCGACGTTGCAGAAGGCGCAGTTGCGACTGCAGCGGTCGCCGAGGATCATGAAGGTCGCCGTCCCCTGGCTCCAGCACTCCCCCTGGTTGGGGCAGGCGGCGCTGCGGCAGACCGAGTGCAGCCCCTGCTCGCGGTGCATCCGGTCGATGCGCGCGAATTCCGGGCCGGCCGGGAAGCGCACCTTCAACCAGTCGGGCTTACGCCGGGGCAAAGTCGTCATGGGTCAATGAAGAAGAAATCGGTGAAAAGCGTCGCGAGGAAGGCCAGAGGCAAGGCGCACGGAGTGCGGCCCCGAGACTGACCCGCAAGGATCGGTGAGGGGCGAGCACCGCGTAACGCCGCAGGTGACCTCCGCAGCAGCTTTTCAGGCGGGTTCGAAGTTGCTTTTGTCGGCGCCGCACAACGGGCAGGCCCAGTCGGCGGGGAGATCCTCGAAGGCCGTGCCGGGGGCGATGCCGTTGCCCGGATCGCCGGCGGCCGGATCATAGATGTAGTCGCAGATCACGCAGCGGTACTTGGTCATGGTGTGCTCCTTGAACGTTGGATTTAGGGGAAATCAGACCCACATTGTAGACAATTTATCCCGGCCTGCAACCATTTCTCGCACAAAAACAAGGCGGACCGTGACGGGCCCGCCTTGTCGTCGATGCCTGGGTTTTTTCAGTCAATCAGCCCGATCAGCGTCTTGACACACTTCTCGATCCCCTCGGCGGCCTCGGCAATGCCGCCGGCCAGCATGTAGGCGGGAGTCGAGACCAGCTTGTTGGCCTTGTCGACCACGAACTCGCGGGCCGGGCAGGCGACGTGCTCACTCCCCATGCTGGTCAGCGCGGCGGCAGTGCCGGCGTCGGTGCCGATGGTCAGCTGGTGGGGGAGTTTGTCGGCGCCAAGGACCCGGGAGAGGATCGCCGGGGCGATACACACCGCACCGACCGGTTTCTTCGCCGCCACCATCTCGCGAAGGATGCGTGCTACCTCGGGATTGACGCTGCACTCCGCCCCTTTGACGGCAAAGTCGCAGAGATTCTTGGCGGCGCCGAACCCGCCCGGCAGGATCAGGGCATCCAGGTCGGCGGCCTTGACCGTAGCCAGATCCCTGATCTTGCCACGGGCGATGCGCGCCGCCTCGACCAGCACATTGCGGGTCTCGCCGGTCGCCTCGCCGGTCAGATGGTTGACCACGTGCATCTGCGGAATGTTCGGGGCCATGCACAGCGCTTCGCCGCCGTTGCGGTCGATGGCCAGCAGAGTGATGACCGCCTCGTGAATCTCGCTGCCGTCGTAGACGCCACAACCGGAGAGAACCACACCAATTTTCTTCACCATTGCCGTCCTCCTTGGGAGAGTATCAGGTCAATTTGCCGGAACTGTGCCCACAAGATTAAGGGAACTGGCGGCGAAGTCAAGCCGCTCCGCAGGGTGCTGGCGACGGGCACCCCCGCCGTGCTATGCTGAGCGCATGTTCGAGCCGTCCCGCAATGCCGCTGTCGCTCCCCTTCTCAACCTCGCTCCGCTGGCCGCGGTGTGGTTCGACCTCGACGGCACGCTGATCGAGGTCGACATGGAGCGCTTCATCCCGGTCTACCTGCGCCGTCTGGCCGAGCGGCTCAGCCCCTATGCCGACCCGCAGCAGGCGCTGCATACCCTGCGCAGCGCGACCCTGGCCATGCTCGGCGAAACCACAGGCGCCGGTTCCCTGGAAGCGTTGCTGCGCGACCGGCTGGCCAGTGAGCTCGAGATCCCCTGGGAGGGCTACCGCGAGGCCCTGGCAACCTTCTGCCGCGAGGATCTGCCGGAACTGCGCTCGCTGGTGCGTCCGCACCCGCTGGCTCGCGACCTGGTGGAGAGCTGCCTGGCCCATGGCTGGCAGGTGGTGTTGGCGACCAACCCGATTTTCCCGCGCGAGGTGGTCGAAGCCCGCCTTGCCTGGGGGGAACTGGCCGATCTGCCGTTCGAGCCGGTGACCAGCTATGAGACCAGTCGCCACTGCAAGCCGCATCCCGGTTTTTTTCACGACCTGCTCGCGCACCTCGATCTGCCGCCGCAGGCCTGTCTGATGGTCGGCAACGACAGCTGCCACGATCTGGCGGCCGGGCAGGTGGGGATGCCGACCTGCCTGCTGACCACCTGGCGCATCGACCGGGGGCCAGGCTTTGCCGCCGATTGGGAGGGTGACCATCCGGAACTTCTGGCGCTGTTGCGTCCCCGTTGATCCCCCCGGGTTGATTGACAGCGTCGCCCGGTTTCGCTAACCTGCGTCAGATATACGGGTTAGAGGCGAACGGGTGGTGAAACGACAGCTTTTCCGGGCGGGTTGCACGGCGGTCCTTTTGAGTGGTGTGCTGCTGCTGGCCGGTTGCGAGGACCGTCCGGTGGCGACGCTCGAGAAATCGGTGCGCACCACCGAGGTCCCGCCCCCGCTCGCGCAGCCGCCGGCGGAGTTGCTGGCCACCCAGCGGGCCTTCACCGAGGTGTCGAGCAAGGTCACCCCGGCGGTCGTCAACATCCGCGCCGAGCGGATGGGGGCGGTCTCAAGGCTCAGGCCGCTGTTCGAGGAGTTCTTCGGCGATCTGTTCGGCCGGCGCCCGGCGCCGCAGCGCGAGCAGAGCCTCGGCTCCGGGGTCATCATCGGCGGCGAAGGGATCATCCTGACCAACGCGCACGTGGTCGAGGGTGCCGAGCAGATCAAGATTTACCTGGCCGATCAGCGGGTCTTTCCCGGCGAGGTGGTCGGCTTTGACAACAAGACCGATGTGGCGGTGCTGCGCGTCAAAAGCGAGCAGCCGCTGCCGGTGGCGGTTCTCGGCGATTCCGACCGGATCAGGGTCGGCCAGTGGGCCTTGGCGATCGGCAACCCCTTCGGCCTCGACAGCACCCTGACGGTGGGCGTGGTCTCTGCGACCGGCCGCTCCAACGTCGGCATCGAGGACTACGAGGACTTCATCCAGACCGACGCCTCGATCAACCCCGGCAATTCCGGGGGGCCGCTGCTCAACATCTACGGCGAGGTGGTGGGGATCAACACCGCCATCGTCGCCTCCGGGCAGGGGATTGGCTTTGCCATCCCCATCAACCTGGCGCGGCAGATTGCCGAGCAACTGTTGACCACCGGCGAAGTGACCCGCGGCTGGCTGGGGGTCACCATGCAGCCCCTGGATCCGGCGCTGGCCGAGGCCTTTGGCCTCGACAAGGTCAGCGGCGCCCTGGTGACCCGGGTGCTCCCCGACACCCCCGCCGAGCGGGCCGGCATCCAGCGCGGCGACGTGCTGCTGACCTTCGCCGGCAAGGCGGTGCGCGGGGTGCGCGAGTTGCAGTTGCAGGTGGCCAGTGCGCCGGTCGGTAAGGGGGTGCCGGTCGAAATCCTGCGGGACGGCGCGCGGCTGACCCTGAACGTGGTCATCAGCAAGCGTGACGAGCGGCAGCCGCCACCCAAGGCCGCGCCTGCAGAAGGCAGCTGGCTGGGGATGTCGGTGAGCGAGGGGCGCGACGGCCTGGAGATCAGCGCGGTCGCACCGGGGAGCGTGGCCGAGCGCGGTGGCGTCCGGGCGGGCGACCAGTTGCTGGCGATCGATCGCCGCGAGGTCCGTTCGCTGGCCGAATTCGAACGGATCAGCCGCAGCCTGCGCCCGGGGCGGACCGTCGTTCTGCTGGTGCGGCGTGGCGAGGCGGCCCTGTACCTGGCCTTGCCGGTGACCAGGGAATAAGTATGTTGACACCTTATTTGCCGGGGTGGTTGCGACCCGGTGCTTGCGGGAGGAGCTATGGCCAAACTGGTCGATAATCCCAACCTGGCGTTCCGCCTGGCCCGGGCCATCGTGTCGGACATCGCGCTTTACAATCAGGAGAAGGTGCGCGACGGGATCAAGAATGACAGTCTGTTCGACCTGCTCAAGGACGAACTGGCCGAGGGGCGCGAGCACTTTTACGGACGGGTCGCCCCCGATCTCAAGGAGCGCGATCATCTGTTCGACCGGGCGATCGTCGACGTCATGATCAAGCAGGCCGGCAAGATCGAAAGTCCCATCTGGTAGGCATGGCCGGCCTACGCCAGCTGCAGGCGACGCCGGAGCACGCCGGCGAGCGTCTCGACCGGTTTCTGGCCGAACAGCTTCCGGAGCTGACCCGCTCCCAGCTCAAGCGCCTGATCGATGACAGCCAGGTCCACGTCGGCGGAGCCCCGGCCAAAGCCGGACTGAAGCTGCGCGGCGGTGAAGCGATTGCGGTGACCCTCCCCGAACCGCAGCCGGTGGCCGCCGCTGCCGAGGCGATCCCCCTCAGCATTCTGTACGAAGATTCACACCTGATCGTGGTCGACAAGCCGGCCCACATGGTGGTGCACCCCGCCCCCGGGCATCACGGCGGCACCCTGGTCAACGCCCTTTTGCACCACTGCACCGACCTGTCCGGCGTCGGCGGCGCGCTGCGCCCGGGGATCGTGCACCGGCTCGACAAGGACACCTCGGGGGTAATGGTCGCCACCAAGAACGACCACGCCCACCAGCAGCTGGCCCGACAGTTCAAGGCCCACAGCATCCGGCGCTGCTACCGCGCCCTGGTGCACGGCCTGGTGCAGAACGAGCAGGGGACGATCGACCGGCCGATCGGCCGCCACCCGGCGCAGCGCCTGAAGATGAGCAGCAGTGCCCGGCGCGGCCGGCGGGCGGTGACCCACTGGCAGGTGCTGCGCCGCTACGACCGCGACCGCCTGACCCTGCTCGACCTGACGCTGGAAACCGGCCGTACCCACCAGATCCGCGTGCATCTCGCGGAGATGAACCTGCCGGTGGTGGGCGATGCCCTTTACGGCAATCCGAAGCTGGCACGGGGGATTGCCGACCCGCAGCTGCGCAAGTTGCTGGAGCAGCTCGACCGCCAGTTCCTGCATGCCTGGCAGCTCGGCTTCAGCCACCCGCAGACCGGTGCCGGACTGCAGTTCCGCGCGGGGCTGCCGGCGGAACTGGAGCGGATCGTCGCCTACCTGGAGAAAAAATACGCCACTCTGGATGCGGAAGTCTCCGGCTTGCCGGATGTCTGGCCGCGGTGAACATCATGAAAAACGCTCGTCAAGGGAAAATCCACTATCTGCAGCCCGACTGGGCCGAATCCGGGGTCATGGCCGGCTTTACCACCCGCAACGGCGGGACCAGCCGGACACCGTTCAATTCGCTCAACCTCGGCTTTCATACCGGCGACCAGCAGGCCGCGGTCGAGGCCAACCGTGCCGCTCTGGCGCGGGCCTTCGAGCTGCCGCCGCACCTGTTGCTGACCGTGCAGCAGGTGCATGGCAGTGAAATCCTGGTGATCGACCAGCCCAACCCCGATCTCGGCCATTTCCAGCGGGTGGAGTGCGACGCGGTGATCACCAACCAGCCGGGGATGATGATCGGCATCCTGGTGGCCGACTGCTATCCGGTGCTCCTCTACGATCCCGACGGCGGGACGGCAGCGGTGGTGCATCTCGGCTGGCGCGGCGCGGCCGCGGGGCTTTTGGGGCGCACGGTCAGGGCGATGAGCGAGCTGTTCGGCAGCCGTCCGGAGCGTCTGTGTGCCGCCATCGGCCCGGGGATCGGCGGGCATGGCTACGAAGTCGACCGGCCGGTGCGCGAAGCGTTCCGGGCCGGGGCCGGCGGCTGGGAGCAGATCGCCAGGGAGACGCGCCTCGGCCACTGGCTGCTCGATCTGCGGCGCAGCTGCGAGCTGCAGCTGCAGGGGGCCGGCGTGCCGGCACAGAGAGTCGATGTGGTGCAGGAGTGTACCTGCTGCCACCGCGAGACCTTCTACTCGTACCGGCGCGACCAGGGGCGCACCGGCCGGCAGATGGGCTTCATGCTGCTGCCAAAGGCGAAGAGATAACCGTCAAGAACTTTCGGGGGGAAGTCATGGACGCTGAACGTTTACTGGTCATCGAGGACGATCCGTCGCTGCGCAGCCTGTTGGAGGCGACGTTGAAGGGAGGCAACTTCCAGGTCACCTCCGTCGAGAGCGGCGAGGAGGGACTGCGGGTCATCGAGGAGGATCGTCCGCACCTGGTGCTCCTCGATCTCAACCTGCCGGGGATGAACGGCCTCGACCTGTGCCGGGCCATCCGACATGACCCGTATATGGCTGCGCTGCCGGTGCTGATGCTGACCGGGCGCAGCGAGGAAGACGACATGGTGGCCGGTTTCGCAGTCGGCGCCGACGACTACATCACCAAACCGTTTTCTCCCAAAGTGCTGCTGGCCCGGGTCAATGCCCTGCTGCGCCGGCGGCAGCCCGAGCAGCAGACCGATGCGGCAGCTGCGCCGGCCTTGCTGGAGATCAGGACGCTCGGGCGCTGCGAACTGATGTATGGCGACCGGACCCTGGTCTGGTCCGAGCAGTTTACTCCGACCCAGCGCCTGCTCATGACCACCTTGCTGGCCGCCCCGGACGCGCGCCTCCCCCTGGGGGAGGTCCAGTCCAGCCTGTGGCCGGAGCTGCCGGCCAGCCGGTCGCGGGCGACCTTCGATTCGCTGATGACCCGCCTGCGTCGCCTGCTCGAAGTCGAACTGGCGCCGATCGATGTGCGCCGGCATCTGGTGCTGCGGCGCGGCATCCTCTCGCTGGATGAGGTCCAGATCGATGCCCGCGAGTTTCTGCGTCTGACCGGGCAGGGGGAGCTGCTGCTCAAGCGCGGCGAACTGTGGCCGGCCGAACTGGCTTTTGCCGCCGCGTTCCGCCTCTGGCAGGGGAGCTTTGTCTGCGGCAGTTTCGGCTGCGACGCTGCCGCCCAGCTGCAGGATCGCCTGGAGCAGCAGTATCTCGAGGCCAGCCAGCCCTTCGCCCGCCTGCTGGCCGCAACCGGCCGGCTCGGTGAAGCGATCAAGCAGCTGCGCACGGCCCAGCGCTACAACCAGATCGACGATGGAGTCACCCGCCTGCTCCACCAGATGCTCCTCGCCCAGGGACATCCCGCCCAGGCCCACCAACTGCTCGAGCGCCACGCCGAACTGCTCGCCCGCCACGGTTTCGGCCAGCGCGAGATCAAGGCGATCGTCACCAGCTTCCCGACCGCAGCGCCGACCTCGGGATGGCTGACGGATGCGGCGAAAACCGGGTGAGCCGATGAGGATGTCCTGCGAAAACTCTGTTCGGATCAAGCGGTGAGCTGGGAAGACGTCTCCGAGGAGCAGCTGCGGCGCGAGCGCGACAAGGCCCGCGAGCTGCGGCGCAGCCAGTGGTGGCGCAACCGCATCGCCGCCGGGCGCTGCCACTACTGCGGCGCGGCGACCCCCGCGAAGGAACTGACCCTTGATCACGTGGTGCCGCTGGTGCGCGGCGGCCTCAGCACGCGCGGCAATTGCGTGCCGGCCTGCAAACCCTGCAACAGCGCCAAGCAGTCGCTGCTGCCGGTGGAATGGGAGGCCTACCTCGACCGTCTCCGCCACCAGGCGGACGCCTGATTCGCCCCTAGAGCTCCTCGTCCCCGGACGGCTCCTCCTCTTCCTCCCCGCCCGCTTCGTCATCGACGAAGTCCTCGTCGAGAAACTTCTCCAGGAAGCGCTGGTTGCTGCGCAGTCGCCGGCGGATCTCCTCCTCCAGCTCGGCCAGTTCCGGGAAGCGCTCCGGGCGGCCCGGGGTCTCCGCGGCCGGTGCCGGCGGAAGCGTTGGCTCGGGGTCGGGAAACGTCATGCCATATCCTCCAGGATGGTGCGGTAAAGTGCCAGGTAGTCGTCGGCCGAACGCCGCCAGGAGAAATCCTCCGCCATCCCCTGCGCCATCAGCCGTTGCCAGCGCTCGGGTGCCGTGCCGCGCACGCTCAGCAACCGGTCGAGGCCATCGAGCAGGGCGGCGCCGCTGAAGTGGTGGAAAACGAAACCGTTGGCCGTGTCCGGATGCCGCTGCGGATCGCGGATGGTGTCGGCCAGGCCGCCGGTGGCGTGGACCAGCGGCACGCTGCCGTAGCGCAGGGCGATCAGCTGGCCGAGGCCGCACGGCTCGTAGCCGCTCGGCATCAGGAACAGGTCGCTGCCGGCGTAGATGCGCCGGGCCAGGGCGTCGTCGAAGCCGATGCAGACCGCCACCCGCCCGGGGGCGCGTGCGGCCAGCTCGACCAGGCGCTGCTCGTAACCGGGGTGGCCGGAGCCGAGGATCACCAGTTGTACGGCGCGCTGCAGGAGCTGTTCCCAGCCGGCGAGGAGCAGGTCGAGCCCTTTTTGCGGATCGAGGCGGGTGACCATGGCGGCCAGCGCGACTCCCGGGTCGCGCTGCAGCCCCAGTTCCTGCTGCAGGGCCGCCTTGCAGACGGACTTGCCGGCGAGGTCGGCAGGTGAGTAGCGCGCCGGCAGGGCCGGGTCGCCGGCCGGATCCCACCTTTGGCCGTCGAGGCCGTTGAGGATGCCGTGCAGCCGGTCGCCGCGGGCGCGCAGCAGGCCGTCGAGGCCGACGCCGAAGGCCGGGGTCTGAATCTCCCGGCAGTAGGTCGGCGAGACGGTGCTGACCCGGTCGGCGAAGACGATCCCCCCCTTGAGCAAAGAAATGCCGCCGTGAAACTCCAGCCCGTCGAGGGCATACAGGGCGGGGTCGAGATCGAGGCCGGCCAGCTCCCCCGCCGGGAAGAACCCCTGGTAGCCGAGGTTGTGAATGGTCAGCAGCGAACCGGTGGCGGCGAAGAACGGGTCGTGCCAGAGGCGGTGGCGTAGGTAGACCGGGGCCAGAGCAGCCTGCCAGTCATGGGCATGGACGACATCCGGGGCGAAGCGCATGGTTCTGGCCAGCTCCAGGGCGGCGCGGCAAAAGAGCGCGAAGCGCCGGGCGTTGTCGGGGTAGTCGCTACCGCCTTCGCCGTAGAGCCCGGGACGGTCGAAGAGGTAAGGGATGTCGAGGCAGTAGACCGGCACGCCGTCGAGTTCGGCGAGGCAATAGTGAACCGGGTGGCACTCGCTGCCGAACGGAACCGCCACGGTCTTCGCCTGGCGCGGCAGCTCGCCGGCCACCTGGGCCACGCTGCGGTAATACGGCAGGACCACGCGGACATCGTGGCCGCGGGCGCGCAGGGCGGCCGGCAGGGAGCCGAGCACGTCGCCGAGCCCGCCGCTCTTGGCCAGCGGCGCCGCCTCGGAGGTGACCATGAGGATGCGCAGCGGCCGGGTGCTGGGCGACGGGCGGAGCCTGCCCGGCGGCGGCCCGGCATCGGCACGCAAAAACTCCTCGAGCCGGTAGCCGCAGCGCTCGGCTTCCGCCAGGCGCCGGTCCAGGCGGGCGCCAATTCGCCGCAGGAGAGGTGATTTGCTCCCCGGTGCCGCCAGGGCGGCGAGATGCGCGGCCTGCAGCGCCAGGGCGGCGACCAGCCGGGTCAGCCGCTCCCGGCCGAACCAGAGCGTTCCCTGGTAGCGGTTGATGCCGGCCAGCCCCTGCCAGGCCGGATCGCGCAGGATGGCGGCCAAGGGGGACGGGGCCAGCGCCGGCGGCGGGGCGAGCCGGGCGCAGGCGATGAGCAGGGTGGCCAGTTGCCGGTCTTCGCCCGGCAGCAGCCCTCCGCCCTCCAGTTCCTCCCAGGCCAGGCCAAGGCCGAACGCCTCGAGCCGCGGCCACAGAGCGGAGGGGAGGGCCAGACGCAGCTGCTCGTAAAGACGCCAGCACAGCAGCGGGTAGCTGAGGCCGGGTTCACCCCTGGCGTCGCTCCAGCGTTCCTTGAGGGCCGGCGTCGTGGGCAGCAACCCGGCCAAGGCGGTCAGGTCGTCGGCCAGGGGCGGCGGGGTGGCAATCGCCTCGTCGGGGGCCAGATAAGCGAGGAGCCGGGCGGCCAACGCCTGCACTTCCTCGTCCAGTTCCCCGGCCAGGCTGAGCGCGGCCGCCGTCAGCGGCGTTCCCAGCAGGCCGCCGGCCAGGGCGTGCAGGCGCTGCGGCGCCACCAGTTGCTGCCAGCCGGCCCACAGGGCGTCATAGCGCAGGCGCAAAAGGGCCCGATCGAGATCCTTGAGCGGCGCGTCACCGACCTGCGCGTAGAGCCTGGCCCAGCTGCCGTCCTCGTCGTGCAGCCCCTCAAAGGCGTGCAGCAGCTGGTACTGGTAGGGGCCGAGGTGGATCTCCAACCCCTGGCGCAGCTTCTCCGCCGGACGCAGGAAGTGCCGGCCGTCGCGGTGGTCGCAAAAGCGTACGAAGGCGAAATCCGTGTGCGCTCCCAGGAGTTCGTGGGCCAGCGTGGTCCCCGGGCCGATCTCCCCCTCCCGACCCGGGGCGGCCTTGGGGGCGGCGTGGTGCAGGGAACCGCGGGTGGCGTGCGGGCTGTTGTTGTAGACCACCAGCTGGCGGTCGCCGGCCGGGCCGTTGCTGTAGGCGAAGACGTGGTCGTCGACACCAAACCCGGTCTGCAGATCGTAGAGCTGGAAGTCGGTCACTTCGGCAAAGTGCTGGCGCCGGCGCAGCAGCGGGAAGATCTGCCGTTCATGATGGGCGATGAAACCCTGGTCGGCGGTTTCGTCCCAATAGGCGCGCCGGTACTCCATGCCGTACTTCTCGCGGTAGCCCTCGACCTGACCGTGACCGAACATCGGCAGCCCGGGGAGGGTGACCAGCAGCACCGCCACGCCGAAGTACTTGTCCGCCCATGCCGAACTGCTCGACGGCGGTGGCCTCGTCCGGGTTGTTCATGAAGTTGACGTAGCGTTTGAGGATCTCCGGATTGAAGGCCAGCACGTCCTTGAGAATACGCCGGTACTTGGCGTTCTCCTCGAGCTTGAGCAGGTTCATGAAGGCGCTGTTGTAGACCCGGTGCATCCCCAGCGTGCGCACGAAGTAGCTCTCCATCAGCCAGAAGGCCTCGGCGATGAGCAGGGTGTCGGGGACCTCGGCGTGGATGCGGTCGACCACCTCGCGCCAGAATTCGACGGGGAAAGCCCGGTCGAATTCGGCCGCTTCCATCCAGAAGGCCGAACGCGACGGCACCCCGGCGCTCCCACCGGGGGGAGGGAACCACAGGCGCCGGAAGTGCTTGCGCGCCAGGGTCATCGCCGCGTCGAAGCGGATCAGCCGGAAGCGCTTGGCCGCGGCGACGATCAGGTCGCTCATCGCCCTGCGCACCTCGGGGAGGAGGAAGTTGAGCTGGGCGGTATCGTTCCACGGCATGTGGGTGCCGTCGTTGCCGTGGTAGAGGTAGCGCCGCCGCCCGCTGTGATGCTCAACGTGCTCGAAGACCACCGCCGCGTCGCGGTGATCCCAGTAGCCGTCCTCGATGCGCAGGCTGACGGCGGGGTTGCCGCTCAGGTCCGGGCCGGTGAAACGGTAGCCGGGATAAGGGGGGTGGCCGCTCTGGATGAACCAGTCGGGGTGGTCGAACACCCATTCCGAGTCGATGCCGGTGTGGTTGGGGACGACGTCGCAGGCCAGGCGGATGCCGCGCTGCAGGCAACGCGCTTCCAGGTTGGCCAGGGCCGCTTCGCCGCCGAGTTCCGGTGCGACCCGGTAGGCGTGCAGGGCGTAGGCCGAGGCCTCGGCCTCGGGATTGCCGCGCAGCTGCTTGATCCGCTTCGAAGCCGGCGAGCGCTCCCAGATACCGATCAGCCACAGGGCATTGAACCCCCAGCCGGCCAGCCGGTCGAGTTCGGCGTCGGGGATCCGGTCGAGGGTGTGGAGCGCTTCTCCATAATGGCGACCGAGCTGGTCGAGCCACACGGCCACCGACTTGGCGATCAGCACCGCGCTGGCCATCCAGTCGCGGTCGGGGGAAAAGGCCGCCGGACCGTCGCCGCCGCGCCCGGTGGCAAACTCCTGCGCAGCGGGGCCCGGCCCGGGGAGGCGCGGCTGCGCTTCCTCCAGGGCAATGGCGCGGGCCACCTTGAGCTGCAACAGCAGTTCGGCCGGCAGCCACTCCCCCCAGGCGGCGAGGACGAACGCCACCTGGCCGGCCAGATCGTGCGGCGCGGCGCGCAGCGGATCGCGCAGCAGGTCGCGCAGGTCGCGCCCCCACGGCCCCGGCTGGTCGGAATCGGTGAGCAGGGTCGCCAGCCGTGCCGGCAGCGGCCGCCAGTCGATGCGCTGCCGCAGGGCAGCGTCGTCGAACAGGGGGCGGTGGGGCTGGAGCGCCGGGTTGTCGAGCTGGGCGTCGAGGAGGAACAGTTCCACCGTGTCGCTGCCGGCAGGGAGCCGCCGCGGCAGCGGATATTCGATCCGGGCCTGGTCGTGCACGGCGGCACAGCCGGGAAGCTTGCGGCGCTGTCCGGCCACGGTCAGGCGGTCGCCGTCGCGACGGAAGCCGCGCCGCTCCAGGTAGCGGCGCACGGTCAGACGCAGCGCCGCGTTGAGCAGGGCCATCAGCAGCAGGTCGCTGCCGCTGAGCTGCAGGGTCAGGCCGATCTGCCGGGCGACGCTCAGGTCGATCGGGCCGTCGGACGCAAGCCCGCCCAGGCGGGAGTGCGTCGCCCGGTTGAGCAGAAGGCGCTGGTCAAAAGCGGCGGGGAGATTCACGATCGGGCGACTTTAGAAGGCGAAGCCGCCGTCGGGATCGGTGTCCCGCAGGAATTGGGCGGCCTGTTCAGGGGGCATGAGATTGATGAAGAAACCGCTCCCCCACTCGAACCCGGCGATGCGGCTCAGGCGTGGCACCAGCTCGATGTGCCAGTGGTAGTCGTAGGGGAGGGAGATCCAGTCATCCGACCGCCCCGGGCGCGACTGGGTCGGCGGCGCGGTGTGCAGGATGAAGTTGAAGGGCGGATCGCGCAGCAGGTTGCGCAGCCGGCGCAGCACGTCGCGCAGGGTCGTGGCGCAGGCCAGAAGCTCGGCATCGTCCTGCTGGGCGAAATCGTGGCCGTGACGGCGCGGAAAGAGGCGCAACTCGAAGGGGAAGCACGAGGCGTACGGGGCCACGGCCAGGAACTGGCCGTCATCCAGCACCACCCGGCGGCCATCGTGAATCTCCTGATCGAGCAGATCGCAGATCAGGCAGCGCTCATGGGCGCGGAAGTAGCTGCGGCAGACGTTGAGCTCGAGTTTGGTGGTCGGCGGCGTGATCGGCACCGCCATCAGCTGCGAATGGGCATGCGGCAGCGGCGCTCCGGCTTCGAAACCGTGGTTCTTGAAGATTTGCAGGTAGCGAAAGCGCGTGTCGCGGCGCAGGTCGAGCAGGCGCTCCCGATAAGCCTGCAGAACCCCGGCAAGCTCTTCGGCGCTGAAGTCCGCCATCGCCCGATCGTGATCGGGGGTCTCGATGAAGACCTCGTGGGCACCGATCCCCGGAATTTTTTCGTAGAGCCCCTCGATCTGGCGGGTCAGCGTCCCCTCGATGCGCAGCAGAGGGAACTTGTTGGGCACGACCCGCACCCGCCACCCGGGACCGTTGGCGGGGAGGCCGTCGGCGCGCAGAGCGAAGACCTCCGGCGGCGTCTTGGCTTCGTGGCCGGGGCACAAAGGGCAGGCGCTGACCTGGATCTGCTGCCGGTCGATAAAGAAGTCGCGCGGCTCGCGGCTGCGATGGTTGGCGGTGATGACCCAGGTGCTCTTGAGCGGGTCCCAGCGGAATTCTGACAAAACGGGAACCTTTCCGGTCAGTGTGGCTGCGGATTATTTCAGTGAAACAGGAAAAGTGAAACGGAAAAAACTCAGCCCCCGGCCAGGTCTGTCACTTTTCACGATACACGCTTCACGGTGTCTTTACTTGCCGGAAGCTGCCGACAGTTCCTCGATCCAGGCCGAGACTCTAGCACGGTACTCGTCGCGCAGGCGGTCGGCGGTGGCGGGGTCGGCGGATTCGGCAAAGATGTGGGCGACTGGCCGGTGCTGGTCGGGGAGGACCAGTACCCAGCCGCCCTGGCTGGCGATGCGCACACCGTCGACAAAGGACGCGTCGGAGTCGACCGCGGCCTCGCTCATGCGCCGCATCAGCCCGCCCTTGGCTTCCCAGGAACAGGCCACCTGCAGGTGATGGTAGGTGCGTGGCGGCACCAGGGCGAAGGCCTGGGCCAGGGTCAGCCCGGTGCGGGCGCACAACTCCATGGTTTTGGCGATGGTGAACAGCCCGTCGAAGTGCGGCTGGAAGGACGGCCAGGCAAAGCGGCCATCGAGGGAGGCGACGATGCGCACCTGGCGGTCGCGGCCGGCCTCGGTCAGCGACCGCCCGTCGGAGCGGGTCCGCTGCACGACCACGCCGGCGGCCCGTGCCAGTTCGTCGACCGCCCCGGAGGCGGCCACCGGCACGACCACGCTCCCCCCCTGCTTGTTGCGGCAGGCCATCGCCGCCAGCAGGCAGAGCGCCTCGCGGTTCTCGAAGATGCGCCCGCTGCCGTCAACCATGCGCACCTTCTCACCGGAGGGGCCGAGCCAGAAGCCGGCATCGGCACCGAGGGTGACCACGATCCGGCTCAGCCGGTCGAGGGCCTGCTCCAGGGCGGCCGGCGACATGTCGATCCCCTTCTCGTGGACGTGCGAGTTGAGCTCGGTCACCTCGCAGCCGAGTTCGGCCAGCAGGTCGGGAAGCAAGTCCGCTGCCGGGCTGTGGTTCAGGTCGACGACGATCTTCGGCGCGGCCTGCTTCAGGGCGCCGCGGTCGAGCGCGCGCAGGTAGCCCTCGCGGTAGAAGTCGTAGATGCGCGGCAGTTCGTCGATGCCGCCGGGTTCCGAGTGATGGGCGCGGCGGAAATTTTCCTTGAAGTAGATGCGCTCGATCCCCTTGGCGGCGCTGGATGAGAGCTCGTTCCCCTCGCCGTCGAAGAAGATCACCTCGGTGGCCGCCGGGTCTTCCGGCGACTGGCGGAAATGGAAGGCGCCGACCTCGCCGAAGGTGGTCAGCTTGTAGCGCAGAACCGGCAGCGGGATCATGCGCACGTCGCGGACATTGATGCCGGCCGAGAGCAGCCCGCCGACGAAGGAGCGCTTGAGCATGCGCGACGAGCGGATGGCATCGCGTCCCGCCAGCACATGGCTCCCCTTGGGGAGGGTGGTGCCGTAGGCGGTGCCGAGACGGGCCGCCACCTCGGGGGTCATCTCGACGTTGGTCAGGCCGCGTACCAGGGACCCCTCATACAGGCTCTTGCGCCACTTCTCCCCCCAGATCAGGTTGGCGGAGACGGTCGCCCCGCTTTCGATGACCTTGCGCGGCCAGATCTTCACGTCGGGGCGGATGTGCACCTCGTCCCCCACCGTGGTTTCGTCGGCGATGACCACGCCGGCTTCGATCTGCGCCCCCTGGCCGATCCGCACCCGGTGACAGAGCGCGGCCTGTTGAATCCGGCTGCGGGCGCGCACGGTGACGTCGTCCCACAGGATCGCCTCGGTGAGGAGCGAGTCGGCCTCGATCCGGCAGTTGCGGCCGATGACGCAGTCGCGCAGGCGGACGTTGCCGCGGATGCGGCTGTTGTCGCCGACCACCACCATTCCCTCGCAGACGACTTCCGCATCGACCTGGGCGCCGGGGCTGATGAAGACCTTCGCTCCGGGAGTGAGTGCCGGTTCGTCGATCTGCACGGCAATCCGCCCTTTGAGGATGTCGCGGCATGCCTCCAGGTAGGCCTCGGGATTGCCGATGTCGGCCCAGTAGCCGTCCAGTCGGCAGCCGAAGAGCGCGTCCTGATCGGCGAGCATGCGCGGGAAGACGTCCTTGGCCCAGTCGCGGTTCTCCCCGTCCGGGATCAGATCGAGAACCTCCGGTTCGAGAATGTAAATACCGGTGTTGATGGTGTCGGAGAAGACCTCTCCCCACCCCGGCTTTTCAAGGAACTTGGTGATGCGCCCCTCCCTGTCGGTGATCACCACGCCGAACTGCAACGGGTCGGTCACCGAGGTCAGGGCAATGGTGGCGCGGGCCTGGTGCTCGGCATGGAACGCCAGTGCCCGGCTCAGGTCGAGGTCGGTGAGGAGGTCGCCGCTGATGATCAGGAAGCGCTCGGTCAGGTGCCTGGCGGCGGCCTTGACCGCCCCGGCGGTGCCGAAATCGTCGAGGGGGGTGACATAGGTGATGTGCACCCCGAACTCGCTGCCGTCACCGAAGTAGTTCTTGATAATCTCCGGCTGGTGATAGAGGAGCAGAACCAGGTCGTCGATACCGTGGCGCTTGAGCAGCTCGATGATGTGCTCCATGATCGGCCGGTTGATCAACGGGATCATCGGTTTGGGGAGATTGATGGTCAGGGGGTGAATGCGGGTACCGAACCCGCCGGCCATGATGACGGCTTTCACGGCATGCCTCCGGAAAGGAGCGCGGAAAGGTCGGATCGCTGCACGCTAGGTCCGACCGTGGCGCGCCAGCACCTGGCGCACCTGCTCCTTGAGATCTTCGAGGTTGGAACTCTTGACCACGTAGGCGTCGGCCAGCCAGGAGGAGAAGTCGTCGCGGTAGGAGCTGAAGGCGGTGCACAGGATCACCGGCAACTGGCCGCGTACCCCGGCAATCTTCTGCAACAGGGCCAGACCACTCTCCTGGTCGAGCTGGATATCGAGGATCACCGCGTCGAATTCGCTGCTCTGGATCAGCTCCAGGGCGGTTGCTCCGTTGGCGGCGGTGGTGACCTGGTGACCGTCGTCTTCGAGCTCGGCGGCATAGAGGTGACGGATATACCCCTCGTCATCGACTACCAGCAATCTGGCCATGGCTTGCCTCCCGGAAAAAGGCGGGTTGATGCGTGCCACATTATAGCAGCCCCGCCCCGGCCTGCAATGGCAAAGCAGCGCCCTTTGGCGCTTGTCGCATCCCGGGCGGCATGGCATCATGACGCCATGTCCGCCAAAGCCTACCGGCTCTTTTCCGAGCACCTCAAGGAGCTTTTCGGGGTGCGCGTCCACAAGATCTCCGTCGATGCCGGTTTTGGCTGCCCGAACCGCGGCGGCCGCCGCGGTTCGGGCAGCCAAAACCGGCATC
>Ga0129297_10000299_pt1 | contig 23816 bp, 26 predicted proteins | sample I18A1metaG_FD_94708 | JGI IMG/M metagenome (GOLD analysis project Ga0129297, IMG submission 94708) | Lake sediment bacterial and archeal communities from Gulf of Boni, Indonesia to study Microbial Dark Matter (Phase II) - ​I18A1 metaG | ecosystem: Environmental > Aquatic > Freshwater > Lake >... | reverse complement strand
TTGCCGACTAGGAAGAACGCGGTTCCCATGATGATGAGTAGCCCCAGCATCGTGGTTACGGCTAGGCCGAAGGGGAAGAATGGCACGTACTTGTAGACCATGAAAATGTTTGGCATCCAGTATTTGTCGAGCACTTCTTTAGGAGCGTAACACTCGATGAGGAAAGTCGATGTGATGAATAGAAGCCCCAGAACTATCGCTATTCCTGCGAGCAGATAGACTCTTTTATGTCCCCTCGGGGCTTTCTGCTTGAACATTGCTGATCTTTCCTGAAAGGGAACTACGGTGGGAAAAGCCTCGGCGCATCATGGTCTATCTGAGTCATGTTAAGAACGCGAGCCCAACGTCCAACATCCTGAAATGACCCGTCTCCGTACAATGCACCTTTAATATATGCAAAATCGGGAGTATCGTTCAAGGGAAAAGTTCCCTGCTAACATAGGCTATGTCTGTTTTAGCTTTCTCTTTAACGTGGTCGGGTTTTCGTTTTCTGAATCCGAGGTGGATGGTCTGCATTCCGAGCAGTTCCTTTTCGCTGTATCCTTGTTTCTTGAGGCTGTCAAGTATCTCTTGTCGTTGAGAGTCGGAGAGTGCGTAGTAGGTTTTTCCGAAGCGGCGCATGGCACTTCTGTTGAGTCGGCCCGGCTCTTCTATGTGTTCGCTGAGAAGCGGCACACGTTTTCCACGTCTAATTATATACGTTGTTTTCGGCATTTTGTTCACCCTTCCTAGAAACGTATTCGTCGTCGGCCTATTTGGACTACAGGTTTCGGCTGAGCAGGCTTCGGGGCAGCGGCAAGTTGCTGTTCCAGTTTTTTGTATTGTTCAAGTGTAAGGCCTGCTGGAAGTTTGCCTGTCCTAGAGACTTCGGCGTATTGTTGAGGTGTAAGTCCCGGCGGAAGTTGGCCCGTCTTAGCTAGTTCCGCGAATCCTCTTTGCAAGTCGGAAAGTGGAACCGGAAGCGGGCCTTTTCTCGGGATAGTCGGCTTGGGTGCGAAGTCGCGCGCGTAGGCAGGATCTACATGCGGCGGCAGGGGGGGCTTCTGCCCTCCTCTCCTCACCACATAGGTTCTCGGCAATATGTTCCCTCTCTCTTCTACTCTACGCTTCTGTGAGCATTTAATTCTTTTGCTGGTTGCTGTTTTGAGCGACGAGATAGGTGAAGACTGTCCAAATGTTTTCGTAGTCTTTGTCACTTAAGCGGGATGATAGGTTTCGTTCATGCGCCCAAAGAGTCCATAGAAAACCTTTTTTCACCGCGCCTCTCTTGGTTACGTCTAGGTTCTTGGCTTGACACCATCCTAAGAAATCTCTGGCGTATTGGACAACCGTTCCTTCATCAACCTCTTCTGTATAGAGTTCGTCCAGCACTTCGTTCATTAGGGGCTGTTTTTTCTCTTCGTTGTAGCGATTGAGGATTTCGATTAAACCTTGTTCGCCGGAGCTGTATGGATTCGGAAACGTTATTCTGCCGATTATGTGGTAGGCCACTCCGAACGCTCTTTTGCTCTTCTCGTAAAGATAGCCGTGTGCATGGCCGCCGTCAGGTGAATTGCATTTGTAGGTTAAATGCAGTACCCATGTGCAGAGGTTTCGCGCTGTAATGAAAAGTTCCTCATAGTACGGTAATGCGTGTATGACGTTCATCCTTTTGCCACGTTGAGTTTCAAAGAATTTAGCGATCACTCGGTTGAGGCGTTGCCAATCCCAGTTTCGGAGACCCCACGTTTGAGGTTCATCCAGCATCAAGAAGTAGTCATGGTCTCTTGCACTCGCTCTCTCACCTAACGCCTTCAAGCTCATGATTATGTCTTCGAAACCGAAGAGAGAGTCAAACTTCCAGCACAGAAAGGTTCCAAAGGTCGATTTGCCTACCCCGAGTTCCCATCCTGTGATGGCTAGTTGGCAGTGTTGCTCGTTTTCGAGGCGATAGGTCATGTCCTCGCAGAGTTTTTCCAGCGATTCCGGTAGGTTCCAGCGAGGCCAGCCTTCGCGTATGCAGTCGTTTTCGAAGATTTGGTTCCAGCGGCAAGGGCCTTTCTCTTTTTCTATTATTGTTGGGAATTCCTTGTATTCGCCTAAATCTTCGTTCAGTCCTTCGAGTCGCTGGCGTTTTTTAGTGGCAAAGGTTGCCACTTGAGGTCACTACTCTGACCTTTCTCTTCGCAAGACGGGAACGCGGCTGAAGAGTCCAGCTTCTTTACGTGTTCCCGTTTGAGGAGGAGGAGTAGTTAAGGTTGGCGGGAACAGTTCTCCGACTCTCTGTATTGCTGCTGGAACCTGTGTTTCAGGTGTGTAGCTCAGTACGTCAACCATGCTGTTCCGCGTTGCATATAGGCTCATCAAGTAGGGTATTCGTCTGGCTGGGACGTATTTGAGAAAGTGGGAGATCCTGTCTTGAAGTCTCCAAAATGCTTCCCATTCTTTGTCGGTCATACGGTGGTCTGAACCCCAGAAGTTCATGCCTTCCGTCACTTCGACTATGTCGCTTACTCGGGGGTTGAATGTCGGTATGCCTTCCTGCTCTCTTTCTAGTGGTTCACCGTTTGCTCCTTTCCTCACGAAGACCTCGACGATGGGTGTTCTTCTCTGTGCGCTTTTCTCCTTCTGCAACTTCAGGGCGGTTTCTACTTGTCTGCCAAGTATTTTGTTTAAGATGTCGATGAGTTCAATGTTCACTAAAGTTTGCTGTCCAGACGACGTTTCAGATTCCTCCAGAGAATGCTAGGTAGACGCCGTATATTAAGATGCCACTTAACGCCGCTACGGCCAAACCGATTAGACCCCATTTAAGGTAGTCTGCTTTCAAGGTTTTTTCTCCCTTTGGGCGGTGAGTAAAGTCTTCAACAGCGCCTTCCACTATGTCAGGTAGGTTTGCATAGATGTAGCTGATGCGGCTTCGGTCAGCAGCTCTGCTTCGCCGTTCCTCTTGAAGCATTCCAAGTAGGGCAGGTGTGTAGAAGCCTCTGTCAAACGCTTCGCTTGCAGCCGCGACTTGCTGGGGGTTGTAGGGTTTCTGTGCACCAACGCCCATCCTCATTCTAAGTTTGTTGTGTGTGCAGTATAAGGCTTGGCCGAATCGTAAGCCCCCAGTTCCTACGATCCGTTCTGTTGTACTGACTGTCCTGACTGGGGCTTTGACTCCGCTTGAAACTCGGCTGGGTACAGGTTCGGAAACGGGTTCCATTAGTGCTCCGTCGGGTACTTCGGAAAGGATTGCGAGGGCGCTTCCAAATGCGTCTGTTCTAAGGTGTTCAATTTCTCCTTCAAATAGAACTAGGATGATGTAGTCTATTGGATTTGTAGGGTCGAGAAGTATATCCCATGCGATTGGGGTGGAGAGTTCTTGGATTAGGCGATCTATTATTTCTTGGTCTGCTCCAACCATTGGGATAAGCTTCTGCTCTGAGACTTGCTGTTGTTGACTCAAGTCTTTTCACTTGGTTTGGCTTCAGGAGGTTCCTTGCTCTTTTCTCTGTTCAGCTAACTCCTCTTCCAATGTCTTATTTGACCATTCGAATAATTTGTTCAGCTCTTCGGCTCCTCCTTTGAGTTCTTCAGTTGTCTTCAAGATTTTGGCTTTAACTCTTTCTTGGACTCCAGTGATCTTATTTTTGATTTCAACGGCTTGGCGTCGGAGATCAGCGATCTCCGCTACGTCGCTTTTGAATGTATCTAAAGTTTCTGCGAGACCTGTTTTGATGTTTGAGGTGGGCCGCATCGTCCCCTCTGTTTTGGGTGTCTCTTCTGCTTTAGCGGGGGGAGCCTCAACCTCAGGGATGAAGACTATTCTACCGTCGGCGAGTTGAACGTATTGTCCTCTTTGAGGTGGAGTTGGCGGTGCGTATGGTGGTGGGTATCGAGGAGCGGCTGGTAGTGCTAGGCGTGGCTTTCTTCTTACGAGGATTATTACTGTAATTATTGCTATTAGTGTTATAGGGACAGCGATTAGGAGCCAGTAGAATGGTGTCCAATTGAATGGGGCTGAGGGCTGCTTTTCTTCTTCCGGTGTTCCTTCTTCAGTGGCCGAAGCTGAGAAAGTGTACTGGGGGTTCTCTTCTAGAAAGTCGGTTAGATCCGCTTTAACGTAGCCTTTCTCTGTGATGACCAAGGCTGTTTGGTTTTGAACGTCAACGATTGTTCCGTTGATGTCTCCAAGCGAGGTTTTAAGGACGGCTATGTCGCCTTCGATGTCACTTACCTTCACGTTGATGTTGCCTACGTTGGTCTCGATGTTGCCAAGCGTTGTGCTGATCGTTGCTGTGTCCACTTTGAATTTCGTCACTGTGGCGTTCAAGTCTCTTGCAGTGACATTCATTTTCCCTACGATAGTGTCGAGTTTAAGGACATCTGCATGTATCCCGGAGATAGAGGCATTTATCTTCTGTAGGGTTGCGTTGATGACTCCTAACTTAGTGTTGATTTGAACAATCTGTCCTTTGATGTAGGTGAGGTTTGTCAGCACATTTGTCATATTGAGCTTTATTTTTCCGGTGTCGAGCTTCACCTGCCAAACTGTTCCATCGATACTTTCCAACGTGGCTTTCATTCCTGTGAATCCTTTGCTCAATTGGAATGAGGCTATGGTGCTGCCGAAGTGCTGTCGGTAGGTTGCGTTGATAGCTATTGTGTAGAGGCCGAAGGTTAATGCTGTGAAGGGAGCTGTTGCGTTATTTAGGCTTATAGGGCCGAAGCGGTATAGTCCTTTTCCTAGTCTATAGGTTGGGAGAGAGACTAGAGCCATGACTGAGGATGGCTTTACAAGACCTATCGTGAATGCGGATACGTCTGTAGGTACTCCTCTTATGCTTGTTAGCACCTGCCATTCAACGATCTCATTTAGGAAGTAGAGTGCGCCTACATTGGCTTCGACTTCTATCGGCTCCGTGCTTACGACTTTGAAAGCCCAGCTTGTCGAGCTTGTGAAACCGTCCATGTTTGAGGCTGTGATCTGGATGATGTATGTGGCTTCGTTTAACGGTGAGGTGACTTGGTGCTCAATGAAGAATTCGGTTATGCCGTAGCTGTAATGGATTGTGAACGGTATTTCTGTCCCGTTAAGGTAGAGGTGTATTGTGGCTATGTTGACGCCGCTCTCCATGTCCATTATGGCAGCTAGGATGGTCGGTGTGGGATCGAATATTTCGGTTGGAATGGTGGGCGGGGTGGATGGGGGAGGGTTTAGGTTTGAAAATTGAGGTGGCGTTGAGTCCACGGCGAATGTGTAAGTTGGAAATGTGAAGAGCATCAGCAGAGCTAGTGTTATCACTATCGGTTTTTTCATGATTGCTGCCCCTTTGGTCTTGCTAAATTTCTTCTCATCATTTCTATGTTTGCGATCAAGTCTCTCACGGAGATGCTTACTATTCTGGCTACGGGTAGGTAGCCTTGAAGTTCAACACCTGTCATGGTTTCATGTTGGATGGCCATGAAGTTCTTTCCTCCAGTTAGCTTTGCGTCAACATAAAGTGATCCTATGTAGATTATAGCTAGAATCAGGGCTGTGTAACTGAAGATTTGAAATGCCTCTCCTTCAGCCATTGCTTTTATGATTACGGCTACGGATAGATACATGAACACTATCATTCCTATGGTGTAGAGAACTACTATGAGTCCGACGTTGAACTGCATAGCGGTTTGCCAGCCCAGTCCTAGCTGGATTATACCTCTCTCCATTTGGGGGGGAGCCATCTCTTCTTGGCTTAATGTTTGCGTCGGCTCCACGGCTGTCTGGGTGGTTGTTCGTCGATATAGGATGGCGGCGATTAGAAGTCCTATTGTCGATATTATGAGAAGTGCGGTTAAGAGTTGATCGACTGGAAAGGCTTGGGCTGCTTCTTCGGCTGGCATTTACTCTTTCTCTCCACTTGTTTGCTTAGGGTTCCTCTTCGTCTCTATTTCCCGCTTGTAATATTCTTCTAGTTTGGCTTGCTCGGCTTGGCTGAGGGCGCTTACCTCGACTGCGATCCAGTCTCCGTCGTGGACGCCTAGCCCTGACCGTGCTTCTTCGGGTATAGTGATTCTGCCTTGACCTATGATCTTCGCTTTGAAGGTGTATGCGTCTTGGAAGATTGGGAACTTTCGAGGAGAAGAACGTTGAACCTCGGTCAAGGCTACCTCATATTACGTACTTTATGTACGTTAATAAAGCTTATCGTAGGTATATCGAAGTTCGATACGTTGGAGAAAAATTAGGTTGGAGAAACTGGTGAGGAGGGCTGAAACTGCCCCCTCAGACTTAAGGCGAGAACCATTGCGGTTAACGTGCTAACGACTATAGCCATGACTGTGCCAAGCCAGCTTAATCCTTGGCTGACCTCTTCTGTTATGCCTGCTTGCCTTTGGATTACGGGTATTGCGAATAGGAAGCCTATGAAGACTACGAGAGGAATCATCGTCACTATGAATAGTGGGAGGAAACCGATTTTACCTCGTCTACGCTTGAACATTCTTCTACCTACCCGTTCTATAAGGTGCCTCTCTTGCCTCTCTTGCTGCTCTCCCAACTCCCGCTTTTGTTGCCGCTGGCTTTGCAGCTTCTTTCTTCTTAGCTTCTTCCTCTTTCTTTTTGGCTTCCCTTTCCTCAGCTGCCTTGCGAGCCTCCGCTGCCTTTACAGCCGCAGTCTCCGCAACCTTGGATGGCTCTTTTGCCACTCGCCCGATTCCAACCTCTGTCTTCGCTGGAGTTACCTTCACTTCACGCTCTAGCTTCTTCTCGACAGCCCTTTCCCGCTCTGCGCGCGTTATCGCTTCTGCGCGAGCTTTGGCTTCGGCTTCTTTCGCTTCCTCTCTGGTTATCCTAGGTGTAGGTTCCGGCTTCACGGGGGTTGGCTCTTTCGCAGCGGCTTTTAGGTCTTCGACCTCTCTTCTTACAGTACGCCGCGTACCTTCCTTATCGGTATAGGTGATGTATGCATATCCGGCCTCTGTCTGGTAGCTCATAAGTTTACCCTCTTGACTCTCCACGAATTTACTTACAGCTTGTCCTGTAGTTATAGGCGGTGGTGTCGGAACTGGCCCTTTATACGTGTCTGCTACTTTAGGGTTGGCTTCAAGTGCTTTGTGCACGTCGCTCCAAGATGCACCTTCCGGTATGTTGTAGCCTAGGTTTTTGTTGAGGTAGTCTATGAAGTCTTTGGGAACGGTTCCTTCCGGTAGGTTGCCGTGAGTTTCAGAGTAGGATTTCGTGTAGACGTATAGGTATTGGTCTAAGTGCTGGTGGCCCTGCTGTGCCCTAGTTACTACAGTGCCGAGGTCGCCGCTTGGATGGGTCGTTGAGGTTCCCAGCACATCTTTGAAGAATTTATTTTGGTCTGCTTCAGTCTTCATTCCGGCTACTTCTTCAGGGGTGACGAATTTCACCTGTCTCGCTGAGTAGTCAGTAGCCGTCATTGAGAAGAGGATGTAGCGGTTCGCAAAGTTTTGAGCTTCAGCTTTGCTCATGCCTTCAGCCATTTTATCGGCGACTATCATGTTGTACTTCTCGTCGGGTTTGGTGACAGTACCGTATTTATCCCAAGAGCTTTTGAACTCCATTGGAGCTAGAACTGCATCCTTTGCCCCAGAAGGCGCTTCTCCAAACCACACAAGCCCTCCTCGTCTCTCAAGTTTTGGTTTACCCTCAGCCGTATACGTTATTTTATCCGTTTTCCCAGACATGTCTTGATATATTCGGTTAGACCATTCTTGAGGTGATTCTCTGAAAACTGATTTTGCTTTCCAGCCGATAACTTGACCTGACTGCCATTGGTCTTTAGGCAGTTGATACTCGAACTCATACCATCCTAGTTCCTCTGGCAGTTCTCCTTCTTCTCGGAAAGGTCGTTCTTCTCTAGGCGTTGGCGTGGGTGTGGGAGTAGGTATTGGAGTGGGAGTGGGTGTAAACGGTGTCGGGGGGATCTCTGGAGGAACAGCGATTGGAGGTTGGCTTGGGTCTTCAGGTGCCATGAGACGGTAAATTCCGTAGCCCAATCCTATGCCCGCAGCGGCTACAGCGGCGGCAGGTAAGGCAAGTTTACGTCGATCACGTTTCCTTTCAATTGGAGCTGCAAGTTTCCCGGGTCTTACCACATACTCCGTTGGTTTCCGTCTAATCCTAGCCAATTTTATTCTACCTCAAACCCCTGCTCTCCCAACTCATCAAACGATTGATCTTCCCAAAACTCGGCTACTTCCGAATATTTATGGTAAAGAGTAATATCGTTACCGTAATCTGAAACTTCATCTACAAGTTCCTGCTCTTCCTCTGAAACTTCTTCCTCTCCTAGAGATTTTTCAAGAGCTTCAGCGTGTTTGTCACTGTATTTCGCACGTACTTCAGCCCACAGTTTGTCGGCTTCCTGATCCCATTCTCTTCCAGTCTTTCCGTTTATCTTTGCGTCACCCCATTCAGGGATCTCTACGTCGTAGTGGAAAATGTAGCCGGAGCCGTCGTCGTAGTATTCTCCGTACTTAGTTGCCACTCTCGGTTCCTCCGGTGCTTTGTACTTTAAGATTTCAAGGTCGGCTTCTGGGTTGTCAACGACGATTTCTCTGCCTTCCGGCGTTCCCTTGAACTTTACAATTGGTCTGTTTGGGCCTCCGAAGTAGTCGATCACTTTGCCTTCACTTCCTTCAGGGATATCTTTAAGGACTCCGCCAAGCGTTTTCTTCGCTCTGACAACTGTGCCTTTGCCAAGTTCTTCTGGATTTTCAAGTCGAATGACTTTAAAACGCTTCACGTCAGGAGGAACACTTTTGCCCTTCCAGTCTATTACGCCTTTAACCTTATGGGTTCCCGCTTCTACGCCTTTTCGAAGCGTATAGGTCGTCTTCTTACGAGCCATCTTCCTTCAACCAAACTCTTGCCTTTCGCATACTTAAAGCATTAACTATTTGATTGGCTTCACAGATGGGCGTGTATTTGGGTCAGTAGGATCATTGATAACTGTGTTATCGAACCATGTTTTGACGAAGTATTGTCTGAACCATGTGGATATTCCTCCGTAGGATTGTCCGTAGTAGTGTTTGGCTTGGAATGTGCCCATACATATCCATAGCTCGTGGCCCTCTTGAAGCAGTCCTATTTCTTTCTCTAGTGTCACTGCGCTTTCATCTGGAGCCCAAACCCAGTCTTCGCGTACTTCGCCTTTTAAGGTTCCTTCTACGTAGCCTCCGACTGCTTTGACTTTGATCCAGACTTCTACTTCGCTGTCAACTGGAACTGTGATCTGTCGTCCTTCAACTGTTTCGGTTCTGAATTTGATGTCTATGAATTGAATTCTTCCTTTCACGCCTGTGGGTGTTGGGGTGGGAGTAGCTGTTTTCGTCGGGGTTGGAGTGGGAGTGGGCGTAGGTGTCGGTGTTGGGGTAGGTGTCTCAGTGGTTGTGGGGCTGAGGGTTGTGACTATTGCGGTTTCGCTTGTAGTTGTTATGATAGAGGTTGGTGGTAGAGGTGGTGTTTCACCAGCTACTTGAAGTCCGTTTCTTTTAAGCGGTGTCTGTGAGTCATATAGGATTTGGTCGTTCCATTCTAAGCGGTAGTAGTATTCTCGAATGGTCATAGGTGTAGCGGAGCCAGAGGTTACTTCGTCTGGTGTGAAGGATGCTTGAAGCTTTTGGCTTGACTCTTCAAGTCCGAAGGCCATGAGTTTACTGGTTTTTCCAACGAGTTCATCTTGCCATGAAACTATGTCTTTCAGGATTTCCAGCTTTATCTGTCCGAAAGTGTTCTGTCCTGTTATAGAAAGCGTAAGGGTGACTGGTGTGTTGACCATAGCCGTGGTTACTGGCTGCCCTTCCTGAGACCAGCCGAGGAAGCGGTGTGAGATGTGAGCTTCCGTGATCGGTTTGGACGAGTAGTAAAATAGGAGGACTCCTGCGGTTACGGATGTGACCAGAAGCAGAACAAGGATTAACGCGATAGAGATGTTTGTAGGTCTCGGCTGCTTCTGTTCAATCAACCGTTTATCCTCCGAGTTTATCGAAAAGTTCGGATCTTCTGGCTTCGCCTCCTACTCGGGATGCTGCGAACGCGACAAGGATGACGAGAGCAAAGAAGCCTATGAGCCAACCGAGGAAGCCCCAAGGGTTGCTCTGGACGATTTCAGGTCTATACGTTAGGAAGAGGAAGGAGATACATGCGCCGGATAGAGCCGTCAGAAGCATTATCCAAAGACCAGTCAACCTCATTCCCTTTCACCTCAGTATTATCTTAGCCTTTACTGTAGAACGCCTATATAAGAGAAAAGCCAAAAGCAAGATCACTCCGTAAAAGAGGGTGGAAAGTAGAAGCCACCACCATCTATCTAGCGTCAGAATCTTCATAAACCACCAGTTTTCTAGCGGTTGAGTCAACATAGTTATGTAGGCCAGAACGCAAAACCCAATGACGAGAAGTACGGACACTATCAGGAAAGCTATGAGAAATGAAGTTAGGGCTCTACTGATCTTGAAGCTCACTTCATGGCCCTCCTAAGCTGATTAGTGCGAGTGAGATTACTGCGAAGGGTGCGTTTTGGATTAGGTGGGGGATGGCTCCGCCTGAAACCCAGTTTGTTCCGTCTAACGATAGGTTGAAGAATATTGATCCTATGAATGCGGCTGCCATGAATACGGGGTCTTTATTGTAGACGTTGTAGTGGTAGAAGCCGAAGACTAAGCCGCAGAGCGTTAAGGCGAATATTTTGCCCATTGGAAGCCTCGGCATGTTGAACCATGAGAAAGCGAATTTCAAGAAGCGGTACAGCATTACTTGGAAGAACCCGTTTTCCCAGACAGCCATGCCGAGGAAGAATGCGACTAGGTATATGGCGGGGATTGCTGGTGCTATGGCTGCCATCTTCTTGTATCCTTGAGCGCCTATTATCAAGATGACTTGGAGGCCAACGCTCATAAGTGTCATTAGCATTAGGGTTGAGATTTTCTTGGCGAATTCAAGTGGAGCAGGAGGATGAACTGAAACCGTCATTTTAAGTGCGGTGGTAGGGGCTTTAGAGAGAATCACGGACAGAAGTAAGCCTATCGCACCGATTAGAACGCCTATCTGCGCTTTGTTGGCTAACGTGGGGGCTAGATCGACGAATGTAAAGAACCAGACGAAGGTGAGTGCGGCAAATATGTACAACCAGATCGCTAGTACGTCGAAGTTTACGGGTTTAGCTTCCGCTCCTGCGATTTTGCCAAGTTCCTTTTTGATTACCCAGCCCACTGGAAGCCCCTCAATAGCTCCGTCTTCTTCCAGTTTGAGGCGGCGGCACGGGGGCTGCGCCAGCGGTTACGACGGTCACGGATGGTGCAGCGGCTCTTCTAAGGCGAAGATAGAGGACTATCACGAGGATCACGCCGAGCATGATGACGAATAGGATGAGCAGGATTAGCCACGGAAAGGTTTCGACGCCGGATAAGGTTGGGCGTTCTGCGTAGCCTTTCCAGAGTTCAGGATCTATTGGAGGGGTTGTCGGTGCCTTGTATTCAGGGATGTAGTAGACTACTTGCTGTGTACTGACGAAGTCTGTGATGAAGTTCATTTTTAAGCCTATGTTTTCACCGTGAATTGACCAGCCTGTTATCATGTTGCCCCAACCTGTTTGAGGTGTAGCTTTGAATTGAGGCCCCATTCTGATTATGTGGACTTTGAAGTAGACTACTTGCTTGAACCAGTGTGTTGCAGCTTTCTGACTGTCAACGGCTGTTGGTCTTGAACCGCTTGAAGGCGGGCTATTGTAGAGGAAGTTTCCGTTAGCATCACATAGAGCGAAGGCTGCGCCTTTCTCCGTTGGCAGAATGTCGGCGTCAGCGTAGCTGTAGTTGATTGCACTCCATGATGCCTTGTTAAGCGTTACAGAATCTTCTTCCCAGTTCAGCCAGACACCTGCCGGAGCCCACCAGTTGCTTCCTACGAAGACAGGGTTCTCAGATAGGTATAGCGCAAACCATATGTCTCCATCCTGCACTTGACTTACTTTATTCAGTTCAGGCACGTACTTGTCCTTTACGTAGTTATATTCGGTCGTCCAATCGTTGGTTCCAGTATATATTGTCTTGAAGCTTGCTCCAACCTCTTGATTCGTGACTCCTGTAGTTTCAACGACCACGTAAAACTTGAACCTATGTATGAAGTATGTGGTCTCCAGAATCTTGACGTACCCCGCTTTATCGGTTGGAACCGTATTGTTGACGGTTCCTAGGTTATAGGTGTCGATGAACTGCCAGTTCGGAGCGTATTCACTGTCGCTTTCTTGAACTTTCAAGTGAAAGTCTGTTTTGATTGAGGCGGTTCCTTTGAATGTAGCAGTTGCCCATCCGACGCCGCTTTCTTCGTACTTCTTTTCGCATTGACTGTAAGGCCAGTCGAGATGTAGGTCGTTTACAAGCTTCGAGCCAGCTCCAACGTCCACTAGGCGACCTTCATATTTGTGGTTCCAAATGAGTTTGTAGATTGGTTTGTCTGGTACTGTGTAGACGGGGCTGGTGATGGATTGGAACCATCTGTAGCCGACTGTTAGCCTCAGTATGACTACTGATGCGAGTAGAATTGTGATGAGGGACAAGGCTAGGAAAATCTTCGCTGAGGATCTTCTCTTCCTTGCCTTCCACATGTAATTTTACTTCCTATCGTAGAGATTTGCTTAAAAAAGGGGGTTTGCGACCCTTGGGAGGGCGCGTATTCTGAGGCTAAGTCTACGATGCGAAGCTTATGACTTGCTGTATGTTCGTGAGGGTTCCTGCCGGGTTTATGATGTAGGTTTTCAGCGTTGGGAGGAATAGCTTGCTTGCGGCTGCGAATTTAGCTAGGATGTGGACTTTCCATGCGAATGCGGTTGCTGCGTCTCCTCTATAGCGGTAAACTTCCATGCCGTAGTATTCGTTGTTCCGGTCTGTGACAGGGATTTTGATCTCCCATAGGCTGTTGGCCAGTTGCCAGTCAATGTCGGCGCCACTGTACTTCTTGACGCCTGCCTTGACGTTCCATGTGATCTCTATGTCCTGTAGCTTCACGTTGCCGTCTTCAACGTAGGTGTTGTTGTTCGAGTTGGGGCTGACCAACTGGAGTCGAACAACTTTGAAGCCGTATCCTTCACCTGACCATCCGCTGTAATAACCTGTGGCTGAGTAGTCGTAGTATGCGCTTGTAGAAACACCTGTCACGTTTGTTAAAGAAGTTATGCCTATGTTCGCGGCATCACTCTTTGTGACGTAAACATCGAAGGCTGCGTCTTGGGTGGCTTCACCAGCCCTGATTGCAGGTAGTTCGCTGAAGTCTAAGCTTACGCACCATTCAAAGGTGCCGTCTGTGTCGTAGTCCCAAGGCTCCCATCCGGTGACGAAGCCTCGGCTCTTATCCTTTGTGGTTTGCGGGTCGAAGTAGAATCCTGTTTGAGTGCCGAAATCCAGAACTAGGAAGGCTTTGCCGAGGTCTTTCTTGAAGACTTGGAAGGTTACGTTGCTACCGGATGTGTCAAAAGTGTAGCTGGTGGATTTCGATGCATCATAGATGAGAGGTGTCCAACTGGTTCTTTGTGCAGTTAGATCGTAGCTCCATTTGTAGAACGTGGTTAGTTCAACGCTTCCGTAGAAAGGTTCGCCTGTGCCTGCGCCACCACCTGATTCTATAGGTGGAATCTGTATTTCACCGCCCGGCCCTGCTTGGAACGGTAGTCTCCCAGTGTATGCCCAGATCATGAACATACTCGACAACACGATAGCTATCATAACAGCAGCGATAATGATCCAGAGACCGCCTCTTTTCCTCTTGACTTGTTGTACCATCTTTCTCCCTCCAGAGGCCCTGTTCCACGTATAGTGTCATGTCTCCCCGTTTTTTCTGATGCTAGGGAGCTTTTCACGTATACGATTAGGCTGGAGTATTATTTAGGCCCCTCCGTCGGGTCAATGGAAAGTATAGCCTACGTTGCATTTAAAAGGGTTGCTATTTTCACGTACATTTTCTACAGCCTAGTTTTTCAGGCTTTCTTCTCTAGCTTGTCGTAGATTCTTTCGATGTACTCGATAATCATGCGTGCTGGATAGTAGAAGCCGATTATCGTGAAGAAGGTTAGAATAGCTAAGTCGGTTGGTTGCATTGGATAGTTTATTTGGAGGAGCAGTATGCAGCCCAGTAGAAGAAGGATTGGGTAGGTCTTTGGGGTTATTTTGAGGTATGAGAGTGTTTTAGGGTGAAGACGTATGTAGAAGAGGATTATTGTTGCCCAAAGTGTTGTGATGCAAAGTTCAGTGTAGATTGAAGGTTCCCATGAGGCGTAGGTTAGAGTGAAGTTGTGGTCTCCAGCCGCGTCTACAGTGAAAGCCATCAAGTTCAGTCGAGTGAAATAGAGTGGTTCGTCTCCAAGTTTAGAGCTGTATAATTTGAACCCTTGCAGTCGAGGGTGAGAAACAACTATTACGACGGGTTCATTCGTCCTGAGAGTTAGAGTTATCTTGTTGAATCCATAGGTGGCGTTTACGGGCGTAGATAAAGCTATAGCTTGGAACTCTTGGAGAGTTAGATTTTCATTTATGAATATTTTGAAGTAAGCATCGAGTTTTATCGGAATTGCCATGCCTCTAAAAAGGCTGTTTCTGAATAGGTATGAGCCGCCTTCATGGTTGATGAGCGTCACGTATGTAAGGTTAAGAAGTTTTTCGACGATCATTCTACCTTGATAGTCATCGGTTTTATCTACGACCATGTATTTGACACCGTAAAGCGTTGCCGCCAACATAAATTGAGAGGTATCGTTTATGTTGTATATGTTGACGAATTGGTTGTAGAGCACCTCGCCCTCTGAATAGTATGAGGGATAGTCGCGGATTGAAAACGGCGATTGACCTATAATTTCATGGTCTATCATTGCGCTTTCATAGTTTGAAACAGCCCATTTAATAGGATACTTCAGTATTCTATACTGTGCAGTATCCTCCTTTATTTTTGTTAGGTTTGAAGAGAGAATGGACACGGGTTGAGATGAAGGGAGAACTGGAAAAGCAACGTCGAAGAAAATAAGGGCTACGAGAACTACTGATAGGATCACCCCCTTATTGAAAGATATCCGCTTGAACAAAGGGGTTATTCCGTAGCAACTGAGAAGAGCGAAACTGAAGCTTACAAGAAATAGGGCACGGTAGGGAACTCTTATGATCGGTAACAGAACAACTTTAGTGATAAGTAAAGGTATGATGTTCATCGAAAACAAAGCGAAGATTCCTGCGGTGAGCCAGTAGAACCTGACGGGCTGCTGCTCTCCAGTCGCGGTGAACTTTCTTGAAGCTAGAGGAATCAAACTGAGTCCAATGACGGTCGCTCCAAGGTAGAAGGCTGAGTTTCTATCGAAGAGAACAATGAAAGATTCCATTCCATATAGGTAGCGGTATGGTGTGGTGAAACTTTCAGGGCCGAATACGGAGAAGATTTCGAGGACTGTATAAATCACAATAATTACCGGAGGAATCGCGGATAGCAGTAGAGTTTTCAGCGAGTTTCTGTTGCCATGAAAGAAATCCCAGAGTGCTTTCACTGTCAGATAGACGGCTAGTAACAAAGCTATCTGCCCGTCTACTGTAACCATGATTGTTAATCCGATACTCGTCAAGGCGATGTTGCATCTAGTGGGGTTACGGCTTGTTTTTTCAAATATTAATGCGATTGCCGGAAAAAGAACCATTGCTACAAGAATTGAAATATGACCTGCCCTTGTTTCAACTGAGAAGGATTGGGAGAAGGCGTAGATGGTTGAGGCGAGGATGCTTAAGCTAAGGTTTTTGAAGAAGAAGTTGGCGTATTTGAACATTAAGAACTGGGATGCAAAGATGCAAGCCATAACCAGTATTTTAACTGCAAGCCAATAGTTGCCAGTTATCTCAGTTGATAGGTAGATAATTGCGGCAACTGGATTTAGGATAGACCACAATGGGATAGATGGCGTTCCTCCATGCAAGTCCGGTATCCAGAACCTTCCTATGGGCAAGCCTTTTTCCGCAAGAACGGTTTCATAGACGTGTATCATAGCGTAGTTCGAATAGAAGTCTGAGAATTCTTCACCTATTGCTCCATCTGAAAATAGAAAGCGGCTACTGTAGAGTAATGTTAGAATTGAGAAAGTTGTCAAGGCGACAGCGGAGTTCTTGAGGTTTCGATCCATCGGTTCAGCCACCTAAATTCAAGACATCGCGTAACCCGATTAAATTCATCTTCAATTGTCTCCATCCAGTCAGTTTTTTCAAGCGTCTATTAGCTACACTTCATGGTTGAATTTTTCCAGTACGGCGGCTATTTTGCCTAGGCCCAAGGGATGTTGGGGGTAACGGCTGTATCCTGTGCTTGAAGCGATTAATGTGACTTTCATAGCGGTCTTCCTCTAAAGGAAGTTCTTCGCTAGTGTGATGGCAGTTCTGAAATCTTGACGTAGCTTATTGGGCGAGCTGAAATCCTTCAAAAGCCTCTTCATAACATAGTGAGGATTGAAGTAGAAGTTCCTGTAGGCTTCTCTTTGGGCTTGAACCATAAAGTCTCTAGTCAACGCTTTAGGTATATAGATCGGTTGTTCAGCCAAGTCGCCTGAAATGTGTTTATCCCATATGTCGGCTGTAAGAGCTTGCTCGTTAAGAGCATGTTGAAATATTTCTGTTTGAGGGTAGGGTACGATGATGTGAAATTCAATGTAGTCCGTTTTCATTGCTTTGGGATGGCAAATGGATGTAGCGACAGTAGTTTCCGTTTCACCTATTAGCCCGATTATGTAGAATGAGTTAACTTCGATGTCATACTTGTGGCATAGGTCGATAGTTTGTTGTATTGTCTCATCCGAGAAGGGTTTCCCGTTGATCTTTCTAATTTGCTCGTCTCCAGATTCAATGCCTAGGCTTATCTCACGGCATCCAGCGTTTCTGAGAGTTTCGACGTAGGCTTCATCTCGCAGTAGTTCAACGCGGGTTTGGAAGCCGAATTGGATATCTAGGCTTTTAAGTAGCTCTAGAAGCTCGAAAGTTGCCTTTCGATTGAGACCGAAGATATCGTCTACAAACTGGAAGTATTTGAGGTTGAACTGCTCTCTGCATTCCCGTATTTCATCGCGTATATTTTCGGGAGATCTAAACCGCATTGTTCGAGGAACGCAAGGCCGACAGCAGAAGCTACAGCGGTATGGACAGCCACGGGACGCTAAGATTGCCGTGAACTTTTCACTGTAGATTGGAACGAAGTATGATTTTAGGTCTGTTAAGTCTCTAGCTGGAAAAGGTAGTGAATCCAAATTCTTTGGGCTTTCACCCTTTATGACAGTTCCGTCAAGGCTTCCTGACTTGATGTGTTCAATTATGTTGGGAAATGTGACTTCAGCTTCTCCTTGAAACAGCACGTCAAAGTAAGGGTATTTCGCCATGAACCTTTGGTCGAGAGTTGCGTGGGAGCCCCCTAAAACAGTTTTGCCGTTATATCCGTGTTGGCTGAGAGCGTTAGCTAACTGCACGGTGCTTTTGGCTTGAGGCGTTGTTGCGCTTAACCCGATGATTTTCGGGTCGTATTGAAGAATCCTCCAAGTTAGGTCTTCCATCGTAAGTTGCATAGTAGGGGCATCTAGCACGGCGACATCGTATCCATGTTCGCGTAGCGACGAAGCAAGATATAGAATTCCAAGCGGAGGATAGAAGAAAATTTCGTCGCTCTTACCGTATAGTGTGCCGATGAAGCTGTGAGGAACGTTCACTAAAACTACATCAACCATGATGAACTGGCACCTACTTTAGCTTAATCTCGGATTCTCGTATATAACGTGGCTTCCAAACGATGTTACAGGGTTCCAGTTCTTAAGCACGTCCTCAACAATCTCGTTGGCATTCAGTTCTCAGCTACCTCTTTGCGGATTCAACTATCTTCCATTTGTATGGAAGGTATCCTCGTAGAAAGTCGATTTTAGCTAGGAAATATATTGAGCCTTGCATGAGAATGGATAGGATGAGTACGAGCATATCTTTTGGAGAGTTAATTGTTTTCAAAATGTGCTTTAGGCTCGTGAACCAGAGTGTTGAAGGCTTCACATTTGTTATCATCCGCATTTGGTGGTGTCCAATGTATACGCGCCTTCGTTGAGTGATTAAGTCAGTCATAGTTTGGGGAGGATGCAAGTACACTAGGGAGTCTGGGGCGTATGCCGTTTTGTATCCCTTTATCTCTGCAACTGCTTCCACGTAAGCATCGTCATTTATGATAGCTGGAGGAAGCTCATGTATGACTCCTGCCTTAATTGCCATGAGTTCTCCGCTGATTTTCGGTTTAACTTTTTCACAGATAAGATGATGAATTTTCCATTGAAGATCGTAGTATAGGCTTACGAACGACCTATTGAGCAGCATAGGAACCGGATGGCCTCCAACAACGCCGATATGATCGCTCTCTTCTAAGAACCTGATTAGGTTTTTAATTGAGTTCATGTCAGCTAGGTTGTCACCGCCTAGAAAGACGAGGGCATCGTATCCTTCAGTGTCAACGATCCTTAACAAACGGTTTAGCACATCAACTTTACCCCGCCTATAAGCTTCATGAATCATGCTTATCTGATGATTCGTTTGCATAAACGATTGAACCGTATCGTCAGTTCCATTGCTGCTGCTGCTTACAACCATTATACGCCAGTTGGGAGGAAGCGCGTTCTCCGAAAGCGAAGAAAGCAGTGAACCGATGTTCTTTACATCATTACATGTTGCGATGCCAATCAACACTTGCATTACCGTTTCCTCCCGACGATGAGAAGATCCCAGCAGAAGGAAGTGGGGGCGAAGCGGTCTAAGATTCTTCCAATTCTTCCACCGACCTTTCCGTCAACCAGAACGGTTTCGAAGAATCTTTCCATCAAAGATTTAGCTTCGCGGTAGGTTAATTCTCCCATGTGTTCAGGGTTATGTTTGAAGCCGAAAGGTATCTTGTTGATAATTGAGTAGACATGTTTGTTCGGCGTTGTCATCGTGAGCAATCCATCTGCTTGAAGGATGCGGTGAATCTCCTGTAAGGCGGCAGATTTGAGATGGTCAGGAATATGCTCGATAACTTCTATGAATAAAGTAGAGTCAAATGAGTTTGACTTGAACGGTAGATGCGTGCATGATCCCTGAACTACGTCTTCATTATTCTTTTCGGCTTTGCATCTTTTCAGCCTTCTTAATGAGAGGTCTAGACCTATTACGGGTTGTCCTCTCTCCCGTAGTTTTCTAGACCATAAGCCGCGTCCAGAGCCGCAGTCGAGGGTGAAGCCTTGGGTGTGTGCTAAGATTTTGTCTACAAACCATTTTTGAGGGGGAATGCAGCCGTCATCCAATGTTTCTTGACTTAGGTTCACCCAGCTTTCCACGGGGCTTTCAACTTCGTTTCAGTTTTGCAAGCCATCTCATTGCGAAGTCGAAGCTACAGATAAAATGCTTCACTTTATGTTTGAGGGTTTCCGGTGAGGCCATTCTGAATTTTCGTCTTGCTGTTTCTATTGTTTCACCTAGAACTTTGATTTCGTCGATGTTTCCTAACCCTTTTACTGAGGCGAGTAAGAGGTATGGTACGCAGATCGGGTTAATGCTCATTAATTGGCATCCTACGTAATCTGCGGCGACAACGTTATCTCCTGCGACGAGCAAGTTCATCAGTATAGGGTTTCCGTAGATAGGGCCTTCTCCTTCCATTCCTAGGAATGCATCAACAATGACTAGATCCGAGGAATAGCGGCGGTTTATTTCGACTAGCGCGTTTTCGATGTCGCTGTGGAATTTAGCTTTGTTTCGGTTAGGGTAGCATCCGAAAATGTTTTTCATTCCGCAGGACGCTACTCCTATCTCGCTTGTCTTGAGGTTGCAGAGGTTGATGAGCTTGTCGAAGTCCACGCCTTTGACAAGAGGATTCTTGTTCAAGTCGATTAATGTTACGCCCTCAAGTTGGTCGTAGCCTAAGGCCCTGTATTTCCGAGGTGTACTCATCGTTGCACTTGGCGATTCTATGACGAATATTTTGTCAGTAAATTGTCTCACGACTTCTATGATAACCTTCATCGTTTGAATTGAGCTAGTTGCCGGATAGCTGTATTTGTAGTTGCATAGGTTAGGTTTGATTGCGACACGCTCCCCTTGTTTGAAGAAGCTCTCGACTCCACCGAGCAACTTCAGTGATTTAGTAAGGGCTTCCCTTGTTTCTCCGTTATTTTTTACGATAGCTACTTTATGAGTTATTCACTGCCACCCTCCTATATTATTGCCCTCAGTAGGGCTGGCGGATTGCAGGTTAGAGAGGAGTAGTAGGCGTTAGCTAGTGGACAGGCGCATTCTCGGTCTGCTATGCTTTTTCGAACCTGTTTGGCTGAACGACTGTTCCACACTTTATTTATGTCGTAGTTTGCTAAACGCAGATCTCCCATGTATCCTTCAGGTAGCCAACGTGTGCAGCAGGAAACAACCTGACCCCAAGCAGTGATATGTGCTGAAGCTCTTCCAGCCATACATGGAATAGGTTGCTTCCGGTTCCAGAGGTATTTCATGGTGTCCCAATAGTATCTATTTCGTAGCTTCATTTTAAATGAGGCTTTCGATTGGAGGAGAGGTTGCACAGCGAAGGCGTAGTCTTCTAATGAAGGGGTTAGGTCTTCCCCTATCGTTTTAAGTTCATGTCGTTCTTCAGCTATTTCGCTGATGAAACTGTCGATTACTGGGAGTGGTTGAGCTTTAAAATATTTGAGGATTCTATGTATAGGTTTAGACTTCACGTTGAATTTCGAGAGGACTGTGTGGACGGAGATTATTAGTTGACGATATTCCTGTTTTAGAGCGAAGAGTCGAAGTAGAGTGTCGAGGATTGTTGAGAAGCCGTTGGGAACGCCTCGCATTCTATCGTGATCTTCATTGATTCCGTCTAGGCTTAGGTTAAAGTGAACTTCTACGTCTTTTGGGCAGAGTGCGAGAAAGCTTTTGAGAACTTTATAGACTGTTACGGGCATGAGGCCGTTGCTTGGAATTGCAATGTATTTTGGCTTGCCGTACTGGATTGATAGTTGGAGAAGCTGAAGCAAGTCGTCTCTTAAGCAAGGTTCTCCACCACTATACGTGATGAAGAGATACGATTTCCCTAGATGCTCGAATACGGATTCCCATTCGCTGGTCGTTAACTCTGCTTCCGCTAACTCGGGTGTTTCTTGGTACAGCCGATGAATATTGCAGGTTAAACAGCGGCTCTGGCATTTCATCGTTGTGCTTATTGTGAGGTTGAAAGGAAGAGGGGCCTTAGAGAAAGGTTTCGCTAGGATATGTTTAATGATAGATGTTTCTCGCATTCAAGATCATTCCTCCGAAAGTGAAGTTGACTGTGTTTGCTCAATTCAGTTGGAAACTCCTCCATCGACGGATGCCGTTGTCGGTCGTGATGGAGTAGAGCAACGGCGACGCGACGACGCAGAAAGCCGCCCCCAACATCATCTTGTTGAGCCACAACCAACCTCTCCGTCGCATAGGTTCTTGAGTTTCAACGTGGCTTCTGAGTCGAACCATTTCTTAAACCAATATCCTCTACACTGCTTTGAAAACTGCAAGCCGAGAGCTATCCTAATGTTGGGGTAAGGGTCTTCACGGTCTGAAAGCCGTAGAGGATTCTTGAAGAGTAGGCGTGATTTATCTCGGTCTCCGAGAACAATATCGTAGTATTCGTCGCCTCGTATTTCATGTGGATTTTCTGAAATTCTCCGAACGTGATCTCTGAGGCTCTCATGCCAAATGTAACTTCTTACCCCTCTTTTTCTTAGACGGTAAGCAGATTCAACCACGAAATATGCCACTAGATAGTATCCCCATTGTTTCTCGTTTATCGTGCCAGATTCAATGAACCACGCAATGTCTCCTCTCTCGAATTTACCGAGTCTACCGAATGGGTCTCCGTAAGTCAGATTCTTGAAATCTGGATCGGGATGGTCGGGCAACGGCACATAAGGGATTGAGCCCTCTGGTTGAATTTGAGGTTCCTGTAAGTCGTAGTACGGTTCTTGCAAATCCTTTCTTCTCGCCAACGACCTGTTAACCCCAATATGAAAGAAAGTGCTTTTCATTCTTCTGCACCTATACTTCCTCGCCAATCCCTTAAACGGTTCCAAAGGATACGCCATTTATCGAGAAATTTTCCGTAGAGTCCACCTGTTGAAAGATGAAAGAGGTTCCAACCGACAGTGGAAACAGTGTAGTATTTGATGAATAAATCCATTGGCATCCCAACAATAATTGCGGTTGTAAAGCTAAATAGGGTGCCGAGTATAGCGTTGAAGAGAAGGTATCCCAAAGCATCACCTAAAAACCGCGATCTCAACAATTTAAACATTCGTTAACATCCCCTTCGTTGCTTTGACTAACTCTTTTACTGTGAACGACAGGATTTTACGATATCTTTGAGGATTTTGGGTTAGAGACTGTATTCGCAGGTTAGTCCATAATGACATCAAGAGATGCCAAAGCCGAAGCTCAAATGGAGAAAGGAAATAGGGGGAAAACACCAAATGTATGTGATCGTACATATCAAAGTTGAAAGTAGTTATTCTGTTTTCTTTGTTAAGCTCGTCAAATATTTCCGTACCCATCTCTGGCGTCAACAATTGAGGAACAACCACTTCAGAGTGAAGAGACTGCAAAAGTTTGAAGGTTTTCAGAATTGATTTTCTGGTTTCGTATGGACTAATTAAGATTCCAGCTATCGTTTCAATTCCGACTTTATGGCACATATCGAAAGCTCTTTGAAATTCATCTACGGTTTCCCTCTTCTTGTATCTTTTCAATATTTCAGGTTCCGCAGTTTCAACTCCAATCAAAAGGCATCTGCATCCAGATTCATATGCTTTCCTTACGAAGTCTTCACCCCAACGATTAAGTAGATCAGCTCTAGCATTGGCGTCCCAAACAAAGTTCAACCCATTCTCTTTGATTCCATCGAAGATCTTCATGGTTCTATCATAGTCAAGAATGAAGTTATCGTCCAAAAAGATTATGTGTTTTTTTTCTAATTGTTCATTAAGGCAGATAAGATTTTGAACAACATAGTTCGATGAGTGAAATCTAACTCTTTTATTGAAGAGTTTCGATGTAGTACAAAAAGTACATGGAAAAGAACACCCGAAGCTTGTAACAATATAACCAACTTGTCCGGTGTCAGAGAGCAAATCCCAAGCTGGAAACGGTAGTGAATCAATGTTTTCTATTAATTCCCGTTCCGAATTTTGCTTGATTTTTCCATTGGAAAGCCGATAAGATATACCCTTAATCTCTTCTACAGGTTGACCGCTCACAAATTCGAAGAGCGTTTGCTGTCCTTCCCCTCTGCAAAGCACATTGATATGTTTTAAACTTTCCATAACGTATTTGTCTGCCCCCGCCAACGAAAAAGACCCTCCGACTATCGTTTTGATATTTTGCGGAACACTTTCAAGAAGCTTATTCACAGTAGACAGCTGAGGAAATAAGGCAGATATTCCCAAATGGGTAGGCTGAACATCATCAATTACTTCAAGCACTCTTTCTTCATCGTAATTCAGGTAATTCGCATCGAGCACTTCAACGTCAATGTCCCTCTGACGAAGGTACGAGGCAAGAAACGGCAACGCTATAGTAATTCCAGTTTGACCCGCAATATGCCTAAAGAAATTATCCAAAAAACTAGGATTAGCAGGGGAAGAAATTAACAAAACCTTTTCCATCAATTTCTCCTCTTAACTGCACGCCATTTGCTTGCAAGGTCTTTCGGGTCGTCTTCTCCTGTCCTTATGCCTGTTGGCTGACTTCCCCAGCATTGAATCTGTCTGCATTTTGGGCAGAAAATTAAAGACCCATAGCAGTTGCGG
>Ga0129297_10000296_pt1 | contig 23922 bp, 25 predicted proteins | sample I18A1metaG_FD_94708 | JGI IMG/M metagenome (GOLD analysis project Ga0129297, IMG submission 94708) | Lake sediment bacterial and archeal communities from Gulf of Boni, Indonesia to study Microbial Dark Matter (Phase II) - ​I18A1 metaG | ecosystem: Environmental > Aquatic > Freshwater > Lake >... | reverse complement strand
GCCTCCGCCGCCGCGTCCGGTGAAGCGCGAGCCGATCCGCGTGGGTGGCAACGTTCAGGAATCGAAGCTCATCAAGAAGATCGAGCCGGTATACCCGGAGTTGGCGAAGCGAGCCCGCGTATCAGGCGTGGTTATTCTCCAGGTAACGGTTGACGAGGAGGGCAGCGTATCTGAGATCCGCGTGTTGCGCGGACATCCTCTCCTGGATGACGAAGCGATTCGTGCAGTAAAGCAGTGGAAATATTCTCCGACATTGTTGAATGGCGAGCCGGTCCCGGTCATCGCAACCGTGACGGTCATCTTCAACCTGAGATAATCATTTACCCAACTCAATTGGAGGCTAGAAGAATTCGATGGGAACAATCAACATAGTAGAACTCTGGAATTCGATGGGGGGCATCGCCAAAGGGGTGGTGGTGATCCTCGGTATCATGTCGGCGTACTCGATCAGCGTCATGATTGAAAGGTGGATCACCTATCGCGCAGCCCGCAAGCAATCCCGAGTCTTTACCCCTGCGGTTGCTGAGTGCCTGAAGGAAGGCAAGATCGACGAAGCGATAACCTTGGGGGAGCAGAACAACAAGAGTCATCTGGCGAAAGTCCTGGTGTCCGGGCTCCATGAGCTGCAGGCTCACTCCAAGAGCAGGGATATTCCTGGAGAGACCATCGAGTCGGCCAAGCGGGCTTTGGAACGGGCCACCGCGATCGGGATCGAGGATCTGAAGCGCGGTCTGGGCGGGCTCGCCACTATCGGCTCCACGGCTCCATTCGTCGGACTGTTTGGAACCACCATTGGGATCATCAACGCCTTCCAAGGGATGAAGACCGAAGAGACGGCGGGCATCGCTGCTGTCGCCGGTGGTATTGCGGAGGCATTGGTGACCACCGCTTTCGGCCTGTTCGTGGCGGTTCCGGCGGTCATGGCCTTTAACGCGTTTACCAACAGGATCGAAACCTTCACGGTCGAGATGGACAACTCCTCATCCGAGTTGATCGACTACTTCCTAAAGCGGCGGAGTCAAATCAGTGGCTAAACGAGGGCTGGGACGTAGCAACGTAAACGCCGAAATCAATGTGACGCCCATGGCGGACATCATGCTGGTGTTGCTGATCATCTTTATGATCACAACGCCGCTGCTGCAGACCGGCATTACGGTGAACCTCCCCAAAGCGAAAAATCCGCTGGACGCGCCGGAGGCCGATAGCAAGGACGCGGTGGTCGTGGCTTTGAACCGAGACGGCCGCATCTATCTGCAGAAAAACGCCATTGCCGAAGTCGACCTCACTGAATTCCTCACCAAGAGGTTTTCGGGTGGTGAAATCAACAAGACGATGTACCTCAAGGCTGACACGGCCGTCCAGTACGGCCGCGTGGTGCAGATCGTCAATCTGTGCCGCAGAACTGGGGTCGAGCGCATCGGCTTGATGGCGGAGAAGGAAAAAGAAAGATAGCGGCGATCCTGCCGTATCAGCGCAGGCGGAGATGCCATGCCGTGCTTCGATGCCGCGGCCCCGGCAATACGAGTCGGTGCCGAGGCTGCGGGAAGCGCAGCACATCCCCAGTTGCTGCAGCCGCAACGCGGTAGTTTGCTGGACCATGACGTAAGGCCCTCGGACCGCCGAGGGCCGCCAAAAAGGGAGTGACTACCTATGGGAATGGCAGTTGGCGGTAAAAAAGGCCCCAAGTCTGATATCAATATCACGCCCTACATCGATATCCTCTTGGTGCTTCTCATCATCTTTATGGTCATAACGCCCGTCCGTCAGATGGATCTCGACGTTAAGGTGCCACAGGCGGCACCCTCGGATCAGCCTGCCGCGCCGGATCCGAGCGTGATTGTGGTGTCGGTCGGCGAGAGTGCTCAAATCGCCATCAACCAGGAGTTGACGGACATCAGCGCGCTGGGACCGAAACTTCAGGAAATCTATAGCGCACGTGCAAACAAGAACATGTTCATCAGCGCCAGCCCTAAGCTGCCCTATGGCGACGTGGTGAAGGTCATCGACATTGCCAAAGGAGCTGGGGTTGGTGACATCGGTCTTCTTACCGAGGAAATCCGCTAGCGTTTTTGCCGCTCGCGCGCGGTTTCATATCAAGTCTGGAGGCGAGAATGAGGTCTGACAAGTTGTGGTTGGCCCTGTTTCTACTCTTGGCGGGCACAACTCTGACAGGTTGCGGCTTTATCACTAAACTCCGTGCCCGCGACAGCCTGAACAAAGGAGTGAGAGCCTTTACCGAGCAGAAATACGACGAGGCGGCGAAGTACTTCGAGGAATCGATCAGGCTCGATCCGGAGTTTCCGGTGGCGCGCATGTATCTGGCGACAACCTACACTTCCCAGTTCGTCCCGGGCTCCCCTGATCCCAAGAGCGCTGAGATGGCTGACAAGGCGATCGAGACCTTTAAAGGCGTACTGGAAGCCGACAAGGCGAATCCGAACATTAACGCCATGCTGAGCATCGCCAGCCTCTACTACCAGCTCAAGAAGTATGACGATTCGAAGGACTGGTGCGCCAAGATCCAGCAGGTCGATCCTCAGAACGCGGAGGCACTGTACCGGGTCGCCGTGATCGACTTCGATGATTCGCTCAAGAAGACCGGCCTTCAGGGCGAGAATGTGGAGTTTCTTGGTGCGGAGGAAAGGGCGCACTCCCTGGCGGACATAGAAGAAGGGTTGAAGGCTCTGGAGCGCGCGATTCAATTGAAGCCGGATTACTTCGACGCGATGGAGTATCAAAACCTTCTCCTCAGGGAGAAGGCCAAGTTTGAAAAGAGCGAGAAAGCCAAGGCTGAGCTGATCCGCGAGGCGGACAAGGTAGCCCAGAGAGCCTTGGTGTTACGCCTCAGGGCTCAAGAGGAAGAGGCGAAAAAGCCCAAAAAGCTCGCAACCAAATAGACCTCCGCTCCAAAAGAAAACGGGGCACCGGCGGCCCCCATTTTCTTTTATGTACCAGTCCCCATACGCACCAACCTGCATCTTTTGTTCCGCTGTCGCTGATTCCTCTATAATGGACTGACGGGCTACTAAACCCATGATCCGCTATGAGGACCTGGCTGAGAAAATCCTGAGTTACCAGCCTGAATCGGCGCTGGAGATTGTGCAGCGCGGCTATGTCGTGTCCGCGAAGTACCATAAGGGGCAGGTGCGGATGAACGGCGAGCCCTACCTGACTCATCCTCTCGAAGTTGCCAATATCCTGGCGGAACTCCGTCTCGACGCAGTGACGGTCACAGCGGGATTGTTGCACGATGTGCTCGAGGATACCCTCATGGAGCCAGAGAATCTCAAGCGACAGTTCGGCGAGGAGGTCTATCAGCTCGTTGACGGTGTCACCAAGATCTCCCAGGTGGAATTGACATCAAAGCATCAAAAGCAGGCCGAGAATTTCAGGAAAATGCTCCTGGCGATGGTCGGTGACATTCGGGTGCTTTTTGTCAAACTGGCGGACCGCTTGCACAACATGCGCACGCTCCAGTACTTGCCGCCAGATCGGCGCGAACGGATCTCTCTGGAAACCCTTGAGGTTTACGCGCCACTTGCGCACCGTCTGGGAATGGCCAAGATCCGCGGCGAGCTGGAAGACTTGGCCTTCAGTTTCCGCGATCCCGCTGCCTACCAAAACACGGTCACGCTGATCGAAGCTCGTCGAGCCGTAAGCGAGGATTTCATCGCGGAAACCAAACAGGCCATCGCAAACGAGCTGGCCGAACACCGCATTCCGGCGCGGCTTGAGAGTAGAATCAAACGGATCTACGGCGTTTACAGCAAGATGCGCCGCCAGAAGATCGGTATCGATGAGGTCTTCGATTTCATCGCGATCCGCGTCATCACTGACAGCGTCAAAAACTGCTACAGCATCCTCGGAATCCTGCATAACCTCTGGAAACCGGTACCCGGCCGGATCAAGGATTACATCGCCATCCCTCGACCCAACCTGTATCAATCGCTTCACACTTCCGTCATCGGTAAGAAGGGCCAGCCGTTTGAGATCCAAATACGAACCCAGGAGATGCACCGGATAGCCGAGGAAGGAATTGCCGCTCATTGGAAATACAAGGAGGGTAAACAGGGCATCGTAAAAGGTGAGGAGCAGTTCCGCTGGTTGCGGCAATTGATAGACTCGCAGAGCGAGATCAGCGACCCGCGCGATTTTATCAGCAGCCTCAAGGTCGACCTGTACCCGGACGAAGTCTATTGCTTCACGCCGAAGGGCGAGGTCATCACATTGCCCCGCGAGGCAACTCCGGTCGACTTCGCCTACGCGATTCACACCGAGATAGGGCACCATTGCGCGGGAGCCAAAGTCAACGGCCGCATCGTGACGCTCCGGACGAAGCTGAAGCACGGCGAGATCGTGGAAGTGATCACCTCTAAGGATGCCAGCCCAAGCAGAGACTGGCTCGTTTTCGTCAAGACCGCTCGTGCCCGCAATCGGATCAAACACTGGATCAATCAGAAGGAAAAAGAAGATGCCGCTGAGCTCGGCAGAAAACTTCTGGAAAAGGAGGCCCGAAAGTTCAAGACCACCTGGAAAAAGGTGTCGACCACGAATGAGCTGGCGGGAGTGCTCCTGCAGTATGGGATCCAAAAGGCCGATGATGTGTACGCTGAAGTAGGGTTCGGCAAAGTTGCAGCGCGACAGATCTTCGCCGCCCTCTTTCCCGATCAGGCACCGCCATCCGAAACAAAGACCAAACCTTCCGCAATCGTGGCGGTTGTCAGCAAAGTCCTGCGCAGAGGGGAGTCTCCCGTTACGGTGAAAGGCCAGGACGGATTGCTTGTGTACCGTGCCAAATGCTGCAATCCCATCCGGGGAGACGACATTGCGGGCTACATCACGCGCGGAAAGGGCATCTCAGTTCACCTAACGACCTGCCCAAACCTGGTTAATCTTCTGGGATCCGATCGAATCACGGAGGTGGAATGGATCCAGGTGCCCAATGACCAGCTGTTTACCGTTCGCCTGGCGATCACGGTCCAGGACCGGCAAGGAATCCTGGCCGATATCACGTCCGCAGTCAGCAACCTGAAGACCAATATTCGAGAATCGCGTTCAACCTCTGAAGGCGGCAAGGGGGCGGTCGATCTCACCGTCGATATCTACGACACTAAGCACCTGCAAAAAGTGATTCAAGTCCTGAAAGGCATCCGCGGCATAGAAGCTGTCGAACGGGTCACGAAGCTGTCCTGATCGCACCACACAGGGAGATTCCATGAAAGAGATCATTGAAACGAGTAGCGCTCCAAGCCCGATCGGCCCGTATGCGCAGGCCATTCGCGCCAACGGGTTCATATTCCTTTCCGGCCAGATACCTCTGGATCCACAGACCGGAGCGGTCGTGCAGGGCGACATCGCAGTCCAGACACGGCAGGTCATGCAAAACGTGTCTGCCATTTTGGCAGCAGCAGGCAGTGGGCTGACCAAGATCGTCAAGACGACTATCTTCCTGATTGACTTGGACGATTTTGCCCAGCTTAACCGTGTGTATGGGGAATACCTTGCGGATGTCAAACCTGCTCGGGCTACAGTTCAGGTAGCGCGGCTGCCGAAAGAAGTACGGGTCGAAATCGAGGTGATCGCTCTGGCCTAGACCGCTTTCTGAACCTTTCCGGAGCGCAGACAGCGGGTGCACACGCGCACGCGCTTGACCGCCCCCTTTTCCAGAATCCTCACGCTCTGCAGGTTCGGATAGAACTTTCGGGAGCGGACGTTGTGAGCATGCGAGATCGTATGCCCGAAGACCGGGGTTTTTTCACAGATGTAACATTGCCTGGGCATGGCGGACTCCTGTCAAAAGTCCGGCATGATACCAAGCGGGAAGCGGCGAGTCAACAACACTACCCCATCAGATCCTCCCCTCCGTCCACACCAATCACATTCCCAGTCATCCAGGTGGAATTGCACAGACTGAGCGCGACCAGAACCTCGCCCAGGTCGTCTGGAACGGTCAAGCGCTTGCCGGGATTGGACCCCAGAGCTCGGTCAAACATGAGACTGCTGCCGGGTATTTTCCTCGCGGCGGGGGTGTCGGTGACGCCGGCGCGCAAAGCGTTCGCGCTGATGCCGAACGGGGCCAGTTCGACCGCCAGCTGGCGGATATGCGATTCCAATGCGGCCTTCGCGGCCGATACCGCACCGTATGAAGGCCAGACCCGATGACCACCGGCGCTGGTCATGGCGAAGATCTTGGCACCCTTCTGCAGCAAGCCGGCAGCCAACAGGTCTTGGACCCAGTAGACCAAGCTGTGTGCCATGACGTCCAGCGTCATGTTCATGTCCGCAGGCTTGATCGCAGCATCGCGCTCCGGAGCCACATAAAGCTTCAGGGTACCAAACGCGAGCGAATGCAGGATCGTGTTGATTCCCGTGTGTCCGGGAGAATCCTTGAGCGCCTCCTGACACGCCCGGATCACCTCGGCGCGCCGTTCGGGATCCGCTGCATTGACATTGAAAAAGCGTGCCTGCCTTCCCAATGCACGGATCTCTGAGGCGAGTTTCTCGGCGTTTGGCAGCGTCGCGCGCCGGTCCAGATGAACTCCGAAGATGTCAAAACCATGGCGCGCCAGCGCGAGGCTGCACGCTGCTCCAAACCCGCTTGAGGCTCCCAAGATGAGGCCCCATCTCGGCTTCCCTGTATCCTCCAATGCCACCTCCTTGCCGACGCTGGTAAGCGTCGAATTTTAGTGGATCATAGGATAGGCATGCAACCAGATTGGAGGGTCGAGGCGCCACGGGTATATAATGCGCCCGGTGGACGCAGGCTTACGTGCCAGCACGTCAGGGCAGGATTGCCGGTGAAACATCGACCGGAAATGCAGCCATAACCGCCTGATTTTCTCGCTCAGGCACCTGTTGGCCCGTTAGATATTAAAGGCAAGGTTTGCAGGAGCCCAGCGGATCCTTCGGAAATGCCTGCATGGGGAGCGGCCTAGAGGCCTCCGGATTAGTATAGCGTTCAGCATTTCATGGATCCGTTGCCCGCTGCTGATAGGAATGGTGGACGTCGCGTTACTGGTCCGTGAAGCCGGCAGAGGCTTCTACGATTAGCCAACCACAGAAGGGATATCCTGATGGCGGAAGATCGAAGCAGCAAAAACAAAGCAATTGACATGGCATTAACCCAGATCGAGAAGCAGTTTGGTAAGGGGTCGATCATGCGGCTCGGAGATCGCCCCGCGCCTGCTGGGGTCCAGGTCGTATCGACCGGCTCGATTTCCTTTGATGCCGCACTGGGCGTGGGTGGGTTTCCACGAGGGCGCGTGATTGAGGTCTATGGTCCGGAATCCAGCGGCAAGACGACGATCGCTCTGCACGCAATCGCCCAGGCGCAGAAGGAAGGTGGCGCTGCGGCATTCATCGATGCCGAGCATGCCATGGACCCGACCTACGCTAAGATGCTGGGAGTCAACACTGACGAGCTGCTCGTGTCACAACCCGACAGTGGCGAGCAGGCGCTTGAGATTGCTGAGGTGCTCGTGCGCAGCGGTGCTATTGACATCCTGGTCGTGGACTCGGTGGCCGCATTGGTTCCCAAGGCCGAGCTGGACGGAGAGATGGGTGATTCTCTTCCGGGTCTACAAGCCAGGCTGATGTCACAGGCGTTGCGCAAGCTCACAGCAATAGTGTCGAAATCCCGTACCTGCCTCGTCTTTATCAACCAGATCCGCGAAAAGATCGGGGTGATGTTTGGCAACCCGGAGACCACGACCGGCGGACGCGCACTCAAGTTCTACGCCACCGTACGCGTCGACATCCGCCGGATCGGCTCGATCAAGGAGGGCGAGCAGGTTGTGGGCAACCGAACGCGCGTGAAGATCGTTAAAAACAAACTGGCTCCGCCGTTCCGCGAGGCCGAGTTCGATATTCTCTACAACCAGGGCATCTCCTACGAAGGGGATCTCATCGATCAGGCCGTGGAAAAGAAGCTGATCGAAAAGAGCGGCGCATGGTTCTCCTACAAAGGGGAGAGGCTGGGGCAGGGTCGGGAGAACGCCAAACAGTTCGTCAAGGAGCACGCAGACGTTGCCCAGGCACTGGACGCTAAGTTGCGCGAGATGCTGGGCCTGGTTAAGCCTGTCGCTGCAACTGATTCCAGAAGCAAACCGGGCTAACGACTGCCGCCAGAGTTTGCTTCTGCCCGGTTGTCGATTATTGTAGAATTGAATCTGCCGGAGTCGACCTGGCAATCGCGGCTGTCCGCAAGACGGCCGAGGAAAGTCCGAACTCCACAGGGCAGTGTGCCTCGTAACGCGAGGGAGGGGTGACCCTACGGAAAGTGCCACAGAAAATACACCGCCTCCGCTCAGCGGGGGTAAGGGTGAAATGGTGCGGCAAGAGCGCACCGCGCCGCTGGTAACAGCGGCGGCACGGCAAACCCCACACGGAGCAAGGTCAAATAGGAGAGCGATCCCGAAAGGGATGAAGGATGGCCCGTCCGATGCTCTCGGGTAGACCGCAAGATCCCGGGAGCGATCCCGGGACCAGAGGAATGATTGCCGTCTCTGCCCAGCAGAGAGACAGAATTCGGCTTATGGTCGGCTCCGGCGTCCACGTCGGCAGCCTGGCGCGCATACAGCTTCAGCTTTCCGAGAACCCGTCCCAAGTTTACTTTTGCCTCAAACTGGACAGGGATTTTCCGTTCGTCGGATGTGAGCCAGATCTTGAACTGTCCCCCCTCCTTGAATAGTCCTCCGAGCAGAGCCACTGTATTGATCCTCCAGGCATCGTAACTGCCGCTCGGAGTGCGAACGAGCTCGCTGGTTTCCACTCGTGATTCCACCTCCTTGACCGTGTCATCGTTTCCGACCAGCGACCGGTGCTTCAATCCGGCCTGCAGCTCTTTGCGACGCATATCGTAGAGCGCGGAGAAGGGATCCTGCACGCACTCGGGAACATCATCGCGAAACATGTCTTTCTTGGTCTTGGGCGGGACAACCGAGACGTCCGTCTCGTGAATGTGCAGCCGCCGGCTCTCGGGAAGGTAAACCACCTCAATGTTCCGCTTGCGCTTGCCCTCCCTTAATCGCTTCGATGCTCTCAAAGTACACAGCGAGCCGGGGTCCGTAAGAAACTCGAAATAATCATCAACCTTGACTCCGGCCAGGCGCGCGAGCGTCCCGCTCGAGCGTGCCTTGAAGACTATCTTGAGCGCCTTGCTGTCTTGGTCTCGGGCCATTTCATTCAGGTTGAGTTCGGCCTCTCCCGCCTCCATCGGCGGCAGAAAAAACAGATACCAGGGAGGATTCCAGTCCACCCGATACACCAGGCGCTCTCCGATCGAAAACGGTGCACCCCCATCAGCGGAGTCGGCGCCGACCAGGGCGGGCGCAGGTGTATTCCACGCCGTGGACACAAGGATGACCGCAAGGCAGGCTGCGAGCCTCCTGCGCCGATCCCAGATCAGCCAGGGACAGGCACTCCCCCTCTGGCGCGTCCTTGCACCCATGATGAAAATCTTCTCAGGTTCGTCTCGTGCCTTCAATGGCTGCTTTTGACCCGGCGCGAGACCGCCTCGAAGACCGCCTCGACCGAGATGTCCATGCACTCATTCTCCGTCGGGCAGGTTCGTCCGTAGCAAAAGCTGCACGGCAACACGCGAAAAACGGCTTCGTCCCTTTCCGACCAAGGTCCGTTACGCCTGGGCGATGTAGGGCCCAAGATTCCCACCACCGGGGTGCCAAGCGCACAGGCCAGGTGAAACGGGCCGGTGTCGCCGCCGACAAACAAGCGTGCCTGTTTGAGGAGCGGTATGAGTTGAAGAAAAGGGAGCGGAAGATGAATCAAGTGCACCCGGCAGGCTTCGGACATCGCTGCGTAGAGCTGCCCCTCTCCCGGGCCGGTCGTGACGACGACGGGCAGTCGAAGCTCGCTATTGATCCTTTCGGCGAGGGCAGCGTATCTGGCCGGACTCCACCGCTTCGTGGGCCAGCCCCCGCCCGGATTAACCACGACAAACTGCGTCAGCCCCTCTCGATCCAGGAGTCCCCGGACCGTTCGTTCGTCCTCCTCGTTTGCCACCAAGTCGGCGACAGGTTGGCGGGCGGAGGCGCCAGCCTCGGCCGCAAGCAACAGGTTGAGAAAAACCACATGCCGCTGCTCCGCGGGCCCTTCGACCCGCCGGTGGTAAAACCAGTGTGCGGGGCGTTCCCATACAAGGCTTTTGCAGAATCCAATGCGAATCCTGGCTCCGCCAAGCAGGCCCAACAGCGCGGTCTTGAGAAGACCCTGAAAGTCTAGCGAGAGGTCATATCGTCTTGCGCGCAGAGTCCGCACCAGGTCCCATGCGCCCTTCCAGCGAGGGATCTGCCAAGGCGCTTCACTCAGGCTCTTGGTGTCGATAGCCAGAACCTCGTGGATGCCAGGTACCCGAGACAGCAGGAACTGCATTCTCCGCTCTATCAGCCAATCGATCTGAGCATCTGGGAAAGCGCTGCGAAGAGCGCCAAGGGCGGGGAGGGCATGCAGTATATCTCCGAGCGAACTGAGCCGAATGATGAGGATTCTGCGAGGAGGCTTCATGGACGGAACTTGGAGACGATGGTCCTTATCAGATCACGGCTGGAATGATCCTTCGGGTCACCAACAATCGCCACTCGGCCACCGTAGGAACGAACCGTCTCACGTTCGGGAACGGTTTCAACGGTATAGTCAGTTCCCTTGGCATGAACGTCGGGCTTAAGATCCTTCAAGAGTCCGTCGACGGTTGCGTCGCCAAAAACTAACACATAATCTACACATTCTAGTGATGCGAGTATTTCGGTGCGCTCCGCCTCCGATTGTATGGGACGTCCGTCACCTTTGAGCTGGCGCACGGACTCGTCGCTATTAACCGCCAACACCAGGATATCACCCTGAGCCTTGGCGCCCTCGAGGTAGCGGATATGTCCGGCGTGAAGCAGATCGAAACAGCCGTTGGCAAGCACGACTTTCCGCCCGGCCTTGCGTGAATCCTCGACAGTCCGCTTCAGCTCGGCCGAATTTCTGAACTTGGCCTTTGGATTGACAGGCATTGACGCAACTCGACTAACCGGACAGATCTCGACAGACCGCCGCGCGCAGCTCTTCGTGGGTGACCGTCGCCGTCCCTCGCTTCATCACCACAATCCCTCCCGCATAGTTGGCCAGCCGAGCCGCTTGTTCCGCCGAGGCTCCGCAGGCAAGCGACGCGGTGAAGACGGCGATGACCGTGTCTCCGGCGCCGGTAACATCGGCAACCTCGTCGCTACCGTAAATCGGTATGTGGATCGGCGCCGCACGCTTCTGAAACAGCGTCATGCCGAACCGCCCCTGGGTGACCAGCAAGTAGCGCAGCTTTTGCCGGCGGAGTGTTTCCTGGCCGATTCCATGCAACAGGTTGGTATCGGTTCCGATCGAGATCCGCTTCGAGGCTTCGAGCTCAGTTATGTTTGGGGTAATCGCGGTGACACCCTGGAATTCCGACACCCGGAATCTAGTATCCACTACCAGAGGGATGTTCGTTTTTCCGGCAGCCTCCTTGAGGCAGTCTATCGTCAACCCGTCAATCGCGCCGTAGCCATAGTCACTGATAATGATGCCGTCAGAGCCTCGCAACGCGGTCCGGAGCTCGGCACGCGAAACCGGCAGTCCCGCCTCGAGATGTGCGGCGCGGTCCACTCTAACGACCTGCTGCGGCGCCGAATGATGGGCGCCTGCGAGAATTCGCGTCTTCACCGGCGTGGCGTAATCCCTGACTGTTGCGATGCCGAGCACATCCGCCCCTTTACGCCCCAGCAGTTCGACAAGCTGCCGGCCCGGTTCGTCGCGACCGACCGCCGCGACCACTTTCACCTTGCAGCCCAGATCGAGCAGGTTGTTGGCGGCATTAGCCGCACCGCCCGGCAAGCGCACCAAATCTCGATATTCCAACACCAGGACAGGAGCTTCACGCGAAACGCGGGAAATCTGTCCATGGAGAAACTCGTCCGCTATGAGATCGCCGACCACCGCAATCTTCCGGCTGCTATAAAGATCGATAATCGCGAGGAAGCTCTCACGCTCTCGGCTTGATTGTTTCATAAGCGCAATCTTCAACCCTCAAGGCGCGGTCCCCGGATCGTTCGGCAGGTGGACTGGCTCAAGTCTCCTGCTGGCCGGGAGATCCCGGTCTTGGTCTAGAACGGACCTGCTGTTTGCTCCAGGACCCAATCCACAGCTTGGGACAGATCTTCAGCCACATGGTCCGGCGGTCGCGGCCAGGTGTCGCGCAGGTATGCGTACTCGCCTCTTCCATATCCCGACATTACCAGAACCGCGCGTGCCCCGACACGAAAGCCCGTTTCCAAGTCTATGTACTTGTCTCCTACCACGAAGCTGCGAGACAGATCCAGCCCGAACTCTCGCGCCGCACGCTCCAGCATTCCGGATGCCGGCTTTCGGCAGGCGCACTTCTTGCGATACAAAGCCAGGCGCCCGTCGGGGTGATGAGGGCAATAGTAAATGGCGTCCAAGCGCGCGCCACCCGTTGCGAGCTCCTGCTTCAGTCTGTTGTGCACCTCTGTGACAAGGGATTCCGGGAAATATCCCCTTGCGACGCCGCTTTGGTTGGTTACGATGAAGGCTCGGATGCCTACGTCGTTCAACTTCTTCACGGCCCGTGCCGTCCAGGGAAAGATCCGCAAACGCTCGATGTGATTGACGTAGCCGACCTCCTCACTGACGGTTCCGTCGCGATCCATGAAGACGGCGCGCTCCATCGCAACTCCTGTAAAATCAGTGACTTTAGCAAAGAAAGGACTATCTCTCAACCGAAAAGAAGACTTGCTTTTTGCATGATCGTTCGCCCGGCCGTTGCCCGCGTCGGATAAATCTGCCGCTTCCGTGACCACGGTCACATCAATGATCTCTAAAGGAGCTTAAATTACCCGCGACTCAGGAGACGTCGCGGGCCGGACGAAAGCAAGTGACATTCGGATGTCCGGGGGGATGCTTCCGAGGCCAGTTGCGCGAGTCCGGCCGCGATGAAAAAAATCACTCCTCAAATCTGCGACCGGACCCTTCCAGCTTCCTGATTGCTGCCGAAAGCACCATATCGCTCGTAACACCGATCATGCACCGGAAGTCGATTGGGCATTCCCGGAGAAAACAGGGATTGCAGTCCACGGGATGTTTGACGATTTCTGCGCGATCGCCGAGAGGGCCAGTAGCAGTTTCGCTTGTCGATCCGAAGATCGCCACCTGCGGAACATCCAAGGCAGCGGCGAGGTGCATGGGTCCGGAATCGTTGGTGACCAGCAGGCTGGATAGTTCCAGCACGCCCATGAGCTGGCCCAAGGTCGTTTTGCCGGTCAGAATGGCTGGCGGGGACGACATTTGCCTGCCGATCTCATAGGCAATGCCGCTCTCAGCCGGGGCGCCGACCAGAATCACGCGCGCTTCATACCGGCGGGTCAACTCATCCGCCACGAACGCATAGCGATCGGTCAGCCAGCGTTTCGCTCCGCCGTAGGAAGCCCCGGCGTTGAGCGTGATGACCAATTGCCCTTGCTTCACCCCGCCGGCTCGCATCATGGCTCTGGCGAAATCTCGATCCGTTTCTGTGACGCCGATCCTGGCGGACAAAGGATAACCTGCGACCTTCCAAGGTGGCGTCGGCAGCAATCCTGCTCCGTGGAGGATTCCGAGATAGTAGAAAGCCTGGTGGACCTTTCGCACTCCAGGCTCAATCCTGCATGCATCGGTCAGCAGCAGGCCCCGTGCGTCGCGGGCGTAGCCGAGTCTGCGGGGTATTCGAGCCCTCCAGGCGATGAGCGCCGCCTCGAAGGCATTCTGAAGAAGGATCGCAAGTTCGAATCCCTCCGACTGCAGCTCGCTGGCCAGACGGCGACGGCCGGACCACCCGGCGTGCCGGCCGTAGTTGTCGAATTCCAGCACGCGGTCGACAAAGTCCGCCCTGGCATAGACATCCTTGACCCATGATCGCACCAGCAAGGAGATTTGCGCATGGGTGAAAATGCGTCGGATCTCGCGCAGAGCTGGAATCGACATTACGGCGTCGCCAACCCAATTGGTTCCGCGAACGAGGATCTTTGAATAGTGTTTGGGATCGATCGGGTTCACCGGGTCTCCCTCACTACAGCCCCTATCAGTCGCTCGAACCTGATGGGATCTTCCATCCGAGTCGCTTGGACTGCCACCCACAACGGAAAATCAGGAGCTTCGGAAATCTTGACCGCATCCTTTTCCGTTGTGATGATCACGTCGGAGCTCCGAGCTTTTGCCTGAACGGTACAGGCGATCCAGTCCTTTGGCCGGAGTTGATAGTGATCCCGGAAAAACCGCCGGCCCGTGATGGCGATGCCTTTCGCGGCGAGATCTCTTCGGAATCTCTCCGGATTGCCCAGAGCCGCTACCAGGAAGGCTTTCGGGCCTTCGGTGGCGGCGGGCAGGGGAACGGGTGATGTCTTCCACTCCTGGTAGGGGGTCAACAGATCGATCGTCTGACTGCATTGTAGAATAGGAGCCTGCGGATTCCTCCGCCGCAGAAAGATCTCCAGAGCATCGGGACTCTGAGGGCTGCAGGTTCCGTTGATGACGATCACTTGCGCCCTGCCCAGGCTGGAAAGCGGCTCACGCAAGGTGCCGCGCGGCATGGGATGATTCCTTTCGAGCGGCTGGGTTCGGTCGATGATCAGGATATCCATGTCGCGGTGCAGCCTGCGATGCTGGAATCCGTCATCCAGGAGGAAAACAACCCTGCGATCCTGTTTCGCAATCTTCTGCCCGGCAAGGTCTCGTCTCGCGCCGATTCCCAGCCAGATCCCCGGCACGTGACGTTTAATCAAGGCCGGCTCATCACCAATGGCAAGCGGCGAGATATTCTCGTCTTTTCCCGGAGGAACAATCAGCAGATCTCTGTCAGAAAGGCGACCGTACCCTCGGCTGAGCAACGCGGGAGTCACTCCCATGCGCAACAAGGTCGCGGCCGCATAGATGGCAAACGGCGTCTTGCCTGCACCTCCCAAGGTGAGGTTCCCGATGCTGATAACCGGCCTGGGGAGACGCTCCACGGGCAGGAAGCCGGCCGTGTATATGAGGTTCCGTGTACGAACCAGAGCCTCGAAAAACAGCGCGGGAAGATACAGCAGGGGCACCAGCAATCGCGAGGGCATGTTGATCCGTTATGCGTCGATGAACGGCCGCAGGGAAGCCATCGTGCTTTCAGTCGCGCCCTGATTCTGGCGAACGGTGCGCAGAGCCTTGTGTCCGAGGAGTTGGCGGGCGTCCGCGTCTTGCAGCAGCTCGCAGAGAGTCTCCGGCAGCGTTTCCAGCGTGCACTGGCGGGCGGCTTGCTCCCTTAGAAAAACGTGCGCCATCTCTCGGAAGTTCGTCATTTCCTGGCCGAATACTATCGCCTTTCCCAAGGCCGCCGGCTCAAGCAAGTTGTGTCCTCCATAGGGGAGAAAGCTACCCCCTATGACGGCCACGGAGGCGAGCGAATAAACGGCGCGCAGCTCGCCGATCGTGTCCAGCAGGAGGACGTCTCCTGTTTCGCCGACAGCCGGCCCGAGATCGGTTCTGCGGCGAAACGGCAGGCCCAATGCCGCCACAAAGGCGTTCACCTCGTCGAAACGTTCAGGATGTCTGGGAGCGATGATGAGTCTGGCTTGGGGGATGTGGCGGCGCACCACCCGATAAGCTGTCAGCAGAAACGGTTCCTCTCCCTTCATCGTGCTCCCCATCACGATCACTGGAGTGCCGAGCTGCAGGTGCAAGTAGTCGCGCAGCTGCCTCAGCAGTTCGCTATCCGGGTCTATCTCCGGTGTGGGAAAATCGAACTTGAGATTGCCGGTGACGCGAACCCGTTGTGCCTCGCCGCCCAATGCAACAAACCGGCGCTTGTCTTCCTCGGTCTGCGCGCCGATGACTTGAAGCTGGCGCAGCATCGTCCTGGTCAAGAACCTCAGGCGCCGGTAGCGGCCGAACGACCGGTCCGAAATCCTGCCATTAGCGAGCGAGACCGGGATCATTCTCCGGCAGCACTCATGCAGAAAATTGGGCCAGAGCTCCGTCTCCAACAGTATCACCAAGCGGGGTCTTATCCGATCCAGGAACCTGCGAACACAGAACCTCCAGTCGAATGGGAAATAAATAATCCGGTCCGCATTCGCGAGCTCTTTCTCCGCCAGGCTTTGACCGGTCAAGGTCACGGTCGAGACCACTACGGGAAAATTGCCGCGGGCAGACCGGATGGCTGATAGCAGCGGCCGAGCCGCGAGCACTTCCCCGACTGATACCGCGTGAATCCAGACGGGTCGTTCGCTCAGCCGGAAGTCAGGCAGCGCGCCGAGACGCTGACGGAAGTTTCGCAGGTACTTGCGCTCGCGCAGGCCCTTGATAAGAAAGTAGGGGCTGCCGACGATCGCTGCCACGGTCAGGAGGGCCGAGTAGAAAAAATACATGTCGAACTTCTATCCTGCGCCCCACCGCGGATCAGGGAGTGCTCGGGCGCTGGCAATTCACGAAAACTGAAAGTTAGGACAAGTTCGGCTCCAACGCAAGCACTCGCGCCGGCGGAGTAGGCACGGTATGCTATACTGCGCCATTTCCGAGGCACAGTCCATGGTTGATGCTTTCGAGCAACCCCTATCTGCCGAGGCTAGCCGCTTATGAAACCGTTGAAGAAGCTGCGCTTGTTCACCCCCGGACCGACGCCCCTCCTTCCGGAAGCTGTCGTTCGGCATCTGCTCGAACCGATGCATCACCGAAAGGAGGATTTCAAAGCGCTGTTCCGTGAGGTTCAGGAGGGTTTGCAGCGGGTATTCAAGACCCAGAACGATATCCTCCTGCTTTCGTGTTCCGGGAGCGGCGCCATGGAAGCCGCCATGACCAACTTGCTCTCGCCTGGGGACAAAGCTCTCATCGTCGTGGCGGGAAAGTTCGGCGAGCGGTGGGCTGAACTGGCCGAAAGCTTTGGCGTTCGCAGCCAGCCGCTCAAAGTACCCTACGGGGAATCGATTGATCCTGCCGTGATCGGCAGGTCGCTAGCGGAGGATCCGGAAATTGCGGCAGTCTTTGTTCAAGCCCTGGAGACTTCTACGGGAGCCGGCATGGACATCGAACGGATCGCTGCTCTGGTGAAGCCGCGATCAAGTACCGTTCTCGTCGTGGATGCCATCACCGGACTGGGAACCATGCCGATTCACACCGACCAGTGGGGACTGGACGTTGTTATTGGCGGGTCCCAAAAGGCCTTCATGCTCCCTCCGGGTGCCGCAATCCTCTCCATCAGTCAGAAGGCGTGGGACCGCATCCAACGGTGCAAGCGCCCGAAGTACTATTTCGATCTCCTGCGAGAGCAAAAAGCACAGGCCAACGGACAGACTGCCTTCACGCCGTCCATTTCTCTCATTCAGGGCCTCAAGGCCTCCTTGGCCTACATCCTCGACGACGGGATCGACTGCCTGGTTGCCAACGCGGGCTTGCAGGCCGGCGCTACCCGGGCCGCTGTGAAGAGCTGGGGAATGGAGATTTTTCCTCGCAATCCGGGCGACGCCATCACTGTATTCGTGCCGACTCCCGGCCTGGACCTGGCGCTGGTCATCAAGCTCATGCGGGATCGGTTTGGCGTGCACATCAGCGGCGGCCAAGGGAGCATGAAGGGGCAGATTCTGCGCGTCGGGCACCTTGGATATTTCGACTTCCTGGAAACGCTGGGGATGATCGGATGCCTGGAGCTTTCCCTCTTGGAGGCCGGAGCCGCAGTCGAGATTGGACGCGGGTGCCAGGCGGCACTCCAGTTTTATCGTACCTGGGGAGGCAGCCGGTGACGAGGATCCTGATCCTGGAAGAAATCTCTCCGGCCGGAGTCAACCTCCTCAAGGGCGAAGCCGGCTTTGAGGTCGATGAGCTGTATGCTGACGACCAAGCCGCGATTCGCGCAGCGCTCGCCGCCGCCGATGCGCTAATCATCCGGAGCAAGACCAAAGTTACTGCGGAGTTCCTGGAATCCGCGACTGTGCTCAAGGCGATCGGCCGGCCCGGCACTGGTGTGGATAACATCGACGTTCCCGCCGCTACACGCCGGGGAGTCGTGGTCATGAATACGCCGGCTGGCAACAGCATCAGCGCGGCGGAGCATACGATCGGACTTATGCTCGCTCTCGTGCGCAAGATCCCCCGGGCCGACGCGACGGTGAAAAGCGGGAAGTGGGAGCGTCACAAGTTCATGGGCACGGAACTGCATGGCAAGATGCTTGGCGTTGTGGGCTACGGAAAGATAGGAAGGGAGCTAGTAAAACGTGCCCAAAGTTTCGAGATGCAGGTTGTGGTCTGCGATCCGTTTGTTCCGGAGGAGGTTGCGCGCAACCATGACATCAGTCTGGTGTCGCTGGAGGAGCTCCTGGCCCTGGCGGATATCGTAACCCTGCACGCTCCGCTGACCCCTTCGACGCGCTGTCTGCTCAACGAGAAATCACTCGGGTTGATGAAAACGGGAGCCTTTCTGGTCAACGCCGCTCGGGGCGAGCTGGTCGACGAGACCGCCCTCAAGGCAGCGCTGAAGTCCGGAAAGCTTGCCGGTGCTGCGCTCGACGTATTCGCGCATGAGCCCAGACCCGATCCTGATCTGATATCCCTGTCGAATGTGGTCGCAACGCCGCACATCGGCGCATCGACGCTGGAGGCTCAGGAGAAAGTTGGAGTTGACGTCGCCACTCAGATCCGAGATTACCTTCGCGACGGAATCGCACGAAATGCCGTGAATTTTCCCTCCATCTCCCTCACAGAATACCGAAGAACTGCGCCTTACCTGCAACTGGGAGAAAGCCTGGGCAGTTTCGTCGGCCAGACTGCACAAGGACGGATGAAGGAAGTGGCGGTGCGCTATTACGGGGAACTCACCGAGGCCAACACTCATCTGATTGGCAGCTCGATTCTCGTAGGCGCGCTCAAACCGATTCTCAGCGAGCGGGTGAGCCTGGTCAACGCCATGGAGACCGCCAGGGAACGCGGGCTTCATTTCCTCGAATCGCGCAGCACTCGCCAGCGCAGCTACCAAAGCCTGATCTCAGTCAAGCTGATCACCGATCTGGGGGAGGAGTGGGTGGAAGGCACCGTGTTGCACCAAGACCGTCTCCATATCGTCTCGCTCGATGGGATCGACGTAGACGCGCCGCTGGTCGGGGACATGCTGGTGATTCGGAACTCGGATATCCCGGGCGTCATCGGACGGGTCGGGACCATCCTGGGCGACCATAACATCAACATTGCCAATTTCGCGCTGGGTCGCCGTGAGGGGTCCGGCCAGGCCGTGGGCGTGGTCAATGTAGACTCCGAGATCCCCGCATCTGTGCTCGAACGGATCCGGGCTCTCCCCCAGGTTTCCAGGGCGCAGGTCGTGCGGGTGTGAGCCCGCGGTGTTGACAGGCGTCACCCGTTCGGATTGGCGTCGGCCCAGGTCATCATAGGATGGCGCGCCCCCTATCCCGCGCCTCGCGCGCAACCTGTTCGGCAATCGGTCCATGGTAAAGCGCCTTCTGCAGACCCGAGATAGGCCTTGCCTTGTTCGTTGCCATCTGTATAATTGCTCAGTCGCGTGCATAATTATGGAGTTCGATGATATCCAAGAAGATACGCCACGATAGGATCCTTGCCGTCGTCCGGGACCATCGCATCCACAGTCAACAGGAGCTCTCCGGGCTGCTGGGCCGAAAGGGAATCGCCGTCACGCAGTCGACCATGTCTCGAGACATCCGGGATCTGGGCTTGATCAAGGTCCGCGGAGTCTATCAAACCGTTCCGCAAGGTGACGGCACGCCGCCGGAACAGCACCTGCGGAGTGCCCTCCTCCAGATGGTGGTGCGCACCGGACTGTCCGGCAATATCCTGATGTTCAAGACCTCCCCGGGCCAAGCCCATTCCTTGGGAGTCGTCCTGGATGCAATCCAGTGGCCCGAAATCATAGGCACCGTGGCTGGCGATGACACCGTTTTCGCGCTGTTACGCGATCCACGCTTGGGACCGAAAGTAATGCGGCGCGTTCAGAGGTCCATGGCATGAGGTTCAAGGTGGCAGTGGTCGGAGTCAGCGGTTACTCCGGGCTGGAGCTGCTTAAGATCGTGCTCCGGCATCCCGCCATGGAATGCGTGGCAGTGATGGCCGCAGAAGCTAATGGTGGTAAGAGGGTGGCTGACATTCATCCGCGACTACGCGCCCTCACAAGCCTGATCTGCGACCCAGCGGATCCCGAACGACTGGCGTTGTCCAAAGTAGACACCGCCTTTCTTTGCACCCCCAACGAGGTTTCCCATGAGTTGGTCCCAAAGCTCATGGCTCTGGGCCTTCGGGTGATTGATCTCAGCGGCTCGTTCCGCCTTCGGAATGCCGCCAGTTACCCGCCGTGGTACGGATTTGAGCATATGGCTCCTGATCTTCTGGAGCGCGCCGTCTACGGTCTCTCTGAGTGGAATGCAGAGAGGATCGCGCACGCGGATCTTGTGGCCAATCCCGGCTGTTACTCGACATCCGCACTGATTCCCCTGCTGCCGCTCGTTCAATCGGGAATGATCGCGCCGGGAACGGACCTGATCTGTGACTCAAAGTCCGGCGTTACCGGCGCCGGCAGGGGCCCAAGGCTGGAGATGCTTTTCGCCGAAGTCTCGGAGAACTTCCGCCCTTACAGCCCCATTACCCACCGGCATGCGCCCGAGATCTGCCAGGAGCTTGACTGGGACCTCAACCATTTCACGTTCGTGCCGCATTTGCTTCCCGTGACCCGCGGCATTCTCTCGACTATCTATGTGTGCTTTCACGGTCGCGTAGATGAGGATCAATTAGAGGCTGAGTATCGCAGGAGGTATGCTCAGCACCGATTCATCCGAATTCTCGGGTCGGCGCGACTGCCGGAACTAAGCGCCGTGAACCACAGCAACTTCTGCGATGTCGGATGGCGTCTGACCTGTGACGGGCGCAGGGGTATTTTCTTCTCGGCTATCGATAACCTGATCAAGGGTGCCGCCGGCCAGGCGGTGCAGAACTTTAACCTGATGCACGGTCTGGCACAGGACGTGGGTTTGGTGGAAGGGATGGACGTTGCGACTGACGATTAAGCTGGGTGGCAGCATTCTGGAAGATCAGGAGATTCGCCGCAGCATACTGCTGCAGGTGGCAGAACTGTTCGGGGCGGGGCATGAAATCATCCTGGTCCATGGAGGGGGAAAAAGCCTGAGCCGACGTCTCGCGCAGCTCGGACTTCAGTCTGAATTCGTAGGCGGTTTGAGGGTCACAGATGCTCCGGTATTAGTTGCCGCGGTGATGGTGCTGGCGGGAGAAGTGAACAAGAAACTCGTGGCCGAGCTTGACAGCTTAGGGCAGAACGCCGTTGGAATCTGTGGCGCCGATGCCGCGGCCGTGCGATGCGCACCGCTCTCCGATCTTCCTGGGTCTCCAAAGAATCTTGGATTCGTGGGGAGGCCGCTGAAAATAGAGCGGCAGTTCTTTGAGCTCTTGCTCCATCAGGGCCTCCTGCCGGTCGTATCCAGCCTGGCCCTGGGACCTGCATCGCAGATCTACAACGTCAACGCTGATCAAATGGCATCCATCTGCGCTTGGGGGACTGCATGCCAGGCGTTGATATTTCTCACCGACGTTCCCGGCGTCCGAGACCATGATGGAACTGTGATGCCCCGCATTGATCAGAATCAGATTCAAGATCTGCGAGCCAAGGGAATCCTCTCCGGAGGGATGGTGCCGAAAACGGCATCCTGCCTGGAGGCCCTGGAGCGCGGCGTGCAATCGGTCTACATTCTGCCGGGCGCAGCTCACCAGGTGTTGCGCAATTTCGTGACCGGCGGCATATCGGAAGGAACCTGCATTCATGCAAACCACTGAAGTGAACGACCCATACCTCCGAATCGAACCGGCTGAAATCAAGGCGCTCGAAGACAAGTACCTTTTCTCCACCTATGCACGCAGTGACTTCTACGTCTCGCACGGTTCAGGAGCTCACGTCTATGACTTGGCTGGGCGACGATACCTTGATTTTCTTTCCGGCATAGCGGTGAATTCCCTCGGATACAGCCATCCCAGGCTGATCCGCGTGCTGCTCGCACAAGGGAAGAAACTCATCCACTGCTCTAATCTCTACTACCACGCTTACCAAGGGATGTTGGCCAAAAAGCTGGCCGACATTTCCGGTATGTCAAAGGTGTTTTTCACCAATAGCGGCACCGAGGCGATCGAGGCCGCTCTCAAGATCGCGCGAGCCTATGCGCGACTCAACGGTTGCGAGACCAAATCCGCCATCCTGGCTTTGAAGAATGCGTTCCACGGCCGGACCTTTGGCGCGCTCAGTATCACAGCCCAGGAGAAATACCAGGCTCCTTTTCGACCGTTGCTCCCTGATGTCGACATCGTTGAGGATGTGACCGTGTCTGCCCTCGAAAAGGCGTTTACTGATCGCGTGTGCGCTTTGGTCGTGGAGCCGATCCAGGGAGAAGGAGGAGTTGTTCCGCTACCTGCGGATTTCCTTCAAACCGCCAGATTGCTCTGTACCAGGTATAACGCACTACTAGTATTGGACGAGATCCAGTCGGGAATGGGCAGAACGGGCAAGTTCTTCGCCTATCAGCACTACGGTGTTGAACCTGACCTTGTAACCCTGGCGAAATCTCTTGCAGCCGGCTATCCCCTGGGGGCCGTCCTCGGCCATGCCCGCGTGGCCGAGAGTCTCAAACCGGGGGAGCACGGGACGACATTTGGAGCGGCCCTCTCGCCTGCCGGCTGGCCCTGGAAGTGCTCGATGTGATCGAAGACGAGCGACTGCTGGCTCGCGTCACAGAACTCGGTGGGTATCTGAAACAAGGGCTTCAAGGCCTCGCATCGCGCCATCGATCCATTGGGGAAATCAGGGGTATGGGTTTAATGATTGGCGTGGATCTAGGCAGCCTGGCGAAAGAGACGGTAAGCAGGCTGCTCAACAGGGGAATCATCGCCAATGCAGCCCATAATACGGTTCTCAGGCTGCTCCCGCCTTATGTGATTTCTCAAGCCGAGATCGACGAGTTCTTGAGGGTATTGGATGTCGTGCTGACGGAGATCGAAACTGAGCCTACCCCGAACACGGGCGCAGGAGTCTGAAAATGTCAAACCGGGTAGCGCAAGCCAAAGCACACCGCGAGAAGGCCACCGCTGTCGAAGCGGTCGTGCGCAAGGCCAGGGTTTCGGATGTTGCAGCGCTCCATCGCCTGATCAACGAATACGCACAACAACAGCTCATGCTCCCGAAGACGCACCTGCAACTCTATGAGAACCTGCGGGACTACAGCGTCGCCGTCGACTCATCAGGGGAAAACGAGATACTGGGCTGCGCAGCCCTGCACATCTACTGGGAGAATCTGGCTGAGATACGCGCTTTGGCCGTCACACTCAGGGCAACACAAAAGGGAATAGGGACGCTTCTGGTCGAACACTTGATCGAGGAGGCCCGAGGCTACGGCTTGGAGCAGGTCTTTGTCTTTACCTATGTCCCCAGGTTCTTCAGTCGCTTCGGCTTCATTCAAGTGGAGCACAGCACCATGCCGCTCAAGGTCTATAACGAGTGCTTCCATTGCCCAAAATTCAACACTTGCGACGAGCAAGCGATGGTTCTCCATCTATGAAGTTTGGATCACCAACGGCTGGTCATGGCAGCAGGCGATGGATGCCGGTGCCGGGAGGTGTCACCGCCGCTAGGGGGTTTTTGGCCGCCGGCGTGGCAGTCGGAATCAAACCGGAGGGGCGAGACCTGGCGCTAATATTCTCTACCCGGATGTCATCGGGCGCTGCGGTTTTCACCCGCAACCGGGTGCAGGCGGCCCCCGTAATCCTGAGTCGGAAGCATCTGAAGCTCTCCGGCGGCCGCATCCAGGCGGTCCTGTTGAATTCCGGTTGCGCCAACGCCTGCACTGGCAAGCAAGGAATGCG
>Ga0129297_10000295_pt1 | contig 23941 bp, 21 predicted proteins | sample I18A1metaG_FD_94708 | JGI IMG/M metagenome (GOLD analysis project Ga0129297, IMG submission 94708) | Lake sediment bacterial and archeal communities from Gulf of Boni, Indonesia to study Microbial Dark Matter (Phase II) - ​I18A1 metaG | ecosystem: Environmental > Aquatic > Freshwater > Lake >... | reverse complement strand
GTCAGCACCCTTCCAAAGCCCACGAGTTTGGCGCCGTCGTAGACGGAAACCGTCAGCCAGCTGTTCCTGTTAGCCAGTTCTAGGTCATCCGGGGTTGCGTTATATATGGCATTCCAGCCGGTGGTGATGAAGAGGTTAAAATACTCGTGTTTTTCCGGGAGCTGCTCTTTGAGTGTGATTTGCATTTATTACCCCTTATTTTTTGCCTTGAGTTACTTCACTACCAGCTTAGTGAACGGGAAGACATAGGCCTGCAAAAAAACAAGGAACCCCATGAGCGCGGCCAGCGCGAGGCTATGGAAAAAGACATAACTCAGGATGTCTCCTTCGTGTCCATACCATTTCGTGGCGGTGCTCGCGACCACGATGCTCTGGGCGTCGATCATCTTGCCCATGACGCCGCCAGAACTGTTGGCCGAGGCCATGAGCACGGGACTGACGCCGACCTGCCCGGCTGAGATCTTCTGTAGGCTACCGAAAAGTACATTGGAAGATGTATCGGAGCCGGTGAGGGCAACGCCCAGCCATCCGAGGAGTGTCCCGAAAAACGGATAAAGAGCACCGGTCTTAGCGAAGGTCAAACCCATCGTCGCATCCAGACCCGAATACCGGGTCGTATATCCGATGGCGAGCATGGCCGCTACGGTGAGAAGCGAAAATCGGACGCGTTTCAACGTTTTCCACCAGGCTGCAACCATCTCTCTTATTCGGAAACCCATGATAAAGGCCGAGAGGACGGCGGCGAGGAGAATGCCCGTCCCTGTAAAAGAGAGCCAGTTGAAAGTATAGACCGCCGGCTCGGCAGCAGGCGCGGGGACGACAGGCGGCATGCGGTTAATGAGCTGATGAACTCCGGGAACCGGAATCTTGAACACGGATATTCCGTCCAGACCGGCTTTGACCCGGGGGATTCCCCAGACAAAGACCACCAGGCTGAGGATAGCCCAAGGTGTCCACGCCTTGGCGACCTGGCGCGTGCTGTGGCCGTGTGACGCCCGCGCCTGTTTCCCTTCCTCGTGTCCTTCGAGGCCCCAGATTCGGCGGGGATGCCAGAGGAGAAGGAAAATTACTAGCGCGAACATTGAAGCGACCGCCGAAATGATGTCCACAAGCCAGGGGCCGTGCAGGTTGGACAGAAGAAACTGAGGAAGGGCGAAAAACGCCCCTGCCACCAAGAGGGCCGGCCAGATTTCGATCATTCCTCTAAACCCGGCGAACGCCCAGACCAGCCAGAACGGGATGATGACCGAAAAGAAGGGGAGTTGGCGTCCGACCATGGCGCTCAGCTTATGGATTTCGATGCCGGTAACACCCGCGAGCGCAATGATCGGCGTGCCGAGCGCGCCGTAGGCCACGGGCGCAGTGTTGGCGATGAGCGAAAGACCCGAGGCGGCGAGCGGGCTGAATCCAAGGCCGATCAAGATAGCGGCTGTCACGGCCACCGGAGTGCCGAACCCGGCCGCGCCCTCAAAAAATGCGCCGAAGGAGAACGCAATCAGGAGAAGCTGGAGCCTCCGGTCCTGGGTGATCCCGGTGAGGCTTTCCTGGAGGATTTTGAGATAGCCGCGCTCGTTGGCCAGCGTGTAAAGGAAGATCACGTTCAGGATGATCCAGCCAATAGGGAAAAGGCCGTAAGCGGCTCCGAGGACAGCGACCGAGAGTCCCTTGGGGGCGGGCATCCTGAAAACGAATATCGCTACGAGAAGCGCCGACGAAAGACCGAGAATGGCCGCCCAATGCGCCTTGAGGCGCAGAAAGGCAAGGCTGCCTAGGAGGACGACGATGGGAAGCGCGGCCAGGAACGTTGATAAGACCCAATGTCCGAGCGGATCATAGACCTGGTTCCAGGGCATCGCCGGCTATTATATACAAAAAAATGGGGACGGCTCTATTTTTTTGGCAAAGGGAGCCGTAATCGGAGGAGAGAGAAAAAAATAGAACCGTCCCCTTTTTACTTCTCTTTCTTCACTTCTAGCGGCACCAGGGAAGTTTTGACATCGACATTTTTCACGTCCACGGGCAACGGAGAATTTTTTATTTCCACTGGAATCGCATCCGTATTCTCCACTTGAACGGGCAATTTATCGAAGATGTCTATAACCACGGGATCCCAATTTTGTCCTGGGACCTTTTCAATTGCCCTTATTCGGACATTGACAATATCAGGGGTAGAGCCGTATAGCATTGGGAATATCCTGATCTCTTTAAGGCAAATAATGACCAGGCAAACCGCAATTATGGTGAGGATAAATTTTGTGTAAGGATCAACCTGCATTCTTGACCTCATTATGTCCTCCTTAGTGAGTTCCTGAATAAATGCTGCCTAAAACATCTTCAGGAAATCTTTCCAAGGCGTGGCCTGGAGTGTCTCCGTTCTTGAGTGTCCATACGCCCGGATAATCATCGCTGCTTTCTCGACTTGGTTCAGATCATCTGACTCGACGATGTCGATGACATCAAAACGTCCGGTCGTCGCAAAACTGTTCTTCCACACAACCCCTGGACATTCGCTTTTGATTTTTGAAGCCACGTCTTCTGCCAATTTCTTAAAGTCCCCAGGATCTCTGAAGGCTTCCGGAGAAATCTGACACAGAATGATGAAGGTTGCCATGTCATACCTCCTTTTATTTCACGATTCCCTTAAATTGCTTTCTAAAAATACCATTCCACAATCAAGGCATTCATATTTGTTGAATTCTGCTTCTTTTGGATGTTGCCTATGGAGACCTTTCTGATCAATTGTTCCCTGAGGAGGAATTTTTTCTATATTGTAACTGCCGCACTCAGGACACTTGATCTCATTCGGCATTTTTCCCCCTATGAACCTCCTCGCGATAATTATATATCTACATAGCGTCGCAATTCACATTGGAAAAATATGTGTCAGTGCGGACCCGGGCAGCTAATCTCTATGGGCTTCTTGCGCTTCAGTCCAAATATAAGCTTCGATAGCCTTAGAGTCAAGTGAAAAAGGGGACTGTCTCCCTTTCCAGATAAAATTTTAGGCCGCAATTTCCTTCTATGATGATGTGATGCAAGTGCTGTCTATAGCGCCGCGAGTCTGATCCAAGAGGGATTTTCTGGGCTGAGTTCATCTTGACACGCGCTCTGGCTGCAACCTACAATTTGCCGGGAGGCAAAAAATGAAACGTCTGCTCCGGACTGTTCTTTTGGTTTTCTGTATTGCCGCCTTTTCATACGGGCAGACTCAATTGCCGCGGCCAGTGGCTTTGCCCGTTCTTCCAAACGTGGATATCACGGTTCTCGTCGAAAATATGGCCGGAAACCCGTCCGTTCTCGGCGAATGGGGGTTGGCCTATCTTATCAAGACGGGCGGCCACCGGATCCTGTTCGACACGGGCGGCGGCCAGACCCTTTTCGGGAATGCCCGGGCCCTGGGGGTCGACCTCAGCAAGATAGAGGCCATCGTGATCAGTCACGAACATTTCGACCACACAGCCGGGCTTGAAAAAACACTGGACGCCTGCGGTCCCGTCGACCTGTTCATCCACCCTGGCGCCTTCGCCACGAGGTACTGGAAGTGGGGCGAGCGAGTAGAAAAGCACGGCATGTCGATGACGCGCGACCAACTGAATAGCCGTGTCCGTGCCCTCCACGAAACGACGAATCCGGCGGCCGTCTGCGAAGGCGTGATGGTCACCGGCCAGATCCCCAGGCTCACGGACTTCGAGGATACTGGGTTGGGCCGCATCGCCTTCCTCGATGTGGAGATGAAGACTCCTGACCTGATCCTCGACGACCAGGCCGTATTTTTCCGCATCCCGGAGGGTGTGGTCATCGTCCTCGGGTGTGCTCATGCGGGTGTCGTCAACACGATCCAATATGTCAGCGAGCTCACTGGCGCAAAAAAGATCTATGCTGTCATGGGTGGGACACATCTGATCAGCGCGTCGGCCGATCGGATGCAGAAAACAATCGCGGCCTTGCGCAAGTTCGAACTCCAGAAGATCATGCTTTCCCACTGTACTGGGGTGAATGCTTATGCCGAATTGGCCAAGGCGTTTCCGGGCCGATGCAGCTGGCCCGGCGCTGGCTACCGCGTTCACTTCGGCGGGAAATAATCCGTATTTATGATTATAGAAGTGAAGAAAATTAAGAAGAGCGACAGAAAGCTATGGGCTTTAGGGCTTGTTGGGCTTGCGCTCCTAGTGCCGTCTTTTATCAAACCGCGGCTGGCCACCGGCCTCCAGGACGTCTCGCGCACCGGGACGCCAGATTCAGCTCAAAAAGCCCAGTCGCTTTTGAGCCCCGCAGACAAGGATGAGATTTTGCGGGCTCTGTGGTTGAAAACCGAAACTGGCAACCACGTCTGGCCTGGTTATGCCAACGCCGACATTCCTGTCATACTTTTCAATGGGCGCTACGAATTTCTTATTGGGGAGATAAACCCCTTGGAACCTTGGGAAGCAGTTAAAGGAGATGATTTCCAGGGTCGGCCTTACTATCGACGCGAGGCCGAGGGCTCTCAATTCTTTGCTTTAAAAGTCAACTCGCATTGGGCTGGGAGTATGGGGACTCTTGAGTTGATGAATAAGAAAGGGCCGCTCAGGATGAGTCCGGAGTTCCATATCGTCCTCCTCCTCCACGAAGTCTTTCATGCTTTTGAGGCTGAGCGGGCTCCGCTCCGCTTTGCCAAGGCCCTGGCTGCCTACAAGGCTGAAGCTCATTATCCGGCTAAAGAGCAAGATTTCGCTGCAGCCTGGACTAGCGAAGGCTCGGCCTTGGCCCAAGCGCTGCAAGCTGCGGACAAGGCCGAGGCCGAAGGCCTAGCGAGAAGGTTCCTCGAGATACGTGAAGCGCGGCGCAAGAAAGCCGGGCTCGGCCCCGACCTCCTTAACTTTGAACGGGAAATCGAATGGCTCGAGGGGCTGGCCAAATATGCTGAGGTTCGGCTCTACGAATTGGCTGCCTTGCAACCGGCTCATAGTTCCCCCGTCCGGGCAAAACCAACTCTCCACCCCATCTTGCAGTGGGATTTTGTTCGCCTGGAAAGACAGTTGGGCACACAGGAGGGCGATCTTCGTTTCTATTTGAGCGGCCTAGCCCAGGCCCGCTTGCTTGACCGTTTTAGCCCAAGCTGGAAGTCCGCGGTTCCACTAGATAAAGTTTACCTCGAGGATCTTCTCCGTGCGGCCGTTGCGTCTATGACTTTTAAGGCAGAGGCGAAATGACTTTAGGCAATGGAGGCTTCGTCTGAGACTGGGAGATGGTCAGTCAATAGAGGCTATGGCGAGTAACTAACGACTCGGGGGGCTTGGCAGTTTGTTTAGGAAAACCTTCCCGCCATTAACAATCAGGATGGGCTTGCGCAGTACTGTCAGGTTCTTGACCGGATTATCAGTATAGGCGACCAGATCGGCATCCGTACCCGATTTGAGTACGCCTTTGGAAGCTGAAATTTTCAGGCAGTCCGCTGCAACCGCCGTCGCAGCCCTGATCGCCTCTAAGTTTGTGAGGCCCGCGGACGCCAGCTCGATGATCTCATCGATCACTGTGTGCTCGCCTTCGTCATAGCTAGTGTCGGCGCCCGCGACAATCGTGACCCCCAGACGCCTGGCAATTGTAATGGCCTGGCGGGCGCTTGCCAACATCTTCTTGGTTCTCGGCCGGAGCGGCCGCTCTGCAGGCGGAGCATTCGGGGACAGCGCCGAGCTCAGGGCACTCAGTGTAGGCACGAAGTAGACACCGTGGTCGCGCATGAGCTTTAGCGTCGGCTCCGTGATTAGCGAGCCATGTTCGATGCTGCGCACGCCAGCTCTCACTGCGGCGGAAACGCCTTCGTCAGAGTAAGCATGGGCCGCCGTCGGCAGGCCCAGCCGCGTCGCTTCCTCGACGGCCGCAGTCAGCTCTTCATCATTGAGATTCCGCGTGCTCGGGTCAGTTTCCAGGATGCCGCCGCGTTCGTTGGCGAAGACCTTGATCCAATCCACCCGCCGGTCCGCATTGGCCCGGACAATGCGGCGGGCGCCCTCGGGGCCGATGCGGTCGCTGCTTCTGAGGTCGTCGAGGTCCGGATGATCGAGGAAAAGGGCTGTGATATCTGGCTTAAACCGGGCCGGGCACGCCAGTACAGGATAGCCCGCAGCCAGGATTGTCGGGATATCCACATCGCCCCGGGCATGCAAGGCGCGCAGCCCCACGTCGGCGTAGCTCCAGGTGAACATGCTTCGTCCGGTGGTGACTCCGCACGACAGCATGCTCCGGGCTCCGGCGATGTTCATTGGGTGGATATGAGCATCGATGAGCCCCGGTAACACCCAGGCGCCCCGAAGGTCGATCCTTTCGCCCGCTAGGCTCACAGGACCGGAAGAGATACTCTGGATTTTGCCGTCGCTCAGCACAATCGTCTGGTCAAGGAGCGGCTGGTCACTCAACGGATTGATAACATTGGCGTGCTCAAGGATCAGAGTTTGTTGATCCTGAACAAGGGCTGGACTCCAAACAAACGCCAGAAACATTAGTGCACAGACAATTCGCGCTTTCATAGTTTTCCTCCCCAATTTATTCGTTTCCTGCAAGGGGAAGGCCAATGCGTTGGAGCAGTTTTTGATACCGGGGGTCAGAGTGCAAAGGATCAAAGCGGCGGTCACATTTAATATAAGGCAAAAAGCCAGAACGTTCTTCATAGGCCTTGTCCAGCCATTCAAAGGCCTGATTTGTGTTCTCGAGGCCGACGTGAATCGCTGCAATATCGTAGGCAGAAATAAAGCGCTCATTGGATTGTTCGATCAATTGATTCAAGAGATCCTGCGCTTCCTTCTTCTTGCCGGTGACAGCATAGGCATGAGCGAGAGCGGCGATGGGCATTGAAACACCTTTCCAATCCGCTATTGCGTTCTTGAACTCGGCAATGGCCTCGTCAAACATTGACTTTTGTTCATAAGCCCAGCCGAGAATGACGCGCGCCCAGGGATTGGGCAATCCTTTTTTGGCATACTCAATCGACTCGTCGTACGAATGAGTGGTCATGCAGTGCCATCCTGTGCAGGCCGTCACGAAACCAAAGGGATCAAGCTCCGACGAGAGTTTGCTTTCCGCCAGGGACTCCTCGCCTCTGCCCATAACCATGAGATAATGGGCGTAAAAGTGGTGAATCTTGGAAAGGCTTGGATTAATACTCAGGGCGAGCTTGAATTCTTTCTCCGCCTCTTTCCAATTATAATCATACTGCAGTTGGGTCAAGGCCAGATAGCCGTGCGCTTCGGCGAGAGAGTCATCTTTTTCAAGGGCTTTCAGGGCCGCTTCTTTCATCTTCAGAAACGCCACTTTCGTTGGAAGTGCACCAAAAAAACCGAGATAATAATAGCGATCTGCCACGCCGACGTAAGCTGGGGCATAATTTGGGTCGAGTTCGATCGCCCGCTGAAAATACTCGACGGCCTTTGGATGGCTGGTCTCGTCGATTCCTTTGAGATAAGCTTCAAAAGCCAGTGGATTGACCGTTTTTTTTCTGGCCGATTGGATCTTTGCCTCTTCTGTCAGCCGGATGCCTATCTCCCTTGCTATGGACCTCGAGATCTCCTCTTGCAGGCTCAGAATGTTGCTGAGGGCGCCTTCATAGGTCTTGACCCATAGCTGTCTGTCCTCAGCGGCGTGAATCAGCTTGGCCATAATTTTCACTCTCTCTCCAAACCGCTGGACCGATCCTTCGATGATAGCCTCTGTATTCAACTCTTCGGCAATCTGAGGTAGGGATTTGCTTGTTTTCTTGTATTTCATAGCCGAAGTGTGGGACTTCACGGAAATTGAGCTAATCTTTCCCAGCTCGGTGGTGATCGTGTCGCTCAACCCGTCCGCAAAATATTCCTGATTCGGGTCGCCCGAAAGGTTCTCGAACGGCAGAACCGCCAGAGTCTGAACTTGGGGAGGCGAAGCCCGGCCGATTAGCCGTGACCTTATTCCCCCCAAATCCAGCACAAATACAACTCCAACCAGAGCGATGGCCGGGATTGCCCAAAGCAGTTTTTTTCCCCAAAGACGTTTTAATGTTCGCTTCGCAGCTTTTGGCCTGATCGCTGTGGCAGCTTCGAGCTGCCCCAAATTGTCAGCCAGTTCTTGGGCTGACTGATAACGCTTATCGCGAGTCTTTTCCAGGCAACGAAGGATCAGGCGGCTGAGGTCATCAGGAATTTCAGGGTTGATCTCCTTAGGGTTTTTAGGAACTTCCGTCTTGTGCTTAATCGCAACCCCTAAGGGAGTATCGCTTTCGAACGGAAGACGTCCCGTCACCATCTCATAAAGAACCACCCCTAGGGAATAGATATCAGAACGCTGGTCAGCTTCTTTTCCTTCCGCCTGCTCCGGACTCATATAATGGGGGGTCCCGATAATCATGCCCTCAGCTGTTATTCCTTCTGTCCGAGCAAAGCGCGCAATCCCGAAGTCCATGATTTTAGCGTCGCCCTCTTTATCAATCATAATATTCTGAGGCTTGAGGTCTCGATGGATCAGCCCGAGCTTATGGGCTTCTGTCAAACCTGCGCAAATTTCTTTGGCGATGCAAACGGCTGTGGCTGCGGTGATTTGCTTGGTCCTTCGGATCAGACTTTTCAGGTCCTCTCCGCGGACATACTCCATCGTGACGAAGAGCGTGTTCCTCTCTTCATGAAGGTCATGCATCCGGCAGACATTGGGGTGGGTGATCTGGCGGGCAAATTTCAGCTCATTGCTGAAGCGTTCAACGGCCCTTTTATCTGTGGCAATTTCCGGTTTGAGGACCTTGATGGCAAGTTCTTCTTTAATGCGCCTATCAAAGGCCCGATAAACCTTCCCCATACCCCCTGTTCCCAGCTCCTCGATGATTTCATACCGGCCGGCAAAGAGAGTGCCGCGAGTCATTTCTTCGCCGGGCGTTTCCAGGGTCTTGGTGAAGCCAATTTGAGCCGCGAAATCCAATTTCGTCCCGCATTTGCCGCAATACGCGGTATCAGCGGGATTCTCAGAATGACATTTGGGACACTTGCTATCCATTGATCTTCCCCTTTATTAGTTCTGGAGTATTATACTACTAGTGAGGGGCGAATCAAGCCTACCAATGTCTGAGAAAACACAGACGCGGGACTCGTGTCAATAGTGCGCCGTTGGAACATCGAGAGCTTGACACGGCTGAATTCCGGCGGATCAAAGGGCTCAAACTCGAGAATTGGCTGGACTAGAGCGCACATGGTCAGGATTAAATAAAAAATCAAAATTTGCCGGACAGACGCAAATCTGCTAAGATTCCCCTTCATGACCAAGGGAAAGGCCTTCAATTATGCAATTCTGGGGGCGTTTCTTCTCTTGTTCTTCCTCAACACTGTTTCCCACGATTATTTCTGCCACGATGAGCTCCACACAGTCTGCGGGCCGCTTCATTCGATTCTGACCTCGCCCGAGCCATCTGGGGCGGAAAACATTCTTGGGCTCCCTCCGTCATTGCCTCTCCTGGCCTGCAATTACAGCCACGTCGTCCGTCCTGATTTCATCAAAAATATTTTCCACCCGCCCGACTGATTTTTGACTTCTCCTCTTCCATCCACCTGAGTCCTTTTTCGGATTGGAGGTTCAGAATGAAAAATCCGGTGCTTCTGCTGATTCTATTCATGGTTTTGCTTCCGGTTGCTGAAAACTGGGCCGGAACAGCCGAGGAGCTAACCCTGGAACAGGCTATTGACCTGGCTCTCAGGCAAAATCCGGACATACTGGCTGCCCAGAAAGAGATTACCGTTTCCCAGGGCCGGCGCCTTCAAATGCAGGCCATCCCCGAGCCTCAAATCGTCTTCAGCGATGAAGGAATACCCTTCCGCTCCGGCAACAATACGAATCATGACCAAGAGGTCAGCCTCGGGATCGAACAGCCGTTCGAATTTCCCGGTAAGGTCTCCCTCCGGGGGAAAATCGGCCAATTCGGCGAGAAGATGGCCGGCTATGAGCTGGCCCGTGTTAAGCTCATCATTACGGCGAAGGTCAAAGAGGCTTACTATCGAGCTGTTTTAAGCAAGAGGACGATTGGTGCCCTGGCCGAGACATCCCGGGTCCTAGACGATTTCATCGCCAGCGCGACCACCAAGTATCAATCGGGCGGCGGACTTTATCTCGACGTCCTGCGGGCCCGGGTCGAGAAAACGAGAATCCAGAACCAACTCATCGAAGCCAAAAAAGACCAGACGTTGGACAAGGCCCGCTTGAACCTCCTTCTGGGAAGAAAAGGGGATGAGCCCATGGAGCTTACGACGGAGCTATCTTTTCTGCCTCTTGCGCAAGACCTTGCCTCCATCCAGGAAGAAGCTAGGGCAACGAGGCCATCTGTTCAGATCGCCTCGCTCAAAGTCGAACAGGCTCATACCGTCCTGAAGCTAGCGCAGAAGAGCCGGCTTCCTGATTTTTCGGTCGGGGTCTACACCCCGAGCCTGAGAACAGGGTCCTGGGGTTTTTCGCTCGCCGTGTCCATTCCCCTGTACTGGTGGAAAAAACAGAAGGGAGAGATCCTTGAATCCGAGGCCAAAAAGGACATTGAGGAGATCTCCGCGGCGGCCGTCAGCCGTCGAATAATGGCCAGGATTGAGGAAGCCTATGCCGCCGTGAAATCTGCTGAGGAGCAGGTCAAGATTTTCGAGCAGCAGCTTTTGGCAGAGGTAGAAGACCAGCTTAAGATGAGCATCACCCAGTATCAGTACGGAAAAACCGACGCTCTGAACATCCTGGATATCACCCGGACGCACCTGGCGACAAAACTGGAATATTTAAAATCTCTCTACCTCTATCTTATCTCCCTGTCCGATCTCGAACAGGCGGGAGAAGAATATGAATAACCTAGGAGAGACGCTATGAAAATAAGACACGGCCTTTTCCTTCTTCTGCTGATTGCAGTCGAACTCTCTTTTCTCGGCTGCCCGGCCAAGAAATCCGAAAAGGCGGCTCCCGAACCTCAGAACAACTCCGCCCCTGCTCTCATCATGCTTACCACGGAGGCGATGAAAATCGCGGGGCTCCAATCTGAAAAAGCAGAGATCAGACAGGTCCCCCTGAAAATCTCTGCGGCGGGAGATATCGCCTTCAATCAAAAAAAGTTGACGAATCTCACCTCGCGCGTGATGGGCCGCGTGGAGAACGTTTATGCCTATGTCGGGGACAGGGTCAAAGAAGGAGACTTGCTTCTTTCCTTGTACAGCCCGGACTTCCTGACGTCACAGGCCGAGTTTCTCCAGGTGATGGAAAGGCTCAAGAGGTTCGTCAGGGATAATCTTAAGGAGGAGGTTCCCGCCGCTGAATCGCTCGTCGATTCGGCAAATAGGAAGCTCCTGCTGCTCGGGATGAAGGAGGCCGATATCAAAGAGCTCGAGGAAACGCATCGAATCAAAGCCTTGCTTCCCATAAGCGCGCCTCTTTCTGGAACAATCATCGAAAGTCAGATCATCCTGGGAGACCAGATCGCGGAAGGCGCAAGCCTTTTCAAAATCGCCGACATGTCTATTCTCTGGGCCCATGTCCATATTTATGAGAAAGACCTTGCCCTGGTTCGCCAGGGGATGCCCGCCCTGGTCAGGGTCCAGGCCTATCCGGACCATTCCTTCAAGGGGTTTCTCTCCCTTATCAACGATATCGTTGATGAACAGACGCGCACCGTCATCGGACGCGTGGAAGTCCTGAATGCCCAAGGACTCCTTAAGCCAGGCATGTACGCCGACGTGGAATTGATTTTGCCCGCGAGTGCTGAAGCTCTTCTCGTCCCGGAAAGCGCCGTTCAGGATGTGCAGGGGAAGAAGGTCGTCTTTGTCCCGGAAGGGGACAGGTCTTTCCGCTTTCGGGAAGTCGAGGTCGGACGCAAATTCAACGGCTGGATTGAGGTAGTCAAAGGACTCTCGGTCGGAGAAGTATATGTGCGGGACGGGTTTCTTCTCAAGTCGGAATATTTGAAGAAGAACTTAGGGGTTGACTAACATGATCGAGAAACTCCTTGCCTTTTCTTTGCGGCAAAGGCTCCTCATCGGCGTCTGTGTCGTCCTTGTTGTCGTGGCCGGGATCTACTCTTTTTGGCGGCTCCCCATAGATGCCTGGCCGGACGTGACCAATATCCAGGTCGAGATTATCAGTTCCTCGCCGGGCCGCTCGCCGCTCGAGGTGGAGAAATTCATTACTTTCCCTGTCGAGACCGGCCTTAGGGGGATCCCGGGACTTCGCCAGCTCCGGTCGATCTCCAAGTTCGGTTTATCGGTCATTACGGCCGTTTTTGAGGATGGGGTCGACATCTATTTTGCCCGGCAGCTCGTCCTCGAACGCCTGATCGAAGCAAAAGATAAAGTCCCAGAGGGCGTGGAAATCACCATGGGACCCGTGGCCACGGCCATGGGCGAAGTCTACCAGTACACTCTGGAGGGGAATGAGCCCGCTGACCCGGCCAAAGAAGTTGCCTACCTTACTGAGGTTCGCACTGTCCAGGACTGGATCATTAGCCCGCTTCTCAAAACCGTGCCTGGCGTCAATGAAGTAAACTCTTTCGGCGGCTATCTCAAGCAGTACCATGTCTCCGTGGACCCGGATCGGCTGCGAAAATTTAACCTGACACTGGCCGACGTGGTCAACGCCCTAAAAAAGAATAATCAGAACGTCGGAGGGAATGTCCTTGAAAGGGGTTCCCAGCAGTATCTTGTCCGAGGGCTGGGACTTCTTCAGAGCGCAGATGACATCGAGAGCATAGTCTTAAAAACGGCCGGGGGCACACCCGTCTTCATCCGCGACGTGGCTAATGTCGGAGTCGGCACGGCTGTGCGCCAGGGCGCATCCATCAAGAACGGAGAAAAGGAAACCGTCGGGGGCATCGTCATGATGCTCCGGGGCGCCAACAGCCGTGATGCCGTCCGCCTGATCGAGGACAAGGTCGAAGAAATCAACCGAAGCCAGGTCCTTCCGGAAGGGCTGAAGATTGTTCCTTTTTATGAGCGGTCCGGGATCGTCAAGAACAGCATCCACACGGTGACCGAAGCGCTTCTTATCGGAGCCATCTTTGTCGTCTTCGTGCTGTATCTTTTCCTGAGAAGTTTTCGCGGCTCGTTCATCGTGGTCCTGGCCCTGCCCATGGCGGCCCTCCTGGCCTTCATCATCATGAAACAGATGGGGCTGACGGCCAACTTGATGTCTCTTGGCGGCTTGGCCATCTCTGTCGGGATGATTATTGATGCCACGATCATCCAGGTGGAAAATGTCCAAAGGCACCTCTCCGAGGCGGGGGCATCAAAGCACAAACATTCGACTGTCCTCAAATCGGTCATCGAAGTAAGGAAGCCGAGCATCTTTGGAGAGCTGATCATTGCCCTGACTTTTATTCCCATCATGACTCTCCAGGGCATTGAGGGAAAAATGTTCTCTCCGCTGGCCGTTACTGTGTCTATCGCTCTTCTCGCGTCCCTTATCCTTTCGATCTTTGTCATTCCTGCGATCTGTCTGACGATCCTTAGAGCTGTGCCCGAGAAAAAAAGTCTTCTCATCCAAGGGGCAAAAAAAGTTTACCTTCCGGTCTTGCGCTGGGGTTTAAAGCACAGGCTCGTTGTGCTCGCGACGGCGTGCCTTCTCTTTGCGGTCAGCGTAGCCGTCATCCCAAGGCTAGGAACAGAATTTATCCCGATCATGGACGAAGGCGCTTTTGACATGGACATCCAGCTTTTGCCCGGGATCTCCTTGGACAAGTCTCTGGAGATCAGCCGCGAGGTGGAAAGGACGCTCAAAAAATTCCCCGAGCTTGAGACGATTGTTTCAAGAACGGGGCAGACGGGGATCGCCCTCGAAGCCCGAGGGGTGGAAAAAACGGGCTACGTCGGGTCGCTCAGGCCGCGCTCCGAATGGACGTCGGCCAGGACACGGGACGAACTGACCAACAAGATGCGCGATTCCATGTCCGCGTTCCCCGGTATGGCTTTTACTTTCAGCCAGCCGATTGCCTGCCGCATTGATGAGCTCGTAGCCGGAACCCGCGCCCAGATCATCATCAAGATTTTCGGGGACGACCTCGACGTTCTCAAGGACAAGGCAGAGCAAGTCGCCAAAGTTATCTCCAGGATCCGGGGCGTTAGGGACCTCGTTCTCGAGAGAGTCTCGGGCCAACCCTACATTTCCGTCGAGATCGACCGGAACAAAATCTCGCGCTACGGGATGAGCATCGACGATGTCCAGGCTGTCATCGAGACGGCGATCGGCGGGAAGCCGGTGACCCAGCTCTATGAAGGGGAAAAGTACTTTGATGTCGTGGTCAGATTTCCCGAGGCCCGGCGCGACTCTCTCCAGAGCCTTGAAAACGTCCTGGTCGATTCTCCTTTGGGCTACAAGATTCCCTTGAGCAGCCTAGCGGCGGTTCGTGTCGTTGAGGGCCCGGTCCAGATCAGCCGGGAATACGGCAAGCGCAGGATCGGGATAGAATGCAATATTTCCGGCCGGGATATCGGGGGCTTCGTCGCTGAGGCCAAACGCAAGATTCAGGCTCAGGTCAAGCTTTCACCGGGATATTACCTCACCTGGGGCGGACAGTTCGAAAACCAACAGCGGGCGATGAGGAGGCTAATGATCATTGTGCCCATGACGATCGGGCTCATCTTCTTCCTGCTTTTCCTCACGTTCAATTCCATGAAGCTGGCGACTCTAGTGATTTTCAACCTGCCCTTTGCCTTGATCGGGGGAGTTTTTTCTTTATATATAGCGGGACTCTACCTTTCTGTGCCGGCCTCGGTCGGGTTCATTGCCCTATTCGGGATCGCCGTCCTGAATGGGGTTGTCTTGGTTTCTTACATCCATCAGGTCTATCAAGAAGGCGTGCCCCTTGCGGAAGCCATCGTCAAAGGGTGCGAGCGCCGGCTTAGGCCCGTCTTGATGACGGCCTCGATCACCGTCTTCAGCTTGGTTCCGTTGCTCTTCGCTCAAGGACCCGGCTCAGAGATCCAGAGGCCACTGGCCGCAGTGGTCGTCGGCGGACTGGTGACCTCGACGCTCCTGACGCTTCTTGTCCTGCCGGCTATCTACAGCTGGTTCGAAACGAAAGAACAAAAAAGGGACACAAAATCAATTTCCTTGTTTTCGTAGAACGTAGCTGCAATAAATTCGGAAATTGATATTGTGTCCCCAATTTTAGTGTGCTATTTTTGGAATGACCGGCGACCATGATCCAAAGGGACGTTCTTCAGAAAAAGTTCAGAATTTTCATCCTCCTTTCTTTTTTCGTCCTGATCCTGGAAGTGGGCGGCGGAATCGTCACAAATAGCCTGGCCCTGCTGAGTGATGCAGGCCATGTTTTGATTGATATGTTGGCTCTGGGGCTGACATATTTTGCGCTCCGGATTTCAAAAAAGCGCTCGACCGCTAAGTATACGTTTGGGTTTTATCGAGCCGAGATTCTCGCAGCGATCACCAATGGCCTCGTGCTCATTCTCATCACTATCTATATCTTCTATCAATCCTATCTCAGGTTTCTTTCTCCCCGGCCCGTCAAGGGTACAGAGATGTTGATGATTTCGGTCATCGGGCTTTTGGCCAATCTTTATGTGGCTTTAAAAATGCAGAGCTCGGCAAGAGACAACCTGAACGTCCGCGGAGCGTACCTTCACGTCCTGAGCGACATTCTGTCTTCGATCGGGGTTGTGGTCGCAAGCGGCTTGATCATCGTCACGGGCAACCCCGTCTTTGACCCGATCATAAGCGCGATGATAGGACTCATCATCTTGTCGAGTTCCTTCAGGTTGATCAAAGAGGGAACGCAAATCCTGATGGAAGGTTCGCCCGGCCACATTGACTTGGCAGAGATAACGGAAGACATCCAGAGAATAAGCGGAGTTAAGGAAGTCCACGATCTCCATATTTGGAGTATAGGCTCAGATGTTTATGCCCTCAGTTCCCACATCTTGATTGGCGCAGACAAGGCTCCGTCAATGAATTCAATCATTTCTGAAATCAATCAAATGCTTGAATCAAAATATAAGATTACCCATACCGTTATTCAGTCTGAATGTGATCGTTGCGTTGAAGGCGGGGACAAGCATAATCATTAAAAGACGCTCCGGCCAACCTCGGCTCATTTCCGCGAAAGCGATTCCTGAAAAGGGAAAAGGGGGTTCGTTTGACGATTTCGCTCAACACATGTTATATAAAGATACCCACCGCAAGAAAATATGGCAAAAATGATTTGCCTTCCGCGCTTTGCCATCCAGGCTCTGTCTTGGTTTCTCCTCACCTTGGCTGTGCTAAGCTTTGCTGCTTGCCTGAAAAGGGGAGCGCAGAAAGAGCTGATCGTCGCCGGCTCGACGAGCATCCAGCCTTTTGCAGACCGCTGGGCCGAGATCTATATGACAAAATATCCGGGGAGAATCGTTAACGTCCAGGGCGGAGGGTCGAGCTCCGGGATTCAGGCGGCCCGGTCTGGAGCGGCAGACATTGGAACATCATCGAGGGAACTCAAGCCCGAGGAAAAAGACTTGACCGAAATCGTCGTGGCGAGAGACGGCCTGGCCGTTATTGTTCATCCCAGCAATCCTGTTTCTGATTTAACCATTTCTCAGGTGAGGCAGATTTTTGCCGGAGAACAACGGAGCTGGAAGGATTTCGGCGGCCGAAACAGAGCCATCACGGTGGTCACACGGGAAGAAGGCTCCGGAACGCGCGGGGCTTTTCAAGAGCTGGTCATGGGAAAGGTCCGGATTACCAAGGGAGCCATTGTCGAGGACTCGAACGGCACCGTCCGCGAGATCGTCGCCGGTGACCCGGACTCAATCGGCTATATTTCGCTAGGCTTAGTCAACAGTGCGGTCAAGGCCTTGAATCTTGATGGAGTCATGCCCACCGATGCGAATATCCTCGAGAACCGCTACCGGCTGGTGCGGCCTTTTCTTTTCGTGACCAAAGGCCCGGCGGGCTCCGAAGCCAAGGAATTCATCGATTTTGTCCTCTCACGTGAAGGCCAGGATTTGATCAGAAAGGAGGGGTTGATCCCGGTTCAATGAAGAAACATAACCTGCAAAGAAACGAGAAGTTTACCCGGCTTGTTCTCCTATTGTTTGCCTTCTCTGCGGTCGCAATCCTGGCCGTCATCACCATTTTTATTTTCGCCGAGGGCACCCCAATCATGTTCCGGCACGGGGTCAAGAAATTCCTATTTGGGCTGGATTGGTATCCCACTGAAGAAAGTTATGGCCTTTTACCTATGATCACGGGCTCGCTGATGGTGACTCTCGGAGCCCTCATCCTCGGCGTTCCTTTCGGGCTGGCCTGCGCCATCTTTTTGACCGAATTTTCTTCCAAGCGGCTCAGGCGCGTGATCAAACCCGTCATCGAGCTTCTGGCTGGGATTCCGTCTGTCGTTTATGGTTTCATGGGCGTCGTCATCCTGGTGCCTTTCATCCGCGAGACCTTGGGCGGGCCCGGGCTTTCGGTCTTGGCCGCGTCAATCATCCTGGGCATCATGATCCTGCCCACTGTTATCAGTATTTCCATCGATTCACTTCTGGCTGTCCCCTGTGCCTACCGCGATGGTTCCATCGCCATGGGTGCCACCCGCTGGCAGACCGTCAGAATGGTCATGCTTCCGGCCGCCCGTTCAGGCATCATTGCAAGTATTATCCTGGGCATGGGCCGGGCGATCGGCGAAACCATGGCCGTGATCATGATCGCCGGAAATGCCATCAGCATCCCCCGCTCCATCCTGGCACCCGTCCGCACCCTGACCTCAAACATCGCTCTGGAAATGGGCTATGCCAGCGGTGAGCATCGCGAAGCCCTTTTCGCCACGGGCGTGATCCTGTTTATTATCATCATGATCCTGAACACCCTGGCCAATATCACCTCGGCCAGGCGGGCGAGGAAGAAATAAATGTATTTCCATCCCAGGATCGAACAGAAGGTCGTCCGGACTGTTCTCTGGCTTTTCACTTTTATTACAGTTGCCATCCTGGTCTTCATCGTCGTTTTCATCCTGAGGAAGGGGCTTCCGGCCGTGACCTGGGAATTCCTCTCCAGGAATCCTATTGATATGGGGAAGTCGGGCGGAATCTTCTCGACCATTGTCGGCACCCTTGCCCTGACATTAATGGCCCTCCTGGTCGCCACTCCGCTCGGCGTCGGGACGGCCATTTATCTGGCCGAATACACCTCTGAAAACCGGATCACCCGCATCATCCGGTTCGGCGCTGAATGTCTGGCCGGCATCCCTTCGATTATTTTCGGCCTGTTCGGGTTCATCCTTTTTGTCACCAAGCTTGGGTTCGGCTGGTCGATCCTGAGTGGAGGCCTCACCCTAGCTTTTATGATCCTGCCGACCATCATCCGGACGAGCGAAGAGGCCATTCGTGCCGTTCCTGCGTCATTCAGGCAGGTCAGCTTTTCCCTGGGCAGCACCAAGTGGCAGACCGTCAGCCGGGTAGTTCTTCCCTCCGCCCTCCCGGGAATTGTTACGGGTATCATCCTTAGTATTGGAAGGAGTATCGGCGAGACGGCGGCGGTCATTTTTACGGCGGGAAGCGTGCTGCGCCTTCCGAGTTCGGTTTTTTCTTCGTCCAGGACGATGGCCGTTCATTTTTACATCCTGGCCAGGGAAGGCATCTCCATGTCCATGGCCTATGGAACGGCGGCGGTGCTTGTGGTTTCGATCCTGGTCATCAACCTGGCAACCTACTATCTCATGGAAAAATTTATCAGGAGATACAGTTGAGCAGCGGAGCTTCAATGGGCTCAAAGTCCGTGGCGATCGCCGTTAACAATTTCAGCCATTATCTGGGCTCTGAGCAAATGCTCAAGAACCTGAACCTCGAGGTGTTCCACAACGAAATCCTCGGGATTATCGGTCCCTCGGCCAGCGGAAAGACGACTTTTCTCCGTTCACTCAATCGCCTCAATGACCTCATTCCGGGTTCGCGCCATGAAGGCGCAATCACGATCGATGGGCAAGATATCTACGGTCCCGAAGTCAGTGTTGTTGAGCTGCGGCGCAGGCTCGGCATGGTTTTCGCGACGCCGGTTCCTCTTCCCCGGTCGATCTATGAGAATGTCATTTTTGGGAACCGGATGGCGGGCCTGAGGGATAGGCGGCATTTGGATGAAATCGTCAGGGAGAGCCTGGAGCAGGTCGGGCTCTGGACTGAAGTTGCCGACAGGCTGGATTCGAGCGCCCTCAAATTATCGGGGGGCCAGCAGCAGCGGCTCTGCATAGCCAGGATCCTGGCCCTGCGTCCGGAGTTTATTCTTCTTGATGAGCCGACCTCGGGGCTCGACCCGATTTCGACGATGAAGATCGAGAACTCCTTGGATCACCTCAAAAAAGATTACACCATCATTCTTGTGACCAACAATACGAAGCAGGCGGCCCGCGTCGCTGACCGGACCGCCTTTTTCTTGGGCGGCGAACTTGTGGAAATCGGACCGACCGATAAAATATTTACGGCCCCGGATAACGCTAAAACGAACGACTATGTTTCCGGAAGGTTTGGATAAAGATGGAGCGAGGACGGTCATGAATATCATCCAGGTCCGCAGCCTCTCGCTCTTTTACGGCAAGTTTCAGGCCTTAAAGGATATAAATTTGGATATCGAGGCCAACAAAATCACCGCGCTTATTGGGCCGTCCGGGTGCGGCAAGTCGACTTTCCTCCGTTCGCTCAACCGGATGAATGATCTGATCGAGGACGTCAAAACAAGCGGCACTGTGATCATCGACGGCCAGGATGTTTATGACCCCAAAATAGACCTGCTGAGGCTGCGGAAAAAGGTTGGGATGGTTTTTCAAAGGCCCAATCCTTTTCCGCTATCCATAGCGGATAATATCACTTACGGGCTGAGGGTTCATGGTCTTCAGGACAAGGCCGTGCTCAAGGAGAGGCTCCGTCGGAGCCTTGACCGGGTTCACCTCTGGGAAGACGTCGAGGGTAAACTTGAACTCAACGCTCTTTGTCTCCCCGATGAACAGCAGCAGCGTCTCTGTATCGCCCGGCTGGTGGCCATCGAACCTGAGATCCTGCTCATGGATGAGCCCTGTTCTGCGTTGGACCCGATCGCCACAGGCCGGATCGAGGACTTGATGCATGAGCTGAAAAAGAAATACACCATTGTCATTGTCACGCACAACATGCAGCAGGCAGCCCGAGTCTCCGACCAGACAGGATATTTTCTTTTGGGAGAGCTGGTGGAGTTCGGCGAGACCAGCCAGATTTTTACCACGCCGCAGGACAAAAGAACGGAAGATTATATCACCGGACGATTTGGATAAAAAATGGTCACAAGGAGGTTAACATGGAACGGCATCTCGACAAAGAATTGGAGGAGCTCAACAGGGAAACCCTGCGCCTAGCGACCCTGACCGAGGAGGCGATTGCCCAATCGATAGTGTCTTTAACGGACCTCAGCGTAGAGAAGGCCAGGCAGGTGATCGTGGACGATAGAAAGATCAATGATATGGAACTTGTCATCGATGAAAAATGCCTGGACTTGATTGCCCTCTTTCAGCCCATGGCCGTCGACTTGCGCTACATCACCATGACGATGAAGATCGGCACGGACCTGGAAAGGATCGCCGACCTGGCCGTGAATATCTCCGAGAGAGTCCTGGAAATCGCCGATAAACCGCATCTCAAACCTTTGATCGATATCCCGAAACTGGCCCGTCTGGCCCAGGGAATGGTCAGGGACGCCATTGATTCGTTTGTCCGGAAAGATGCGAAGCTGGCGCGGGAAGTTATCTTGCGGGACGACCAGGCGGACTTCTTGCGCAATCTGGTCCAGACTGAGCTCATCTGCGATTATATGCTCAAAGATTGTTCCACCGTTACTCGCGGCATTCCCCTCATTCTCATCGCCCGCCATCTCGAGAGGATTTGCGACCATGCCACAAATATTGCTGAAGATGTGGTCTATATGGTCGAGGCGCGCGTGGTCAAACACCACCCTGAAAACCTCAGGGAGAGCTGAGCGGACATCGTTTCTCTTCCCTGCTTAATTAACTAAAAATTTATCTTCTCTTTATCATTTCTTAACACAGTTATTCTATCTTGCGCCCTACTCGAAAGGAGTAGCCTCCCTAGAAAAGCCGGGAAAAAAGGTCGACCGCCCGGCGGGGAGGTAACGAGCAATTCTTAAAAGGAGTTAAACGAATGGAACGAAAGTCAATTCAAAGGGTAGCCGTCTTTGCCTTCCTTGCTGTCCTAGCTTCAGCTAACCTATTCGCCCAGCAAACCTTCAGCACGACGATCTATTTTGATTACAGCTTCAATCTGACTCAGAACGGCTATCTGACCGGCACGGACGCGGCCAAAGCTTTGAACAACAAATTTGGTTTCCGTCGGGCTTATTTTCGGTATGAAAATAAGGTCAGCGACACGCTGAAGTTTCGGTTCACATTTGATGCCGACAACACCGCCAATATCACGGCTGTTGACTTTGGCAAAGCGTCGACGAAGAAAGACGACAAGCTTCGGCCTTTCATCAAACATCTTTACCTTGATTATTCTGGCCTTCTGCCCACTTCTAGCTTGAAAATCGGCATGATTGAAACCCTCACCTTCAAGATGGCAGAGGACGAGTGGGGTTACCGCAGTGTGGCCAAAACACTCGTCGACGGCTACAAGGATGTCACCGGTGTCGATATCCGGGCCTCGAGCGCGGACCTTGGCGCCAGTTTGACCGGAGCAATCGGCAAGTTCGTCCGCTACGGCGCCATGGTATCCAGCGGCGAAGGCTACAGCCATCCGGAATATAACAAGTTTAAAAAGCTCTCCGGGAACCTCCGCATCATTCCGGCCGCTGGACTCTCGGTCGTGGGATACTACGAATATGAAAAACAAGACGATGTGAACAAGGCCGTGATGTACAAGGTGGATGGATACTTTGATATGGTCAAGGGCCTGACTCTGGCCGCGGAATATTTCAGCTACAATAACGACAAGTTCATGAATGCGGACAAGAGCCACTACGATAGTCGGGGCCTCTCGATCTTTGGAGTCTACAAAATTGTCGTGGATAAGTTCAACATCTTTGCTCGGTACGACCACTACATTCCCAACTCCACAAAATCTCTCTCCAATATCAACCTCGTCATCGCTGGCTTCGATTGGACGCCGGTCCATAAGAGCTGGAGGCTCCAGCCGAATATCTGGTATTACACTTATGCAGACTCAACACGTAAAAGCGATGCCTATTTCAACCTGACGTTTTTCCTCTCGTTCTAAAAGAGGATAAAAATATCAAGGAGGTCAAAAATGAAAAAACTTAACCTAGGAACACTCGTGGCCATGGCCGGACTCAGCCTGGCCCTGGTTTTCACTCCGTCGCTTCTCGCCCAGAAGAAGATGATCCAGGTCAAAGGGTCGGATACGATGATCAACCTCGTCCAGATCCTGGCCGAGGAGTATATGTTGCGGAACCCCAAAGCGGCCATTGCCGTGTTGGGCGGCGGTTCAGGAACAGGTATTTCTGCTCTGATTAATGGCACCTGCGACATTGCGGATACGTCGCGCGAATGGAAAGAGAGTGAAGTCAATTTGGCCTGGGAAAAAGGTGTCACGCCCCGCAATTTTGCCATAGCCGTGGACGGACTCAGCATCATCGTCAACGAGAAAAATCCGCTGGCCAAGCTGACCATGGACCAGGTCGGCTCCATCTACCGCGGCGAAATCAAAAACTGGAAAGCCGTGGGCGGACCCGATAAGGCCATATCGCTTTACGGCCGGCAGTCCAATTCCGGCACTTACGTCTTCCTCCAGGAGCACGTTCTCAAGAACAAAAATTACTCCACGGACATGAAAGAGATGAACGGCAACGCCCAGATCATCGAAGGCGTAAAGGCGGACGAAGCTGCTATCGGCTATGTCGGCGTCGGCTATGTCGTTGACAAAGCCACGGGCAAGCCCATGGCCGGACTTAAGGTTCTTAATATCTCCAAGGACGAGAAATCAGAGGCGTTCTCTCCCATGGACAAGCAGGCTGTTGACACGCGGAATTATCCTATCGCCCGCCCCCTCTATCAGACCACTAAAGGAAAGCCGAGTGGGGACGTGGCGGCCTTTATTCAATGGGAGGTCGGCCCCGAAGGACAGAAGATCGTCGAACGGGAAGGCTTCTATACAATCGGCGGTGCCTATAAACAAATGAACGATAAGAACTTCAAGTAACTCCCCTCATAGATCACAGGAAGAATACGGGAGAAGCTGGGCCGCAATAGTCGGCAGGCTTCTCCCTCCTCTCCTGTCATCGAAGAGGGGAAGTGTAGATTGGATCTAAGGGGAGTTAAAAATGAAATGGTTCAGCCAAGATCGATGGCTAGAATCCTCCAAGCTTGCCTTCCGTCTGATTGAAGCGATCTGGGGCCAAGAAGAGCAAGAAGAGAAGGGGAACCTCGGGCCGGGAAAGAGCAGATTGGGGACGATCAGGGGTAAAAAGAAAGCGACCCGAATCAAAGAAGCTGCTATTCAGATGTTCTTTTTTACCAACGGGATCATGGCCGTCGTCGTCCTCATAGGCATTTTTGGGCTGCTGCTTTTTTCGGCCATCCCGGCCTTCAAAGACGTTCCATTGAAAGAGTTTTTTGCCAGCACGAAGTGGGACCCGACGTCTCCTGTTGAGGCGGAGTACGGCATCCTCTCCATGATCGTCAGCACGATGATGGTGACTGTCGGTGCCCTGGTCATCGCTATCCCCATCGGCCTCGGGGTGGCGGCCTACCTTTCTGATGTAGCTCACTGGCGGGTCAGAGAAATCATCAAGCCGGTCGTCGAAATCCTGGCTGGAATCCCCTCGGTCGTTGTCGGATTCCTGGGGATCGTCCTTTTCGGTCCGGCTATCGCGAAGATTTTTGGATTATCCAACGGTCTTAACGCCATCAACGGCAGCCTTCTGCTTGCCATCATGGCTCTGCCGACCATCATCAGCATTTCTGAGGATTCATTGAACGCTGTCCCCTCAGCCTACAGCGAAGCGTCGCTCGCCC
>Ga0129297_10000293_pt1 | contig 23958 bp, 18 predicted proteins | sample I18A1metaG_FD_94708 | JGI IMG/M metagenome (GOLD analysis project Ga0129297, IMG submission 94708) | Lake sediment bacterial and archeal communities from Gulf of Boni, Indonesia to study Microbial Dark Matter (Phase II) - ​I18A1 metaG | ecosystem: Environmental > Aquatic > Freshwater > Lake >... | reverse complement strand
TCGATCAATTGGGAAGAATTCTTCCATCAGAGCCCAAACGTGATACTTAACAAAATGTCCTTGGAAGAATTTACAACCGCCATCAGGACCATAGAAAGAATGGTAGAAGACTACAATAGGAAGGCAAGACGGCATAGAATAAAAAACCTCAAATTTGCCGTTAAGGGGTTATGGAGGTTTCACAAAAATCCACGTATGATTCTTGCACTCATAGGAAGAACTATCTAGGTCTCAAATCAAATACAATGAAGTAATGGTTTCTTTTTGAGAAAAAAAGGAACACTCAACATGCAGCTCGAAGAATAGCACTCTGTGATGAATCATGCCAGGAATTGTTGGATACATAGATCCTAGAAACAGTTTCGAAGGAGATCTCCTAGCCTCGATGATATCCGCAATAACTCATGAGGAAGGTTACATTGCTGAAACGTATGAGGATTCTCCTCTAAGGATTGGAAGGTCCGATTTACCTAGCTTAAACCCAGAACCTCAGCCGTTTTCAAAAGATGAACTGCGCATATTTTTCATGGGTAACATAACTAACAAAGAGGAATTGACAGAATCGAAATCCCTAGAGAATGGAAGCAACGCTGAAATCATTGCGGAATCGTTCCGTAATCATGGTATCACCCTCGTGACCAAAGTGAAGGGTCAGTTCATCGCATTCATTTGGAACTGCAAAGAAAGGTCTCTCATCATAATCAATGATCGATTCGGTAAATATCCTCTGTATTACGCTAAGATAGGAGATCAATTCCTCTTCAGCTCTGAATTGAAGGCTTTACTCCTATCCAAAATGGTCAAGAAGGAAATCAATGATCAAGCTATTGTCGATTTCATAATGTATCATCACCTAATAGGCGATGAAACTTTTCTACAAAACGTCTTCCTTCTCCCATACGCCTCAGTTCTCCGGTTCAGATCAGGGGTTCTCGAGATCGACCGATATTGGGACATAAGGTTCTCACCCTTCAAAGGAAGTAAATCCCCAGCGGAGTACGCTGGCGAACTTAACATACTATTCGAAGAAGCTGTTAAACGCGCGATAGGCAGGAACAGGGGAAAAGTTGGAATAATGCTGAGCGGAGGGTTAGATTCTCGCAACATTGCGATACATATACCAAGAGACCAACTAGAAGTCCACACTTTTACGTTTGGTGAAAGGGGTTTTATTGACGTTAAATTAGCTGAAAAGGTGTCCAAAGAATTGGGATTTGAACATCACTTTATTCCTCTTACGTCAGAGTTCATCAGAAACCTGAGTGAAAAAACCATATTTCTTATGGAAGGGATCGGCGACATCTACACGGGTTGGAATCTCAATGCTCTACCATATGTAGAAAAGGAAAGGATAGACTTGCTTTTGGAAGGCAGCTCTGGAGGCCTCATCAACACTCGCATTGCCGGTTCATTAATGAAGCAAGCCTTTTTTGCCCTTCCTCTGATTAATAAATTTGCGACGAAGAAACTTTACGATCCCCTCCCAAAAGACGAACTCTCAGTGAAAGTTCGCGAACACTATGACTACTATAACAACCAACTTCGACTCGAGAAGTTGTCGCTAGAAGACCTTTTATCCAAGGAATACTACGACAAAGTCAAGAATCTTGTTGGAGAATCGCTCGAGAAGGCCGTTCACAAGGCGTGCGAATTTCACAAAACCTTTAACAACGCACTCGACTACGTCTATTTCACCGAAAGACATAGAAGACTCTACATGAATGCTAGCAATAGCTTCCGTTGGAAAGTAGAAACATTTGATCCTTTTCTCGACTATGACCTCATCGATTTCATGAGCAATATTCCACCCGAATTGAAATTGGGGCGTTCTATCGTTAAGGATGAATTGAGAACGTACCATCCGGAGCTCAGTCATATTCCAGTTAAAGGAGGTTTGGCAAGCTCTATGCTTGGAAGAATTGCCAAGAGAATTCGTATCAGCAACGTTTTTCCTCAAATAATAGATGACTTTCTAAGTGCCTATTTGCGTGTCGAAGAAGATTTCGTGAAAGAAATTATCCTAGACGAAAGAACATTGACCAGAGGAATATTTAATGAAGAAAATGTCAAGAAAATCGTATTTGATCATATGTCAAATAGAAAAGACTACGCTGCGACTATTGGAATGCTCATTTCCCTTGAGCTGTGGTTTAGGTTATTCGTAGACTAAAGTCGGTATCCAGCAACGAACTGAATCGTGTGAAGCTCACCGACGCAGATGGAATGAAGCTTAATCGTGGGCATATGGGTCAAGACGGTGAGATTAGAGAGCGTTATACACGTCTAGAAGACTGTTTGAATCAAAATGCTCTGGATCAGACGATAACTCAGTATTCTATATCCACTCAACGTAGGAACTTAAAATTGCAGACAAAATGGCATATTCGACGATACAAAAAGGGCGATGAACAGGGAATCATTAATCTTATGAAACTAGAATATGGCAGAAATGCTGAGCTTATGCTTGAAAAGTGGGAATGGCAATGCAAGAACAATCCCTTCGGCTGTTTGGTTGCAGTCGCCGAGGAACGTGGAACAATAGTTGGACATATGGCTTTGGTTCCTGTGCTCATGAAAATCGAGAATATGATTGTGAGGGCCGCCCAAGCGGTCGATTTGGTGGTTCATCCCGATTTTAGACGTCAAGGAATTTTTCAAGCGTTGGAAAGGGAATTGAAAGGAAATGCCATAGAAGAAGAGATAGCAATCTCATTCGCATTTCCCACAAAGGGAGACGCGTCTCACTTAGGCTTTCTCAAAATTGGCTGGGTCGATATCTGTAACATACCACTTTTGGTGAAACCGTTAGATACATACAAAATGTTGAGCAGACACTTCGCAAACAAGTATGGAACAATCAAGACAATGAATGAGCACAAGATCTCCAGGAATGTTGCAAAGCTCTTCGTACATCTTGCCGCGCTATTGGTTGGCTTTATTATGACGATTTCTCCGAGAAGAAAGGATAGATTTGTCTCCGTCGGTTCTCACATTCGCGAGGTATCTACTTTGGACGAAAGTCTCAACGACTTTTGGGAAGGCGTCTGCAGCAACCACAATGTGATTATGGTCAGAGACAAGGAGCACTTGAATTGGAGGTATTTTCAGAAACCCACAAAGGAATATGTCGTCCTATTGGCCAAAGATGGATGCAGAATACAAGGATATCTTGTTTTGACATGCAAGAACGGAAGATCGGGCTACATCGTTGACATGCTGTCCTATTCGGATAGATCTGTAATACAGTGTCTGGTCTCAGAAGCAATTAGATATTTCACCGAGAAAAAGATTGATTCGATTCGCTGCCTTATGTCGAGAAATTCTCCTTACTATGAAATTCTTAGAGATAACGGCTTTATGGTTTTCCCATCAAACCAAATGCTAACCGTGCATGTAAATTCACCCCGTGTATCTACTGAATACGTCAAAGACCCCAACAATTGGTACATCGCCGCAGGAGACTCGGACCATGTATGAACTAGACGAAACATCTCCGCTTTCGCAGAAAATGCGCTAACATTGAGCGACCGAAAACTTCTCGAGGCATCAATAATCTCAAACAGATCGGCTAGGAAAATGTCGGCATGTGTCAATTCTCTCAAGAAACTCTCCGACAGGCGCAATCCTGATAAAGAAGTCTTTCTAACTTTCGATGTTGAAGAATTCTTGCACGAGGCACCGATCGTTTCGCTGCACAGAATTCTGAAACTATTGAGAAAACATGGTTTCCGAGCTCTTTTTTTCCTCACTGGCACTATGGCCGAAAAAATATCTAATTTCCCTGAAATTCTCGAGCTTCTAAAAGGCCACGAAATAGGTTATCATTCTTCCACCCACTCCGTGAAGCCAAGGATTTTTGAGTATACGGATCTGGAATGTTTCGCTGATGCAGTTGATGTATCACTGAAAATGGAGACTTCCCACGTAGATCCATTCACTGGAAAACCCAAAGGTCCTGGCGGAATTCTATTCCTAAGAGAAATGTTTCCAAACAAAAGCATAATTTCTTTCAGGGCACCACAACTTTGCTGGAGCCCACCACATTTGGAGGCGCTTCGGCAGCTCGGATTTAAATTTGATTTTTCCACCGATATCTCCATAATCCCTGTTCTCCACAGAGGAATAACCTTCTACCCAAGTCCAATACGGATCGATTCAATCTCAAGCAAAATCGGGGACGTTCGCTCACACGCCCCCTACAGGTTTAGAGTCCTAATCAGCAGAATTTTGAGACAGAAGTGTACAGTGCTCGCCCATCATGACAACATATACTTTCGGAAATGGGACGAAATTTTCAAGGATGGCGTTACAAACAAAATGTCACCTTCGCGTCGGTACAATCCTATACGACCAGAATTGAGTTTCTTCATGCTGGACCTCCTGCTGAAGGAGCTCGGATTTTTGCAAAGAATATCAGTATTGAGGATTACTCCGCCTTTGGAAGAAGCAAGAGTCGATTTGGATGTATCTAGCATAGACGTTATGAGGGTTTTCTACAGTAGCGTCAACTTCTCAAAAGAGCTCTTCGGTTATGAGCCAAGATTCTTGCTTTCACATTTCTATCATTACTTTAGCAGATCATAGTCACCACATCGTTCCCATCAACGATGAAAAGTACTATGTCTCTAGACAATGAACAAACTTACGGAAGCCTGGTATGTCTCTAGAAAAGCCTTTCACGACTTATCACAAATCCAATCGTGAGAATGTGCATAGAAATTGAAAACACAAATTGGCATGTCACGAAAACTAGCCATAGCACCGATTGTGCTTTGTGGATTGTCCATTTTGCTTTATGGATTTTACTATGAGTATATCTCATATAGCGCCTTATGGTTTGCAGCGCTAGTGTCGTTCACATCAGTCATTCTAATAGTGTCAGAAAGTAGGATGGAATTGGACAGACTCCTAGTCGTTGTGGCATTATTAGTATCTCTTCAAACTCTTGTGATGTGGCGAAGACCCCCTTGGGGCTTTTCAATAGAGATAGATTCATCATTCGATCTGCAACTTTCAAGTTTGGTTCTTGAAGCGGGAAGATGGGGACCTGGCATGGGGTTCGGTACAACTAAGGAGTATAGCTACTTTCCTGCATTGCATATCTTCACGACTGCCTTGGCAGAGACAGCTGGTCTTTCTCCAGTTCACATAGCACAATTTCTTCCTTCAATACTATTGGGGCCTTTGACAGTGATCTTGTACTATCTTTCCATGAGAATGCTATTGCCAGGGAAGGTAGCCATGTGGGCCAGCCTAGTCTTCTCTATATGTCCCCAGCTTGTTTTTTTTGAAGCGGGGTATAGGAGGGAGATTTTCGCATTAGCCGTCTACTCAATATATCTTTTCACAATAATTTGCATTTACACCGGAAGGACTGGCGGGCGCGGCTTTTTCCTTGTCGGGGTCGTCGGAGCTTTTGCAGTCAGCACCGCGCATCACTGGACTGCCTACAACTTACTACTGATCCCGATAGTTCTTTTCGGTCTTGCAAGAGTCTATGTCCGAGTGGTAAACTTCTTCCGCCACGATCTACCTTCGCATATTAGAGTCGCATCATTGCGACTAATTGAAATCACATATATCTTGGTATTCTCTTGGATAGCATTCGTTTCGTTCATCATACTTACTTCTCAAGCGAAAATGGGATTTGATGCTCTCGCCTTGATCCTTAGTCCCCATGAACTCTACAGTCCGACTTTAGCACCTTACACATTTCAAGAGAGAATGATGATCTACTGGGGGCTACTCGTTCTCGCCGTCCTTGGAACATATGAACTACTGATCAGCATGTTCAGAAAGAGAAAAAGCTCCAAAGAGTTCATTCTCGAATCTTGGTTTATCTTCAGCTCAGTTTACATAGCCTTATTCACCTTTCTGGTTCCAAAAGAGATGGGTTTCATGGTCGTTACCCAAAGATCGTGGGTGTTTGCCTTTTTCGGACTGTCGCCTCTAATAGCCAAGAACTTGGCGGAGAAATACAAATCGAGTTCAAGACTCAATTTAAGATCCAATGTTTTCCGGCAAAAAATATCCCAATACAAGCCTCTACTTCTTATCTTTCCACTAATCTCCGCCGTACTGATGTCTCAGCCACATGTACATAACCCTTCATTCATTCTGCCCAGCGACTCTTACTACTCCGCCGCACTATGGATCAGGAATTATGCAGAGCCAAAAACAGATATCACTGTTGGCAGTGAATTTGCCCGTCTCGTGTTGATACCTTACGGAAGGGTAGATTCGTTTCGAACTTCGCTGGACGATTTTCTTCAGCGATTAGCCAATCAACCTACCAACTTGACCTATGTTTTCGCTGAAAGAAGAATAATTGTCTGGGACAAACAAGTGCACACCGAGTACTTAGACGATTTACGTTCTGTGGCCAACATCTCATTCTTCGAGGCGTATTGCAATAGAATCTATGATTCGCCTTCATCACTAGTATACTTGAATGAGGGCTTCTAGTCTCCAATCATGGTTTCGTCAGCGCATTCTTTCAGCAATTGGTCGATGATAAGGAGCATTTCTACCGTGCAAGCTCAGGATGAGGGAAAAATGTCCAATCAGACGGTTTCAATAGTCAAAGTCCAAGGAAATGTGAAAGGAGCCATTCTGGAGGCAATAGGTAGAATTGGCGGAATAGTCTTGTCACCTGCCAGCAAAGTCGCAATAAAACCTAATCTTTGCACATTTATGGGCCCTGAGACTGGAGCAACTACGGATGTTGAGATTATCGAGGCTATTGTCGAGTTGATCAATCGGGAAGAAAGCAGTTGTCGAATATTTATTGTCGAATCCAGAAGTCTGAGTGGGAAGGCCACTGAAAAGTTCAGACGACTCGGATACGCTGACCTTGAAGTTAAATATGACAATGTGAAACTCGTCGACTTGGACAGGGATGAGACTTATAACGTTTTATTCAGTGAAAATGAACGGCTCAAGATAGTGAAAGTACCGGAGACTCTTATGATGAGTAACTACCTGATCTCGGTAGCGAAGCTGAAGACCAGCGACCAGCAGAAGATAAGTTGTATTCTCAAGAACCAGTTTGGATGTATCCCCGGCAAGAAAGAGGGATACCATCCTTGGTTGTCGCAGGCCATTGTGGATGCTAGCTACGTTTTTAGACCCGATCTGTGCGTCATCGACGGAATATTTTCAATGGAAGGCAAAGGACCCACAGGTGGGAACCCCAAAAGAATGAATATAATTATCGCCGGAAAAAACCCAGTTGCCACTGATACCGTCGCAGCACGGGTTATGGGATTCGATCCAAAAACCGTTCCACACTTGAAGCGAGCGGCGAAAAGGGAGTTCAGCTTGAAAGGTGATGTGGATGTTGTCGGAGAGAACATAGACAATATAAGAGAGAAGTTCTTGTTCATCCCATCATACGCATATCTAACACTTAGATTAAGCGATTATATTCAGAGGATGGCGGGCCGCCTCGAAAGATTTGGTGAATTGATCTTCCTCGCAGGCGCGTTTCTGTCAAACGCCAGAGAATACTGGCCGATGCTAAGACGTCTTTCCCTCCCTGAGATAAGGAGAGAAATTCAAGAAAGGAGAATCAAATGAAGCGAGTTGGAGTAGGGATAATTGGATGCGGGACGATAGCGAAGACATCTCACATACCGTCCTATCTAAGAACTCCGGAATGCGAGTTGATCGCTCTTGCGGATCAAGACCTAGGGACTGCGAAAGAGTTGGCGCATGAACATGCGATAGAACGCGTCTACGACGACTACAGGGAACTTCTCGAATGCGACGAGATAGACGCTGTTAGCGTCTGTACTCCACCCTCAACCCACAGTGAAATCGTTATAGGCGCATGCGAAGCAGGTAAGCATATTCTCTGCGAAAAACCAATCGCCCTGTCTCTTGAAGAAGCGGATCAGATGATCAACGCAGCTCAGAGGGCTGGAGTAATCTTAGCGATCGGTCATCAATTTCGATTTCTACCTAATGTACAGAAGGCACGTGAGATGGTCGATAAGAAAGCCATCGGCGAAGTATTGACTTGCTACGGAGAATTCTCAAGCGGTGGTCCATTCTTTGGAGACTGGAAAACGAGTTCTGACTACTACTTAAAGATCGGAAGCGGAGCAGCAGTTCTTTTCAACTATGGAACCCATATATTCGACCTATTCAACTTCTTCTTCGGGAAGGCAGAGAAAGTATCCGCGATGGTCAAAAGAGGGCAAGTTAAGACCATAGCTATCGAAAATAAGGCAATAGCTGTCGTAGAATATGAAAGTGGTATCCTCGCTGCGATGAATACTTTCTACACGAGATCGAGACATCCTGATAGGGTCTTCGTTAACTTATACGGTTTGGAAGGAAAGATATCTGTCTCTTTGCCCCGTCCAACTCTTACCCTTTACAAAACGAACACAATAATCAGTAGGTTGCACGGAGCGAGAAAGCTCGTCTTTCGCAGTAAAGATCCTTTCTTACTCGAAATCAACGATTTCATCAGATCCATTACAAGTCACAAGAAACCACTTGTTACGGATGTTGATGGTAGGAATGCGCTTGAACTCGCTTTGGCTGCCAACCGTTCGTATGAATTGCAACAGACAATAGATTTGCCGCTGAATTGAGTACCTGGTTTTAGGTTGCGGCCTAGTTTAGATGGAAACTGGGAGAAGAGGCCTAGATGAGTATAGCAAGTGAGAATTTGAGATGCAGTCGATGTATTCTACCGGGAAGTTATCCTAACATAAAATTTGACGAAGAAGGTGTTTGCAACCACTGCAGAAGCTACAAGCAAATACCATACAAAGGAGAAGATGCACTGAGAGAAACGCTGAACCTGTTCCGAAACAAAGGGAAAGAGTACGATTGCCTAGTACCTGTAAGCGGCGGAATGGACAGCACATTCATGCTGCACCAGATCAAGAATGTCTACAACATGAGAGCCCTCGCTTTTCACTATGACAATCCATTCACACCAGAAAAGGCAAATGAAAACCTGATCAGAGCTGTCAATGCACTCAATGTCGACTTCGTCTCGGTAAAGTCCGAGGTTCAGAAACGCTATTTAGGAAGCACCATAGCGTCTTGGTTGCGAAGACCGAATTCTTTTCCTGTGTTTTGCGCTGCTTGTTACACCGCCTGCCTAGGAGGAGCATACAGAGTCGCAACTGCTAAGGAAATCTCGTTAATCGTATGGGGGCAATCAACAGTGGAGAATTCTTTGGTGGAGGCGCCGGGAAGATATCATAAAGTATATCCCTTGCATCTATTGAAGAAGTTTGCATCGAACCCGTTCTACTTCAGCCCTTCAAACATCCGCGATTTTCTGATTACAGAGCACGTCCATTTCCCCTCAAAGCAACCCGAAAACGTCGAGCTAATACGTTTCTTCGAATACGCAGAATACGATCAAGAGACAATGTTGTCGGCAATCCAGAAAATAGGATGGAGGAAGCCGCAAGAAGAAGCATGGAGATCCGACTGCATGATACACCCGATAAAGGAATATGTGCTTAGAAGAAGGCTTGGCTTCTCGGATAAGGATGAGTACTACAGTAATCTAATCAGGAACAATAAGATGAAGAGAGATGAAGCTCTAAGGAGAATAGAACAGGCAACACTGGATCGAGAATCGTTTGTGCTAATTCTAAACCGAGTGTTCGAGAAAATAGGGATACCAAAGAAGGCAATATCCAATATCCTGTATTCCTAGATCCGCTGAAAACGACCTTGGCAAATCGCCAAATCTTGCATCTGTCATGATATGTTGAAAAAGATCGTCGCAATTGCAAGGCAGAACGGATACCGACCAAGCCATTACCTAGATTCATTGAATAGAAACATGTGCAACGTTTTGATTTGCCGTCGTAGACCTTAAATCTCAAGTGACTAGCGTTCAACCGCTCTTAAACATAGCGATACTGGGCTATTCGGTCAGACCAGAATCAACTGAACTGGAGAAAGAATTTGTGTCCAGAATTAGCATTTGCATGATCTCAGAAGAACATCCACCTGTCGGCGGAGTGGGAACCTACGTATGGAATTTATCAAGGGCTCTCAGCGAACTCGGGTGCGAAGTCCGTCTGGTTACCGTGAACCGCCAAAATTCACTTACTATTCAAAAAGACACGCTGCATGAGTATCGAATCGACCGCTTTGATGTACCGGTATTAAGAACTTTGGATTTCGGAAGAAAAGCTCGTATAGAAATCAAAAAGCTTTGTCGAGAAAACGCAGTGGATATTATTCATTCCAATATCCCTCTTTTTCTAGATTGCGCTGTTGCCCTTGAAAATTCTGGAAGATTACCGATAGTGACTACGGTACACAGTTTATACAAGCATAGAATGGAAAGCCTCTTTGTAAACCCGTTGGCTCCTTTTCTTGCCCGCTTTGAGAGAATGTGCATGAGGAAAGCCGATATGCTAATTGCGGTGTGCAAGGCTATGGCAGCCGAAATTGAGAACTACGGTATTTCAGCTGATAAGATTGGAATGATCTACAACGGAATTGACGCTAAGGAATTCAACCCAAATACATCCAGTGAAACGGTTTTTGAAAAATATGACATCCAAAGTGACGACAGAATGCTCCTCTACGTGGGTAGACTCGGAGACAAACGAAAAGGATTGCCATTCCTGTTTCAATCTCTTCAAGTTTTGCAAAAAAAAGAGAGGGTCAAGTTGCTGGTCGTCGGCGGAGGAAACATCGAACAAGCTAGAATGCTTGCTGAAAGATTCGAGGTGGAGGACCATGTTGCCTTCGCAGGCTACGTGGAACATGGGGAAATGCCAAGCATATATGCAGCTTCCGATATTTTCGTGCTACCTTCGGTCTCTGAGGGCTTGCCCTTCACGCTACTGGAGGCGCTCTGCATGGGCAAACCTGTGGTTGCTTCAAACATACCAGGCGTGGATGAAGTAATTCAAGATGGTGAAAATGGAATAATGGTTGAGCCTAAGAGTCCGTCAGCTATAACTGATGGGGTCATGAATCTGTTGCGTGATGAAGACTTAGCTGAAAGACTGGGCGCAAATGGTCGACGTACCGTACTGGAAGATTTTACAATAGAAAACATGTCGAGAAGAACTTACAACCTCTTCTCCGAAATCATCGCGCACTAGACCACGATGCATCCGAGAAATTAGCTCTGCAAAAAGGGAAGTAAGAAATCTCTTAATATCGTCCGTTGGCTATAACCGCCGTACACTAGAATATAGCTCGTGGCACTTGACGGCTCATATATTGAGACGGCTTCACCGGCTTCGAATAGAAAGGATGCTGTCACTGAATATTTGCCTGATTTTGGACATTGGGCTACAACTGAAAACATCCCGTCAGGCCCTGCAAAGATTGTCTCTGACCAACCCCATGAAGTCGACAAGGATATGGGTCGGCCTGAGATGCCGATTTCTGTTTCAGCATCGACAAGTCTACCGGTTATGGTTATCAGACGCCCAGCTCTGGCTGTGGAAGGAACGGAGAGATATAGTTTAGTCGGATGCAAAGCTTGAGAGGTCGTACTCGACTCAGTAACAGATGCCGTGGTGGTATGAGTTTCTGTAACAACAGCGGTTTGTGTGACTGTCAAGGTTTGAGTAGTATACGTCGTAGAAGTGATCGTCACTAGAACAGTCGTGTAAGATGTCTGGCTAGTTTGGTTGACAACTGTGTGGGTTGTAACACTGGTAGATGTAGCGGAATTCTGTCCGATGAATTTCTGGAGAACGTCTACTACTGGTCGATAGCTGGCATAAGGAGGCTCCCATTTATCCGCTGTGCCTGAATTCGTTCTTATCATAGCTAGACTGTAGTCCTGCCATCTTCCGCCCCAATTGAAACAATTCCACCCGGAGACAGTACGATCCAATAATGCTATGAAGTCCTGCATGTACTGTAGGAATGGAGTGTCATCACCTGAAGCCGTTGACAACCCGAATTCATTGACCATGCACGGGACGGATAGGTCTTTCAGCAGAATGCTGTTCGCGAGTTCTGCTTCCATTTGTTCAGCGCCATTTGCATAGTCGCCAGCGGCATACAGGTTATAATGAGAGAAGCGCATAGCATCATACCAGTTCCCGTTGTCGAAGTTCCGCCAGTAGTAGTGGCTCACATAGACTATGTTTGGCAGGTCTATCGGCCCGAGCGTCTTAATCCAGTTTTCCATCACGCCACTGTACCATGAATGCCATTGAATGAGGATTAGAAGGTTCGGGTTTACGTTTAGGATTGCGTTTGCAATTGTCGTCATCATGTCTTTGAATTGTTGGGCGTTCGTCCATCCCACTTCGTTTAAAATATCGATGCCAACCATCGCGTCGTTGTCTTTGTACCTGTTGGCAAGAAAAGTCCAAAATCTTACCAGCAGATCCCTATATTTCCCGTTGTTCGTCCAGAGGTCTGGGTAGATATCTGGAGTGTTGAACATAGCCTCCCCATTTATATAGTGAACTTGGAGAACGCACCTTACGTTGTATTTCTTGCACCAAGAAACCCAGTTGTCTATCATCGAAAGATACTGCTGATTGACGGTGTTGAAGTCTCCGCTTTCCCAATTCGGGTAGAGCATCTTGGCTTGCAGTAGAACATAAATGAAATTCATAGCTGGGAAAACTTTGAGCATATGTTGAATGTCATCTTCAGTTACTTTCTCCCAGTTCGCCCAAGGGTTGTTTGTGCAAGTCGACCACTTGGTGACGCCTCTCAGATGGATTATGTTGTTATTCGCGTCCAGAATGTCCTTCCCGGAGATATGTAGCCAACCTGATGTTGCTGATACGTATGGAGGTGAAGCCCAAGGCGGGGCATTACACATCAGAATTATGAATAGGAAGATGCTGGCCAAAGCGATAATACGCTTATGACTGATTACCTTCATCCTCTTCTCCTTCGCTACCGGCCGCGGAGTTTCAAACAAAGAGAAAGGGTTCTTCCCTCTCTCCCTGCCATCAAGACGCTACACTGATCATTTCGGTCCAGTGTAGTCAATTACACCAATGATAGGTAGCACTGAGTTAAGTCCATATACACCTCCGTCGCGGAATCTGTGAAATCTTTAAACACATAGACCTCAGCTGTTCTAATAGGTTCTTTCACATCTTCATCTGTTCATGCGCTAGAGATATATTAATGTTCCTAAAACAGCACATTCATGTATCGCAGACAAAGAGTGAACCCGTTACTATTGAGCGGTTAAGCCTCTTCTCTCGAAACTCTAGCCTTATAGCTTCCTTTTGCTTCAAATATTTGTCTCAAAGTAAGAAAGGAGCAATGAATGAAGGAATTTTGAAGCTTGTTGCTGGTGATGTGATATGAGGATTTTGGCTGTCGGCGCCCACCCTGACGATTTCGAAATTGGATGCGGAGCAACTTTAGCTTTGTTCAAGAAGCGTGGACATAAAGTCTATGTTCTTGTATTGACTAAGGGCGAGGCTTCTGGAGACCCAAGAGTTCGGAATAGAGAATGTATGGAGTCTGGAAGGAAAATCGATGTGGACAGATTGTTCTTCGGAAGCTTGAAAGACACGAAGATCACCGAAGGTATAGAAACCATTATGGAAATCGAGAACATTGTAGATCTAGTGAAGCCCGATATGCTCTTTTCTCATAGTCATAGGGATACGCATCAAGACCATAGAAATACTGGGTTAGCATCAATTTCTGCTGGTAGAAGGCTATCGAAGATCTTACTTTACGAATCTCCGACTGCCTTCAGGGATTTTTGTCCCCAGGTCTTCGTAAATGTCGAGTCAACATTCAATACCAAGATTGAAGCGCTAAGACTGTTCTCCTCGCAGAACTCAAAGACTTTCTATGAAGACCTAAGCAAAGACCAAGGGAATAAGACGAGACATGTTGTATCCGCTGTAGAAGGACTTGCGAGATTTAGAGGCTTTCAGGCAGGAGTTAAGTTAGCAGAGGCATTTGAAGTTGGAAAATTCATTCTAGAAATCTAGAAAGACTGAAAATAACGCTTCGAGAACAGATTCTATAATGATAAACGAAGAAAAAGGCATGCCTTTCTCCTACGAGAACATGCAACAACTCGTTGAGGCATGCGAGCAATTCTGTCGCAATCTAGAGCGAAAAGAAGATGCTTCTAAGAGAAGAATCCAGTTATCGGCGCTGGCCAAGAAATTTCATGAAGACGGCGGAACGCTAAGTTCGGACATTGATGAAGCGATTGGTCAAGTGAGAGATTCTTCCTGCATCCTTCTGATGACCGCGCACCAACCAAACTTCTTTGCCTACAGCGGAGTACTTCGCAAAGCAACGTTGAACTATGTTCTTTCAGATAAGCTCTCTGAAAGACTGAACATGCCAGTCGTTGGCTTCTTTGGACTCGCAGATCAGGATCTAACTGATGATAGATGGGTGAAATCCTCGCTTCTCCCAGATGTTGAGAGGAGAAACGGCCTATATGAATTGCGAGCTCAATTGCCTCAGAAAATGATGTTAAACAAGGTTCGAAAACCCAGCAAAGAAGCGTTGGAAAGATGGCGAGAAGATATAGAGAATTGGCTCCATCGAAAAACGCATCGCATCAAAAAGTTCTGCAGAGAATTCAAAATAGAAATTGATCTAAAAGCTTCGAATCTTCTTGACAATCTTGGAACTCTATGGAGAATCGTAGAAGAGGCTTATGAAAAAGCAGAAAACTACTCTGACTTCAACGCCTTCATAATGTCGAAGATAATAAACGAGACCTGGGGTTATAATACTCTTTTCTGTAGATTTTCAGAGTGCGAACAAGTATTCGAAAACGAATTCAGTTTTCTAATCAGAAACTTCCCAGAATACTCTAGCCATGTTAAAGAAGCAACGCGAATCGGAGGCGAAAACGCGAAAGGAGGAGTCTTCGAAAAGGAGTATCAGACTATACCTTTCTGGTATCACTGCGATTGCGGAAGCAAAGTAAGACTCTTAGCGGACTCGCAGCCAGACTCGCTTGTAGGTCGCGGTGAATGTCTGAATTGCGAGAAAAAGTACGAGATCAAGCTGTTATCAAGAGGACAGCCCGAGATTTCAAGGATCCTCGCTAGGATATCTGCAAGAAGCTTATCCATGCCTCTCCTGTTTTTCTCAGGTCTTAATGTATCCGCTTACGTAGGCGGAATTGGAGGCGTCAAATATCTAAAACAGGCCAAATACGTTGCGGAGAAGATGGGAATCCATTTCCCACCAATCGTTGTCTGGCGTCCACAAGACATCTACCCTGGTCTGGGTCAGTTTGAGGCTACCCTTACCTTCAGGAAAATATCAGGAACCTTCGATTCTTCACAATACTTGGCATCTTTGGCTAGGCTGAGAGAAAGAATCTCAACCATCAAGAACGAAATCGAGAAACTCGAATTGGAGAAGACGGCTTTGACAAGATCGGCTAGCGTGGCAAAAAAGGAAATTGAAAAAATCAAAGGCGTATCTGCTAGACAGGATGAAATAAGACGAGAAACAGACTTCTCACTTCTAGCTCGAGATCTGAGATTATTGAGAAACGTTGAAAGTGTAATACGCTTGCACCCAAGCATAATTGATTATGCCGTAAACGTCGGTCTAAGAAATGTGAGCGAACAGTGGAAGACGTTTTTGAATAGAAATGGAGCTCTAGCCTCAGACATATACCTCGATACCGATGCTTATGAAAACTTCTCATCTATTCAGAAGGAATTTAAAGGATTTTACGAAAACTTCCAATGACAGATTAATAGAACTACGATTAGTATTGTCTCGATTGGCATGCCTCCGTTGCTGCAGTGAAGAAGTGTCGGGTTTTTTCCAATGAAGATCTTGGTTTTTTCAAGAGCAACTCTATCACATACTAGCGGAGGTTTGGAGAGACATCTGGACATATTGACGAATAAACTCGTCAAGAGAGGACATAGCGTAACAGTGGTGACTACGAGGCATCCTGAAGGCATCGAAGAGAAAGTCATTGATGGCGTCAAATATTACTACCTAAGAAAAACAGTCCCATCATCGTACTCGCAAAACTACTTTCTCGAAAGCGCCAAACTCGCCAAAAAGAGTGATGTCGATATCGTATGGAGTCAAAGTAGCGGAGGCTTGGGATGGATCAAGTACCATAAGGAGTTGCGTCTAAAAGCGATTCCTTTTGTCACATATGTTCACGGACATATTCTGGAGTTGGTAATAGGTTACATACAATCTTCACTCACCAACCCCAAACTAGAATGGCAGTCCGAAAACGGCGAAGCAATAACGGCAAAGGAGAGATCAAAAAGCGGCTTCTCACTCAAGAGAATCTTAAACGACTATATTGATGCTCAAAGGATTTTCTCGCACTCTAATGCAGTGATATCTGTAAGTAGAAGGACGTTAAGAACAGTGAAATACACTCATTTCTTGACTTCTAAAAAGTGCCAATTGGTGTACAATGGTGTTGATTCTGAGACATTCAAGCCAGATATCAACGCAAGCGATAGGCTGCGACTTAGGCTGAGACTGCCTAGCGATGAAAAGGTCGTCCTCTCCATAGGCAGACTGGAAAGAATAAAAGGAGTCCAATACCTAGTCGAGGCGTTCAGAAGGCTACTGAAGACAGGAACAAAAGCGACCCTAATAATAGTTGGAGACGGATCTTATCGCAATTACTTGGAAAGAATCATCAGTGAAGCCGATCTAGAAAGGAAAGTGATCCTCACCGGAACACTTGAACCGAAAGAGCTACCCCAATTCTACAACTTGTGCGATGTCTTTGTCCTCCCATCACTTCTCACTGAAAGCTTTAGCCTCGTTACTCTTGAAGCGATGGCATGTGGAAAACCTGTCATAGCAACGAAGGTCGGAGCGACTCCTGAACAGATTAGACATATGAAAAACGGAATCCTAGTTCCGCCCGGCGACGCTGAATCTATATGCAGAAACATGTTACTCCTTTTGAAGGATAGACCGGAACTCGCTCTCTATTTAGGGAGAAACGCAAGAGAAAGAGTGGTAAGAGAATTCGATTCAAACGTTATGTCGAAAAAGGTTGAATCTATTTTTATCAATTTGATTTCTGAGAATAGATCACAAGACATCGTCGCTCAAGGGGAGGAGGCTTCTCAACAACCCGAAAGCTTCTTTGGCTAAGAAAGCTTCTTTGATTAATGTGCCTTAAATCGATGGCACGGGGATTCGACCTCGACACCGAATAATCAAGGTTTGAGAAAATGAACTCTCCCCTGTCTTTCTCGGACCTGAGCCTCTGGACGGCTGTTACAGCGATAATCCTCCTGGTTACTTCTGAGCTTCTCTCACCCCAGTATGGAAGAACAAGTATAGTAATAAACAAGAAACGGTTGAGAACGGTAGCCCTATCCCTTGGGATCTTTTTCATGCTAACGGTTTTCATCCGCATCTATGAAATACTGTCCTCACCCTAACCTTTGCTCTTCAAGCTTATACTAGAATGGGTCAGTCTACTTGAGAACGACAATCGAGGACCATTCACATATCCCATAGGCCGAGAGCCAAACCCAACAGCCAGACTATTGCCAAAAAACATGCGGTTACGAACCGGAGTGGGAAGCTGATCTCCCAGCAGATCCGCTTGAAATCGACACGCTTTGTATGAGACATGGGTAATTCCCCTCATTGAGCGACGAATGCGGTCAAGTACAGGAATCACAGGTGGCGGTGAATTAAGTCGATATACGCCTCCATCGGGAAAACTGTGAAATCTTTAAACGCGGCGGTCCCCCGACCGGCCTAATGGGTTCTTTCATGATCTCTCCATGGCTGGAGATATATTAATGTTCCTAAGCCGGTACATTGACGTCCCGCCCTACCAGCGCATGGCTACCTTAAGATTCACTTTGACAGAATCTTAACATATTCAAAAGAGTCTAGGCGGCAGTAAATGAAGGGATCGAAGCAAGAGGAAGAGCCATGCCAGTTTTATTATCTTGACTCAGCTCGTATAACATCGCCTGATACTCGGATAGCACTGCCTCTGCGAAGATTTTTCTGGCGACTCAGAAGACACCTTCAATACCTAAGAGTCTTGGGACCTTTCAAGTTCACCGAGAAGATGCTTTCACCTAGGATGTGGGTGAAACATACTTCCGAGAACAACAAGGGAGGCGCAACTACGAACGTTGAAGCAGAAGCTCTCAATCTACAACCTGGAGAGCTAGTCGAAATCCGTTCAGAAAAGGAGGTTTTCAATACCTTAGACCGTGAAGGAAAGCTTAGGGGGCTACGTTTCAATCCAGAGATGAGAAAGTATTGTGGAAAGAGGTTCAAGGTCTATAAAAGACTTGAGAAGATCATCCTTGAATCAACTGGAGAATTGAGAACTGTAAGAACGCCTACGGTTCTTCTGGAAGGAGTTTTCTGCGATGGAGAAGCACATGGCGGATGCGACCGCTCATGTTTCTGTTTCTGGAGAGAAGCATGGCTTAAGAGAGTGGAGCCTCAAAGCCTCCAAGAGAAGAATAAGGAAGGAATCTGATCGAAGTATTCAAGCCTTAATTATCCGGAATCGAGCTTGGATCTCTCTGTCGTCGCTTGAAAGCTTATCTCCCTCAAAGGCTACTGGTTTGCCTGTCGCTTTCGCCAGAACGCATCCCATAGCGCTGGATATCGGGCAACCTAAATGAGGACAGATTTTATTTAGCTTCTTAATCTCGCGACATAAGTCTTCGTAGATACCGCCTACCATCTTAAGGTCAACGAAATCTCCATTCAAATTCATACTGAAATCTTCGAGCACCTCCAATTCTTCTACAAGAAGCCTCGGCAGCTTTCTCTGCAGATAGTCTAAATCAACCTTGGAGAAGTCGACGCCTAGTTCCTTCTCGAAAAGTTTCGTCAAGCCGCAGCCAGGCGAAGGCAAGCAGACGCCTTTAGGGTTCTCAAAGAAAACTTTCTCTCCAGCTAGCTCATCCATCGACGGCATAGCGACCTCATCCTTCGCAGGCACAAAGACCATACATTCCTTGAACTCTCCCTCATCTTTTAGAGCCAGATGCAAACCCTTCCCTTGACATCCTTCTTCGCTCAGTATCTTGTCAATTGCTACGAGTGATGAAAACGCCGTTGCGTCCAGGAGCTTCGCCTTGACATGCGGCTCTGGCCTTATGAAGAGAAGCAGGGCGCCCCAAAACGTGAGGCCTAAACCGATGAAAGCCAGAATAGACGAGAAATAATAGATCGACGATATTAGCGCGAGTACGCCCACCGCCAAGAGTGAAAGCGCTATTATTGATGGCGCAAGCCTCTTTTTTCGAAGTTTCGGTCTAAGAGCTTCTTTTTCAACTTTTTTCAATTCAGCGCCGCATATTCTACAGAATCGATCACGTTTATCCGCGTCCGCACCACACCTCCAGCAGGAGAGCGAAGACTTGGCAATGCTCTTCCAGAATCTAAGCAAAGAGATTTCCTCTATCTACACGTAGTCTACTCGTCTTGGCTTGTTCAAGTATGTTTTTTGCGACTTGTCTAAAAACTGTTTGCTTTTCACCCACAATCCATATGAACTTAGACTAACAGTAATCTTAGTCCTAGCGTTAAGGATGAGACTTCAAGCCTGAGTTCACTGCCAGATCTAATCGCAAATGACAACTATTATATGTGTGGAAACATCGCAGGTAATGTATGTGGCAGACATGGAGCGCTATAGGAAAGTAACATTTAGCCTTTTCATCTTTATGCTGTTTCTAACAACCATCTGGATTACCGGCGTAACATCGGTCGCGGCTGCTGAACTCATATGGGAAAAATGGGTTTACTCCGACGGAGTCCCGGTCAGCACCTCACCATTAATACTCGAGTATGGAAAACGATACCGTATTGAAGCGAGAGAAATATTCTGGTACAACTATCCCGATGATCTGGCGGCTGATGCTCAATACTATACAAAAGGCCCCAACAACCATTGGAATTGGATAAACAGCTATCCCGCGCCTGGCGGCGCCTCTTTTCTACAGATTAACGGGATGAACGTCAGTTGGGGGCCATTCAGCAACGGAGACACAGGACACACCTACTCTATACACTATTATGGGAATGGGGCGCCAGCAGTCTTTAGAATTGTGGACTGGATGGATGGAGACTACGGTAACAACGTGTCTCACTTGGTTGTGAGTATATATTTTGACCCCCCTGTCGGCGGCACCCTCCTACCTGTAAATAAGCTTCTCGTTCTAGCGCCTTGCCTAGCTTTGGTAGGGCTGGCTGGAGCTCTATCCACTGTCTTCGCTGTCACGAGAAAGCGGAAAGCCTAGGGTAACGATCGATCGAAGCTGAATTTCTCAAAGAAGACTGATAGCTCTCGACACAACCCTAGATTTCTTTACAAATAATGAAAGAGCAATTGTACCTCAGCTTCGTCTACTCCTGGGCTTTAGCAGTAAGACGAGAGTGATGTTTCTATGTCTGATAGACTTGCTGTAATCGCCGAGCAGTCTACCAGTGGTGGCTTCTCACTATTCCTTGGCAATGCATCTGCCACATTCATTGGCGCTGTTGTGGTTGTGATTATAGCACGTCTCCTGGGACCGGAAGACTATGGCGTCTATGCGCTATGCTTCACCATACCTTCTCTAGCCGTAGCGTTAGCCGGCCTAGGATTGGGTCCAGCCTTGACACGGTACTCAGCTAGATTGACATCAGAGGGTAGAGAATCTGAGCTTGCTGTTATGCTTAGGTCGGTCCTCATCTCTAGCCTGCTATTGGCAGCCCTCGCGTTGATGCTCGTGCTGCTGGCCTCTGATTATATAGCAGCCTTCGGTCTGAGAAGGCCTGGCATAGGTGAATATGTAAGGTTAGCTTCCTTCTTGATCATATTCCAGATGATCTTTACAGTGACCAGCTCAGCCTTGATAGGCTTAGGTAGAATGGGGTATGCAAGCCTCATGATGACAATTCAATCGGCGGTGAAGGCGGTTGCTTCGCCTACCTTAGTCATGGTCGGCTTCGGCGTCGCAGGCGCAATCTTTGGCCATATTACAGGCTTCATGGTTGCGGCGGGTTTGGGTCTAGTGCTACTCGTCGCCAAAAGATACAAGAACCTAAGCATTCGGTCGAAAAAAAGTAGCATTGGCTACTTCGAAAGCTTGAGGATAGCGGTTAAGTATGGTCTGCCTCTCTATTTAAGCGGCCTATTGACAACACTGGTTATCCAATACCAGAACCTTGTGCTGGCTCAGATTGTAGCGGATTTTGAGATAGGAAATTTCAACGCTGCGGTCAACTTCTCGGCGCTATTGAGCTTAGTAGCTTACCCAATAGCAACCGCACTCTTCCCAGCGTTTTCAAAGGTCAATCTGGACTCTGAAAGCAACGATCTGAGGAGGATGTTCGAGGTCTCCGTGAAGTACGGATCTTTCCTCCTTATCCCAGCATCAGTGATTGTGGCGACCCTCTCGGAGGATCTTGTTTCCACTATCTACGGCCAAAGCTACGGGTCAGCACCTCTCTACCTATCGATCTACGTCGCGGTTTTCCTGCTAGCGGGCTTCGGCTCTATTATCCTAGGACCACTCTTCAACGGTATCGGTGAAACCAAGCAGACACTGAAGATTACAGTTGTCACTGCAGCACTCTTTCTTTTTACGGCTCCGGTGATGGCTCAAGCATTCCAGGTCGTAGGCTTGATCTTAGCCTTCCTCGCATCGGACCTTGCAGGCACAGCCTATGGTCTAAACGTAGCCTACAAAATGTTCCATCTTAGACTGGACATCAACAGTTCACTGAGAATCTATCTAACCTCAGGCATCTCAATAGTTCCTACGCTGCTGCTTCTATCAGTTGTGAACCTTCCAAGCCTCCTCAACATAGCCATCGGAGGATTAACCTATCTAGCTTCATATCTTACCTTCTCTCCACTAACAGGAGCTATCAAGAGAACCGATGTAGAGAACCTTTCCCAAATCTTGGGCAAGATCAAGATTGTCAATCCAATCATCAAGCCGATCATGATCTACGAAAACTGTTTGCTTTCACTCTCAACCGATTGAAAGAGAAGAGACTTGGAAAAAGTAGAGATAGAGGAAGGCATATTTGAGCGCTACGAAGAATCTTGACTTGAGGATTCCGATAAGAGAAAGATTGGATAGGCTCGCCGACCAGTTTGGAAGACTCTACTGGGGCTTGGAACGGCTATGAGGAAGGTTGTCATCCCTGCAGCGGGTTTCGGGACGCGGTTGCTAACGGCTACGAAGGAGATGCCGAAGGAGATGCTCCCGGTATTCAGTAAGGACGCTAATGGTGGCCTTCGGCTGAAGCCAGCGCTTGAGGTTATATTCGAGGAGCTTCACAACTTTGGAATCCGCGACTTCTGCTTCGTGGTCGGCAGGACCAAGAGGGCTGTGGAGGATCACTTCACGCCGGACCTTGGCTTTCTCGAGTTCCTTTCAAAGAAGAATAAGGATGACCTAGCCGGCGAGCTGAACGCGTTTTACAAGAAGATAGCGGACTCGAACATAATCTTCGTCAACCAGCCGGAGCCGAGAGGATTCGGCGACGCCGTCTATAGGGCTAAAGCCTTCACCTCAAACGAGTCGTTCCTAGTTCACGCCGGGGACGATATCATACTCGCCGAGGACAGCCTACACCTCCAAAAGCTCGTAGAATTGTTCGAGGAGACGCATGCAGACGCCGCCTTCCTTGTTCAAAAGGTCGAGGATCCCAGAAAGTACGGTGTCATAACCGGTGTGGAATTGAAGCCTGGAATCCACGAAGTCACGGATATCGTTGAGAAGCCTGAGAAGCCGCCGAGCAACATCGCGACGGTCGGGGTTTACGTCTTCACTAGCAAGATCTATCAGGCCATCGAGAAAGCTGCGCCGGATGAGGCAGGTGAACTGCAGCTGACAGATGCCATCAAGAACCTACTCTTGGAAGGTAAGCCAGTTTATGCGATTGAGCTTCTCACCAACCGAAAGCGAATCGACATAGGCACACCTGCTTCATATTGGGACGCACTAAGGGAAACGTTACTGGCTAGCGGAAGCGGATGACCTAGACTAAAGCACGTGAAATCCCATTCTTCAGTCTCAGCCACATCGGCTTACTGCAGAACATGACGCTGAAAACTATCTCAATGGATAAGCCGATATTGCTGGCATTTCCTTGCTCTGATTTCCGCGGCCGGCAGCCGAGGAGAACCGGCTGCAAGGAACACCAGCAAGGAAAGACTTGTTTTCGAGCTAGAAAAACTTTTGACCATAATGATATCGTGCAACCAAGCTGGTTCTAGCCAATACTGGCTGTCGACCAAGTCACAAATTTGCTTATTGTGAACGTTTGGCACATTCTCGATTGCAAGGACGGCATCAAGACTGACCAGACGAAGCGTTTTTAGACATCAAGGCTCGGAGCAGTTGAGGTCCAAAGGTTTTACTTCTATCAGTTGTGAACCTTCCAAGCCTCCTCAACATAGCCATCGGAGGATTAACCTATCTGGCTTCTGATTTCATCTTCGCTCCCCCAACAGGGGCCATCATGAGAACTGAGGTTGAGAACCTTTCCCAAATCCTAGGCGGATGGGGTGGAAGGGGCTGGGTAAGCGACGTAAAGAACATGCTCCTTTACGGACAGGGGCGATCTGGATCATGTTGAGAAGAGGACTTGCTGCCTCATAGATCAGGAAGAAAGAGGATATGGGTGGCGTGACGCCGTCCGGCTAGAAACCTGTTCTAGAATTCTACTTCATAAGACCTTATTATTTCAACGAGCACTTGTCCATTCAGAAATAGATGGAGAACTGTTGGAGAATGGTGAGATCAATTAGCATCACATTGGCGTTGCTTTTCGCTTTGATTTTCACTGCGTTTCCAATGTCTAGCGTAGAAGCGCAGGGGACTTTCATATGGGGCGCAGATGTGCCGAGCAATGGTGGACCAGTCTCTTCTCCAGTCTTGGAGGCTGGGAGACAATATCGCATTGTAGCGAGAGAAATATTCTGGTACAACTATCCCGCTGATCTGGCGGCTGACGCTCAATATTATACAGAGGGACCTAACAACCATT
>Ga0129297_10000292_pt1 | contig 23977 bp, 19 predicted proteins | sample I18A1metaG_FD_94708 | JGI IMG/M metagenome (GOLD analysis project Ga0129297, IMG submission 94708) | Lake sediment bacterial and archeal communities from Gulf of Boni, Indonesia to study Microbial Dark Matter (Phase II) - ​I18A1 metaG | ecosystem: Environmental > Aquatic > Freshwater > Lake >... | reverse complement strand
GTTTCGGCTTGAGGTTTCATGGCGTCCTCCTTGTACGCGGCCTGTCGGCCGTTTCCGTTAGCGTTGGTTAATAAATAACATTAACAATATTTCATGTCAACCCAAAAAGTTAAAAATTTTTTAAAATTATGCAAACACACCCTAACCGTCCATTTTTCCTTGTTTTTTTTAACAGGGTTTGTTAAAAGTAGACACATTAATACTTCTAATCATGAGAACATGTATGATTTCCCCATGTTCAACAGGAGGCAGCCTTCATGGGACAGTTTGAAATGGTCAAGGACTTCTTCCTCGGCATGAGCCGCAGCCGGATATCGCTGCTTGGGGCCATGGTCGTCACCGTGGTCGCCCCGATCCTGTTCGGCTACATGCTGATTGACACCATCTGGCACGTACAGAATCCCTATCTTGGTGGCGCCGTCTACCTGCTGCTAGGCCCGGCCTTTCTCGGCGGCCTGACCATGATCTTTGTCGGTGCCGTATTTTTCCGCGGCCAGCGCGAGGTCCACCTGTTCACTCTCGAGTACCTGCGCAAGTACTTTACTGACCCGGTACTCTTCGCCCGTCTGCGCCGCAACGTCTTCATCATCGTCTTCCTGACTTCGGTGAACGTCACCGTATTCAGCCTTTTCCTCTACCGGGCCTACCACTACATGGAGTCGACCAGCTTCTGCGGTCAGTTCTGCCATACGGTCATGAACCCCGAATACACCGCCTACCAAAACGGCCCCCATTCCCGCGTCAGCTGCGTGGAGTGCCATATCGGCGCCGGCGCCGACTGGTTCGTCAAATCGAAGATCTCAGGCGCCCGCCAGCTGCTGGCCGTAGTCGCCGATACCTACCCGCGGCCGATTGCCACCCCGGTACACGGTTTGCGCCCGGCCCGCGACACCTGCGAAAAGTGCCACCGCCCGGAACTGTTCCACGGCGACAAGCTGGTGGTGAAGAAGCGCTTCAACGACGACGAGAAGAACACGCCCACCCATGATGTGCTGCTGATGAAGATCGGCAGCGCCGGGGATCGTACGCAGAGTTCACATGGCATTCACTGGCATGTGGCCCGGGAAAACCGCATCACCTACCGCGCCACGGACCACACCCGCATGACCATCCCCGAGGTACGCATGACCGGGAAGGATGGCAGGGAGGTCGTCTACCGCACCCCGGACGCCGACACCCTGCTGGGCAAGAGTGCGGCCGAGAATGAGAGCCGGGAGATGGATTGCATCGACTGCCACAACCGTCCGTCGCACGTCTACCTCGGCGTCGAGGACGCCCTGGACCGCAAACTGCTGGAGGGGAGCCTCCCGGCAGAGCTGCCGTTCATCAAGCGCCAGGCGCTGGCCGCAGTCACCGCCAACTATCCGAGCAGTGCGGCGGCGCAGCAGGGGATCGCCGAAACGCTGACCCAATGGTATCAGAAGAACCAGGCGGAGCTGCTCAAGGCCAAGCCGCACCTGTTGGCCAAGGCGATTGCCGGCACCCAGGAAGCCTATGCCCAGAACGTCTTCCCGGAGATGAAGATCAACTGGGGCACCTATGTGAACCATGTCGGCCACGGGCCCGAGTTCAACATCGGCTGCTTCCGCTGCCACGATGACCGGCACAAGACTGCCGACGGCCGCACCATCTCGGCCGATTGCAACACCTGTCATACCCTTCTGGCGATGGAGGAGGAAAAGCCGCCGATTCTCAAGACGCTGCGCGGCGAATAGGAGGGCATGGCTGAAGAACAACGCGCGAGGCCCGCTGGCAACAGCGGGCCTCGCTTCTTTTCGTCCAGGGATCAGCAGGCGATAGCGAAACCGCCCAAAGGGAGAGGAAACGATCGGCTCATCAGATCGCGGGCGAGATTTACCGGGCTCTGCGCAAACCCTCGAGCCAGCCGAGGGAAACCAAGGAACGCCAGGCGGTCGTCATGGCCGGCAATTGGCACAGACAGAGCGGAACAGGGAGGTGCTCAGGTAGCGATCGCCGCGATCCGGAAGAAGGACCACCAGCGTCCCCCCAGCCATGGCCGCAGCCACCCTGAGGGCGCCGGCGACCGCAGCCCCGCTCGACATACCGGCGAAAATCCCTTCGCGGCTCGCCAACTGGCGAGCCGTTTCGAATGCCTCCTCGTCTTCCACCGTCAGTTTCTGACTCAATTCCTCCTCGTGGTAAATACCGGGGACGATGGCCTCCTGCATGTTCTTGAGCCCCTGGACCTTGTGCCCGAGCCGCGGCTCGATGCCAACGATCCGCACGGCGGGTTTCTTCGCGCGCAAGTAGCGGCCGACGCCCATCAAGGTCCCGGAAGTCCCCATGCCGGCGACAAAAACATCGACGCTCCCCTGGGTTTGTCGCCAGATCTCCGGTCCGGTCGTCTCGAAATGCACTGAGGGGTTGGCCGGGTTGTCGTACTGATTGGGCATGAAGTAGCGATCCGACGCGGCCGCCATAATCTTGTGGGCCAGGCGAATGGCACCATCGGTCCCTTCACAGGCCGGGGTGAGGACGAGTTCCGCCCCATAGGCTTCCAGAACGGCGCGCCGCTCCAGGCTGACACATTCGGGCATGACCAGGCGAATCCGGTAACCGCGCGCTGCGGACAGCATCGCCAGAGCGATACCGGTGTTCCCCGAGGTCGGCTCGAGGATGGTTTTGTCGGGGGTCAGGCTGCCATCGGCCTCGGCCTGGCGAATCATCCACCAGGCGGTACGGTCCTTGACCGACCCACCCGGATTGTTCCCTTCCAGCTTGGCCAGGAGGCGCACCGCGGGGTTGGGATTGAGGTGATGCAGGGCGACCAGCGGGGTATTGCCGATTGCCGCCGGCAGGGAATACGCTTCGCCAAGCGCCTTTTCCTCACTATACGAGTCCATGCAGCGGGCCTCCAGATGCCCCGAGAGCGTCGATCCGGCGCTCCACCGCCGGGTCATCCCCCAATGGGGGGGGGTGATGGGCCTTAATCCGGGCATCAATCACCAGGGGACCGGAGCACCCCCAGTGCTTGGCTTGCATCGAGGCACCGATGCCATCGATATCGGCCGCCGGATCAGAACGGGTGAAGGTCACCCACAGGAAATTATCGAGGGTTCGGGCAACAAAGTCGCTGTCATCAACCAGGACAAGCAGCGGAAAACGACCCAACGCCTCCGGATCGATGGCACGGCAAAAGCGTGCCAGGTCTTCGGCAGGAAACCCACGTCGACCTTGCCATGGTGGCGCCTGCAGCGCCAGCACCCCGGGGAGGACCAGGCGCGGCGAGCCAAAACCATCCGGCAGCGTCAGCCCGAAAGGAATTTCCGTCGGCAAACTGCGGCGGAGAGGTCCGGCGGCGGCCAGTACCACCTTGGACCCCTGGTTGAGGCCGACACCGGAATAATCGAGGGTATCGATCGTGGTCCGGGTCTGGAAGTGCAGATCACGTGACCAGTCGACCCGCTCGAGCAGATGGCGCAGGAAAGCGGCAATGTCGTGCAGGTCAAGCTGGGGAGCGTCGTCGCCGTCGGCGATCAGCAGATATTTGGCCAGGGAGAGCTGCCCCTGGCCAAGGATGGCGTTGGCCTGGGTGAGCAGTTCGCGCGGTTCCTTCTCGGTCGCATACGGGGTGTAGCGCTCGGAGCCGATGGCGAGCAGCAGAGGGTGCACACCGGCCGCGTCGACGGCATGGATGGCACGGACCCCGGGGATCAACTCGGGGATGAGCGTTCCGGTCATCTCGTGGATCAGGGCGCCGAAGGTGGTATCCTCCTGCGGCGGCCGACCGACGGTGGTGAACGGCCAGATGGCTCCGGGCCGGCAATAGACCTTCTCCACGGTCATCACCGGGAATTCGTGAACCAGGCTGTAGTAGCCGAGGTGGTCACCAAAGGGCCCCTCGGGGAGGGTCCTCTGCGGATCGATATGGCCGACCAGACAGAAATCGGCTTCGGCGGGGGCGAGCAGCCCGTTGCCGGTGGCAACCAGCGGCAGGCGATGCCCCCCCAACAGCCCGGCGAACGCCAGCTCCGGCATCCCCTCGGGGAGCGGCATCACTGCCGCCAGCGTCAGGCTCGGCGGACCACCGACAAAAACGTTGACCGGCAGCGGGCCACCGGCCGCAATGGCAGCGGCATGGTGGACACCGATGCCACGGTGAATCTGGTAGTGCAGGCCAACCTCGGCCCCCGGGGCGTAGCGGTTGCCGGCGAGTTGTACCCGGTACATGCCGAGATTGGAGTGCCGCCAGCCGCGACGCTGCGGGGCTTCGCTGTAAACCTGGGGCAGCGTGATGAACGGACCGCCATCCTGCGGCCAGGACACCAGTGCCGGCAACTCGGCCAGGGGCACAGCCCGGGCAAGGACCGCACCGTCCCTCACCCGGCGCGGCAACAGGTGGCTCAAGTGGGGGAGAAGCTTGCACGCCGCGCCGGGGCGCCGCAGCAAAGCCGCCGGATCACCCTTGGCCGCCGCCAGAAGCTGAATGGCATCGAGGGTGTCGCGAAACAGGTAGCGGGCCCGTTCCAGCGTACCGAACAGGTTGCCGAGGAGGGGGAAGGCGGTTCCCTTGACGCGCGTAAAGAGCAGGGCAGGCCCCCCGCGCTGGTAGACGCGGCGCTGAATGGCCCCGATTTCCAGGCAGGGGTCGAGTTCGACCTCGACCCTCCGGAGCTGGCCGGTACGCTCGAGAGCGTCGACCGTCTGCTGCAGGTTGCGATAACCCATGGGAAGACTCTACTCCTGCGGGCGACGGAGTTCACCGCCGCGCCCTTCTTCCTGATGCTGACGGCGACCGGTTTCGTAACGCATGCCTATTTCGATTTCGCGCTGCGGCGAAAGCAGCAGAAAGCTGGCAGCCGCAAAATCGGGGTGGCCGAAGCGATAGTCCGGGTGCCCGGAAAAACCGAAGCCCTCGCGCGGGGCACCGAACAGACCGGTCGCCATCCGGCCATCGCCATCCTCATCGTGAAGGACACTGAGCGCATACTCCCCGTAGGGGATGGCAGAGAATCTCACCTCGGCCTGCCCGGAGCGAATCGGTACGGCAACGGTCGCCAGCGAGGCGGGCACGTTGTCGGGAAACCCCCGGGCGCCGGCAAACAGGGAGACGACCACAACCCCCTGCTCGTTGCGCAAACCACCGAGCCTGACCAGCAAATCCCCTTGCCCGGCAGGAAACGCCGAAGGGAGGGCGGGCCCCCGACAACCGACCGACAGCACAGCGACCAGCAAACCGGCCACTGCCCAGGCCAGAGGTTGCGCAATCTGGCGAACGGTCCCCGTCTTTCCGCACACTTTCGGTTTGCGCGTAGCACTCTTGCGAAGCACTATGCCGGTGATAGACTCATTCATCATACCAACCTGACAGGGGTCTAACACCATGTATCGACTGCTCCCGCTCATCCTCGTCACCCTGGTCATCGCCACCTCGTGGGGATGCGGTGCACGGCGCATGGCACCCTTCGCCCCGCACCGGCCGGACAGCGATTTCCACAGGAGCGCCACCACCAACCAGGCCTGTCTTGGCTGTCACGAAGTCGCCTCTCTTCGCGGAGGACACCAGGTTTCTGACAACTGCCTCCAGTGCCACCGCATTCTACACGGAGACTTATGATGAGAACAAAAGCTTTCTTGGTCCTCCTCCTCGTGCTACTGCTCAGTGCCTGCGGGCCGATCATCGGCAGCATGATGGTTTCCAGCAACGGCATCAAGGAGTTCCGTGTGGTCAGCGGCAACCTCTCGGTCTTGCGCCCCGGTGCGCGCGTGGCCGTACTCGGCCCGTTCGCCACCACCCCGTCCTCTTTCGAGGTCTGCCGCGGGGAAGAGGCGGCCTCGTTCACGGCCAGTTTCAACCAGACCGGCCTGTTCCCGGCGGAGTTGGCCATGACCAACCGGCTCGCCAAACCGACGCCGCGCAGCGCTGACTGGCAGGGGCAAAAGCCGGCGGCGGTGCAACAGGCGATGGGGTTGGCCAACTCCCCCGACCTGCTGATGAGCGCCACCATCCTGCACCGCGAGATGGTGGCGGCGCCGGCCCAGGGGGTGATCATGAAGGTCGGCTACCGCCTGGATTTCCTCGAGCTGGCCAGCGGGCAGACCGTCAGTATCGAGATTTCGGTACAGGAGATGTTCCAGGAGGCCGTCCCCGCTTCGGTGAAGGAACTGGCCAAGCACCTCGGCCGCCGCTGATCCCGGGATTCGACAGGATTTTCATCTGCCAGGGCCGGTGCAAACCGGCCCTTCTCATTTCCCCAAACCGCTGCGACCAACCAACTCCGGATACGCAAGCAGCATCCGGCGGGCGGCCAGCCGCCAACCGTCGCTGAGCGTCGGGTAGACGTGGACCAGGTCGGCGATATCGGCGACGGTCAGGCAGGCCCGCACCGCCAGGGCCATCTCGTGGATCAGATCCGCCGCCCGGTGGGAGAGGATTTGCGCGCCGAGAATCCGCCCGTCGGCACGATCGGCCCAGAGCAGCACCCCACCGGTCTGTACCCCGATCACATGCGCCTTGGCCACTGCCGTCAGATCGAGCCAGACCTCGACCACATCATGGCCATTCGCCCGGGCCTGATCGGCGTTCTGCCCGACCATGGCAATCTCCGGATCGATGAAAACCGCCATCGGCGTACCGTGGTGATCGACGGTGCAGTGCCGGCCGGCAAACATGTTCTCCACGGCAACCCGCGCCTCGAGTTCTCCGGCCGGGGCCAGCAGCGGCGGGCCGGTGACATCGCCGGCGGCCCAGACCCCCGGCACACTGGTGCGACATTCCGCGTCGATGATCACGAAGCCCTGGCGGTCGAGGGCGACCCCGATCGTCTCCAGCCCAAGATCAGCGGTCGCCGGCACCGTCCCGACCGCGAGCATCAGCCGCTCGGCTGTCAACCGCGCCGGCCGCTCATGAATCATGGCCCGCACCGCCACCCCGTCGGCATCCGGTTCAATGTCGCGAACTTCGACCCCGAAATGCTGTCGCAGCCCTTCGCTGGCCAGCAGTCCGCACAAGGGGCCGGTCAGACGCGGATCGAACTCGGCCAGCGGACGCTCGCCGCGCTCGAGGATGGTCACCTGGCAGCCGAAGCGCTGCAGCATCTGGCCGATCTCCAGGGCGATCACGCCGCCGCCGATGATCAGCAGCGAGCGGGGAATGGCACTTAAGTTGAGGATCGAGTAGCTGTTGAGAACCGGTACCTGGCGCAGACCGGGGAGGTCGAGATGGCGCGGCAGGCCGCCGCAGGCGATCAGGAACTTGTCACAGCGGATGATCTCCGGGCCGACCCGGATCTCCCCCGGGCCAAGGAAGCGCCCGTGACCGCGCACCAGGCGTACGGCCGGATGGCCACCGAGGAGGTGGTCGCAGCGCTCGCAGCGTACCCGGTCGATGGCCTGCTGCTTCGCCGCCATCAAGGCGGCGCAGTCGACCACCCCCTGTGACAGGTTGAGTCCCGCCCCGGCCCCGCGCCGGGCCGCCTGGTAGAGAGCGGCCTTGTGAATCAGCGTCTTGCTCGGGATGCATCCCCAGTTGATGCAGGTGCCGCCGGGGGTTCCCTGCTCGATCAGGGTAATGCGGGCACCAAGTTCCACGGCCCGCTGGGCCGCAGCCAAAGCCGAACTACCGCCACCGAGGATGACCAGATCGGGCGCACCGTCCATCGGCTGATGTGATTCTAGCCGCGCGCCTGCTGCCGCAGGGCCAGGTCCACCAGGACCAGGGCGGCCATGGTCTCGACGATCGGCACCGCGCGCGGCACCACGCACGGGTCATGCCGCCCTCTGGCGGCCAGTTCGACCGGCTTGCCGTCGAGATCGACCGTCTGCTGCGGCTGGCCGATGGTTGCCACCGGCTTGAACGCGACCCTGAACAGCAGCGGCTCGCCGCTGGAGATTCCGCCAAGGACGCCGCCGGCATGGTTGGTTACGGTGCCAAGCCGCTCGCCCTTGCGGACAAACGGATCATTGTGTTGCGAGCCGCGCAGCCTGGTGCCGGCAAAGCCGGAACCGACCTCGAAGCCCTTGGTGGCCGGCAGAGAAAGCATCGCCTGGGCCAGCTTGGCCTCAAGCTTGTCGAAAACCGGCTCCCCCCAGCCGACAGGCACGTTGCGACACAGGCAGCTGACCACACCGCCGATGGAATCACTGGCATCGCGAACCTCGCGGATCTGTGCGGTCATCCGCGCGGCGGCGTCCGCATCCGGGCAACGCACGGCACTGGCGTCGACCTGAGCGCGGCTGAGGGTCTCGACGTCAACCGCTGGCGCTTCGATGGCGCCGACGCCACTGACCCAGGCCACAATCTCCACCCCCCAGCGCTCGCGCAGGATTTTTTCGGCAATCGCCCCGGCTGCCACCCGGCCGATGGTCTCGCGGGCACTGGCACGGCCGCCGCCGCTGCGGGCGGCGACACCGTACTTGATCTGGTAGGTGTAGTCGGCATGGGAGGGGCGCGGCACCAGGTCCATCTCCTGATAATCGCCGGGGCGCTGGTCCTGGTTGCGCACCAGCAAACCGATCGGCGTACCGAGCGTGCGCCCGTTCTCGACCCCGGAGAGGATCGTCACCCGATCGGCTTCCTGGCGCGGCGTGGTCAGGTCCGACTGCCCCGGCCGGCGCCGATCGAGCTGAAGCTGTATATCGGCTTCGCTCAGGGCGAGATTCGCCGGACAGCCGTCGACCACCGCGCCGACACCGACGCCATGTGATTCACCGAAGGTCGCGACGCGAAAAAGAGTCCCGAAGGAACTGGACATGACGCACTCCTGCCAACCGTAATCTTGAGATTATAGCAACCCCAAATGGAAAATGGATGCAAAAAGGGGACAGAATGCGATTCTGTCCCCTTTTTACCCTGGCAACTGTGCGACTGTCAGCCGGCCAGCGCCTGTTCCAGATCAGCCCAGAGATCCTCGACATCCTCGATCCCGGCAGCCAGGCGCAGCAGTTCCGGACCGATCCCCAGGGACTGCTTGACCTCGGCCGGGATCGCCGCATGCGACATCGACCAGCAGTGGGTGAGAATCGTCTCCACCCCGCCGAGACTCGGCGCGATGATCGGCAACCGGACCCGCTGCAGGAGCCCGGGGACCGCGCCGGCATCGCGCAGGGCGAAGGAGAGCACGGCGCCGGCCCCGGCGGCCTGGGCAAAGTGCAGGTCGCGGGCAGCGAAATCGTCAAGCCCGGGATAGTAGACCCGGGCCACTGCCGGATGGGCCGCAAGACGCTCGGCCAACACCTGTGCATTGGCCTGACCGGCCTCCAGGCGCAGCTTGAGCGTTTTCAGCCCCCGGGCCAGCAGGAAACTGTCGAAGGGAGCGAGGACCGCACCGAAGGCATTCTGGAAATGCTTGAGCCGTTTGCCCAGTTCCGGGTCGGCGGTGGTCACGAGCCCGGCCAGCAGGTCGGAGTGGCCGCCAAGGAATTTGGTGGCGCTGTGGATGACCACGTCGATGCCGAGTTCCAGAGGGCGTTGCAACAGCGGCGTCATGAAGGTGTTGTCGAGAAAGGTGAGCAACTGACGCTCTTTCGCCAGGGCCGCCACTCCGCGCAGGTCGGTGATCTTGAACAGCGGATTGGACGGCGTCTCCAGAAAGAGCGCCCGGGTCTGCGGGGTGATCGCCGCCGCCACTTTGCCAAGATCGGTCGTGTCGACATAGGTGGCGGATATCCCCTGCTGCGGCAGGACGGTGTTGAGATAGCGCCAGGAACCCCCGTAGAGATCCTCCGGGGCGATCAGGTGGTCGCCGCTTCTGAGCAGGGCCAGAGCGCTGCCGATCGCCGCCATCCCCGAGGCATAGGCGAAGCCGCGCACCCCGCCTTCGAGGAGGGCGATCGCCTCCTCGACCTGCTGCCGGCTCGGGTTACCGCTGCGCGCATAATCGTATTCCCCCCCCACTCCACCGGGATGGTGATAGGTCGAAGCCTGGTAGATCGGGATGGCCGAGGCCCCGGTGTGCGGGTCGCGGTCCATCCCCTGGTGGACCAGCAGAGTCGCGGGGCGGTAGGTTTTTGCAGACATCGACAAACCTTTCGTGAGGGGTGAGGAGTGAGGGGTGAGGAGAAAGGCTTTACACCTTACCCTTTTCGCCTCACTCCTCACGGGATTCTAGGCCAAGGCCTGTTCCAGATCGGCAATAATATCACAACTGCTTTCGATGCCGACAGAAAGCCGCAGCAGGCGCTCGCAGATCCCCAGGCGCAGACGCTCCTGCACCGGGATGTCGGCATGGGTCTGCACCGCCGGCAGGGTCATCAGCGATTCGACACCGCCGAGACTCTCGGCAAAGGAGATCAACTGCAGCTTTTTTAACACCTTTCTGGCTGTCTCCGCCGTATCGACCCGGAAGGAGAGCATGCCGCCGAAACCCGAGGTCTGCCGTTGCGACAACTCATGCCCCGGGTGGTCCTCCAACCCCGGATAGTAGACCGCCGTCACCTTCGGGTGGGCCTTCAGCCAACGCGCCACTTCCCCGGCGTTGGCGCAGTGCCGTTCCAGGCGCAGCCCCAGGGTCTTGAGACTGCGCAGCAGCAGCCAGCAGTCCTGCGGCGGGAGGATGCCGCCGGTGGAATTTTGCAGGAAGTAAAGCCGCTCGCCGAGTTCCGGCGTCCTTGCCACCAGCGCCCCGGCACACAGGTCATTGTGACCGCCGAAGTACTTGGTGGCCGAATAGATGGTGACATCGGCGCCATAAGCGAAGGGACGCTGCAAGAGCGGGGTCAGGAAGGTGTTGTCGACCAGATACAGCAGTCCGTGCTCCCGGCAGAGCGCGCCGAGGGCGGCCAGATCGGCGACGCCGAGCAGCGGGTTGCCGGGGGTTTCGATCAATAGTGCCTTGGTTTCAGGGCGGATGGCCGCCGCAACCGCCGCCACATCCGTGGTATCGACATAACTGGCCGTCAGGCCGAATTTGCCGAAGACCTGGGCCAAGACCCGGTAGGTACCCCCGTAAAGATCCTGGGAGACGACCAGGTGGTCGCCGGCGGAGAAGTGCAGAAAGAGCGTGGTCAGTGCCGCCATCCCCGAGGCAAAGGCCAGCCCGCGGGCACCGCCCTCAAGCTGGGCGAAGGCCTCTTCCAGAAGCTGCCGGGTCGGATTTCCCGAGCGGGTGTAATCGTAGCCGGTGCTTTCGCCGACTCCGGGGTGGCGGTAGGTGGCGCTCGGATAAATCGGGAAGCTGATCCCCCCGGTCCGCTCGTCGCGGCCGACACCGAAATTGACCAGGCGGCTTTCCAGGGTGAGTTGTTGGCTGCAGGCGGTCATATGTTCTCCCCTTGGGAAAAATGCGGGGCGAAGAAAAGCCCCTTCTCTTCTGGCGATGAGAAAGGGCTTCAATAACCGGGCAACCTGTTTCCGGTGGCTGGTGAAAGCGCCGTTCTCATCTTTCCCGCCTTCGCCCTGAAGGGCTGCAGCGGGCAGGAATTAGCACCTGGCACCCGCGAATTATGCGGATCGGTTGCTGTGGCTTCACAGGGCCTGTCCCTCAGCCACTCTCGATGAAAAGGTTATATGGGTGTTACTGTCGGTCGGCAATTGCCGCACAAATTCTTTATAGTACAAGTATGAATTACTTGTCAATACCTTATCAATGTGATGTAGTACAGACCAATCAAACGCTCAGACAATCCCCTCGAACAGAACGCTGCTCAGATAACGCTCCCCGGAATCAGGCAGGATGACCACGATCGTCTTCCCCGCGAACTCGGGCTGCGCCGCCAGACGGGCCGCGACGGCCGTTGCCGCCCCGCAGGAGATGCCGGCAAGGATCCCTTCCTCCCTGGCTAGGCGCCGGGCGAACTCGATCGCTTCGTCGTTACCGACCTGCTCGACCCGGTCGACCACGGAAAGATCGAGCGTGTCGGGGATGAAGCCGGCACCGATCCCCTGAATCTTGTGCGGACCGGGCTGCAGGTTTTCTCCGGCCAGTTTCTGGCTGATCACCGGGGAGTCGGCCGGTTCCACGGCGACCGACAGGATCTGCCTGCCGCGGGTCTTCTTCAGGTAGCGGGAGATGCCGCTGATGGTTCCGCCGGTGCCGACGCCGGCCACGATCACGTCGACCTGGCCGGCGGTATCTTCCCAGATCTCCGGACCGGTGGTCTGCTCGTGAATCGCCGGGTTCGCCGGATTCTTGAACTGGTGGAGGAGCAGATAGCGCCCGGGATCCGCCGCCGCCAACCCTTCCGCCTCGGCCACGGCACCGCTCATCCCCTTGGCACCCGGCGTGAGAATCAGATTGGCACCGAAGGCCTTGAGCACCTTGCGCCGCTCCAGGCTCATCGTCTCCGGCATGGTCAGGGTGATGGGGATACCGCGCGCGGCGGCGACAAAGGCCAGGGCGATACCGGTGTTGCCACTGGTCGGCTCGATAATCTCCTTGCCGGGGCCGAGCAACCCTTTGCGCTCCGCATCCCAGATCATCGCCGCCCCGATCCGGCACTTGACCGAATAGGCCGGGTTACGCCCCTCCACCTTGGCAAGGACGGTCGCAGCGCCGGGGGCCACCCGGTTGAGGCGCACCAAAGGGGTACGGCCGATCGAAAGGGAATTGTCGGTGAAAATCTGTGCCATGGCAGCCTCCGTATTGTGCGGGGATGGACTTGCTTCGAACTTTTGATCACTTAACCATACCTGCATATTAAAATCAAGAATAAAATTATTACCACATCAGTCTTGTAAAGAAATGCCGGCGTACACAAAAAACCCCTTGCCGCTTACGGCAAGGGGTCGAATTCTCACAACCGCCGCCACTAGGAACGGAACGAACCGATTTCCTTGTCCAGCACGGTCGCCTGGGTCGCCAGGCGCTCGACCACCTGGTCGAGTTCGGCCGTGCGCGCGGCATTGTTCTCGGCGACCTTGCGGATCTCGGAAATCGCCTCGACCATCTGCCGGCTGCGGCTCGACTGCTCCTGCGAGGATTTGTCGATCTGCTGCATCATGGTGCGCACCCGCTCCATGTTGGCGTTGATCTGGTGCGTCCCCTTGGCCTGTTCGCCGGTGCTGAGCTTGACCTGGGAGGCAATGTCGCGCATCGCCTCGGCGGCCTTGGCCAGTTGCCGGATGCCGCTCGACTGCTGGCGCACCGACTGGGCGATCTGCTGCAGCATGGAGGAAACCTGATTGACCGCCTCGGTGATCTGCCGGCTGCCGCGGGCCTGCTCCTGGGTGGCCCGCACGATCCCCTTCACCTGATGGGCCGATTTGAGGGTGCTGGCGGTAATCTTTTCCAGCGCCTGCTCGGCCACCTTGGAGCGCTCGGCTTCCTCGTTGACCCGGCGACTGCCGGCCTGCATCGCCTTGACCGCACTGCTCGTGCCGTCCTGGAGGCGGCTGATGATGGCGCCGATCTCCTGGGTCGAGACCGCGGTGCGCTCCGCCAGCTCGCGGATCTCGTCGGCCACCACCGCAAAGCCCTTGCCGTGCTCCCCGGCCTGGGCCGCGATAATCGAGGCATTCAGAGACAGCAGCCGGGTCTGGTCGGCCACCTCGTCGATAACGGTGAGGATGCTGCCGATCTCGCGGGACTGGCGCCCGAGGTCCTCAATGGCCCTGCTGGCCTCCTCGACGGTGGCCTGAATGGCCTGGATACCGGCGAGCGTCTCGGCCACCGCGGCCTTTCCCTTCTCGGCATCCTGGCTGGCCTGCTCGGAAAGCTGGTTGGTCTGCAGCGCCGTCTCCTCGACCTCCTTGATCGATGCATCCATCTGGGTGATCGACGAAGCCGTCACCTCGGTGGACGACGAGAGGTTGTCGATATTGTCGGAAACCTGCTGGCTGGAAACCGACATCTGGGCGATCGAGCTGGTCACTTCCTCGATGGTGGCGAAGAGCCGCTCGGCCTGGGAGACGATCTCCTCGATGGTGGCCCCGAGTTCCAGGGTCGCCGAGGAACTGATCTCCACCGCATCGAGCAGCGAGCTGATGCCGTTGGCCACGTCGAGGGCCGATTCGTCGATCCCCTGCACCGCTTCGAAGGAATCCTCCAGCGAAGCCGCCTGGCGAACCGTCCCGGAACTGACCTCCTGGGAGGTCTGGCGGATGCGTTCGGTCGCACTGAAGATGTCGCTGGCGGCGTTGCGCACCCGCTCAACCATTTCCCGCAGGCGCTCGACGAAGCCGTTGAAGTTGCCGGCCAGCTGACCGAGCTCGTCCTCACTGGTCACTTCCAGGCGATGGGTCAGATCGGCCTCCCCCTGGGAGATTTCGCGAAGGTTGGTGACCATCTCGCGCAGCGGCTTGACCAGGAAACGGGAGAAGAGGGTGGCCACCAGCAGCGTCACCAGCGCCGCGCCAATGGTCAGGAAGAAGCTCGCCGTGCGCAGGGAGTTGACAGCGGTGGCCTCGATGGAGAGGTCCATGGCCACCAGCAGGCGGTACTCCTTGCCGGCCAGTTCGCGGACCACCGGGTAGTAATCGGCATCGCCCAACTCGATGGTCGAACCACCGTCAAAAGAGTTGTCGACATTGAGCTTGAGTAAATCCGGGTGCGAGGCGCCAATCACCGCCTGAGGGCCAAAGAAGGCGACCTCCACGCCGCTGATGTCGCGCAGCTGCTTGGCATAGGCGTTATCGAGCAGCTTGATGCCGAGGAGATAGCCGATGGTCTGCCCCTGGAATTGTACGGGAGTCACCGCCAGGTTGCCCATCTTGCCGGCATAGGGGAGCATCCCTGCCTTGGTGTTCCCCTGCAGCAGCTTGGCGACAGCCGCATCGAGGGGCTCCCCCGGCTTGGGCTCGGGGAGCCCGGATTCCTTGGACTGGGCCCGCGCCAGCTGCTTCCCCTGCGGGTCGACCACTTCGATGGCGCTGAACTTGTTCTGGTCACGGGCGGATTCCAGGTATTCGGTCAACTGGGCCGGATCCTGGGTCAGGGTGGTGAAATAGACGGCGTTGATCAGGTCGGCGGTGGTGCCGAGAAGGGTGATGCTGTTGGACATCTCGCGCTGCGTGTTGGCAGCGCTGAGATCGACGAAGTTCCTGGCTTTCTCGGCGACCTGGATCAGGCTGGAGCGCAGCTGGTTCTGGGCGACACCGGAGAGGATCATCATGCTGATCACCAGCGGCACCACGGCCACCAGCAGCATGACGATCAGGGTCTTCCAACGCAGGTCGAATTTGCTGAACACTGAGGCAGCCCTTCCTGGCAGGTTACTTGACGACCTGACCGGCGCTCATGACATCAGCCGGAACTGTCAGTCCGAGCTGAGAGGCAGTGCCCTGATTGATCATCAGGGTGACTTTCTTGGCGGTCCGCACCGGCAGGGAGTGAGCCTTCTGCCCCTGCAGGATCTGCAGGGCATGGACGCCGACCAGTTTCCCCTGCTCATCGGGATCGGCCTCCAGGCCGAGCAGGGCCCCGGCCTTGGCCAGATCGGGGATCTGGGTAAAGGACGGCTTTTTCATGGCCAGGGCGGCCTTGACGATCTCCGCCCCCTTTTGCATGACAGCAACACTCTCGGCCAGATACAGCGCATCGCACTGCCCGGCCAACCCCTGCGCCGCCGCCACCGCCTCACCGGCGCTGCCGACATTCTCGGCCTTGACGGCAAAGCCGCCCTTGGCGGTGAGTTCCTTGAGTTGCAGCTCGGCGCCGCCCTCCCCTTTGGTGTAGAGGACGCCGATGGTCTTGGCGCCGGAGGCCTTGACCATCTGCCCGGCCAGGGCGCCGAGATCGGTCTTGCTGGTGGCCCCGGTGATTTCCGCACCGGTGGTGGTCAGGTCTTTGACCACCCCGAGCGCCACCGGGTCGTAGACATCGGCAAAGAGCAACGCGGCGCTGAAGTTCTCGCCGGCCACCGCCTGGGCGGCGCGACTGCCGTAGACGACAATGACCGCGGCCCCGGCTGAATCGGCGCGGCGGGCGCTGTTGACGATCGACATCTTGTCGGCGTTGGGGGTCTGCACCATGACCTTGAGCTTGCCGGCGCCGAAACCGCCGGCCTCGAGGATCTGGGCCATGGCCTTGTGGGCCGCCTTGTAGCGCGGCAGATCGGCGGGGATAACCGCCGCCAGGATCAACTCGGCCAAAGCCGATTGGGGCACGAACAGGAACAAGCCGAACGTCAAGGCTATCGCTAATATCCGTCGCATAATTCGTCCAGTATATCCGGTCCGGTTCAGAACGTGTAGGCCAGGCTGGCCATGTAGCTTTGCACCGAGCCGTCATACACGTCGTTGCCCTTCTCGTCGTAATCGTCGAAGGTCGCTTTCAGGCCGCAGGTCAGGTTCTCGCTGACCTTCCAGTCAACCCGCCCCTTGAGGCCGTTCTGGACGATATCGACCTTGCTGATGTCGTGGAGGTAGGATGAGTCGGCATTGGCTCCATTGGCAAAATACGGGGCGCCAACATAAGAAAAATCAGGATCGTAGCTGGCCTTGGAACGAATGTGGTACCCCTCGACACGGCAGGAGAGGTCGGCCAGCATCTGCCAGGTCATGCCGGCAGTAATCGTCTGCACCGTCTGCTGGTAGTCGGAAACGATTTCATCGCCGGGGCGCGGCAACGCATAAGCTGCTGACGCCCCATAAAATAGATTCTGGTCGATGGCCGTGCGGAAATAACCGTAATAAAGATCAAAACTGAGATTTTCGCGTGGCGTCACCCATGAACCGATACTGATGGTCTGCTGCTCCTTTTCCCGGTCAATTGACTCACCATCGATCTCGAAATCATTGTTCTCCTGTTTGAGCAGGTTGACATTGGCCTGTATCCCCCAAAGTCCCGAGGGAGCATAACTACCGCCAAGGAATAACTCCTGGCCGTCACCGTAGGAGGTGCCGTAGGCCGGATCGTCGTTTTTCTGGATCGCCAGCCAGCCGCTCAGCTTCAGCGCCGACTTCTCCAGAAGTCGGCTGTTGAAGCCGAGCTTCACCCGGGTGACGATCTCTTCGTCGGGGAGCTGCCAGGTGGGGTTGATGGTAATCGGGGTTGGCGAAGAACTGTGTGTGGTCGGTTCGCCGGTATTGCTGCGATCGATCTCCTCGCGGCGGAACTCGCCCTTCAGAGTCAGATGTTTCGAAGGCCGATAGTTGACGATCGCTTCATACCAGGCCCGAGTGATATCCATGCTCTCCCGAACGTCGACCGGGGACTTGAATGCATTTATTCCTGGAACGGTATCGTAGATTTTACGTGAATTATCGCTATCCAAATCCACCAGACGATACCGCAGGCTGGCGGTCCAGTTCTGACTCGGCGTATAGGTAACGTCCGCGGTCGTCTTGTAATAGTCGGTTTCAGCATCGACAGGTGCAACCGAGGTCAGGTCAGAGTTATTTTCCCGCTCGCCGACAGTGAAACTGGCACTTCCGACCACCCCCCCCGAGGGTGCCGTATTCAGGCGCAGCGTCAACTCCTTGAGGGTGCTGTCAGGGTCTTCGCTGTGCTCATAATTCCCGTAATTCCGACCACGGGGGTGAACCCCGAAGGTATCCTCGGGGACCTCCTCGCGATCACGGAAGGTACGGTAGAGGGTTTCCAGAACCACGTCGATAACACCGGCGTGGGCATCGACCCCGGCTTTGAACTCTTCCGTTACCCGGTCGATGTCCCGAGACTTGCTCTCCATGTGGCAACCCACGCAATTGGCGTTGTTGACCGCACCGGTCCCCTGAATTCCCCCCTCGGAGAGAAAACGGTGTTGTTTCTCCCCCTGCTTCTCGTATCGCCAGTAGGAAAGGTTCAGGTGTGCCGGGTAGTCGGGGCATTTGATCTTGAGCTTCGCTTCGTTCAGGTCGAGGCGCAGGCCATAATCATCCCCCGGGTCCTGATCCGTGAAGTAGGTGCGCAGCTCCTGCCCTGCCGCTGAAGTCGCAAACCACCCATCCGGCCGGCTCCCCTCAACGGGGGGAAACAGCTGGGGGCGCTGGGTGCTGTCGTTGACCGGAACACCCCGGGCACCGTTATCGTAGGGGATGTGGTCGAGGTTGTGGAAAAACCGCTCCGTGCGCAGATTCAACCGCAACAGCCCCTTCGTGTCGAGTTGGACATTGGCCGAGTAGTCGTTATCGTTAAGATAGTCGGCCTCAAAATCGAGATAGTACCCCCCCTGGTCGACGAAGATCTCGGTGCCGAACAACGGACTCGCCTTGAGACTGTCGTATTCCCTGGCGCGCCCCGGCTCGCCATGCGCACTGAGCCCGCGATAACCGGCGGCAACACTGGCCGCGATCCCTGCCGGCCCTTCCTGTCCGACAGGGTCCACATCCGCCTGCGCCGGAGCGACTCCGGCCAGAAACACTCCGCACAGCAATGTCACCCAAAATCTATATCCGTTCACTGTCGCCTCCTGGCTCCAATCGAATGACTGAATGGCTGCTCAAACACTTACCGACTTACCGCGCGATAAAGGTGCCGCGCCCGTGGACCGTGGGAACGTCGCTGCCATGGATGGACGAATGACAGTCGGTACATCGGCTGAAGAAGGATTGCTTCATCGCCGGATTGTCGAGGGCTCCCTGATCGGAACGCTGGCCATGGTGGCCGGCGTGGCACTGCATGCACAGGAACGGCTGGTTGACCGCCAGGAGGTTGTTGTTGGGAGACCCATGGGGATTGTGACAATTGGTGCAGTCTTCCGTGACATCGGCATGCTCGTAGACGAAGGGACCCTGGTACTCCATGTGGCACTTGGTACAGACTGACTTGATCTGCATGCCGCGCAGATTCGACTCATTCGACGAATTGTGCGGGTCGTGGCAGTCGGTGCAGGCAATCTTGTGCTCCGGCACCGGATGATGGGAGAACTGGGCGAACTCCATCTTGACCTTGATGTGGCACCCTTCGCATACTTCCTGCTGCTCATGGCGCCCCATTTTCTGCTGCGGCCCCTTGTGCAACTGGTGGCAGGAGAAGCAACTCACTTCGTTCATGGCGTGGATGCTGCCGTTCCAGTTGGTGAGGTTGGGGGTCGAGGCCGCCGAATGGCACTTGAGGCAGAGCATCGCCTGGGCCTGGGCGGGGAAATCGTGGAGCGGCAGCAGCTGCTTGAAGTCGCAAATCTGCTTCTCGTCGATCTTCTCGACGGCCAGACTCCCCGGACCGTGGCACGATTCGCAATTGACCAGCGGCAACCCGGTCTCGGCGGAGATCTGGTCGCCGTGGATCGAGGCCTTGAAGTCCTTGCCGATCTTGTCGTGCTTGTGGCACTTGGCCAGGCAGTTCTCGTCACCGATGTAGTTGGCGTCGAGGTTGCCGACCAAAAACGCCTCGTAATCCTTGACCGGGGCAATCGGCTGGCTTTTGCGCAGCGTTGCCAGGTCGGTGCAGGCGACGACCGTGGCCAGCGCCGCGGTCAAAACGAGCAGGAAAAGTTTTCGCGAATACACTCCATACCTCCCGATTCTGCCCCGGGCCGATGGTAACCGGAGCACAGTTTCAATATTAACAACAACCTATATGGATATGCGGACCGGAACAGGTCCGTAAAGAATTAGAAATTTTTCCAATTATCCGAATCTTAAGGACAATTGCAAGAAAATCTTGCAAACAGCCAACGCCGGAGTTCGACCGCTGCCAAAGGGAGGTGGAAAAAAACGTGGGAAGGGGTATAATGTAAATGGAAAGAGAACCTATCACGGGGACCCGGACGCGGCTCCCCGCTTCGCCCTGGACGACTTACCCTCCTGGTCTCCAGGGTGTTTTTTATCGCTTGCCCTTGGCTTTCGGTTTCGGCCCGCGCTTGGCGGGGGTCGCCGGCGGGATGGGGAGGGCCGCCTGGCGGGTGGCCAGCGTGGCGAAATCGTAGCGGGAGAGGGTAGCCATGAACTCCCTGCGAATTTCCTCCCAGGTGCCGTGCACCGGGCAGAAGAACTCGCGGGCACAGCTGCCTTCGCTCATCAGGCACTGGTTCAGGTAGACCGGTCCCTCCTGGGTCTTGATCACGTCGAAGAGGGTGATCTCGGCCGCGGGGCGGGCCAGGTAGAAACCGCCGCCGACGCCGCGCTGCGAAGCGACGATGCCGGCCTTGATCAACGGCTGCAGGATCTTGGTGAGGAAGGCGGGGGTGATTTCCTGGGCGCGGCAGATATCTTTCTTGAAGATGATCTCGCCTTGCGGCTGGCAGGCCATGTACAGAATTGCCCGAATGGAGTATTCAGTAGCGCGCGTGATGATCACAGGCCTTCTCCCCAGAAAATTTCCGAGTTGACTGGTCAAACATCCTCGATGCTAATAAGATTTTTTCATCCGACTGTCAAGCGCTAACCACCACCCTTGACCGCACGATCATGATGGCCTGTTCCTTCCGCTACGATGCGCACCGTCGCTGAGCAACCCCACCCAACGCAAGCAGCGTCCGCAATCGTCGGGCGCTTTGCCCCGAGCCCGACCGGCGCGCTGCATTTCGGCTCGCTGGTCGCCGCGACAGGGAGCTACTGCGTGGCGCGGCACGGGGGCGGCCGCTGGCTGCTGCGCATGGAGGATCTCGACACCCCCCGGGTGGTTCCCGGTGCCGCCGACCAGATCCTGTCGACCCTGGAAGCCCTGGGCTTTGCCTGGGACGGCGAAATCCTCTGGCAGAGCCGGCGCCAGGACGCTTATGCCGCCGCCCTCGCCACCCTCGCCGAGCGCGGCCTGACCTATCCCTGCGCCTGCTCGCGCCGGGAGATCCTGGCCAGTGCCCCTCACCCCGGGGAGGAGGGGCCGGTCTATCCGGGAATCTGCCGCGCCGGGCTCCCGGCCGGACGCACGGCAAGATCCCTGCGCGTCAGGGTGCCGGAAGAACCGGTCACCTTCACCGACGGCGTCTACGGCCGGCAGGTGCAGTATCTGGGCAGGGAGGTCGGCGACTTCGTGCTGCGCCGGGCCGACGGGCTGTACGCCTATCAGCTGGCGGTGGTGGTCGACGATGCCGACAGTGGCGTCAACCAGGTGGTCCGCGGCGCCGACCTGCTCGGCTCCACCCCCAGGCAGATCTTCCTGCTGCGCAGCCTCGGCCTGCCGGTCCCGGACTATCTGCATCTCCCCCTGGTTCTGGCCGAGGACGGCAGCAAGATCAGCAAACGCCACGGGCTTGTCCCCGGCACCCCGGACGGCGGCCCCCTGTTGACCGCCGCGCTGCACTGGCTGGGGCAGCCAGTGCCGCGCGAGTTGGAACAGGCGCCACCGCCGGAAATCCTCGCCTGGGGAACAAGCCATTTCGACCCGTCGCTGATCCCGCCCCGCCGGGACGGGCTGGCCGCACAGGGGACGGGCAGCGCGGATTTTTTTGCCGTGCCCGGTTGACAGCGGCAGGGAAAACGGCTACAAGGAGAATGCGTTTGCATATTTCACCTCCCCGGCACTATATCCAAACTGACCAATCCCCTTTCGAACCTAGCGAATTTTCTATAAAAACCACACTTAGCTCAGACTGTTCGCCACGACCCTTTGCCAATTAACTTCTTGACGCGCGCTGCCAGCACCCGAACTGAACCCTGAAAAGAAAATCTTCAAAATCCCCCGCGCCTGAGGTCGCCTCTCCGCCTGCCGGAGATGGCGCAACTGTTCATGGCCAATCACCCCTTCCGTGCGGAGCTGTCCCAGGAGTACCGATGAACCTGAAGGAACTGAAAGAGAAAAAAATCACCGATCTGGCCGGCCTGGCCAAGGAGCTTGGCGTCGAGGGCGCCGCCGGGATGCGCAAGCAGGACCTGATTTTTGCCGTCCTCAACGCCACCTCGGAGAAGAACGGGGCGATCTTCGGCGAGGGGGTCCTGGAGATTCTCCCCGACGGATTCGGCTTCCTGCGCGCTCCGGATGCCAACTACCTCCCCGGTCCCGACGACATCTACGTCTCCCCCTCGCAGATTCGCCGCTTCAACCTGCGCACCGGAGACACGGTGTCCGGGCAGATCCGCCCGCCCAAGGAAGGGGAGCGTTACTTTGCCCTGCTCAAGGTCTCCGAGGTCAATTTCGAAGATCCTGCAGTGGCTCGCGAAAAGACCCTGTTCGACAACCTCACCCCGCTCTATCCGAACGAGCGCCTGGTGCTGGAAACCAGCCACAACAACCTACCGATGCGCGTGGTTGACATCGCCACACCGGTCGGCAAGGGGCAGCGCGCCCTGATCGTCGCCCCGCCGCGCACCGGCAAGACCATGCTGCTGCAGAACATCGCCAACTCGATCACCACCAATCACCCGGAGGTCTACCTGATCGTCCTGCTGATCGACGAGCGCCCCGAAGAGGTGACCGACATGCAGCGCTCGGTGAATGGCGAGGTCATCTCCTCGACCTTCGACGAGCCGGCCACCCGCCACGTCCAGGTCGCCGAGATGGTCATCGAGAAGGCCAAGCGCCTGGTCGAGCACAAGCGCGACGTGGTCATCCTGCTCGATTCGATCACCCGCCTGGCCCGGGCCTACAACACCGTGGTGCCCCCCTCCGGCAAGATCCTCTCCGGCGGCGTCGATTCCAATGCCCTGCACAAGCCGAAGCGCTTTTTCGGGGCGGCCCGCAATATCGAGGAAGGCGGCTCGCTGACCATCATCGCCACGGCGCTGATCGACACCGGCAGCAAAATGGACGAGGTCATCTTCGAAGAGTTCAAGGGAACCGGCAACATGGAGCTGATCCTCGACCGGCGCCTGGTGGACAAGCGCACCTTCCCGGCGATCGACATCAACAAATCGGGGACCCGCCGCGAGGAACTGCTCATCGACCAGACCACCCTGCAGCGCATCTGGCTGCTGCGCAAGGTTCTCAGCACCATGAACGTGGTCGACGCGATGGAGTTCCTGCTCGACAAACTCGGCGAGACCAAGAGCAATCAGGACTTCTTTAACTCGATGAATCAGTAGAAAAACGACTGCATCCGGCCTTCCTCGCGACGTTTTTCGTTGTTTTTTGCCGGCGCCAGCACCCTTGATAGAACTTGCATTTCACCGGAGCAAGTGTTAATAGATCATCTCTTCGGCGCATTGTCGCCGCATTTTCAGGCCTGTACCAAGCCAGGCCGCCAGGAGCGAACGGCATGAAAGAAGGAATCCATCCAAAATACAACCCGGTCACGGTGAAGTGCCACTGCGGCAACACCTTCGAGACCCGGTCCACCAAGAAAGACGAAATCACGACGGAAATCTGCTCCAACTGCCACCCGTTCTTCACCGGCAAGCAGAAGCTGATCGATACCGCCGGACGCATCGAGCGGTTCCGCAAGAAGTACGAGCAGAAGTAGTAAAGACCTGGTTCCGGGGACGGCCCAGCGGGGTCGTCTTTCGCTTTGCGGCGGGTTGAGCCGCGCCCCTCATTTGATTTCCGCGTCCCCCCCCCCTGGGACTCGGCCCGGGTTCCGGACGGCGCGGTCCAGCTCGATGGCGAAGGGCCATGCTTGTCCAACTCCTAACCCACACTCCCGATCCCGAACAGGTGGTAGCGGCCGCGGCGCGGCTGTGCTACTCGGATGCCAGCATCAGCCAGCTGCTGGAGCGTGCTCCCGAGCAGGCCCCGAAGCTGTTGCGCAAGATTCTCGACATGGGACACCTGTCGGTTCTCGAGCATGCCAGTTTCACCTTCGGCATCGAAGGGATCAGCCGGGCCTGTTCGCACCAGCTGGTTCGCCACCGCATCGCCTCCTTTTCCCAGCAGAGCCAGCGCTACGTCTCCCATGAGTCGCCCTTCGAGGCGGTGATCCCGGAGAGCGTCGCCGACCGACCGGAGCTGGCGGCGCGTCTCGCAAGACACCTGGCCGCCACCCACGAGCTGTACCGGGAACTGCTGGGGGCCGGGATTCCGGCCGAAGATGCCCGTTTCGTCCTCCCCAACGCAGCGGCGACCAAACTGGTCCTGACCATGAACGCCCGTGAACTGCACCACTTCTTCGCCCTGCGCTGCTGCCGGCGCGCCCAGTGGGAAATCCGCGCCATGGCCAAGGAGATGCTGCGACTGGCGAAGCATGCCGCACCGCTGCTCTTTGCCGAGGCTGGTCCCGGCTGCCTGCGCGGCGCCTGCCCCGAAGGGGCGATGACCTGCGGTGCGGCGGCGGACGTCCGGAAGGAATACAAGGAATTGGCGTAGGGGCGACGCATGCGTCGCCC